>Ga0316232_1000067_pt1 | contig 183876 bp, 159 predicted proteins | sample TBHtaG_FD_206006 | JGI IMG/M metagenome (GOLD analysis project Ga0316232, IMG submission 206006) | Freshwater microbial communities from Trout Bog Lake, Wisconsin, USA - TBH18025_13 | ecosystem: Environmental > Aquatic > Freshwater > Lake > Hypolimnion/Profundal zone | place: USA: Wisconsin...
TCTGTACTTTGGTCAGTACATCTGTGATCATCGCATTCACCAACTGTGGTGTTGCTGCCCATAACTGGAAATTATACATCACATCATCACTCACATAATCCTTACTCAGCCAGGTGGATTGAATAGAAAAATCACTTCTTCCGGCCTTGGTTCCTACTGAGAAGCTTGTTGCATATTCTGTGATACCATTTTCATCCTTCATGGTATATTGTACAAAATTGTATCCGCCTACCGTGATATTTTGAACATCGAGTAATGATGCTCCTTTTAAGCGATCACAGATTGGTTTGGTATGATCGTACAATGCTCCCAGAGTCTTGGTTGCAAATGCAACTGCTTTAGGTTGTTGGTTCACTGTAAAGTCGGTAGCGATCACTTCTGTTGCATTGGTGAGCGTAACGATATCTGTTGGTGTTGAGTTATAAGCTACAAAACCGATCTTAGTGATATCAGGCATGATGCTCGCCAGTGTTACTGAAGATACACCTACACCGAATGTTGTTGGTCGGGCTGTTTGATTAGCTGCTCCAACTATCGATAATTTATTATAATCCACTTTACCGTTCTGGCTGGCATAAGCTTTGGCGTACACTCTTTGTGCTACTGCATCACCGAGGTCATGGCTTTCGAGACCGCCGCCGCCACCACCACTGACAGCACCACTGCAATCAGTAATAGTTACAAGCAATGTTTTACTTGCGTTTCCGCAACTATTAGTTACCGTATAGCTGATCGTTGCTGTTCCTGCCGCAATACCGGTAACGATTCCATTATTATCAACAGTTGCAATGCTGTTATCACTTGAACTCCATGATCCGCTTGCTGTAGCATCAGCTAACGCTGTTGTTGCCGATATACATACTGTTGCTGCTCCGGTAATATCAGCAATAACGGGGATTACGGGTTGTACATTGACTGTTGCAGTTCCTGCTGATGTGCATCCACCGGCGTTCTTCACTGTAACAGTATAACTGCCTGCTGCAACATTAGAGAATGTTACAGATGATTGATAGTTCACACCATCAATGCTATATGAATAACCTGCTCCAATTGGTGCAGTTATGTTAATCGTTCCTGTTGCTACTGCACAGGTTGTTTGCGTTACTGTTACAATTGGCGCACTTGGTGTAGTTGGTTGAGCATTCAATGTTACAATTAATACAGATGATATACATCCACCTGCACTCTTTGCTGTTATAAAGAAAGCTGCTCCAGCTATAAGATTTGAGAAAGTTGCTGATGATTGATAGTTCACACCATCAATGCTATATGTCATACCCGCTCCGGTTGGTGCAGTTACAGTTATTGCTCCTGTTGCTACTGCACAAGTTGGTTGAGTTACAGTTACAATTGGAGCAGTTGGTGTAGATGGCTGTGGATTCACTGTCGCACTTGTTACAGATGATATACATCCACTTGCACTCTTTGCTGTTATACTATAACTTCCTGCTATAACATTAGAGAATGTTGCTGATGATTGATAGTTTACACCATCAATACTATAAGTAATACCTGCTCCTGCTGGTGCAGTTATAATTATTGTTCCAGTTGTTACTGCACAGGTTGGTTGTGTTACACTTACTATTGGCGCTGACGGTGTGGGTTGTACTGCATTTACAGTTATAAATGTTGGTGATGATACACATCCGCCTGTTCCCATAGCCGTCACTGAATATGTTCCAGATGATACATTATTGAATGTTGTTCCGCTTTGATAGCTCCCTCCAATACTATATGTTATCCCTGCGCCTGTTGGTGAATTTACGTTAATAGTTCCAGTGACTACTGCACAGGTTGGCTGTGTTACTGTTACAATTGGTGCTGACGGTGCTGCTGCCGGCTGGGCATTGATAACAACATTTGCCGAAGCTGCTGAAGTAGAACCTGCTGAATTTGTAACTTTAAAATTATAGGTGGTATTTGCAGTTAAACCGCTGATTGTTGTACTTATTCCTGAACCTGTAATTGCACCGGGATTGATGGTCCAGTTTCCCGGTGTAGGTAATCCGCTTAATACAACACTGGCTGTTGCTGTTACACAGGATGGCTGTGTTATTGTTCCTACTGCTGGTGGCGCCACTGCAGTTGTATTGTGGAGTATTGAAATAGAGTTAGCAGCACTATTTGCTACCGCCAAATCAGATTCACCATCCCCATCCAGATCACCGATGGCTACTGACCAAGGCTGTGCACCAGTTGCAAAATCTACTTTCCCGGCAAAACTGCCACTTGTAATACTGCCGCTTGTTGCTGTATTTCGAAATACAGATACAGTATTAACACCCGAAGCAGAATTTGGTACAACCAAATCGGGTTTCCCATCCCCATCCAAATCACCGATGGCTAAATTTTGAGGGGTTCCGCCGGTTGCAAAATCTACATGTGCTGCAAAACTGCTGCTTGTAATATTGCCGCTTGTTGCTGTATTGCGCAATACTGAAACAGTATTACTATTATAATTTGTTACCGCCAAATCGGCTTTCCCATCAGCATCCAGATCGCCGATGACTACTGAATATGCAAACTGACCCGCTGCAAAATCAACACGAGTGGCAAAACTACCGCTTGTAATGTTGCCGCTTGTTGCTGTATTACGAAGTACCGAAACATACCCACTTGAGTTTGCTACTGCCAAATCGGGCTTGCCATCCCCATCCAGATCACCAATGGCTACTGACTCAGGACCCTGAGCTGTTGCAAAATCTACTCGGGCAGCAAAACTAATATTGCCGCTTGTTGATGTATTGCGGAAAACCGAAACTGTGTTAGAACTCCAGCAAGCAACAGCTAAGTCAAGCTTACCATCCCCATCCACATCGCCAATGCTCACATAATGAGGTATTGAACTTGTAGCAAAATCTACTCTGGCTGCAAAACTAATATTGCCGGTGGTTGACGTATTGCGGAATACTGAAACAGTATTGTCAGAAAGGTTGACTACAGCCAAATCGGGTTTCCCATCTCCATCCAAATCGCCAATAGCAATAGATAAATGACCTGACCCTGATGCAAAATTTACAGGTGAAGCAAAACTGCCACTGCTAATACTGCCACTGGTTGATGTATTGCGAAACACTGAAACAGTGTTAGCAAGACCATTTGCCGATACCAAATCGGGTTTGCCATCACCATCCAAATCACTGATAGCTAATGGAATTTGAAAAGCAGTAGCCGCTCCTAATGTAAAATCTACTTTGGCCGCAAAATCGGCACTAACAATACCTGTTTTTGACGGACTATAAATGGGGTTAAAATTACTAAGACTGTAACATGCCAACTGAGAGCCTGTATTTAACTCGCTGATTGGTGCGTAAGTGGCACTTGTTGGTACAGTAACCGTTAATTGGGTGGCAGTAGCTGCTGTAACCGTTGCCTGAGTTGCGCCAAAAAATACGATATTATTGGCTGCTGTTGTATTAAAATTAGTACCTGTAATGGTTACAGATGTTCCTGTCTTAGCACTTGTTGGGCTAAAAGAAGTGATGGTTGGTGGTGGTACTATAGTGTTATTGTGGAATACTGAAACTGTTCCATTAGGGGAATAATTTGGTGTCACTAAATCAGGTTTTCCATCACCATCCAAATCGCCGACTGCTAATGAATAAGGATTTGAACCTGTTGCAAAATCTACTTTAACTGCGAAACTGCCGCTTGTGATACTGCCACTTGTTGACGTATTGCGCAGTACAGAAACTGTGTTATCATAAGCATTTGCTAACGCCAAATCTGGTTTTCCATCCCCATCCAGATCGCCAATTGCTAATGAAAATGGCCCGTTACCCGTTGCAAAATCTACGTGAGGTGCAAAACTGCCGTTTGTAACACTGCCACTTGTTGCTGTATTGTAGAGTACCGAAACTGTGTTATCTTCACGGTTTGCCACCGCCAAATCGGGTTTGTCATCACCATCTATGTCGCCAATTGCTACTGAATATGGACCTGTGCCAGTTGCAAAGTCTACATTGGCTGCAAAACTGCCACTTGTAATACTGCCGCTTGTTGCCGTATTGCGTAGTACTGAGACTGTGTTATCGCCCCAGTTTGCTGACACCAAATCGGGTTTGCCATCACCATCTATGTCGCCAATTGCTACTGAATATGGATTTGAACCTGTTGCAAAATCTACTTTGGCTGCAAAACTGCCGCTTGTAATACTTCCACTTGTTGATGTATTGCGTAGTATTGAAACAGAGTTTGAACCGTTTGCTATCACCAAATCGGGTTTGCCATCCCTATCCAGATCGCCAATAGCGACTGAATTAGGATTCCCTCCAACTGCATAATCTACATGTGCTGCAAAACTGCCATTGGTTATACTACCACTTGTCGCAGTATTACGGAGTACTGAAACTACTGCAACGCCGTTCATATTCCCATTATTAGCTATCGCCAAATCAGGTTTACCATCACCATCCAGATCGCCAATGGCAACTGACATAGGAAAACTACCTACTGCAAAATCTACATGTGTTGCAAAACTACCGCTGGTTATACTGCCGTTGCTGCCTATATTGCGGAATACTGAAACAGTACCAGCAGAAAGATTATTTGTCACAACCAAATCAGGTTTGCCATCGCCATCCAGATCGCCGATGGCTACTGAATAAGGATTTGTACCCGTACCCGATGTAAAATCAACTTTGGCTGCAAAATCTGAACCGTTAATGCCCGCTTTTGCCGGGCTATAAATGGGGTTAAAATTGCTAAGACTGTAACAAGCCAATTGAGTGCCCGTATTTAACTCGGTAATAGGGGCATAAGTGGCACTTGTTGGTACAGTAACTGTTATCTGGGTTGCTGTTGCTGCCGTTACTGTTGCACGGGTTGCACCAAAAAATACAATATTGTTGCCGGCTGTTGTATTAAAGTTGGTACCGTTAATGGTTACAGATGTTCCAGGTGCCGCACTTTTTGGGCTAAAGGAACTGATAGTAGGTTGTGCATTTGCAATTTGTACTATTCCAATATTCAGTAGAATACTGAACACCAGTTTTGTAAAAAGTTTCATGACTAGTTGTTTGGATAAGAGTTAGGTTTTGGTTTTTCCGGATATGTTTAGATATTCGGTCAAGGTTGTAACAATAAAAATAATTTGTAGCAATAGCAACTACAAATTTTTCTGATTAAATTTCAATTAAACCCCACTTAAAATCAGCAATTCCTCCATAAGCTCTTATCATTTAACATCTAAGATCTATCATTCAACATCCAGTTTTGTAACCCGCAGAATCACATGACTGATCGTCGACACAAAAAACAGTAAGCAACCCTATTCCATAGAGCTACCATCTCCCTGTTTCATTGCTGACTGATTTGAGGATAATCCACATATAACCCGCATACAACCCACATACGATCCACATATGACCCACAATAAATAAGATGTGGTTTATATGTGGAATATTTAAGAATATATTATGATTTAATTATAGGTTATTATACAGCCATGTATTAACTTGGTAGGAAGAAAACAGGCAGCAGGCCTAGCGCTTGTTTGCCATTTCTGTTCATCCAATAAAACCAATATCTATGGCAAGACTAAAAGGAGCCCTGAATTTTACAGGCAGTATCGGCAACCTGTCGGCATACAACAGTAAAGGGATTGAAGACACCCTGATTAGGCTCAAGGGTGGTGCATCCCGGGAAAAAATAAAGAAAGCAAGGGAATTCACTAATACCCGGAAGAACAATACAGAATTTGGCGGCGCCGCTACCGCCGGAAAGAAGATCAAAGAAGCGATAATTTCTGTAACCCATCTGGACCATTCACGGTTTCAGAACCGATTAAATAGAATCTGCCGATATATTCTAAACCAGGATACGGAAAATGATTGGGGAAAGCGATCTTTTCTACTCTCTAATTATCGTTCACTACTGGAAGGATTCAATTTAGGAATGGGAACGGGATTCGATTCCATCATCAAACATCCGTTGACCTTTTCGATTAACAGAACAGAACTTTCGGCTACTGTTCTTGTACCGCAACTGATCCCCAAGATCGGCTTGTATACACCCGGCGAATTTTCTTTCTTCAGACTAATCTCAGTGATGGGTATTGTTCCTGATCTGCAATATGATGGAAGATTTGAAAGATATGTTCCGATCAATGCTTCCATCCAATTAAAATGTGCAGATATATATTCGGATTGGTCGAGTACATCAGCTGTTTCTTCGCAACAAGATCTCAGCATGCAAATAGAGGGGGATTGTAACATGAGTGATCAGGATAGTTTAGTATTGGCCGTTGGAGTTGAATTCGGCACCGCGCTTTCTGCTAATTTGATCAGGCCCGTTACGAATGCTGGTGCAGCGAAGATTGTGGCTGTGGCTTGACTACATTCGATGTTCGCGATGTTTCTTTGATGCTGCTGGGCTTTATGTCATCCCGTCCAAAGGACTCCTTCGGAGACGCAGGAGGGATCTGCTCATCAATTGTACTAAAGCCAAACAGATCCCTCCTGCGTCGGATGACAGCGACATTCGACCTTCGCAATATCATGAGCAATCAAGGTTTAAAATTTCATTGTTTGCTATTTACAAGAAGATACTTTTCTGCATAGTGTAAAGCCAATAAAAAAATAATATTGCCAATTAGAAAAACCATTTACTTTTGTTAACCATTTGGTTAAAGTATATGGTTAAGAAAAAAGATCAGTCAACCGAAGAAAGGATCCTGGACTCAGCAAAGAAGATCTTTGTGGAGAAGGGAATGGCGGGCGCCCGAATGCAGGATATTGCCGATGACGCCGCCATCAATAAAGCCCTCCTGCATTATTATTTCAGAAGCAAGGAAAAATTATTCGAGGTCATATTTAAAGAAGCAGCTGCGAGGTTATTTCCAACGATCGCCAATATCCTCAATGCAGACCTGCCCCTCTTCGATAAGATACGCCGCTTTACACACGACTATCTGGAGATCGTGATCGAAAACCCTTACTTGCCCCTGTTTGTATTGAATGAGATCAATAAAAAACCGCATGCATTTGCGAAAAAAGTATTCGGCAATGGTCGCCCGCCGGTACATAAATTGGCCGAACAGATAGAACAGGAAGTGAGAAAAAAAACGATCCGGCCCATTAGTGCTGCACATCTGGTGATTAACATGATGTCGATGTGTATTTTTCCTTTTCTGGGCAAACCCATGATCCAGATAGCAATGAATATCGACAACGCTCAATTCAGGGATTTAATGGAAGAACGTAAAACAATCATCGCTGACTTTATCATCGCATCCATAAAAAAATAAAAGATATGTTTCAATTAAATGTTTGGTCAAAGAAGCAAATGATTAGGGTTTTTCTGCTGCTTTTCCTTTTGCCCAAAATCAATATCTATGGTCAGCCGCCTGCACATATCAGCATTGATCAGGTATACCAGCTGGCCAGAAATAATTATCCGCTGATCAAACAAAGAGACCTGATCAGTAAAACAAAAGAGTATACCGTATCCAATGCATCGAAGGGGTATTTACCGGCATTCTCTGTAAATGGTCAGGCCACTTACCAGTCGGATGTTACCAATTTTCCTTTTACTATTCCTATACCCGGCTTCAGTATTCCCCAATACAGTAAAGACCAGTATAAGGTTTATGCACAAGTGGATCAGGTGATCTATGATGGCGGCATTCTCAAGAATCAAAAAGAAACGGCAGAGACCAATGAGGTCGTTCAGCAACAGAATCTGGAAGTGCAACTCTACAGCTTATACGATCGCGTGAATCAACTTTTCTTTGGAGCGATCATGATGAATGAACAGCTCAGGCAAAACGATCTGTTTAAAAAAGATCTTCAAAACGGGATCGATAAAACAAAAGCCCTGGTAGCAAACGGTACAGCATACAGAAGCAGTGTGGATGAATTATCAGCACAACTTCTGCAAACAGAACAATCACGTATAGAATTGAAGTCAGCTAAAAAAGCCTATCTCGATATGCTGGCCCTCTTCACCAATACTGCGATTGATGAGAATACGATATTGGAAAAACCACCCGTTCCTGTATTTACCGACAATATCAATCGTCCGGAATTATTATTTTATGATTATCAGAAAAAAACCTATGACCTGCAGGATGAGTTACTGAAATCACAGCTCCGGCCCAAGTTCAATTTCTTTGTACAGGGAGGATATGGCCGTCCTGCATTGAATATGCTGAGCAATGATTTTGCATTGTATGCTTTGGGCGGAATCAGACTGAACTGGAACCTCGGCAGTTTGTATACTTTAAAAAATCAAAGGCAATTAATAGACATCAACAAAAAAACAATCGATGTTCAGAAAGAAACATTTTTATTCAATACAAGCCTTACGCAAAAACAACAATCTTCTGAAGTAGCAAAATATCTGGAATTGCTGAAGGAAGATGATCAGATCATCTTACTGCGTGAATCAGTTAAAAATGCAGCTGCTGCACAATTGGAGAATGGTGTGCTGAGTGCACATGATTATATCACACAGGTAACCGCCGAAGATCATGCCAGACAATCCCATATCCTGCATGATATAGAATTATTGCAGTCGCAGTACAACTATCAGAGCACTACCGGAAATATCAAAAAACAATAAATATTAAAACCTTAAAATAAAACAAATGAAAATTCGGACATTCTTATACTTTGGTTTTCTGTCTGTATTGACAACAGGATGTAATTTAAACAAACAGTCATCGGATGCTTCCGGAACATTTGAAGTAGATGAAGTGATCGTTTCTTCGGAAGTGCCGGGAAAAATATTGACGCTGAATATTCAGGAAGGTTCTGTACTTGCGAAAGACAGTATTGTGGGCGTCATTGATTCTGTTCCGCTGCAATTGCAGAAGCAACAGGTGGAAGCCACCATGAGTTCATTGCATGAGAAAACACTGGATGTAAAACCACAGGTAAAATTATTGCAGGATCAGATACAGGTACAAAGAGCACAACTGAATAATGCATTGTTTGAAAAAGCCCGTGTAGAAAGGCTGATCAAGGCAGATGCTGCCACAACAAAGCAACTCGATGATATCAATATACAGATCGACGTGATACAAAAACAGATCGCTGTTAATGAACAACAGATCAAAGTTCAGGAAACTGCAACAGGCACACAGAACAGCTCCGTACTGAGTGAATATAAACCGCTTCGGAGATCGGTTGCAGTGATCGAAGACCAGTTAAAACGTGCCAATATCACCAATCCTATCAACGGAACAGTCCTCACCAAATATGCGATGGCGGGAGAAGTTACGTCAGCAGGAAAAGCATTGTATAAAATCGGTGATCTTTCAGTGATCACATTAAGAGCTTATATCACAGGAACTCAACTGGCAGAGATCAAATTGAATCAACAGGTAAAAGTATTAGTGGACAGCAGCAACAACAAATACAGAGAATATGCAGGCACGATCATTTGGATATCAGATAAAGCAGAATTCACCCCCAAGACCATTCAAACAAAAGATGAAAGGGCCAATCTGGTCTATGCCATTAAAATTCATGTAAAGAATGATGGTCTCCTAAAGATCGGTATGTATGGTGAAGTAAAGTTCAATTAAGAAATATGCAGTCGATCATTGTAGAAAATATCGTTAAAACTTACACCGTTAAAAAAACGGTGGTGGAAGCATTAAAAGGAATTTCATTTGCCGTTGAGAAGGGAGAAATATTTGGTATCATCGGACCGGATGGTGCAGGTAAAACTTCTTTGTTCAGGATACTCACTACTTTATTATTAGCCGATAGCGGAACTGCATCAGTGGATGGTTATGATGTGATCAAAGATTATAAGGCCATCCGCAATCGTGTGGGTTATATGCCGGGAAAATTTTCTTTGTATCAGGATCTGTCCATTCAGGAAAATCTGGAATTCTTTGCAACCATATTCAATACCAGTATTGAAGAAAATTATGCAATGATCAAAGATATCTATGTGCAGATCGAGCCTTTTAAAACGCGTAAAGCCGGACAATTATCAGGTGGCATGAAACAGAAACTGGCACTCTGTTGTGCATTGATACATAAACCAAGTGTTTTGTTTTTAGATGAACCCACCACAGGTGTGGATGCCGTATCGAGAAAAGAATTCTGGGAAATGCTGCATCAGTTGAAGCTGCAGGGCATCACCATACTTGTATCAACACCTTATATGGATGAAGCAGGGTTATGCGATCGTGTGGCATTGATACAGAAAGGCGAGATCTTATCTATCAATACTCCGAAAGGGATCACGAGTGAATTCGGTAAACCCCTATGGTCTGTGAAAGCAGATGAGATGTTCCGTTTGATGAATGAGATAAAAGCAGATCCTGAAGTTGAAAGTTGTTATCCGTTCGGGCAATTTCATCATGTGGTCTTTAAATCGCAGGAAAATGTAAAAGAGAAATTAGAACTGATCGCAAGCAATGGAAATTACACAGGATTTGAAGTGCATGAAATAGAACCCAATATTGAAGATTGTTTTATGGCATTGATGAATACCCCTAACCCCTGAAGGGGAATTTTAAAAATTTCTGAAGGGTAATAAAAACATTAAATGGAAGATAAAATCATAAATAATTCAGCAACTAATAGTTCTCCTTTAAAGGATGGGGATAAAGTGATCACTGCCAAGGAATTGACAAAACGCTTTGGTGATTTTACGGCGGTTGACAAGATCAGTTTTGAAGTGGAGAAGGGAGAGATATTTGGTTTTCTCGGTGCCAACGGTGCCGGTAAAACAACAGCGATGCGTATGCTCTGCGGATTATCGATGCCCACATCGGGATCGGCCACTGTAGCAGGTTATGATGTTTATAGTCAGAATGAATTGATCAAGAAGAATATCGGTTATATGAGTCAGAAATTTTCATTGTATGAAGACCTGACCATTCGTGAGAACATAAAATTATATGCAGGGATCTATGGGTTGAGTGATCTGCGTATCAAAGAAAAAACGGCACAACTGCTGGAAGAACTGCATATGCAGGGAGAAGAAAAAACACTGGTTCGGGAATTGCCTTTGGGATGGAAACAGAAGCTTGCTTTTTCGATCGCCATTGTACATGATCCTGCGGTTGTTTTTTTAGATGAACCAACAGGTGGTGTAGATCCGATCACCAGAAGAGAGTTCTGGACCCTGATCTATGAAGCATCCGAAAAGGGTATCACTGTTTTTGTGACCACGCATTATATGGATGAAGCAGAATATTGTAATCGTGTTTCCATCATGGTTGACGGTAGAATAGATGCATTGGATTCGCCTGCCAATTTGATGAAAACCTATGCTGCAAAATCGATGGATGATGTGTTCTTACAGTTGGCGAGGAAGGCGGTAAGGGTAGAGTAGCTTTTAGCCTTTAGCTGTTAGCTATTAGCTAAAGGAAAAATCCAATAATAAAAATTAACCGGCTAAAGGCTAATAGCCAATAGCTAAAAGCTGACCAATGAAAAACTATAAAGAACTATTGATCTGGGAAAAAGGGATCGCATTAGTGAAAGCCATTTATACGATTTCAAAGAAACTTCCCATTGAAGAGAAATATGGGATTGTGAGTCAATTAACAAGAGCGGCAGTTTCTATTCCTGCTAATATAGCTGAAGGCAGCAGCAGAAATAGTGATAAGGATTATGCAAGATTTATTCAAATAGCATTAGGATCTGCTTTTGAAGTACAAACTTATTTAGTACTGATAAAAGAAATGAACTGGATCAAAACTGAAGAGATGAACAGCATAGAAATACTTTTAGAAGAAGAAATTAAAATGTTGCATTCGTTCATAAAAAAATTAATCAGCTAATGGCTAATAGCTAACAGCTAATAGCCAACAGCCATAAGCTATCCAATGAAACAATTCTTGATTTTTGTCAAAAAAGAATGCCTGCATATCTGGAGAGACAAACGCACTTTGTTTATCCTGATCGTGATGCCCGTTGTGCAGATCTTATTATATGGCTTTGCACTAACCAATGAAGTGAAGAATGCAAAGATCGCCATCTTCGATCAGTCAAGAGATGAAGCGACCATGGTCATTTCAGACAGGATAGCTGCGAGCCGTTATTTCGATCTCATTAAGAATGTTCATTCGTATAAAGATGTAGAAGCCACTTTTCGGGAAGGGAAGATAAGGCTGGCAATTGTTTTTCCGTTGGGGTTCCGTAATGATCTCTTACATACGAATCATGCACAGATACAACTGATAGCCGATGCGACCGATCCCAACACGGCCAATATGCTGACCAATTATGCCACTGCCATCATTAATGATTATCAAAAGTCGATCACACAAGAACAGGAACTACCCTATACCATCAAGACAGAAGTTCGTATGCTCTATAATCCCGAATTAAAAGGTGCTTATAGTTTTGTTCCGGGTGTGATGGCATTGGTATTGATGCTGGTATGTGCGATGATGACCTCTATTTCCATCGTTCGTGAAAAAGAGATCGGCACCATGGAAGTGATACTGGTTTCTCCTTTAAAACCATTCAGGATCATCATTGCAAAAACAATTCCTTATCTGATGGTCTCCATGCTGAACATTGCCAGTATATTATTATTAAGCGTTTATGTTTTAGATGTACCCATTGCGGGAAGTTTGGGATTACTGATCGCTGAAAGTGTTTTATTTACCATCACCTCGCTATCGGTTGGGATATTAATATCAAATACTGCAAGGACACAACAGACTGCACAGTTCACATCGCTGATGAGTTTATTTCTTCCTACACTTTTATTCAGTGGATTTCTTTTCCCGGTAGAGAATATGCCCCTGCCATTGCAAGTGATCTCGAATATAGTGCCGGCAAAATGGTATTATATTATTGTAAAATCGGTGATGATCAAAGGGCTCGGATTTACTGCCATCTGGAAAGAAACACTGATACTGATGGCGATGACAATGGTATTATTGGGTATCAGCATTAAGAACTTTAAAATCAGGCTGGCATGAGAGTATTAAAATTTTTATTGCAAAAAGAGCTGCGTCAGATATTCCGTGATAAAGCGATCATCAGGGTCCTGTTTATCATGCCGATGATACAATTATTGATCCTGCCCCTGGCAGCAGATTATGAGATCAAGAATATCAATCTGGGTGTGGTAGATCATGATCATTCTGAATATTCACGCAAACTGGTGAACAAGATCATTTCTTCCGGATATTTCAAATTGAAAGATTACAGTCCGAGTTTTAAAGAGGGATTACATGCCATTGAAAAAGATAAGACAGATCTTATACTCGAAATACCTACTCAATTTGAAAGAGACTTAGTAAAAGAAAATGAAGCGACATTATTTGTAGCAGTGAATGCGATCAATGGTGTGAAAGCCGGATTGGGCAGTGCCTATATTCAGGGCATCATTCAGGGATACAATCAGGATGTGCGGATGCAATGGATACAATTTCCGCGAATCAATCCTCAACCTACCATTGAAGTTACGTTTTCAGACTGGTTCAATCCCAATATGAATTACCGGGTATTCATGGTGCCGGGTATCTTGGTGATGCTGGTGACCATCATCGGTTCTTCCTTTGCATCGAATAATATTGTTCGCGAAAAAGAAATGGGAACGATAGAACAGATCAATGTTAGTCCGATCAAAAAATGGCAATTCATTTTAGGCAAGCTCATTCCGTTCTGGATGCTTGCATTAGTAGTCCTCACATTTGGTTTCACCATTGCAAGGGTTGTATATGGTATTGTACCACTGGGACATTATATTACTATTTACATATTTGCAGCAATCTATCTGCTGGCTATTTTAGGATTGGGATTACTCCTGTCTACTTATGCACAAACACAGCAGCAATCGATGCTGGTATCTTTTTTCCTGACGATGATCTTTAATTTACTGAGCGGCCTATTTACTCCTATCGAAAGTATGCCTGCATGGGCACAGATGATCACAAAATTCAATCCTGTATCCTATTTCATAGAAGTGATGCGAATGGTAGTTTTGAAAGGAAGCGGATTGAGTGATATCAGGTACCATATTCTGGCCATGCTTGGATTTGCTATCTTTTTTAACAGCTGGGCTATTTTAAACTACAGGAAAAGATCGGGATAGATCTATAAACCGGCTTTTAATAAACCGATTACAGGTTTAATAAATACTGCATATCATTTCTTCCTGTTTTCGAAAGGGAAAAATTTTGTCGATAGTTTTTATAGACTATATTTGTGCACCAAACTTATAGACAAGTACAGATAATGCTTTTTATCTACTCCATAAAGTGTATGCATACATGTTGTTGCTGATTATTTCTTTCAGCAGCAAGTTCTACCTTTGTTTGTTTCCCGACTTTCAGGTTTTACAATATCAATGCAAATGACACATACACAAAAAGACCTTATACAAGATTTATCAGAACAGCTTCGATCCAAAAATATCGGGGATGGGTTAGCATTACTGGCAAAACAGTTTCCTGCACATGCTGTATTCTCAACTAGTTTCAGTTTCGAAGATCAGATCATTACGCATGAGATATTGAGCAATCATCTCGGCATCAATATCTTCACTTTGGATACCGGAAGATTATTTGCTGAAACCTATTCGGTATGGAACAGCAGCAACGAAAAATATAAAACGCATATCACTGCCTACTATCCTCAACATACAGCAATCGAAAAATATATTTCTGAAAAAGGTCCCAATGCATTTTACGAATCTGTCGACAACAGAAAACTGTGTTGCCATATCCGTAAAGTAGAACCTTTGCAAAGAGCATTGTCCGGCAATGCGGTTTGGGTAACAGGCTTAAGGGCCGAACATTCTGCTGCAAGGAAAGATCTGCAGATCATTGAATGGGATGAAGCCAATCAGATCATTAAATACAATCCATTATTGCATTGGACTACCGAACAGGTAACAGCGCATATTCATCAACATAATATTCCTTACAACCCTTTACACGATAAAGGTTTTGTAAGTATCGGCTGTGCACCCTGCACCAGAGCCATTAAATCAGGTGAGGATTTCAGGGCAGGGCGCTGGTGGTGGGAAGACGCGAGTAAGAAAGAGTGTGGCTTACACGAAGCCCCTAAACATTAATAATTGTTAGAAATAATTTGATCAGATCAAGGAAATAAAATGAGTAATTACAAACTAGATTATCTGGAACAACTGGAATCGGAAGCGATACACATCATGCGTGAAGTGGCCGGACAGTTTGAGAGGCCAGCTTTATTATTCAGTGGAGGTAAGGATTCTATAATATTGGTGCACCTGGCACTAAAAGCATTTCGTCCGGGTAAATTTCCATTCCCATTGGTGCATATTGATACCGGTCACAATTTTCAGGAAGCTTTGGATTTCAGGGATTCTTTGGTGGAAGATCTGGAAGAAAGATTGATCGTGCGAAAAGTGGAAGACACGATCAAAGCAAAACAACTGACTGAACTGAAAGGAAAATTCGCAAGTCGTAATGCATTACAAACCTATACCCTATTAGATGCCATAGAAGAGTTTGAATTTGATTGCTGCATCGGCGGTGCGAGAAGAGATGAAGAAAAAGCAAGGGCCAAAGAAAGAATCTTTTCGGTAAGGGATGAATTTGGTCAATGGAATCCAAAACTACAAAGACCCGAATTATGGAATACCTATAATGGCAAGATCCATAAAGGCGAAAATGTAAGAGCATTCCCGATCAGCAACTGGACCGAACTGGATGTATGGAATTATATACGCCGTGAGAATATTGCATTGCCTTCAATATACTTTTCGCACGAGCGTGAAGTGTTGGAATACGATGGGCAGTTAGTGGCTATTTCGAAATTCATACAGCTCGAAGAATCAGATAAAATATCCGTGAAAAAAGTACGCTATCGCACAGTGGGTGATATGACCTGCACGGCAGCCGTTGAATCGGATGCAGGAACACTGGATGAAGTGATCAATGAGATCATTGTAACAAAAACAAGTGAACGCGGTGAAACAAGGATCGATGATAAGGTAAGTGAAGCTGCAATGGAAGACAGAAAAAAGAGCGGGTATTTTTAAACCCCCAGCCCCCATTTGATCCGGCACGGGCGGAACTGAAGGGGAGTAAGGGTAAGGATAGACTTAAATAATTTTTTTAACGAAAAACAAATTCCCCTTTAGGGGTTAGGGGTATGGACATTTTACGATTTATAACAGCAGGAAGTGTAGATGACGGCAAAAGCACGCTGATAGGGCGTTTACTGTACGACAGTAAAAGCATTTTGATCGATCAGCTGGAAGCCATTGAAAAACAAACCAAGAACAGAGAAGACGGAGAAATCGATCTGGCCTTATTAACCGATGGATTGCGTGCCGAAAGAGAACAGGGCATCACCATTGATGTGGCTTATAAATATTTCTCAACCCCGAAAAGGAAATTCATCATTGCCGATGCACCCGGGCATATTCAGTATACTCGCAATATGGTGACCGGGGCTTCCAATGCAAACCTTGCCATTATTTTAGTGGATGCGAGAAATGGTGTGGCAGAACAAACACGCAGGCATTCGATCATTGCTTCATTACTCGGTATCAAACATGTGGTGCTCGCCATCAATAAAATGGATCTGGTAGACTATTCTGAGGATGTGTATCATAATATCGTGATCGATTATGAACAGGTTGCAAAAACATTGGGATTAAAAGATATCAAATACATTCCCATGAGTGCTTTGCACGGCGATAATATTGTTGATCTCTCGGATAAATATCCCTGGTACAAGGGTGATTCGCTTTTGCATTATTTAGAATCAGTAGAAGTACATGCAGATATTAATTTAACAGATGCTCGTTTTCCGGTACAATACGTGATCCGTCCTCAAACAGAAGAGCTGCATGATTATCGCGGCTATGCAGGAAAGATCAGCAGTGGTATTTATAAAAAAGGCGATCAAGTGATCGTGCTTCCGGCAGGGATTGAATCAACAATTTCCAAAATCGAGATCGCAGGAAACGAAGTAGAAGAAGCATTTGCTCCGCAAAGTGTGGTATTGCACTTAAAAGATGATATTGATATCAGCCGTGGCGACATCATTGTTCAAAAAAACAATCAACCTAAAACAGAACAGGAAATTGAAGTGCTGCTCTGCTGGATGGATAATAAACCATTGATCAAAGGCAATAAATATTTATTGCAATTGAATAGTCGCGTTGTAAGAACTGTAATAAAAGATATCGAATACAAATTAGACGTGAACAGTTTAGAAAGGATCTATGAATTTGAGAAAACAGGATTGAATGATATTGTGAAAGCCACACTGAAAACAGCATCACCACTTCCTTTTGATTCGTATAAGGACTTGCCCAATAATGGGGGTGCCATTTTAATTGACGAAACAAGTTTGGTAACGGTGGGAGCATGTATGATTCAGTAAAGACATTATCACCACAGAAAATAAACCGCATGGGACAAGAAGCATTCATTCAACAATTATTCAAACAGAATTCAAAGGCATTCTCGGCATTTCCCGATAAGGAATTGGCTGAAGCATTCATTGATCAGCTATTCGATTTCTTATTTCTCCCGAAAACAGTGAAGCATAAACAACCTGCTGATCTTGAAAAGGAATTTGAATCATTAAAGAGTCATTTCTCCAGTCTGGTCTATGATGTACTGAGTGACGGTGATAGAACACAGCAAGTAACAGATACATTCTTTGAAGCAATTCCAGCCATCTATTATAAACTGATCAAAGACGCAGAAACGATCCTGCATTTCGATCCTGCCGCCAGATCGGTAGAAGAAGTATTGGTGGCCTATCCCGGGTTTTATGCAACAGCGATCTATCGTTTATCGCATCAATTATATCAGCAAAACATAAAAATACTACCTCGTTTATTTACTGAATACGCACATAGTAAAACAGGGATCGATATTCATCCGGGGGCTACTATCGGCGAAACATTTTTCATCGATCACGGAACAGGGATCGTAATCGGAGAAACTACCATCATTGGCAATAATGTAAAAATATACCAGGGTGTAACATTGGGTGCGTTGAATGTTTCAAAGGAAAAAGCAAAAACAAAACGTCATCCAACCATTGAAGACAATGTGATCATTTATTCGGGTGCAACCATCCTGGGTGGCGATACTGTGATAGGGCACGATAGTGTGATAGGCGGAAACGTATGGCTCACGTACAGTGTTTTACCTAATTCCATCATCTATCATAAAAGCGAAGTGGCAATCAAGGATAAATTTCCGGAAACAGAGGCATTGAATTTTGTGATCTAATGACAGGAAGAATAGACTGTATCAAACTCAATATGAGATTAAAGAAAAAAACTAAAGAAACAAAAAAGAAAAACTAAAGAAAGAAAAACTAAAAAATAAAACTAATTCGTTGGCAATTTAAACAGCTGAATTTATTAATTAATTAAAAATAAAACCTACGAATTCAAGCAATCAATTGAATTCGTGTAATCAGAAAAATCATGAAAGCAAACAACATTTTAGAAACCATTGGTAACACACCGCATGTACGGATCAATAATTTATATGGAGATGATCATGAAGTGTGGATCAAATTAGAAAAGAATAATCCCGGTGCAAGTATCAAAGACCGTATTGCATTGGCCATGATCGAAGATGCCGAAGAAAAAGGAATACTGAAAAGTGATAGTGTGATCATAGAACCAACATCCGGCAATACGGGCATTGGTCTGGCATTGGTTGCTGCAGTAAAAGGATATAAGATCATTTTAGTAATGCCCGAAAGCATGAGTATTGAAAGAAGAAGACTAATGGCTTTATATGGTGCTGAATTTGTTTTAACACCCCGTGAAAAAGGAATGAAAGGTGCCATAGAAAAAGCGAAGGAACTGGTGGCCGAAACAGCTAATGCATGGTTACCGCAGCAATTTGATAATCCTGCCAACACAGAAATACACAGAAAAACAACGGCACAGGAAATACTGAAAGATTTTCCAAATGGACTGGATTATTTGATCACCGGTGTTGGAACAGGCGGCCATATCACAGGTGTTGCAGAAGTGCTGAAAGCAAAATTCCCTAACCTGAAAGTGTTTGCAGTTGAACCGATTCTATCGCCGGTATTAAGCGGAGGAGCACCAGGTCCGCATCCATTACAGGGCATCGGCGCAGGGTTTGTTCCTTCAATTTTAAATACAAAGATCTTAGATGGTATCATACAGGTCAGCAAAGAAGAGGCATTTGATTATGCGCAAAGACTGGCAAAAGAAGAAGGCATCCTTGCAGGCATTTCTACAGGTGCTTCTTTGGCTGCGGTTGCAAAAAAGCTGGCTGATATTCCTAAAGGATCAACTGTATTGACCTTCAATTATGATACAGGCGAAAGATATCTATCGATCGAGGGATTATATTAAAATACAATTGCCACGAATGCACAAATAATAAAACTTAATTCGTGCATTCGTGACAATAAAAGATATTAAGCAATTTAAAATAGGTCGAAAATTTAATCTCTCCGTCGGTAATTATCCTACATAAAAAGTAGAATAAAATGAATAAAATAAACCTAACAGGGAAAGTGATCTTAGCAGGGGCTGGTCCCGGAGATCCCGATCTCATCACAATCAAAACAGTGCAATATTTGCAGCAGGCGGATATTGTATTAACGGACAGATTGGTGAGTGAAGAAATATTAACACGCTATGTAAATCCGGCAGCTGAAATCATTAGGGTAGGTAAACAATGCCGACGCGGGATCTCTACTCCGCAAAAGACAATCAACGAATTAATTGTTGAATATGCGCAACAGGGAAAACTGGTCGTACGTTTGAAAGGTGGCGATGCATCCATCTTTTCCAATATTCTGGACGAACTGCAGGCTGTAAGAGAAAATAATATTCCATTCGAGATCATTCCCGGCGTAACTGCTGCATTGGGAGCCGCTGCATATGCGGGTATTCCATTAACTGCCCGCGATCATTCTACTGCGGTTCGCTTTCTTACTTTGTATCAATCAACTGTGGTGAAGGATGAGTATTGGAAAGAGTTAGCAGCAACAGATGATACACTTGTTTTTTATATGAGTTCAGAAACATTGGATGATCTGATACAGAAATTAACTGAAAATAATATTTCATCTGATAAATTATTGGCCGTTGTTGAACAGGCCACTACCCCATTTCAACAAGTATATATTTCCAACTTATACGAATACGATGCAACATTAAAAGATAAAATATTTTTATCGCCCTCCCTGGTCATTATCGGGAAAGTGGTTGCATTGCATAAAGAGTTTGCATGGTTTGAATCTGTTAAAAACAAAGACCATTATTTTAAACCATTAACAGCTCTGGCAGAAATGCAGCAATCAAAAGAATCTAAAGAAGCCAGGGCATAATCTTTGCAAGACAATATTAAACCTACAATTTAAACCTCATGTCAGGCATATTAGATCTGGTCGGTAATACTCCGATCGTTGAACTCAAGAAAGTTACTGTTAATAAAAATGTGACCATCTATGCAAAACTAGAGGGCAACAATCCGGGTGGCAGTGTGAAAGACCGTGCAGCATATGGTATGATCAAAGACGCGATCGATAAAGGCGAAATAAAACCCGGCACCAAATTGATAGAAGCAACCAGTGGAAATACAGGCATTGCTTTGGCATTAATTGCAAGCCTATTCAATGTAGAAATAGAATTAGTGATGCCGGAAGATGCAACCAGGGAAAGGATTTTGGCAATGAAAGCATTTGGCGCCAAAGTAATTCTCACGCCAAGGGAAAGAGGCATGGAAGCAGCTATCGATTACAGCAACGCTCAGGTTGCCAAAGGGGGTTACTTCATGCTGAACCAATTTGCTAACCCTAATAATCCGCTCATTCATTATAAAACAACCGGCCCTGAGATCTGGAGAGATACAAAAGGAAGTATCACGCATTTTGTTTCTGCCATGGGAACAACCGGAACCATCATGGGTGTTTCAAAATATTTAAAGGAACAAAATCAAAACATACAGATCGTAGGTTGTCAGCCTACTGAAGGTTCAAAAATTCCGGGTATTCGTAAATGGCCCGAAACATATCTCCCGAAAATATTCGACGCAAAAAGAGTAGACAGGACCATCGAATTAAGTGATGAGGATGCTCATATCATGACTAAACGTTTGGCAAAGGAAGAAGGTATTTTTGCCGGAATGAGTAGTGGTGGCGCTGTGTTTGCAGCAGTGGAATTATCAAAAGAATTAAAGGATGGTGTTATTGTTTGTATCATTTGCGACCGTGGTGATCGTTATCTTTCATCCGATTTGTTTGATTGATCTTCTCCATCTACATCATAACTACTATCAGGATGTTATTCATATAAAAAATTCGCTGATCATTTATACAATAAATGTCAGCGAATTTTATAACCCCTTCTAAATATTTATTTCAAAACAAGTTCTTCTTTAAATGCTTTTGCGAATTCAATGAATGCATTTGCTTGTTCTAAATATTTGATTGCAAAATCTTCAGATGGCTCATTTTGATTGATCTGCAGAACCAATTCTTTAAAACTTGGGTGTTCTGTGTACAATCCTTTTGTAGTAAAATAGGTATCGAAATCTTTTAGTACACCGGCCTGTGTATTGCAATGCACTTCATGCTTTAGCAGCAATGATTTTGCAGCATGTATAAAACCTGCATATACCTGATATATACCATCAGCATACGCTTTATTAGCAATGCTTTCTTTGGCCCAGCTTATTTTTTCTTCCGCTTCAAAGATCAATGTAGCTACCAGATCGATCATCACACCGGCACATTCACCTACGCCAATGGCTGTGGCAAATTTCTCTGCCTGTCCCCAGTCAATAAAATCTTCTGCCTGTAATGTTGTTGGATCAGCCAGCGGTTTCAACAGATCATAAAAATATTTTTCTCCTTTATTAAAAGAATAGTTCAGATAAGATTCATTATCCTGCTGATTTGTTTTAAAATCATTCAACAATACACGCACAGCATCGGGTGCACGTTTGCTTGCTAGTTTTATTACTTTATTTGAAACACGACCTTCTCCAGCACCCAGGTTACCACCACCGATCAATACCTGCACTGCCGGAATGGTATTGCCATTCACTTTCATGGAGCTGCCATGAAACCCAATGCCACCAATTCCATGTTGTCCGCATGAATTCATACATCCGCTGATGCGCAAAGCAATATCTTCCTTTTCTAAAAATTCAGGGAACTCATCTTCTATCAGTTGAGATAAAACTGTACTTAATCCCGTGCTGCTTGAAATACCCAGATTACAAGTATCAGTTCCTGGGCATGAAACAATATCCGCAACACTTCCAATTCCTGCTGCAGCAAGATTTTCGGCTTCCAGAATACTATAGACATATTCGATATGTTCGGGTTTGATAAAGCGGAACTGCAGGTTTTGAGTAATGGTTACACGAACATCATCCGCTATAACTGTTTTTAATTTTTCAATTAATCTTCTGCTCACATCCGAACTGATATTCCCGTTAGGGACTCTCACATAGGCAACAAAATATCCCACTTGTTTTTGCTTTTTTATATTGGTCTTTTTCCAGATCTCGAAGTTCAACTGATTTTTGATCCGAGGTATTTCGTCGGGTAATATGCCTGCAGGCAAGGCAGGATCTTCAAAACGGGTAGTATCAATACTGACAGTTTTATCAGTTACCGCTTTTTGTTCGGCTACAACTAATTCATTAAAAGCATCGATACCGATTTGATGGATCAGGAATTTGATACGTGCTTTATGACGGCTATTACGCTCGCCGTACCTGTCAAACACACGCAGCACAGCCTCAATATATGGAAGCAAAAGATCTTCTTCTAGAAATTCATGTGTTGTTTTAGCTAAAAAAGGTTGTGCACCCAATCCACCGCCAACAACAACTTTAAATCCTCTTTGTTGTTTGCCGTTTGTTTCTTTGATACGTGGAATGATACCCAGATCATGCATGAACACCAATGCGCTATCTTTCTCGCTACTGGAAACCGCTATCTTAAATTTACGTCCCATTTCCTGGCCAACAGGTTTACGTAAGAAGTATTCAAAGATGGCATGAGCGTATGGTGTAACATCGAATGGCTCATCAATATCAATTCCTGCGGCATCGGATGCAGTAACGTTTCTAACAGTATTGCCACAGGCTTCACGAATAGTAACAGCATCTTGTTCCAATAAACTCCATAATTCAGGAGTCCGATCGAGACTAACAAAATGTATTTGTATATCCTGTCTGGTGGTAAGGTGCAGGTTACCATTCGAGAATTCATCAGAAACATCGGCAATGCGCTTCCATTGTGCAAACGTCATCTTTCCATAAGGCAATTTGATACGCACCATCTGAACGCCCTGCTGGCGCTGACCATAAACTCCTCTTGCCAAACGAAGGCTTCGGAATTTCTCTTCGGGGATCTTCCCTTCTTTAAAGGCCAGTATTTTTTGTTCCAGCTCAATAATATCCTTTTCAACTAAAGGGTTTTCTAACTCTGTACGAAAGCTTTGCATGGTGTTTGGGATTGGTCAATAATGAAGGCAATTCAATTAGCCTACAATTTAAGTATACTATGCAAATGTATCGGTTGACGTATATATCCCAAAGTTTATTTACAATATTACCTGTCGAAAAAAGAAATAATGACGAAAAAAGGACAAATAAAAGTCTACTGTTTTAGTAGGTTGATTATATTTGTAGCCTTATTAAGCGATTTATCCAACGCTAAATATTGAATCAATGATCTATTACACTGCTATAAACAATTCTAATTCGCTGCTTCTTCACTGCTGTTGTTGCCCTTTGGGCTAATCCTCATTTATCTTAACCAGTGATGGCTATCTTTTTGTTTAATTAATCTACCAAATTAACATACTAATGAAAAAAATAATTTCATTCACTTTTTTACTCATTTTTGTATTTGCCTTAGCAGTAACTGCGCAGGAAACTTATCTTATATCTGGTAAGATCTATGATTCTGTAAATTCACAATTCCTTGCGGGCGCTTCTGTAAAAATAAAGGGCTCAGAAAAAGCAGTGATAGCAAGTGCCGATGGCAGTTTCCAGATTAAAACAGCACAAAAACTCCCGCTGGTATTGATCGTATCGTATATCGGTTACAAATCTCAGGAATTCAGTATCAGCAATACGGGTAGCCCATTAAACATTTCTTTAAATGCCGAGAACAGCTATATCAATGAAGTAGTAGTAACAGCTTCCAGAATCGCGGAAAGTATTTTAAAATCACCGGTCACTATCGAAAAGATGGATCTAAGAACAATCAAACAATCACCTGCACCCACTTTTTTTGATGCATTGGAAAATCTGAAAGGCGTTCAGATGACCACATTAAGTATTGGCTATAAAGTGCCCAATACTCGTGGCTTTGCAGGAACAACTAATTCTCGTTTCTTACAAATGGTAGATGGCGTTGATAATATTTCTCCCGGTATCGGTGCACCGATCGCCAATGCTGTTGGGCCTACAGAATTAGACATCGAAAGCGTAGAACTGATCCCGGGTGCGGCTTCCGCGGTATATGGTTTAAATGCGATCAATGGCATTTCTAATCTTAAAACGAAAAACCCATTCAAGTATCAGGGGCTTAGTGTTTATTTTAAACAAGCTGTGAATCATGTTGACGGAAAAGATATAGATCCTTCCTTATATGGAGAATATGCAATAAGGTTTGCAAAAGCATACAATAACAAATTTGCCTTTAAAATAAACGCATCGTATTCGTTGGGAAAAGATTGGGTAGCTCATGACACAACTGATCAATACTATACAGCAGGCAATAAAACGAATGCATCATTAGGCGTGGGGGCAACAAACAATCCCGGTGCTGATCTGATCAATCGTTATGGTGATGAATACAATAGTGACTTGAAAACTTTGACCCTACAGGGAAAAACTTATGATGTGAGCAGGACAGGTTATGCTGAAAAGGACCTTACTGATTACAGCGTGAAGAATGCTAAACTCGATGGTTCTGTATATTATAAATTTTCCCATTCACTTACCGCTTCTTATACATACCGAATCGGAACTGTCAGCAATAATTATCAAAGGGGTAACAGGATCCGGCTGGACGGAGAAAAGATCCAGCAGCATGCTGTTGAAATAAAAGATGCCAACTTTTTTTTGAAAGCCTATTATACGCAAGAGAATACAGGAGAAAATTCTTACAATTTCCGTCCCCTGGCTGAAAACATTGATATGAGCTTTAAAAAGTCTCCGCAATGGTGGACAGATTATACAAATGCCTTTAATAAAGCTTATGCTTCTAATGGCGGAAATATTGCGGCTTCGCATACCGCTGCAAGAGCATCAGCCGATAACGGAAGATTTTTACCCGGTACTGCAGCTTTCGACAGTGTTAAAAACAAGATCGTCCATACCAACAATTGGGATACGGTTGGTGCACAACTTCTATTAAAATCAGCATTCTATCATATTGAAGGACAATATGATTTCAGCCGTTTCACGAGAGGAATTCAATTATTGGCAGGAGGCAATTACAGAAGATATATTGTAACACCGGATGGCAATGAATACATTAATCCTGCTGCTCTGGAAGATCCTTCCAAAGCTAATGACAATTTCTACTATTATAATTATGGAGCATTCGTACAGGCAACCAAACAATTCTTCAATAATAAATTGAAAATAACGGGCTCGTTTCGTGTTGACAAAACAGAATATTTTGACCCGAAAATAAATCCAAGAATTGCTGCCGTATATTCTCCAACATCGCAACATAATTTTCGTATTTCTTATCAGAATGGCTATCGTTTCCCGACCTTGTTTGAAGGATTTGCATTTGTGAATAATGGCGGCGTAAGGCGTTTGGGTGGATTAAGAGTAACCGCAGGCACATTGAATGTATTTGAAAATTCATATTTAAATTCTTCCGTAACTTCTTTCAAAAATGCGGTCAACGCCGATATCAGTAACGGTATCACTAAAAATACTGCTATAAAAAATGAGCAAAATATATTGGTACAGAGTAACTATGATTATTTACAACCTGAACATTTAAATTCATTCGAAGTTGGTTATAAAGGTGTTTTGGCCGACAATAAATTATTTGTTGATATTGATTACTACTTCAACGTATATGACAATTTTATTGGACAGCTAGATGTTACGCAACCGATCAGAGGGACGATAGGGCAAACAGGTGGATCGAATGACAGTACGGCTTATTTTGCATATACTGGAGGAACATCCGTGAAGAAATATAAAATGTGGACCAACAGCAAAAGTATTGTCAGTAATCAGGGAGTTGAATTAGGATTAAGCTATAACTTCTATAAAAATTTCAATCTTTCTGCCAATCTCAGTTATGCCGAATTACAAGAGATCAGTTCTTCTGATGCATTTACTCCTGCTTTCAACACCCCAAAATGGATCACGAATATTTCCATTGGCAACAGGGAGATCATCAAAAATGTTGGATTCAATATAGTTTGGCATTGGCAGGACGCATTTTACTGGAACAGTCCTCTGGCCAACGGTATCGTGAACGCCTATAATACAGTTGATGCACAGATAAATTATCGTTTGACAGAACTAAAAACGATCGTTAAGTTGGGCGCCAGCAATATTTTGAATTCATATCACACACAATATATTGGAGGTCCTTCTGTAGGCGGTTTCTATTATGTAACATTCATTTTTGATAATAACTTAAAAAAATAAAACTTAAAAAGCAGCATACAGGATCCATGTTGCTTTATATAGCCTTGTGGTCGAGTGGTGAGGCAGGGGTCTGCAAAGCCTTTTAAGGCGGCGCGAATCCGCCCATGGCGTCTATAAAAATAAAACCTATATAATTAATAGACTTTGTTTCTTTGCATAATAAATCATACCGAAGATTTCAATTACATATACCATACCGAAAAAATTAGATAAAGCAACTGAAACTGATGCAAATATGCTTTTTCCTGTCTTTTTAAAGCTGGAAGATCTTCGTTTGACCATTATAGGCGGCGGTCCTGTTGCGCTTGAAAAATTAAATGCCGTACTAGCCAATTCACCGAAAGCTTCTGTTAAGTTGGTCGCGATCAATATTCAGGATGAAATATGGCAATTAGCCGAAGTGCATTCCAATATTTCTGTGAATCAAAAAGCTTATGATCCAAATGATCTTATTGAAACGAATATTCTGATCATTGCAGTTAACGATATTTCACTTGCATCCCTCATCAAAAAAGAGGCTTCCGAAAAAAACATATTGGTGAATGTTGCTGACAAACCGGATCTCTGTGATTTTTATTTGAGCTCTATTGTAAAAAAAGGAAATTTAAAAATTGCAATTTCCACCAACGGAAAATCTCCTACACTAGCCAAGCGGTTAAAAGAAATATTGAATGATGCTTTACCCGAAGAAGTAAATGGCATTTTAAACAACCTGAGTGTAATCCGTACAAAATTAAAAGGCAATTTTACTGATAAACTTCACCGCATGAATGAGATCACTAAAATTTTATCTGTGCAGGAAAAAATTGATAACAAAGATCATAAACATCGCAATAAAAAAATAAGCATTTGGTTTGTCATTGCAATTGTTTCTGTTTTATTGGGCTATACTTTATCACTCGCAATTCCTGTTGAACATCTGTTCAATCAATCCAGAAGCTTTTTGGAGCAACTAGATAATCGTTTTTACTGGATGATATTCGTAGGCTTTGGTGTTGAGATGATCGCAGGCAGTATGGGTATGGGATATGGTGCCATCTGCACTTCTGTCCTTTTATCATTAGGATTAAGCCTCCCAGTAATTTCAAGCAGTGTGCATACTTCAGAAATGTTTGGTTCTGCCGCATCGGCCATCAGCCATTTCAAGTTCAAGAATATCAATAAAAAATTATTTAAATCATTGGCCATCCCCGGTGTTATAACGGCCATTCTGGGCGCACTGTTTCTGATACGCTTTGGGGAGGCATATGCGTACATCCTCAAACCACTAGTCTCATTTTATACCTTATACCTGGGCATTAATATTCTCACAAGAGCATTTAACAAAAAGAAAAAGAATCAGGGCAAATTAAAATATGCAGGATGGCTTGGAGCAGTTGGTGGTTTTATTGATTCGGTAGGTGGCGGCGGATGGGGGCCACTAGTTACCAGTACAATTATTGCTAAAGGGAGGGAACCCAGATATGCAGTAGGCACATCCGTTGCTGCTAAATTTTGTATCACTGTTGCAAGCGCATTTACTTTTTTTTCGATCATAGGTATTAGTCAGTGGCCCATCATAATCGGATTGATTTTCGGTGGTGTAATGGCCGCACCTCTTGCGGCAAGGCTAACAGGGAAATTGCCCAGTAAGGGGATGTTCATTGCTGTAGGTATCCTAGTGATCGGTATCAGTTTGAGAACGATCTTGAAATCCTTTCATTGGATATAATTTTTACTGATTTTCAAATCCTTACTCTACGCCATTTAAATACTTACAGAGTATTTATCAGTAGCCCGATTTGTTGAGACTTGTACTTCTACAGCTTATGTAAAAGGGGTAAACTTTCTGAACAATATATGTGAATGATCAATTTCAATAAATTTTCTTTCATGCTGCTTTCTGAGAAACAAAATTTCTGATGATAGAAACAACATTTTCCATTTCATCAGCCTTATCTAAAAAATAATCAGCACCATATTTTTCGCATTCCATTCTGTAACTGCTGATCGTAAAATGTGTAAGCACAATTACTTTTACATTGAGCTCATTTTGCTTTATATGCTTTAGCAATTCAATACCGCTTTTTTCAGGCATCCCTATCTCTACGATTACAAAATCTGGATGAAAAGAATCAAACACTGTCAAGGCATTATCAATATCAGTAGATATTTTAAATGTATTGTTTGTCCCTGTTGCAGCAAGCAGTCCTTGTAAACGGCAGGCAGTGAAGATGGAATAGTCCACAAGAAGTATTTTAAGGTCATTGTTTTTCATAGACCGGAATTTGACACAAAGCACAGAAATAAAACAAGGTTTTACAATAACAATACTTGTGAAAACAACGTAGTTTTTTATATTGTAAATTGTAGTATCATGACTACATCATAGCGGCTTAAAAATGACGTCCAGCTTACAATCCAAGGCTAAAAATGGACTTTGGTCATATTTTTCAGCATCAGTAGTAAATATTTTTGTCTTCTAGAATTAAGAGAGTATGCAAGTACCATTTGACCTATTAAAAAAATATAACGTTCCCGTTCCGAGGTATACCAGTTATCCTACGGTTCCCGTTTGGAAAGAAAGTCTGAATATGCAGGACTGGAAAAGTATTTTTCAACAACAGTTTGATCAAAGCAATGAAACTGATGGTATCAGTCTATATCTGCATTTGCCTTTTTGCGAATCGCTTTGCACTTATTGCGGTTGTAATAAAAAAATAACTAGCAATCATTCCGTAGAAGAAGAATACATGCAGGTGATCTTAAAGGAATGGAATTTGTATTTGCAGTTGATGCATACAAAACCGGTTATACGTGAGTTGCATATAGGAGGAGGAACTCCCACTTTTTTTTCGCCCAGGAATTTAGAGAAATTATTGACTGCCATTTTTGATACAGCCATCATTCATCCCGAACATGAATTTGGTTTTGAAGGTCATCCAAACAATACTACAAAAGAACATTTACAGGCTTTATATGATCTGGGTTTTAGAAGAGTGAGTTATGGTGTTCAGGACAATGACCCCGAAGTACAACGGATCATTAATCGAATTCAACCGTTTGAAAATATTCAACGTGCTACTGCTGATGCAAGAGCTATAGGTTATCAATCTGTGAATTTTGATTTGATCTATGGCTTGCCCAAACAAACTTTAGAAACTATGGAGAGAACTATTTTACAATCCATTAGTTTGCATCCGGATCGTGTTGCATTTTACAGTTATGCGCATGTACCCTGGACCAGCAGGGGCCAAAGGTTATTTGATGAAAATGATCTGCCCAGCACCGAAACAAAAATGAAATTGTATCAACTAGGTAAGGCCTTGTTTGCCGAAAATGGTTACAGTGATATTGGCATGGATCATTTTGCATTACCAAGTGATGATCTGTTCAAGGCAAGAGAAGAAGGTTGGTTACACCGTAACTTTATGGGTTATACCACACAGCATACAGGTATCTTGTTAGGTTTGGGTGTTTCAAGTATCAGTGATGTAGGTATAGCATTTGCGCAGAATCAAAAGACCATTCATGATTATTATGCTGCGATCAACAATGGAGAATTATCTGTTACCAAAGGATATTTTTTAAGTGAAGAGGATTCTGCCTTTAGAAAATACATTTTAAATATCAGTTGTCAGGGCAAAACAAAATTCTTGCCACAACATTTAGCTCTGATCGAACAATACAGTTTTCCTGAATTGGAAAAATTAGTAGAAGACGGCCTTGTTGAATATAATGATACAGGCTTAGTTGTTACAGAACTTGGATTAAATTTCATCAGAAATATTTGCAAAGCATTCGACCTTCATTTGTTACGCAATGAATCGAAACAGGGAAAACCACAATTCAGTCAAGCGATTTAGCAGAGAGGTTTATTGATTTATTTGTTTATTCGAATGCTGAATATTGAATAACAGAAGAAATTATTCAAGAGTAAATTCTTCGTGTAAATGCGGAACCTGCACATCTTTAAATCCCTTTTTCAATAATCGCTTTTGAAATTCCAATTGGACATCTTCTTCGCCGTGAACAATAAATAAAGTTTTCACCGATGAAGGGTTCTGGCAGGATAAAAATTGACAGAGGTCATCGTAATCGCCATGAGCACTCATGCTTCTCATGGTCCCTATTTCAGCGATTACCCTAAAGAGTTCACCATATATCTTTACTTCTTTTGCAGCATTCATCAATTTACCACCGAGTGAATGGGGTTCGCAATAACCCACCATTAAAATAGTGTTTCGTTTATCACCAATATTATTAGCAATATGGTGTTTGATGCGTCCGGCATCTGCCATGCCGCTTGCAGAGATAATAATGCAAGGCTGATGCAGATCGTTCAATGCTTTGCTTTCATCCACAGTTTTTATAAATTTCAATCCCGGAAAATCAAACGGGTCACTATCACTGAGTAATAATTTTTTAATAGTACTGTTGAAATTTTCTGGATGACTTTTTACAACTTGTGTCGCTTCCATACTCAGCGGACTATCAACAAAAACCGGCACTTTGGGCAAGCGGTTTGAATTAAACATTTCATTTAAAAAATACAGCAATTCCTGTGTTCTTCCCACACTGAAAGAAGGAATAATCAATTTCCCCTTTTTCTCCACGCAGGTCTTTAATATCCAGTCATGGAATACATTTAAAGTATTGGAGAATTCTTCATGGATCTTATCACCGTAAGTACTTTCAATTAAAATATAATCTGCCTGCGGAAAAACATGCGGCGAACATAGTATCACATCACCGTATCGTCCAACATCACCGCTAAAAGTTATACAAGTCGTTTCATTATTTTCTTTCAAACGTAAATGCATTGCTGCACTGCCAATGATATGGCCGGCATCAGTGAACATTACTTCAGCTTCATTGCAAACAGTTGTCCATTCACCGTATGCAGCTGTTTGCATCAATGGAAATACATTTTGAGCATCATCCAGATCATAGAGCGGTTCAAATGGAGGCAGTCCTTGTTTCGCTCTGCGTTTATTCATGAATTTTGTATCATCTCTTTGTATCTGTGCAGAATCTTCCAATAAGATCTCAGTCAGATCTTTTGTGGCAGGCGTACAGAATATTTTTCCTGCAAAGCCTTGTTTTACTAATCTTGGGATCAAGCCAGAATGATCAATATGTGCATGAGATAAAATTAAATAATCAACTGAGGCCGCATCAAAACCAAATTCGGCATTCAACAGATCTGTGTCTTTTCCTAATCCCTGAAACAATCCGCAATCCAATAAAATTTTCGTGCCGCTATTTAATGTAATCAGATGTTTAGAACCTGTAACGGTTCTTGCCGCACCGTGAAAAGCTATTTTCATAACACCCCTCCGCCCCTGAAAGGGAACTTTTAAGAACCCACTAATTCAGGATTTTTTTATAATTAATAATAATCCCACATTTACTCCCCTTTAGGGGCTGTGGATTTTGCTTTAAAACTCCATGTAAAAACAAATCTCGCAACTTCTTCATTCATTTCATTCAGACCTACAGAAATACATTGTATCGTCACACCTTCTCCAGTTGCAAGTGTTTCTTCAATAGCATCAGCGATTTTATTACTGTCACCACATGTAAAAATAATTTTGCCGACTGCTTTCTTTAAAAAATCGGCTTCTACTTTTACTACCAGCATGCTTACAGATGGTTTACGTTGATAGATCTGTCCGAAAGCGAGGATCCCTGTACTTAATTCGGCAGCCATGCTTAACACCGCAAAATAAATAGAACGAAAGGGATTTTTGTTCACCCATTTAAAGCGAACTGCAACGGAGGCTTTCGATTCATTCAACTCAACAATTTTTAATCCGCTGATAAATCCCATTGGCAATTTACTCAACATAAACAACCGGTATTTAATCGGATTCGTTAGTTGTTGTTTGAACAAATGAAAATTTGCATTCATTAATCTCGCTGCTTTGTTATGAAGGTAAGAAGAATGCAGCCAATGCATAATCAGCAAATAAAATTAAAATGCAACTCACCACAACTGCCGTTGTACTAGCTCTTCCTATTTCTAATGCACCGCCTTTTACATAATAACCAAAGTAAGAGGGAATACTGCTTAAAATAAAAGCAAATGTATATGCTTTATACATGGAAAAGACCATGTTATACGTATTGAGATTTTTTCTTAACCCGATATCAAATATATCAGGAGAGATAATGCCGGTAAGACTTCCTGCCAATCGTCCACCCCAAATTCCTAATACTGCTGAAATGATAATCAGGCAAGGAACAACAATCAATGATGCAAGTATCTTTGGAAGAATAAGGTAACTTTTACTGTTGATTCCCATGATCTCCAATGCATCTATTTGTTCGCTAATGCGCATATTTCCCAATTCACTGGCGATCTTGCTACCGATCACGCCTGCCAAAACAATACTTAATACGGTAGGCGATAATTCAAGGATCATACTATCACGAACAATCTGCGCAATAGTTGATGCTGGAACCAAAGGACTTACCAACTGATACGCTGTTTGTACTGTTGTTACAGCTCCGAGGAAAATGGAAATAATAATAACGATGGGCAATGCACCAATCCCTATCTCTACGCATTGGTGCATGAGTTCCTTCCAATACATTTTATGATTCTCGGGCTTGGTGAACATCCCTTTTAACATTAATAGAAATGTACCGAAATGTGTGAAAAAACTCATGAAGCATCATTTAAAAACTAAAAATAGAAAACTAATCAGTGAAATCTATTTTTTTCTTTTTTTTAATCTTTGCCACCAGTTTGTTTTTTGTACAGCTTCATGTGTATTGGTACGGCTTTTCATTTGTGCATCCACCACAGCAATTAATGCCATATTTACGATGCTTCTTTCGCTGCTGCCCAATTGTAACACGTGTACCGGCTTTTTTAATCCCAATAAAATAGGACCGATCGCATCGGCACCACCAATTTCTTTTAATAAATTATACGCAATATTTCCGGCGGTGAGGTTAGGGAATATCAACACATTCACGCTTTGATCCACCAATTCGCTGAATGGGTAATTATCTTTCAGTATCTCGTTATTGAAAGCAAGACTACCCTGCATTTCACCATCAACAATCAAAGAAGGGTTTCTTTTCTTTACGATCTTTACTGCATCAGAAACCAATTTTGCTTCAGGCGAATCGCTGCTGCCAAAATTGCTGTAACTAAGCATCGCGATCTTAGGAGTAAGATTAAAATTCTTTACTTCCTTTGCTACAAGCATGGTAATATCGGCCAATTCCTCAGCTGTAGGATTAAAATTCACTGTTGTATCAGCTAAGAATAACGGGCCTTTTTTGGTGAGCAATAAATACATGCCAGCGATCTTAGAAACACCTTCTTCCGTTCCGATGATTTGAAGGGCGGGGCGAATCGCATCGGCATAATTTCTGGTAAGACCAGATATCATAGCATCGGCATCGCCTGTTTCTACCATCATAGAGCCAAAATGGGTGCGGTCTTTCATGATCTTAACACTTTCATATTCATTGTACCCTTTACGCTGACGTTTCTTGAAAAATAATTCGCCGTATTCTTCACGTTTAGTTTCCATTTCATCACTACGTGGATCGATGATCGGAAGATCGGTAAGATCAATATTATTATCTTCTGCAATTTTCCTGATCTTATCTTCTGAGCCTAATAAGATCGGATACGCAATACCTTCATCATAAGCAATACTTGCTGCTTTCAATATTTTCTGATTATCCGCTTCTGCAAATACTAATCGTTTAGGATCACTCTTTGCTTTACTGCCAATTGCACGCATCAATTGATTGTCTAATCCCAAACGTTTATTTAATTCGATGGCATATTCATCCCAGTTCTCAATCGTTTTTTGTGCCACTCCACTCTCAATCGCTGCTTTGGCAACAGCAGGTGCTACGGTTGATAATAATCTCGGATCAACAGGTTTGGGGATGATATAGTCAGGACCAAAGTTCAAACTTGTATGATTATAAGCCAGACTAACAATATCCGGCACAGGTTTTCTTGCCAACTCTGCCAAAGCCTTAACAGCAGCAAGTTTCATCTCCTCATTGATTTTGGTGGCGCGAACATCCAATGCACCGCGAAAAATATAAGGGAAGCCCAATACATTATTCACCTGATTGGGATAATCCACCCTTCCGGTTGCCATAATCAGATCCTTTCTTACACTGGTTGCATCTTCATAAGAGATCTCCGGATCAGGATTGGCCAAAGCAAATACCACCGGTTTTTTAGCCATTGATTTGATCATCTCTTTCGAAACAACATTTCCCTTACTTAATCCAATGAAAACATCTGCATCTTTAAAAGCTGTTTCCAAACTGCAATCGGGTCTTTTAGTAGCGAATTCCAATTTCATGCCGTCAAGCCCTTCGCGCCCCGCATGAATTAAGCCTTTACTATCGAACATGAAAAAATTTTCTTTCTTCGCACCCAATGCTATATATAATCTGCAACAGGAAATAGAAGCAGCACCTGCACCATTCACCACAAATTTTGCGTTTTCTATTTTCTTCCCTTGAATTTCCAATGCATTCAATAACGCTGCACTACTGATGATGGCAGTACCATGTTGATCGTCATGCATCACCGGAATTTTCATTCTTTCTTTCAAATGCTGTTCTATATAAAAACATTCAGGTGCTTTGATATCTTCTAAATTAACGCCACCGAATGTTGGCTCCAATGCTTTTACTATCTGTACAAATTTTTCGGGGTCCTTTTCGTTGATCTCAATATCGAATACATCTATGTCGGCAAAAATTTTGAATAGGACCGCTTTACCTTCCATTACAGGCTTGCCCGCTTCGGGTCCTATATCACCCAATCCCAATACGGCTGTACCATTACTGATAACGGCCACCAGGTTACCCTTGGCAGTGTATTTATAAACATCTTCAGGGTTGGCTGCAATTTCCAGGCAAGGAACTGCAACACCCGGACTATAAGCCAGTGACAGATCTCTTTGTGTTTTTGCTTCCTTAGTAGGAACCACTTCAATTTTACCGGGGCGGCCTTTGGCATGATATTCCAATGCTTGTTCTTTTCTCAGATCTTTTTTGTCCATGATTACTTTTTTAACAAGCTGATGAATTTTTATAATCGTTCCTTTTACGAGGGAGAACTTGAACGTTTATCAATACATCTGCAATTGTTTAATACGAATTTCTTGTTTAAACGATGAAGGTAAGCGCAGTGAAAAATACATTTTATGAGATTTATCACATAGCAACTATCATCTTAATGCAATTTACAACTTAATAAGCTGAGATTTTTTTCAAGTACTGATTATAATTCAAATGCATGAGTGTACCTGAAGAGGTTTCTTTGGAATCATGTACTAAGATGCCATGAAAATATATTGCTTTTCATATAATTAAATTTTTATACTTGCACCTAACCATGCCATCATTCCAATGCCGGTTTCTATAGCGCTTTCATCAATATTAAATTTGGGAGTATGTACACCATGAATGATTCCTTTGGCTTCATTGCGAACCCCCAATCTGTAAAAACATCCCGGAACAATTTGTGTATAATATCCAAAATCTTCCGCACCCATCCGCATTTCAGTTTCAAGTACATTTGTTTTTCCCATGTATGCATCCGCTAATTTCCATGCGGTTTCTGTTAATGTATCGTCATTATCAACAGTTGGATAACCAACATCTATGAGTAGATCAATTTCAGCACCCATAGAATGCACTAATTCTGTTGCAATTTTAGTAATCAATCCATGTGCTTTATAGCGCCACTCTTCATCCATGGCACGGAATGTTCCCATCAGTTTCACTTCACTCGGAATAACATTGGTTGTATACCCGCCCTGAAAAGAGGAAATGGTCAATACAGATGGAGATAAGGGATTTTTATTTCTGGAAATGATCTGTTGCAATGCAACCACTAAATGTGATGCAATTAAAACTGTATCTGTTGTTAAATGTGGAGCAGCTGCATGTCCGCCTTTCCCTTTGATCGTGATATAGATCTCATCTGCACTTGCCATTACTCTTCCCTTACGAAAACTTAATTTACCAATCGGTAATTCGGGATGCACATGCAATGCGAGAATACCCTGTGGTTTCGGATTTTCGAGCACGCCATCCTTGATCATCAGACTTGCACCGCCGGGATTTTTTTCTTCCCCGGGTTGAAAGATCAATTTTAATGTTCCTTCCCAATCGCTTTTTAATTCATTCAGGATCTTTGAAGCACCGAGCAAAATAGTAGTATGCACATCATGACCGCAGGCATGCATCACCCCTATATTTTTTGATTGATAGGACACATCGTTTTCTTCCTGAATGGGTAATGCATCCATATCAGCACGTAAAGCCATGATTCGGCTTTCCGGGTTTTTCCCTTTGATAGTTGCCACCACACCGGTTGTTGCTTTAGTTTCAAATGCAATTCCGAGCTCTTTCAGTTTTGACTGAATGAATTTAGACGTTTCAAATTCTTTATAACTCAATTCGGGATTGGCATGCAGATGATGACGCACTTCTATGAATTCGCCGGCATATTGATTTGCCAATGATTTTATTTTATCAATCAAGCTATCTTGCATAATTCTATTTTAAGTGACCCTTGATCACCTTTTTTATTGACTAACTTCTTCCTCACTCTTTGTAACATATTCGATCGCATCATCCACAACATAAATTCCCTGTGAAAATAAACTACTGATCTGTTTACGGAAATTCTCAGCATCCTCTTTCTTCAGAAAATTCCCTATACGTACTTTAAAATTGGGTGACTGAAAAATAGTATATATCTTCTGATCGGGAAATTTTGCTGCTAAATCATTCTTTGTTTTAAAAGCTTCATCACGATTGGCAGTGCTGATCACCTGTACACGAAATCCCTTGTATTGCCCGCTGCTTGTTAACATCGAAGCATGTTTATTGATCTGTATTTGCTTTTGCGTAAGCAAATCCAACCTTGCATCCTTATGAACAATGATGGTATCATTTGCAAAAGAAATCTTTGCAAAGAATAATGCAACAATAAAAAATAATATTCTTCTCACATTCATCATTTAAAATTTATCATCCAACATTGATCAATATCCTGCTTTTGCAGAACCCACTGTTTCAATAGGATGCCAGGTTGTTTTTATTTCCTGTGTGTCTGTAATAAAATAAGGCGACTGCCCTTCCTCATTCTTCCAATTTATACTATCATAGAACAATACTCGCTTCACATTCAATGATGCTTTTTCCTGAATTAATTTTTTGGTAGCCGCATCGTTCTCACAATAAACAACAGCGTTGATGTCCATATGATCGGCAAAATATTTTACTAACTCTGAAGGTTTACCCGTTAAAATATTGATCACACCACCGGGTACATCAGATGAATTAATTACTTCAGCAAATGTTACAGAACATAAAGGCTTATCTTCTGATGCTAGTACCACACAAGCATTTCCGCCTGCGATTACCGGAGCGATCACTGAAACCAATCCCAGCAATGCCGTATTCTGAGAAGCAACAATGGCCACTACACCCGTTGGTTCCGGAACAGAAAAATTAAAGTGCGATGATGCAACCGGATTAACAGCACTGAACACTTGTTGATATTTATCGCACCAACCCGCATAATATATCAATCTGTCGATGGAAAGATTTACTTCATTTTCTGCATCTTTTGCCGATGCATCTTGTTTTATCAATTCATCAATAAATTGCCCTCTTCTTCCTTCCAGCATTTCTGCAATACGATATAAGATCTGTGAACGGTTGAATGCTGCTCTGCCACTCCATCCGCCAACTGCGTTTCGAGCTGAAACTACAGCATCACGAACGTCTTTACGTGAACTCAGACAAACATTTGCCAATGCCTGTCCTTTTTTATTTTTTGCAATATAATATCTGCCACTTTCAGTTCTAGGGAACTGTCCGCCGATATAAATTTTGTATGTTTTTAAAACTTCTAATCTTTCTGCCATGATTTTTTTATTTAACCACAATGACCACAATGAATTTCACAATGGGCACTATGAAAGTTATAATATTACTCTCTTTACACCTAACATCAATCTTGCTACATTAAAATTAATTAATAGTCCAAGCCTGATATTTGATAGTTTCAAATAAGTTAACACTTGTGCCAGATGCACATCCGTTAAAGCCTCCACAGCTTTCAATTCAACTATGAGTTTATCTTCAACCATCAAATCAATTCTATAGCCAACTTCTAATTTTATTTCTTCAAAAACCAAAGGCAAAGATTTTTGCTTTTCAACTTTGAATCCTTCCTTTTGAAGTTAATAAAAAAGACATTCTTCATAAGCACTTTCCAATAAACCAGGACCTAATGCTTTATGTACTTCCAATGCACAAGCAATTACTTCTTTCGCTATTAGATTTTCAATTTGCATTGTGTCCATTGTGCCTTCTTTGTGCCCCTTGTGGTTAAAGCTTTACAATTTTAAATAAGCTCCCAATCCATGCAATCCACCTTCTCTTCCAAAACCACTTTCTTTATAACCACCGAATGGTGATGTTGGATCAAACTTATTATAAGTATTTGCCCAAATAACACCTGCTTTTAATTTAGATGTGAGATTGAATACTTTAGAACCCTTGTCGGTCCATACTCCTGCGCTTAAACCAAATGGTGTATTGTTTGCTTTTTCGATCACTTCATCATCTGTTCTGAAAGTCTGGATGGCTAATACCGGTCCGAATATCTCTTCCTGAGCAATTCTGCTTGATTGCGCCACATTGGTAAATAAAGTTGGTTTACAGAAGAATCCTTTTCTCGGCAATACACAACTGCTTTCGAAAATTTCGAGTCCTTCTTTTTTACCGATGTTGATGTATTTATGAATTGTATCTAATTGTTGTTTGCTATTGATAGCGCCTACATCCGTATTCTTATCCATCGGATCTCCAACAATTAAGGTAGCGATCCTGTCTTTTAATTTTTGCATAACGATCTTATAAACAGATTCCTGCACAAACAATCTGGAACCTGCACAACAAACATGACCCTGGTTAAAAAATATGCCGTTGATCACTCCTTCCACTGCCTGATCGATAGCCGCATCTTCAAAAATAATATTGGCAGCTTTACCGCCTAATTCCAATGTTATTTTTTTATTGGTTCCTGCTACTGCCCGTTGAATGATCTTCCCCACATCTGTAGAGCCGGTAAATGCAATTTTATTAATGTCAGGATGATTCACAATTGCTGCACCTGTTGCACCTGCACCGGTAATAATATTCACAACTCCGGGAGGAAGATCACTTTCCTGAATGATCTCAGCCAGCTTCAAAGCTGTGAGTGGCGTGGTTTCGGCAGGCTTTAATACAACCGTATTTCCTGTTGCCAATGCAGGAGCAATTTTCCATGCAGCCATCAACAAAGGAAAATTCCATGGAATGATCTGTCCTGCAACACCCAATGATCTCGGTTGTTTATTAGGAAAAGCATATTCCAATTTATCTGCCCAACCTGCATAATAAAAGAAATGATTGGCAGCCAAAGGAATATCAATATCTCTGCTTTCACGAATGGGTTTGCCGCCATCCAAAGTCTCTATCACAGAAAATTCCCTGGCACGTTCTTGAATCATTCTCGCAATTCTGTAAATATATTTTCCTCTTTCCTTTGCGGGCATTTTGCTCCACACATTATTGTAAGCATTGCGTGCCGCTTTCACTGCTTTGTCAACATCAGCAGCATTCGCATTTGCAACACTTGCTAATTTCTCCTCAGTTGCAGGATTGATAGTATCGAAATATTTTTTACTCAATGGTTTTTCAAACTTGCCATTGATGAACAGGTCGTATTGTGCATCGATCTTTGCGCTGCTCTTACTTTCAGGTGCAGCTGCATATTTCAGTGTATCGAATTTTAATTTCAGTGTATTATTTTTTGTTGCTTTCGCCATTGTATATGTTTAATATGTTTAAAAAGTATAGGGGTTTAATACGTTGGAAACGATTCGAATAACTTTTGAAACCTCTAGAACCTTTCCAACTTCTTAAACTCTTTAATCAACTGAAAAATAATTTGCAGATTGATATACTCCCGTTCTTTCTTTTTCCAATTGCATCAATACATCATTTGCCAGACTGCTTGCTCCAAATCTGAACCAATGATTATTCATCCACGCTTCTCCTAATGTTTCCTGCAGCATCACCAAATAATGCAACGCCAATTTAGATTTTGAGATACCGCCTGCAGGTTTCATCGCGATCATCTTTCCTGTCTTGTAATAAAAATCCCTGATCGCTTCCAGCATTACTAATGTTACAGGCATTGTTGCAGCAGGTGTAACTTTTCCGGTAGATGTTTTAATAAAATCTGCTCCAGCATACATAGCAATATCGCTGGCCTTTCTTACATTATCGTAGGTAACCAGTTCTCCTGTTTCTAAAATAACTTTCAATCTTGCTGTTCCACAGGCTTCTTTCACAGCAGCGATCTCATCAAACACAAAATTATAATCACCCTGTAAAAATCTTCCCCTACTAATTACCATATCAATTTCATCAGCTCCATTGTTCACTGCATATTTTACATCTCGGATCTTTACATCACGGGATGCTTGTCCGCTCGGAAAAGCAGTTGCTACAGATGCCACATTGATACCGGAATCCCCCAGCGCTTTTTTTGCAACGCTTACCATGGATGGATACACGCAAATAGCCGCTACTGTTGGCAATCCGGGATAAGCATCATGCAAATGTTGTGCTTTATAACAGAGTTGTTTTACTTTTCCATCTGTGTCCTTTCCCTCTAATGTGGTGAGATCGATCATATTCAAAGTAAGCTTCAAGCCATTCAACTTTGATTCGGCTTTAATACTTCTTTTCGTGAAGCGGGAAGCTCTTTCTTCTACACCTACATGATCGATATGCGGACTATATCTAAAATCGGGGACAGCAACTATTTTTTTTTCTGCAATCATACTATGTTGTTGTGTATATCAAATGTAGTTAAAAAGAAAAAGGTTGTCAATCTTTTCAAGATCAACAACCTTATTATTTTAAAAAAATGTATTAAGCATCTTTACCGTGACATGCTTTATATTTCTTGCCGCTTCCGCAAGGACAAGGATCGTTCCTTCCGATCTTGGGTCCCACTTTTATAGGCTCCTGTTTTACAGGTGCTGATGGGTCGATATAATTATCATCATGGCCAGCGCCATCCAACTCATCTTTTTGTGTGCGCATTTTACTGAGATCTGTTTTTTGCTGGCGGCCTTCTTTCACTTGTCCTTCATCTTCAATAGGTATAGTAGAATGAGAGAGGAACTCTACAATATCCCTGTTCACTTCGCTGTCCATTTGTTTGAACAAATTAAATGCTTCCACTTTGTAGATCACCAAGGGATCCTTCTGTTCGTAGGTTGCCGTCTGCACACTTTGTTTCAGATCATCCATGGCACGCAAATGTTCTTTCCATGCATCATCGATCAAACCCAGTGTAACATTGCGTTCCAAAGCATTCACCAATTCGGCACCGTTGGTTGATAATGTCTTATCCATATTTGCCAAGACCTGCATATTCTTTCTCCCGTCAGTAAAAGGAACGATCACATTTTCGATATGATTACCCTGTTTCAAACGTATATTTTTAAACACTGGCAATGCCTTCGTTGCCAGTTCCTGTTTCTTGTTTTGATAATTTCCAATTACTTCATCGTATAATTTTTCTGCTAATTGCTGATCAGGTGATTTATTCAATTCATCAGATGTGATCTTTGTATCCGTTCCAAAATTCACGATCACCGCCAAACGGAACCCTTCATGATCATTCTGTTCTTTGAATGAACTGATCAATCCTTCCGCAACAGAATAAAAAGCATTATCCAAATCCAAAGCCAATCTTTCTCCAAACAATGCGTGACTTCTTTTGGTATAAATCACTGTACGTTGTTTGTTCATCACATCATCATATTCGAGCAAACGCTTACGGATACCAAAGTTATTTTCTTCCACTTTTTTCTGTGCACGTTCAATAGATTTAGTGATCATACTATGCTGGATCACTTCGCCTTCTTTGTATCCTGCAAAGTCCATCACTTTTGCAATACGCTCACTTCCGAACATACGCATCAGATCATCTTCGAGTGAGACAAAGAACATAGAAGAACCCGGATCACCCTGACGACCGGCACGACCACGTAGCTGCCTGTCCACACGACGAGACTCATGTCTTTCCGTACCCACGATCGCCAAACCACCTGCTTCTTTAACACCAGGTCCGAGTTTAATATCTGTACCACGACCTGCCATATTGGTTGCAATGGTAATAGAACCGGCAAAGCCTGCTTCCGCAACGATTTGTGCTTCACGGGCATGTTGTTTTGCATTCAATACATTATGCGGAACCTGTTTCTGGCGCAACATCCTGCTCAACAACTCACTTACTTCAACAGATGTTGTACCCACAAGAACCGGCCTTCCTGCATTACGCAGTTTGGTAATTTCTTCAATGACCGCACCGAATTTTTCTCTTTTGGTCTTAAATACCAGATCCTGATCATCGACACGGATACAAGGAATATTCGTTGGAATGGTAACCACATCTAATTTATAGATATCCCATAACTCAGATGCTTCTGTTTCAGCAGTACCCGTCATACCGCAAAGCTTGTGGTACATACGGAAATAGTTCTGCAATGTAACCGTAGCATAGGTTTGCGTTGTGGCTTCGATCTTCACATTTTCCTTTGCTTCGATGGCCTGATGTAACCCATCAGAATAACGGCGGCCATCAAGGATACGGCCTGTTTGTTCATCCACAATTTTCACTGCTTCATCCATCACCACATACTCTACATCCTTATCAAATAAAGTGTAGGCTTTTAATAATTGCTGCACAGTATGGATACGATCCGCTTTTACAGAATAATCATTGATGATCGATTCTTTCTGACGCAGTTTTTCATCTGCCTCAAGAGAAATATTTTTTTCAATATCACCCAATGCAACGCTGATATCAGGGATCACAAAGAAATTAGGATCTTCTCCTGCTTTAGTGATGAGTTGAATTCCTTTATCTGTCAATTCAACCGAATTGTTTTTTTCATCGATGTAGAAATATAATTCTGCATCAGCCTTTGGCATTTCGCGTGACTGATCGGCTAGATAATAATTTTCTGCTTTCTGCAATTTCACACGGATCCCCGGCTCACTTAAATATTTGATCAACGCCGTACTCTTCGGTAATCCGCGCTGTGCACGGAAGAGAGCCAGTCCGCCATCCTTAGGATCATCATTGCCATCGGCGATCTTTTTCTTAGCTTCATTCAAGAATTGATTGGTAGCACGTTTTTGTGCTTCCACTATTTTTTCGATCCTTGGTTTCAGCTCAAAGAATTGTTCGATATTATCTTGTCTACCGATAGGACCTGAAATGATCAAAGGTGTTCTTGCATCATCGATCAATACACTATCCACTTCATCCACCATGGCAAAATGGTGTTTACGTTGCACCATTTCATCCGGACTATGCACCATATTATCACGCAGATAATCAAAACCAAATTCGTTATTCGTACCGTAGGTGATATCTGCTAAATAAGCTTTGCGTCTTGCTTCTCCGTTGGGTTCGTGCTTATCGATACAATCAACTGTCAATCCCAGCCATTCAAATAAAGTACCATTCCATTCGCTATCACGTTTGGCGAGATAATCATTCACGGTAACCACATGCACCCCTTCTCCTGCCAATGCATTCAAATAGGATGGCAATGTTGATACTAGGGTTTTACCTTCGCCTGTCGACATTTCAGAGATCTTACCCTGATGCAACACCACCCCACCTAATAACTGCACATCGTAATGTACCATGTTCCAAGTTACTTTACCACCGGCAGCGGTCCAAGTATTTTGAAAGATGGATTGATCACCATTTATTTTTACATACTCTTTTGTTACAGATAATTCTCTGTCGAGATCTGTTGCTGTTGAAACCAGTTCTGTATTTTCTTTAAACCTGCGAGCTGTTTCTTTTACCACAGCAAATGCTTCGGGCAAGATAATATCCAGGATCACTTCGATCTGCTTATCACGTTCTTTCTTTAATTTATCGACTTCCTGATAAATGGCATCTTTTGTATGGATGTCGGCAGCGGGTAAATCATCTGCTGTTTGCTGTTTGCCTGCAATTTCTGCATCAATATCTTTCAAGTGTTCTTTGATGCGTTGTCTGAATTCAACGGTTTTATTCCTCAGCTCATCATTCGAAAGGTTCGTGTATTGCTGAAAGAATTGATTGATCTTGGCCACATAAGGCTGGATCTTGGCTACATCTTTCTCACTCTTATTACCGCCTAAAATCTTGGATAGAATATTCAACATATCATTAAGTCTGTTATATAAATAATCTGATTGCTTTTCAAAAAAGGTGCTACAAATGATTTTTCGTCAAAATGGCACTATTTTTCAAGGCCGCCAAAGGTAAAGAAATTGAGCATAGAGAAACCAGAACAATGGTTAAATAGCGGCTTTATCAAATACTTAACCAATAAGCAGATTTCATGATCGGCAGATTATTGGATACAGCCTGCTGCTGCAAAATCTGCGGGTTTTCATTGTTATGGAAGTATTATTTTGGTCTGCCTTATCGGTTCATGCTTCCTATTTGGAACCTGTTGGCTGCCTGACTGATTATTATCTTCTTCGTGACTTCTTGCAGGTTTCTTCGAGAGTTCTTCGTAATCCCTCGAACAAACAGCTATAAGGCAGGAAGGAAATACGAAGAAATCACGAAGAAGGGCTATAGAAAACAGTGTTTTTGTTCAAATTCAATTGCCATGGTTATCCAATTTGATTATAAGTTTTTCAGAGGCCTGATAGAAGGTTCAAAAAGCATTCTAACCCTTTTACAGAAAGAATTTCCACAGATTTTACAATGCAGATGGAATTTAGGGGCTTTTCTGTTACTTTTGCTGCCGATTAAAAAAGGTTCAAAAGTTTATATGTTTTAGGAAATGAGGAGCCGTTAAGTGCTTTACACCGACCCTAAACCAATAAACCCATAAACGAATAAACTTTCTACCAATGGCAGGTCAGTTAAAAGAAGTCCGTAACAGGATCAAGAGTGTTCAGGGTTCACAGCAGATTACCAAGGCGATGAAATTGGTAAGTGCCGCTAAATTGCGTAAAGCACAGGATGCCATTATTCAAATGAGACCCTATGCTAAAAAATTACAGGAAGTACTCAGCAATATTGTTAGCAATTCTGACGGAGGCAGCGGTTTGAAACTGGCAGAGGAAAGACCCATTGAGAAGGTTTTACTGATCGTGATCACTAGCGACAGAAGTTTGTGCGGTGCGTATAATTCCAATATCATGAAACTGGCAAAACAAACCATTGCCGATAAATATGAAGCCGCTTTCAAAAAAGGCAATGTAACCATCTGGAATATTGGCAAGAAAGGATATGAAGGATTGACCAAAGCAGGATATAAAACAGATGCCACTTACAGGGATATTTATCTGCATCTGAGTTTTGAAAATGTGCAGGCTGCTTCTCAGGCTGCTATGAAAGCATTTGAGAATAAAGAGTTCGATGCCATCGAGATCATTTACAGTGAATTTAAGAATGCAGCAACACAACGTTTTGCTGCGGAACAATTTTTACCCGTTCCAAAAACAAAGACCGTTGCAGGTGCGAAGAAATCTGATTTCATTTTCGAACCCGAAAAAGATGCTTTGATCGCCGAGTTAATGCCTAAAATTCTGAATACACAATTATTCAAAGCCGTATTGGATGGTGGTGCGAGTGAACATGGTGCAAGAATGACTGCCATGGATAAGGCAACCGAAAACGCTAACGAACTATTAAAGACCTTAAAAATTTCTTATAACCGTGCCAGACAAGCTGCCATTACAACAGAACTTACTGAGATCGTAAGTGGTGCAGCTGCATTGCAGGGCTAAGACCCCATCCCCTAAAGGGGTATGCTATTTATTAACTTGAAACTTTAAACCTAAGACTTGGAACTTTCTGCCATTATACCACATATTGAAGTACTTATTTTTGCCAGTGAAAAACCATTGACCGCTTTGGAGATCGTTGAATTGATCAACAATGCTTTTGGTTTTATGGAAGAACGCGTTTCACTGGATCAGGTAGAAAGCTGTCTCGAAGGTATCCATGAGAAATACGCTTCTGAATTCTATCCTTTTGAAGTAAAAGAAAGCGGTGGCGGTTGGCAATTTCTCACTAAGAAAGAATTTCACAAGACCATTACACAACTGAATGGCGATAAATTCCTGAAACGCTTGTCCAATGCAGCTCTGGAAACGCTGGCCATCATTGCCTATAAACAACCCATCACCAAAGGTGAGATTGAATCTATCCGCGGGGTGAACAGCGATTACAGTGTCCAGAAATTATTGGAAAAAGAATTGATCATCATTGCCGGGAGAAACGAAAAAATGCCGGGTCATCCTTTGGTATATACCACTTCCAAAAACTTCATGGATTATTTCGGTATCAATACCACAGAAGACCTGCCAAAGATCAGAGAAGTGTTGGCTGAACAGATGATCGAAGGAACCATCATTAATCCCGAAGATTTTACCAGCAATACAGAATTGCCTGTTGATGAAGAAACAATTGATGAAATCATCCTTGTTGAAGAACCCACTGAAGAAACGATCATTGTTGAAGAAACTGTGATTGAGATCAATGAAGAAGCAGAACTGATCGAAAAGAAAGACGAGCAAGAACAAGAAGAAGAATCTTCCGACAAAGAATAAACTTCCCTAAATAAGTCGATGTATTGCAGCAGTAAATAGAGATACTGTTATCTTCGCAGCATGTCACAAAGTTTATCCCTGCAACAATTAAAAGAAGCGGCCGAACAATTCGGCACTCCATTGTATGTGTATCATGCAGAAAAAATTACAGAGCAATATCAAAAACTCCAAACTGCTTTTTCAAAGTCTGACGTACAAATATTTTATGCCTGCAAAGCATTAACGAATATCAATGTTCTGAAGCACATAAGATCATTGGGGTCGAATATTGACTGCAGTTCTATCAATGAAGTAAAACTTGCACTGCACGCAGGTTTTGAAGTGGAAAAGATTTTATACACTTCGAATGGGATTGCCTTCAGTGAAATTGAAGAAGCAAAAGAATTAGGAGTACATATCAATATTGATTCTCTTTCCAATCTCGAAAAGTTTGGAAAGAAATACGGTCACAGTTATCCGGTAGGTATTCGTTTACGCCCTAATATTTTAGCAGGTGGTAATTTAAAAATATCTACAGGTCATGATAAAAGTAAGTTTGGGATACCGGTTGAGCAGATCGATAAGATCTTATCACTTGTTACAACCTATAATTTATTTATCAAAGACCTGCATATCCATACCGGTAGCGAAATAAAAGATGTGGAAGTTTTTGTAAAAGGGATTGCTGTATTATTTGATATCATTCCTAAATTTCAGGAGTTGGAATTCATAGATCTTGGCGGTGGTTTTAAAGTGCCTTATAAAGAAGGAGATGCAGAAACCGATATTGAATTGTTGGCAGCGAAAGTGAAAGAAGCTTTTGACAGACATCCCAACCCCAACGGAAAATCATTGCAGGTTTGGTTTGAGCCCGGTAAATTCCTGGTGAGTGAATGCGGCTATCTGATCACACAAGTGAATGTACTCAAAGAAAGTACGGCAACTGTTTTTGCAGGAGTGAACAGCGGCTTCAATCATTTGATACGGCCTATGTTCTACGATTCTTATCATCGCATCAAGAACATCAGCAATCCTGACGGAGAAGAAAAAAAATATTCTGTTGTTGGGAATATTTGCGAGACCGACACTTTTGCCTGGGACAGAAAACTAAATGAAGTGAGAGAAGGTGATTATCTTGTTTTTTATAATGCCGGTGCTTATGGTTTTGAAATGAGCAGCAATTTTAACAGTAGGTATAAACCCGCAGAAGTCTTTTTTAAAGAGGGCAAGATGCATTTAATAAGAAGAAGAGATACTTTTGATGACCTGTTGAAAAATCAGATAGAAGTTTTATAATTAAAATACTGCCCTCCGGGGAATGGGTTTTATGATCGAAATAAGAAACATAAAAAAATCATTTGGAGATAAGGTGATACTGGAAGACATCAGCGCTGTGATGGAAGCCGGGAAATGCAATCTGATCATCGGCACAAGTGGTAGCGGCAAAACAGTATTGACCAAGTGTATTGTGGGATTGTTTCAGCCCGATGAGGGTGATATTTTGTATCAGGGCGAGAGTATGTTAAAGATGGATAAACATGAAAGGAAAGCTTTAAGGCAGCAGATCGGTATGCTGTTTCAGGGATCTGCCTTATTTGATTCGATGACCGTTGAACAGAATGTTCGATTTCCTTTGGATATGTTTACCAACTGGACATTAGCAGAAAGAATGAAACGCGTGAATGAAGTTTTAGATAGAGTGAATTTAAAAGATGCGAATCAAAAATATCCAGCAGAAATAAGTGGCGGCATGAAGAAAAGGGTGGGTATTGCGAGAGCCATTGTGTTGAATCCGAAATATTTATTTTGCGATGAACCCAATTCAGGCCTCGACCCGCAAACATCTTTATTGATCGATAAATTGATCAAAGAAATAACGAACGAGTTTCAGATAACGACGATCGTTGTTACCCATGATATGAATAGTGTGATGGAAATTGGTGATCACATTGTTTATCTGCATAATGGGCGTAAGCAATGGGAAGGAACTAATAAAGACATTATTTTTAGTAAGGATGAGTTATTAAATAGCTTCATATTTGCTTCTGAATTCCTACAAGATGCCAAACAAATGCGCATGATGGAAGCAAAGGATCTTAAACACACTTAATTCGTGGCATGGTTATAGACTCTTGGTAATAATTGAATTCATTTCAAATATTAAACCATGAAAAAAATTGCACTCATCGCTTTTGGAGCATTCATTGCATTCAGCACAATTGCTCAAAGCCCTGTGGTTAAGAGCCAGTTAAAGGAAGTAAAAACAGATAAAAAGGAATTAAAAGCAGAAAGAGCTGAAAGGAATACTAAGATTGCGCACGGAAAAACCAAATCTGCCAATCATGATCAAAAAGAGATCAATTCAGAAAGAAAAGATTTAAACGCCACAAAGAAAACGTTAAAAAATGAAGGTGTAGAGAAGCCTGTTTCAAAAGCAACAGGTAAGCCATCCATTAACAATTAGGTTGCTTTTTTCAAATAAAGACTGTCAATCATTAAGTTTATTGACAGTTTTTTTGTTTACGCAATAAGAACAATTAATTTTAAATCATGAAAAGAGTTTTTATCCTTTTGTTGATTTTGACTGTTGTTCCGTTTGTTGCATTCGAACAGACTCAAATTACGCCCCAGCCTGCTTATCTGAAAGACCCTACCATTCCATCCTTTAAAGTATATACTTGTCCAGACAGTGTATTATTCACCAAGGGAGATCTGCCAAAAGGGGTACCTGTAGTAATCATTTATTTTGCTCCCGATTGCGGTCATTGCCAATACGAGGCAAAAGAGATCGTCCATAACATGAGCAAATTGGAAAATGCCTTTTTTCTATGGGTAGCTTTTCGTCCAATGAATGAAATACATGAATTCGGTAAAAAATACGATCTGGAAAAATTCGGTAATATAAAACTGGCAAGGGATCCTAAATATTTTATCCCCTCTTTTTTTAAAGTGGAGTTTACTCCTTTCATTGCTGTGTATGATAGTCAGGGTGCTTTCAAAAAGGAATTCCGGATGGGTGCCAAGCCCGAAGAATTGATCGAAGCCATTAAATAACTGACGCAAATCATCATTCCATAACCTGCATCGCATTGAAATTGGCTTTAACTTCGCAGCGAAATTATAAATGTTTAAACATAAATTTTATTAAAATATGAAAGTTACAGTAGTAGGGGCAGGTGCCGTTGGTGCAACATCGGCCGATAATATTGCCCGTAAAGAAATTTGCCGTGATCTGGTTCTTTTGGATATTAAAGAAGGTCTTGCTGAAGGGAAGGCTCAGGATATGATGCAAACTGCAACACTCCTTGGCTTTGATACAAAAATTACAGGCGTAACCGGTGATTACTCAAAAACAGCAGATAGTGATGTTGTTGTTATAACATCAGGTATCCCACGTAAACCAGGTATGACACGTGAGGAATTAATTGGCACAAATGCAGGCATCGTAAAAGGTGTTGTAGATAATATTTTAAAGTATTCTCCTAATGCAATTATTATAATTGTAAGCAACCCAATGGATACAATGACATACCATGCTTTAAAAGCTTCCGGTCTGCCTAAAAACAGGGTCATTGGTATGGGTGGCACATTAGATAGCAGCCGTTTCAAATATCAAATCAGCCAAGTATTAGGCTGCAGCCCATCTGATCTAAATGGAGTTGTAATTGGTGGTCATGGCGATACTACCATGATCCCTTTAATTAAACATGCTTCATGGAACAGTGTTCCGGTTACTAATTTCCTTTCACAAGAACAACAGGATAAAATTGTAAAAGATACAATGGTAGGTGGAGCTACACTTACTGGTTTATTAGGAACCTCAGCTTGGTATGCACCGGGTGCAGCAGTTGCTAAGCTTGTTGAATCAGTATTGAGAGATGAAAAGAAACTTCGTACTTGTAGTATATTGCTTGAGGGTGAATATGGTCAAAATGATATTTGCCTTGGGGTACCTGTAGTAATTGGGAAAAACGGTTGGGAAAAAATTGTTGATGTTCAACTCACTAAAGAAGAACAAGTAACTTTTAACAAAAGCGCCGATGCAGTTAGAAGTATGAATGAAGTATTGAAGACATTATAATCTTACACAATACCCTTTTAAAAGCCTCGACAAATACTTGTCGGGGCTTTTTATTGTAGCTAAACCACTTATCCTTTCCCTTTTACGCTTGTCATAAAGTAAATAAACCAGTGTAACTTTCTTTGCCTACAAGCGTAAGTACTGGCAAATTACAGTCTAACTACTCCACACCACCTATCACTTATTTCTACCGTTCATTACAAAGACATGTACTATGCAAAACAAAGTACTAATATTTGCTTAAACATTAGAAAATAAACCAAAAAATATGAAACTAATTGTATTACTAGCAGGTTTAACGGCAGTAGCTACGCCAACCTACGCACAAAGTCAGACGAAATCAGTAATTTCTGGTTCTGTCAAAGATGCACAAAACAAAGAAATCCAATCTGTAACAGTTTCGCTTTTAAAAGCGTCAGACAGCAGTTTGATCAAAGCAGCTTTGACTGATGTTGCCGGCAATTTTGAAATAACCACAGCTAAATTCGGGCAGTTTTTAGTGAGCTATGCAAGTCTGGGATTCGAAAAAAATTATACCCCGTTGTTTGAGATCGCAGCGGGCAAGGATCATAATTTAGCAACAGTGATTTTAAGGCCTGCCACAAAAAAATTGGAGGATGTAACTGTTACTTCGAAAAAGCCCATGTTTGAAATAAAAGCTGACAAAACAATTTTCAATGTTGAAAGCAGTATCAACGCAACGGGAAGTAACGCATTGGAATTACTGCAAAAAAGTCCGGGTGTACAGGTAGATAATAATGATAACATTAGCATGAAGGGAAAAAATGGGACTAAAATTTATATTGACGGAAAGATGGTTCAGCTAAACAATAAAGACCTGACGGAATATCTCAAGAGCATTAACAGCACTGATATTGAATCGATTGAAATGATCAGTAACCCCAGTGCAAAATATGATGCAAGCGGCAATGCAGGAATTATCAATATTAAATTAAAGAAGAATAAAAAATTTGGGACCAACGGAACTGCAAATGCCGGTATTACACAAGGTGTTACACCTAAAGGCAATGCAGGGTTGAATTTAAACTATCGCGATAAAAAAATAAATATTTTCAGCAATATTGGCGGTAGTATGGGCGATTATCAAAATCTGCTTGCCCTATACCGTATTCAAAAAGATACTTTATATGATCAACACACAACAAATGTGAGCAGTAACAAAGCTTTTAACTTAAAAGCAGGTGCTGACCTCTTTTTGAACAGTAAAAGCACGCTAGGATTTATTGCAACCACCAATTTCAGTAATAATGTGTGGAATAGTAGTAGCAACACTTCGATATATTATGTCCCAACCGGTCAATTCGTTAAAAGTTTACAAGCATATAATACAATTCCCGGTAATAGGAATAATGAGGATTTCAATGTCAACTATCGTTATGCTGACACCAGTGGAACAGAAATAAATTTTGATGCCGACTATGGTCAGTTCAAAGGAAGATCTGACAGTTATCAGCCTAATTATTATTATGATAAAATAGGAAACCTGATCAGTACCATTATCAATAAAAATATTACACCTACAGATATTGATATTTATTCAGCCAAAGTGGATATTGAACAAAAAGCATGGAAGGGCAAATTAGGATACGGTGCTAAATTCTCTTACGTAACAACAAATAATGCCTTTAATTTTTATAATGTTCAAAATGGTAGTACAGTGCAGGTTTTAGACAAAAGCAATACATTCCTATATAAAGAAAACGTTAATGCCGCTTATGCAAATTATCAACGTCAGTTTAATCCAAAATGGAGTTTACAGATTGGCCTTAGAATGGAACAAACAAATAGTGAGGGGGATCTTACCCGCGCTGATTCAGTTGTACAAAGTGATAATAATGTAAAGAAAAATTACCTCGACTTTTTCCCCAGTGCTGCATTAAGTTGGACCATCAACAAAAAGAACAGTCTAAATTTAACGTATAGCAGAAGAATTGACCGACCTAATTATCAAGACCTGAATCCTTTTGAAAATAAATTGGATGAATTAACTTATGAAAAAGGAAATGCGTTCCTTCGTCCGCAATACACAGATAATATTGAATTAACACACACACTGATCGGATTGATCAATACTACTATAGGTTACAGTTATGTAAAAGATTATGCAACACAGGTAACGGATACTGCGAATAATGCTACTTATGTACAACAACAAAATTTAGCAACACAACAAATCATCAGTTTTAATATCGCTTCTCCATTACCTATAAAAAAATGGTGGAACGGCTATGTGAATGTTTACTACAATTATCAAATGTTAAAAGGAGAGATCGGAACAAAGGATGTTACATTGAATATTCCTATCTATGGAGCATACATGCAACATAGTTTTACTTTGGGAAAAGACTATTCTGCAGAGTTAAGCGGGTGGTTCAATGGTCCGAGTGTTTGGGGTGCCACTTGGATGACAAAATCTCAGGGTGGTGTTGATATCGGGTTCCAGAAACAACTATTGAAAAAGAAAGCTACTGTAAAATTATCTGCAACTGATATTTTTCATACATCTCCATGGACTGCACACAGTGATTTTGGCGGCTTATATATAAACGCTCACGGCTCATGGGAAAGCCAAACTATAAGATTGAATTTCACTTATCGTTTCGGAAGTAATCAAATCAAATCTGCCCGTCAAAGACAAACCGGGCTAGAGGCAGAATCTAAGCGAATTAAATAATCCTTGAAGGCCAAATGATAAAGATCCCTTTGCATTGCATGGGGATCTTTATTTTGTAAACCCGATAGCCTTTATTGCAATTGTTTCTACATCCTGCAAGAGCATACATTTAAAATGTTTCTTAGGACATTTTTTAAATCCGATCTTGCTGCAAGGCCTGCATGCAAGATTTGTAATTTCTGATTTGAAATTTGGAATTGTATCATTGCCATAATATGCATCCATCCCAAACTCTGGAACTGTATTTCCCCAAACTGATATTATTTTCTTTTTAAAAGCGGCTGCAATATGCATCAGTCCCGTATCGTTAGAGATGACGAGTCTTGCATGCCTTACCAAATCAGCACTTTCATTAAGTGTAAATTTTCCACAGGCATTATAAATTTTGATCTCACTCACTGATGCAATTTCATCGCCGGCAGATTTATCTTCTTTCCCTCCTAATAAAATGATCGGAAAATTAATTTGCAGACACAATTCTTTTAATTTATGAATGGGCAATTTCTTTGTATTGAGTGCAGCACCAATTACAATGGATATATATCCGAATCTATGGGACATGGGAAGATCTTCGGCCTTGATGTAATCTTTTTGCGGAATAAAATAATCCAAGCCCTTTCCGTCATTCACAACTCCAAAACTTTTTATAGTCGCCAGATAACGGTCAACTATATGAATTGCAGGTAGTTTATTTATTTTGAATGCAGTCAATAACCATTTTTGAATATTGAGTTTATTGAAAGAAAAACTCTTTACACCCAATGCAGCTTTTATTTTCCATGTACGGAGATTATGATGCAGGTCAATAATATAGTCGTATTCTTCAAGCTGCAACTGATGCAACATAAATTCCCAACTCGTATTCAGTACAATTACTTTATCAATGTTAGGGTTTGTTTTCACTAACCCGTAATAAGCATCTTTAGTTAAGAAATGAACTGTTGCATCTTTCACCTGTTGCTTTAAACAACGAATCACAGGTGTTGTTAAAACAATATCACCAATGGAAGAAAAGCGGATGATGAGAAATTTCATTAAGCGAATTTATGCCAATTATCTTTTCGAGAATTGTATAATGCAACAGGTATAAGTTTTGATCAGAGAATTTTGCTGGAATCAAAATACTTGAAACTAATAAGATCACGGCAACATCTCTTCTATTTCCAATTCCACATAATTCAAATCTTTATGAAATGTTTCTTCGGTAAAATAAAAAGCTATGAGGGTGATGCTCATCACCACAAACCCTGTAATGATCCCGCTTTTAATAATGCTAAAGCCCCATGATTTTTGAAACAGATCAAGGAAAAGCATATTGATTAATGGCAATGCACCTCTCACCATATTAGGGATAGTGGTTGCAGCTGTTGCACGCAGATTAGTACCGAATTGTTCAGCGCCCATCGTAATAAAAATAGCCCAGAAACCTGTGCTGAAACCGAGAAATGCACAAATCCCATACATACTTTGATCAGAAGAATTATAACTACTGAAGAAAAGGAACAATGCAACAATACATAAACAGTAATACAGCAGCAATGCTTTTTTGCGACTCTTGAAATACTGACTCACTAAACCTACGAACATATCTCCTACTGCGATGGCTGCATAGGCAAACATGATGGAACGACCTGAATCGATTGTTGTGCTGCCAAACATGGCTTTACCAAAACGGTCACTTTGGTTTACCAATATCCCGATCACATACCAGGTGGGTAGGCCGATCAAAATGGCCAATACATATTTTTTCAATCGCTTCCCATTATTGATAAGCATGAAGAAATTACCACGCTTAACATTGGTTGCTTTTACTTCTTTGAACATACCCGACTCGGCCACAGAGATCCGCAAGAACAATAATAGAACTCCTAATCCGCCACCAATCTCATAACACAAGCGCCAGTCCTTTGTTAACTGATACGTAAAGTAAGCAACCACTGCACCACTTAATCCAATTCCCGCGACCATGGATGTACCTATACCTCTTTTATTTTTCGGTAACAATTCACTTACTAATGTGATGCCTGCGCCCAGTTCTCCTGCCAAACCAACACCGGCAACAAATCTGCACAAAGCATATTGGTCAACTGTTTGCACAAATCCGGTAACAAAATTGGCGAGACTGTATAAAATAATAGAACCGAACAATACACTTAATCTTCCCTTTTTATCACCCAAAACACCCCAAAGAATTCCTCCCAACAATAAACCAACCATTTGCCAGTTAATGACCCTGGTACTGTCGGCAAGTATGGTAGCATCGGTGGCTCCAACACCTATCATACTTGGTTTTTTAACAATCGTAAAAAGCAGCAGGTCGTAGATATCAACAAAATAACCCAATGCTGCTACTATAACAGGAAGCGACAGGATGCCGTACTTTTTTTGGTTCATGGTTTGCAATGTTGAAACTAAAATACAATTAATTACTTCAAAAACTATGTTTCAATAAAGTTCAGATCCTTGCCAAAGGATTCTTTTGTATTATATGCTGCAATTACCGCTAAGCCCATTACGATCAATCCGCATATCCATCCACCGGTAAAGTAATTATGTGTAAGCGAACGTATTCCTTTAAATAATAAAAGTACCAATGGCAATGCACCGCGCACCATATTTGGAATGCTGATAGCAGCCGTTGCTCTCAGATTAGTGCCAAATTGTTCTGCACTCATTGTGATATATAAAACAGAAATACCCGAGCCCAATCCTAATCCTGCACAGATCAGATACATATTACTGGCACTGCCGCCACTTTGCATGAAATAAAGGAGCATAAAAACGGAGCTGATGCCATAATAAATAAATAACGTTTTCCTTCTGCTCTTGATATAATTGCTCAACAAGCCTGCACTCATATCGCCAATTACCAATGCTGCGTATTGGTATAATACCGCTTTGGCTGGATCGATATTTTCTATGCCCATCTCTTTGCCGAATTGATCGGAGAATGTAATTAATACTCCGATCATGTACCACACAGGTAACCCAATGATTATACCTCGAAGATATCTGAAGAATCTTTCTTTGTTATTGAAGAACATGAAAAAATTACCACGTTCTGTCTTACTCTCTTTCAATTTGGCAAACATTGAACTTTCCATCACACTCAGTCTTAGGAACAATAGCATGATGCCCATGCCACCTCCAACAAAATAACAAAGTCTCCAGTTATCATTGGATAATTTAAAAACAAAATAAGCCGTTATCGCACCCAGTACTCCTGTTGTGGCAATGATGGTAGAGGCAATGCCTCTTTTTTCTTTCGTCAGCATTTCACTTACCAATGTAATACTTGCTCCCAACTCCCCAGCCAAACCAAAGCCTGCAATGAATCTCAGAATAAGGTATTGATGGGGGTCCGTAACAAATCCATTGGCAATACTTGCAAGCGAATACATGATGATAGAACTGAACAGCACACTTAACCTTCCTTTTTTATCGCCCATCACTCCCCAAAGAATCCCTCCTATTAATTGACCGATCATTTGTACACTCAAAATATTCTCTCCCTGGATCAATACTTCATTGGGGGATAATCCCAAGGAAGCCAGGCTCGGTTTGCGGATGATATTGAATAATAAAAGATCGAATATATCTACAAAGAATCCCAATGCACCAACGATCACCGTCAATGAAAAAATGCCCTGTTGCTTTTGATTCATGCTTTATTTATTGGGAATTGGTCTTTCTTTTTCCAAACACCAATTTAATGATAACCGGAGCCGTGGTAACCAATACAATTCCGAGTACAATGACTTCCAGATGTTTGGTGAGATCGAAATTATATTTTTCGATGAAGAATTTATGCAGATAATGTCCGCCGGCCAACATGGTTGTCGCCCATGCTATACAACCCACCACATTAAAATAAGAGAATTTCTTCTTATCCATTTCAACAATACCGGCAACAATAGGAGCAAATGTTCTTACAATGGGAATAAATCTTGCAAAGATGATGGCGCTGCCCCCATGCTTTTCGTAGAATTCATGAGCCTGTTCCAAATAATGTTTTTTGTATAAAAGATTATCATTCCAGGAATACATTTTATGTCCCACTTTATTCCCAAACCAATATCCTGCTGTATTACCCAATATTCCTGCAATGCTTACCAAAGTAACGATCAGCAGCAGATTAATAACATCACTTCCTGAATCAAATAAATAGGCGGCTAATTTATTACTGAAGATGCCCGCCACAAATAAGAGGCTATCGCCCGGTAAAAAGAATCCGGCAAATAATCCCGTTTCTGCAAATACAACAAATAATAAAACCCATAAACCTCCATGCTCAATATAAAATTGAGGTTGCAATAATTGATGCCATTCGAATGCTACTAATAATGTTGACATGTGATCTCATTAAGTTTTTGATGGATTTTCCAAAGCACCTTCCCATTTACTTACTACTGTTGTTGCCAGTGCATTTCCCAGAACATTGGTCCCGGTTCTCAGCATATCACAAAAATGATCTATCGGTAAAATTAAGGCAACTCCTTCGGGAGGGATTTTAAACATGGCACAAGTGGCTAATACAATGATCAATGAAGCCCTCGGCACCCCTGCAATTCCTTTGCTCGTTAGCATCAATACCAATAACATGGTTAATTGTGTGCCAATGGGAAGATGGATTCCATAAGCTTGTGCAATTGCCAAACTTGCAAATGTCATATACATCATACTTCCGTCCAGATTGAAAGAATAACCCAATGGCAATATGAAAGCAACGATCTGATTCTTACAACCGAATTTTTCAAGTTCTTCTGTTAGTTTAGGAAAGACAGCTTCACTGCTTGTTGTGCTGAACGCAATGAGTAATGGATTGCCAATACGCTTTAGCAATTCTTTCATTCTTCCTTTCAAAATAATTAAACCAACCGTGCATAAAACTGCCCATAACAAAAATATCCCCAACATGAAAAATCCATAATACACCAAATAAAATTTAAAAATACCCAACCCTTTTTCTGCTACCACTGCAGCCAATGTTCCGAACACGCCAAGGGGTGCAAAATTCATAATATATCCAACGATCTTTAAAATAATTTGCGAAATAGCATCGAAGGTTCTGATAACAGGTGCCGCCTTTTCGCCTAATGAAGCAGTGGCTACTCCAAAGAAAATAGAGAACACAACGATTTGTAATACTTCATTGGTTGCCATGGCATCAAATGCACTTGATGGTACAACATGCTCCACAAATTTCTGCATGGAAAACTCAGTGGTTTTGCTTAGCAGATCTTGCAAGCCTGCATTGTCTGCCTGAGAAAGATCGATGTAAGAACCCGGTTGGAAATAATTCACCAAAGCCATTCCAAGCAATAAGCTTACTAATGAAGCAGATATGAACCAGAGCATGGCTTTACCACCTACACGACCAACAGTTTTCAGATCGCCTAATTTTGCAATACCCACTACCAATGTTGAAAATACTAAAGGGGCAATAATTGTTTTTACGCCACGAATAAAAATGGTTCCCAGCAATTTAATATTATTGGCGAATGCTTTTACAATTTCGGGAGAAGCGGTTTCATGAACGATATAGCCCGCTACAATTCCCAGCAACATGGCAATCAAAATAAAAAAGGTGAGTTTATTCCCTTTCATTCTATCAGCAATTAGTGTGGCAATATAGTAATTAAGTGCTAAAGCCGTGTAATTGCAGCATTCATAAAACTTTTATGCTACTGAATGATTTAATCAGTATTTTGCCAAATAGAATTTTATTAAACTTAACCAACTGTACTATGAGTTTATTCAGAAAAAAGTCTTTGGATGTTTTAATGGCGCAAGCCGGTGATTCAGAAAAAGGATTGAAGCGAACACTCGGAGCAGGTAATCTGATCGCTCTGGGTATTGGTGCTATTATCGGTGCCGGATTATTTGTGAGAACTGCTGCTGCTGCCGGTCAACATGCTGGTCCTGCTGTAACCATTTCATTTATTGTTGCGGCGATCGGTTGTGCATTTGCCGGTTTATGTTATGCAGAATTTGCATCCATGATACCGATTGCAGGCAGTGCTTATACCTATGCTTATGCCACTATGGGAGAATTGATTGCATGGATCATTGGCTGGGCCTTGATATTGGAATATGCATTGGGTGCTGCTACGGTGAGTATTGCCTGGAGCGAATTTTTAAACAAGCTGGTGGGGGGCGGCATTCCTTACGAGTGGAGCCATTCTCCTTTCGAAAGAGCATTAGATGCTGCTAACGTAATGCATACGGGAATCATGAATGTGCCTGCCTTATTGATCTTATTGATGATCTCTGCATTGTTGATCAAAGGAACACAGGAATCTGCGGTAGTGAATGCGGTCATTGTAATTGTAAAAGTGGCAATTGTTATTGTTTTTATAATCATAGGATGGCAGTTCATCAATCCTGCCAATCATCATCCTTATTTAATTCCTGCCGATGCAAAACCTGCTATTCAGCCCGATGGGACGGAATACAGCTATGCCGATACTTTCCGTCATGGATGGGGTGGCGTGCTAACGGGTGCCGCTGTTGTGTTCTTTGCATTCATTGGATTTGATGCAGTATCTACTGCTGCACAGGAAGCAAAGAATCCCAAAAAAGATATGCCAATCGGTATCCTGGGCTCATTAGTGATTTGTACCGTTCTGTACATTTTGTTTTCTTATGTTTTAACAGGCGTTGCTCCTTATACTGATTTTGTAAAATCAGGTAAAGAAGCTTCAGTTGCTTATGCTATTGAGACATATATGCATGGATATGGCTGGCTTGCCAAACTGGTTACGGTAGGAATTTTAGCTGGATTCTCGTCAGTGATATTGGTGATGTTGATGGGCCAGAGCCGTGTGTTCTATACCATGAGTACCGATGGTTTATTGCCAAAAGCATTTTCGGAATTACATCCTAAATTCAGAACACCGTATAAATCAAATATCATCTTATTTGTTTTTGTAGGAGGTTTTGCAGGGTTCATTCCCGGCGATGTTGCAGGCAACTTAACCAGTATAGGAACATTATTAGCATTTATCCTGGTTTGTGTGGGTGTGATCATCATGAGAAGAAATGACCCTGAAAGGATCAGACCATTTAAAACACCATTGGTTCCATTGATCCCCATACTTGGAGCCATTGTTTGTGCTGCAATGATCTACTCCTTGGATAACAGAACATTATTCACTGCATTTGTATGGATGATCGTTGGACTGGTTGTTTACTTCAGTTACAGTAAAGCAAGAAGTAAATTGCATAATCCATCAGAGATCCTGCCACATGCTTCAGACTTTGAATAAAGCTTTAAAACCCCGCAATTGCGGGGTTTTTTGTTAGTAGGTAGCAAACAGCTAAATTTGCTGCCGCTTGAACCAACAGTACAAGTGTGCAACGCAACAAACGATGCCATTGAATAAAATAGTTGGTCAGCAAAATCATCCGTTTCAAATTATAAATAATAAATATTCATGGGAAGGATTTTTGAAGTAAGAAAAGCTACGATGTTTGCCCGTTGGGATAGAATGGCGAAACAGTTTACCCGTATCGGTAAAGAGATCGTGATCGCCGTAAAAGCCAGCGGACCCGATGTTGCCACCAACCCTGCTTTGCGCAGATGTTTTCAAAATGCGAAGAGTGTAGGTATGCCTAAAGACAGAGTCGAAGCGGCCATTAAAAGAGCAATGGGCAAGGATACTACCAGTTACGAAGAGATCATGTATGAAGGTTATGCACCACATGGCGTGGCACTATTGGTAGATGCTGCCACAGATAATCATGTAAGAACTGTAGCCAATGTAAAGAGTCATTTTAATAAAGGCCATGGTGCCATGGGAAACAGCGGAAGTGTCAGTTTCCAATTTAAGAAAATGGGCGTATTCAAATTAAAGCCCGAAGGACTGGATATTGAAGAACTGGAACTGGAATTGATCGATTTCGGGTTGGATGAATTAGGTGAAAGTACCGATGATGAGGGCAACAATATTATTGTTTTGCGTTGTGCTTTTGTTGATTTCGGCAAGTTGCAAAAGGCCCTGGAAGATAAAAGCATTACACCAATCAGTGCTGAACTGGAATGGATCCCTACCACCACCGTTCCTGTAACCGATGAGCAAGCTGAAGATGTAAGTAAATTAATAGAGCGTCTGGAACAGGACGAAGATGTAAATAAAGTGTTTCATAATATGGCTTAACCCCCTGCCCTAAAAGCTGTTAAAAAAGAGACTGATGTATCGATCAGTCTCTTTTTATTTTAAGGGCTAATTTTATAGAATGATTGATATAAAGGAAATAAAAGGTCCTATTGTTTTATTTGATGGCCTCTGCAATCTATGTGTGGGTTCTGTTCAATTCATTATTAAGCATGACAGGCAAAAGCAGTTTCGCTTTGTATCATTACAATCATCTTTCGGGAAAGCTGTTATGCAGGAAGCAGGTGTAAGGGAACATAATTTCAATTCATTTATTCTGTTGGAAGATGGAAAAATATTGACACGGTCAACAGCTGCATTAAGCGTTTGCAAACAATTATCGGGTGGCTTGAAATTATTGTATGTGCTGATCATCGTGCCAGCATTTATCCGAGATCCCATTTATTCTATCATTGCCAATAATCGGTACAGATGGTTTGGAAAAAAAGAGGAATGCTGGTTGCCGGATGAGAAGCTCAGATCTTTATTCTTGGATCAATAAAGCAGTACAACATATAATCAGGCTGTTTTACAGGTCTACGCTTCGGGTCTTGTTCGGGTCAAGTGCATTAATTAATGCACTTGACCCGAAGCAGGTACGAAGAAAACACGAAGAAAGCCTTACTGAGACCATAATCGATTTTAACAAAAAGCTAGGTCTTAAGTAAAACAAAAAGACTCAGATCTCTGCGAGAGATCTGAGTCTTTCTCTACACAGTATCGGCTTATCATTCATTCAGCATTTGCTGAATAGTATTGAATATTTCTTCTGCATTGGGTTTACTGAAATAATCGCCATCACTTCCGTAAGATGGGCGGTGTGCTTTTGCGGTAATGGTTCTAGCAGCAACGTCCAGCCATTGATAACCGCCCTGTTCTTCCATTACTTTATTGAACATATATGCGGCGGCACCACCCGGAACATCTTCATCAATAAATACAATACGGTTTGTTTTCTTTAATGATTCCAGTATGGCATGATGAATATCGAAGGGCAATAATGTTTGTACATCTATGATCTCACAACTGATATTGAATCTTTCCAAACGCTCTGCAGCATCCTGAATGATTCTTAAAGTGGAACCGTAAGAAACAACCGTAATATCATTCCCTTCTCTGATGATCTCAGGAATACCTAACGGTATATTGAACTCTAATAAATTGCCCGGCAACTTCTCTTTTAAGCGATACCCATTCAAACATTCGATCACCAAAGCAGGATCATTGCTTCTCAATAAGGTATTATACATGCCCACTGCCTGTACCATATTACGGGGTACGCAAACATACATGCCACGAAGTGAATTGATGATCATTCCCAAAGGACTGCCGCTATGCCATATACCTTCCAGCCTATGTCCACGGGTACGGATAATGATAGGGCAGGATTGCTGTCCCTTTGTTCTGAAATGTGTTGTGGACGCATCATCACTTAATGGTTGCAAACCATACAATAAATAATCTAAATATTGAATTTCTGCGATCGGCCTCAACCCCCTCAAAGCCATACCAATAGCTTGTCCCATAATGGTCAATTCTCTGATGCCTGTATCAAAAATTCGGTCTGTGCCATGTTTTATTTGTAAGCCCGCAAAGCCCTGGTTCACATCTCCGATCTGTCCAACATCTTCTCCAAATGCAAATACGAGTGGATCGTGCTGGAACAGCATATCGAAATATCTATTCAATATCTCATAACCGTTTACGATTGGTGCATCAAATTGCACGAGTGGTTTTATGATCTCTACTTGCAATGCACTTTTAGGCCCTTCATTATATAAATGAGAGCTGTATAAATGCTGGCTCTCTTTTAATAAACTGTTATAATATTCTTTAAAATCAGCAATGGAAGGGGAATAAGGTGCAGCTTCCATTACCAATGATAATGTGCGCAATATATCTCTTCGTAAGGGCTCTACATTGTTTTGCAACTCAACAGACAATTGCTGCATGTAATTATAGGTATCCATATCACTCACCACAATGGATCGGATCATTTCGGAAGCTTTTGCTACATGTTCCCGGATGGGAGATGAAAATTTATCCCATGCGCTTGCTTTTGCGTCACGTGCAAAATCTTTGGATTCGTAATCAATGCTGTTTAACTCTTCGTGAGTAGCAATATTATTGGCAACGATCCACTCCCTGAATTTTTTGATACAATCCCATTCGCGCTCCCATTCCAAACGTTTAGGGTCCTTATATCTTTCATGACTGCCACTGGTAGAATGGCCTTGGGGCTGGGTCATTTCTTCAACATGAAAGATAGCGGGGGTATGTGTTTCACGCATTTTCTGCAAACCTTCTTCAAACACTTCGCACATGCCTGCATAATCCCATGCTTTTACTTTATAGATCTCAATACCATTTGTATCTGCTTTTTTCTGCATACCCTCCAGAGCAACAGAAATAGAGCCTTTGGTAGTTTGATATGATTTAGGAACAGAAATCCCATATCCGTCATCCCATACAAAAACAGCCAATGGAACCTGCAATACACCGGCAGCATTGATCGTTTCCCAGAAATGACCTTCACTGGTAGCAGAATCACCAATAGAACAAAAACAAATTTCATTTCCATGATGACTTAATGCATCGAAACCTTGTAAACCCGGTGTATTTCTGAAACATTTAGAAGCGAATGCCAAACCCAATGCCCTCGGCATTTGAGAAGCCGTAGGTGCCATATCAGAAGAAATATTTTTGCGGTTAGCAAGATCTAACCAATTACCATTTTCATCTACTGTTTTTGTTGCAAAATGTGAGACCATCTGACGGCCAGCACTGAATGGATCATTCCTGATATCCGGGTCGGCAAATAATTGTGAGAAGAATTGCTCCACACTTGCCAGTCCTGCGGCAAACATGAAAGTCTGATCTCGATAATACCCTGCTCTGAAATCACCGGCTTTAAAGAATTTAGATGCAGCAATCTGAGCCACTTCCTTACCATCACCGAAAATGCCAAATTTGGCCTTACCGGTCAATACTTCGCGGCGGCCAATTAAACTAGCTTCTCGGCTTACCATCGCTATACGGTAATCCTCAAGCACCTGAGTTCTAAATCCTTCGTAAGAAAGCATATCATCTTTATATGCCAAGGTAATTGTTTGTTCCATGCTACAAAAATAATTATTAAGATATCTATGAAATTCCGCTGAGAACAGACTGTGCAAAGATTTAGTTTCCTGCTAAAAATCAATTATTTTCGAAATTTAAAGCTGATATTTTTCGGAAAACCTTAACCTGTTGGATAAATATAATTCTATAATTTTACCCGACTCTAAATTTATATTAAGTATGAAAAGAATTGCCTTCATTTTGACCGCTTTTTTTGTGATGAATATGGCGAAAGCCCAAACAGCAATTGTTGCAAAAGACGTCAACAAATTATTCGAGTTTACCAATAATGATTATGATTTTGGAAAGATCACATTTGGCAAACCAGTTAAATATGATGTATTCATCAAGAATATTGGAATGGATTCAGCCTCATTAGACAATGTTCAGGTAGGATGCCATTGCACCACTCCTGAATATGAAAAAGGAAAAAGGTTTGGTCCTGGTCAAACGATCAAACTTACTTTAGGCTTCAGCGGTGATCAGATGGGTGTATTCAATAAAATGGCCACTATTTATCTGAGCGGCGGATTAAGTAAAGTGGTAACATTTAAAGGAGAGACTTTCACAGCACCTGCTAATCCGGCTCCTGCCAATACAGCTACCGAAAAATTAAAAACGGCTACATCGAATTAAAGAAAAACTAAAAATCAATTTCCTCATGAAAAAGTTATTCCTCGCTTTATTTTTATTTGTTTCCATTGTCAGCTTTGCGCAGGAATCAGTAAAATTCAGCAATACTAAACACAGTTTTGGAAAGATAAAAAAGGGAACTCCTGTAACTTATACCTTCACTTTTTCAAATGCAGGCACTAAACCTTTAGTGGTTGAAGTAGCAACTGCCGACTGTGGCTGCACTACTCCCGATTATCCCAAGCAGCCTATTGCCAAAGGGAAAGAAGGGAAAATAAAAGTAACATTCAATGCTGCAGCATCGGGTGCATTCCATAAAAATGTGAATGTAAAATTTGCAAATATCGATTTGCCTACGGTACTTAGTATTGAAGGGGAAGTTCTATAAGCCAAAAATAATTGATACGCTATTTTGAATAGAAACGCTGTTAGTAAACTAACAGCGTTTTTCTTTTGTATGCTGTACTACGGCTGCTATCTTTGTATTATGTTACAAATAAGTCAACGCGGACAATTAATGCCCGCCTCGCCCATTCGAAAGTTGGTACCGTATGCAGAAGCAGCAAAAAAAAGAGGTATCAAAGTGTATCATTTGAATATCGGACAGCCTGATATTGAAACACCTAAATTGGTCTTAGATGCTGTAAGAAACAGCAACTTCAAGGTATTAGAATACAGCCACAGTGCGGGCAACGAAAGCTATCGGAAAAAACTGGTAGGTTATTATAGCACTGTTGGCATCGATGTTACTTATGATCAGATCATCATTACAACAGGCGGAAGTGAAGCCATTCTATTTGGCTTTATGGCCTGCCTTGATCCCGGTGACGAGGTAATCATACCCGAACCTTTTTATGCCAATTACAACGGTTTTGCCGTTGCAGCAGGTGTTAAGGTAGTACCTGTTACCTCCAGTATTGAAAGTGGTTTTGCATTACCGGCCATTGAAGAATTTGAAAAGAAGATCACGGCAAAAACAAAAGCCATCGTGATCTGTAATCCCAATAATCCAACGGGTTATTTATATACAGAGGCTGAAATGCTGGCATTAAAAGAACTCATCATTAAACATGATCTGTATTTATTCTCCGATGAAGCATACCGTGAATTTTGTTATGAAGGAAAGCAGATCAGCGCCATGCATTTAACAGGTGTTGATGAGCATGTTGTGTTGATGGATACCATCAGTAAAAGGTACAGTGCATGCGGCGGAAGAATTGGCGCATTGGTCACTAAAAATAAAAGACTCTTAGATGCTGTAATGAAATTTGCTCAGGCAAGATTAAGTCCGCCGTCCTTTGCGCAAATCGCAGGTGAAGCTGCGATCGATCTTCCTTCCAATTATTTTGATACCACAAAGGCAGAATATAAATCACGCAGAGATCTGATCGTAAAAAGATTGAATGCTATGAACGGTGTCTTCTGTCCAAATCCGGGTGGTGCTTTCTATGCCATGGCCAAATTACCGATTGATGATGCAGATATTTTTTGTCAGTGGTTGCTCGAAGATTTCAATTACCATGATCAAACAGTGATGCTGGCCCCCGCTACCGGATTCTACGGAACCGAAGGATTGGGCAAACAGGAGGTAAGATTGGCCTATGTGCTGAATTTGGATGATATTAATAAGGCAATGGATTGCCTGGAAAAAGCTTTACAGGTTTATCCAGCAAGAAAATAAGCTGTAATTTCTTAAGAATTGAAGTCCCAATAGTATTGGGACTTTTCTATTTTATACCTATAATGATAAGATATTATCAAATAATTAAAATAAATATGTTATTGAATTTCAAAAATATGCTCTAATATTTGCAAAATATCTATTTAACTAACGAATTAAATTTTGTTTGTTTATGTCGATGACACGTCGCTTAGCCCTCATACCTTTTATTCTTTTATTGGTCATTGTCGTATTGAGTCTTTTCTTTCCAAGCTTACCCAAACCAACAAAGCCGAACCCAGATCTTATTGCAGCCGATATCGCCTGGATGCTTTGCGCAACGGGTTTGGTATTGATCATGACCCCCGGACTTGCATTCTTTTATGGAGGGATGGTGAGTAAAAAAAATGTGCTATCTACCATGCTGCAGAGTTTTATTTGTATGTCGGTGATCAGTGTTTTATGGGTAGTAGTAGGTTTCAGTCTGGCTTTCGGTAAATCAATCGGGGGTATCATCGGTGATCCCAGTACATTTTTTATGATGAAGGGAGTAATTGAAGGTGGCCCCATCACATCAGCTGATGGTAGTATCAAACTAGCAGCCACCATACCAGTTGTACTTTTTGCTTTCTACCAACTCAAATTTGCCATCATCACACCCGCTTTAATTACAGGGGCTTTTGCAGAAAGGATCAAATTCACCTCTTATATTCTATTCATTGTTTTATTCAGCGTCTTTATCTATTCACCTTTGGCACATGCTACTTGGCATCCTGATGGGCTTCTGTCCAGATTCGGTGTATTGGATTTTGCAGGCGGAACAGTTGTACACATGAGTGCAGGATGGGCAGCCTTGGCCAGTGCCATTTATTTAAAAGGCAGAAATGAGACCAATCATAATCCGGCCCGTATCACTTATGTTATGCTGGGAACAGGATTATTATGGTTTGGATGGCTAGGATTTAATGCCGGCTCGGCACTGGGTGCAAATACTTTAGCTGCCACCGCATTAGCCACTACAACATCAGCCTCTGCTGCTGCCGCTTTTGCATGGATCATCTTTGATGCAATCCGTGGTCGTAAACCAAGTGCCATGGGTACCTGTATCGGTGCAGTTGTGGGATTGGTTGCCATTACACCTGCCGCAGGGTTCATCAGTATTCCGCATGCATTAACGGTGGGCATTGTCAGTAGCATTGTGAGCAATCTGATGGTAGAATGGAGAACAAAGACCTCTCTCGATGATACATTGGATGTTTTTCCTTGTCATGGTGTTGGTGGTATTTCAGGCATGATCTTAACTGCGGTATTTGCACATAAAAGCATTAATAGTGCAGTGATAAATAATGGTTTGATCTTTGGAGAAACAAAATTATTTTTTACACACGTGATCGCAGTGATCGGCGTATCCATATTTGCTTTTTGCGGGTCTTATATTCTATTAAGAGTAACAGATTGGATCCTTCCCTTACGTGTTTCTGCTGATGAAGAAAAAGACGGATTGGACTGGAGTCAGCATGGAGAAAAATTATAATCAGATAGCTTCATTTAACCAATTTTTGATCGTTTCAGATCTTACGTTTTAGTGAATTAGCTATACCTGTTTCCATCAGTTTTCAAATTGCATTTCTTGTTAAAAGTAAAATCTGAGTAAACAGTTCCTTACATTTGGTCATCATACGATCTGATGAATAATCCTGCAGTTAAACTTTTTTTTACATTCATGATGATACTTGGCTTTTGTGCAACGAATGCACAAAGCTATCATGCCCTTAGCGGATCTCCTTATGCAGGTGTAACTGGAATGTATAATAATCCGGCGTCAACTGCAAATGCAGCTTACAAATGGGACATGAGCCTCCTGTCATCTCAGATAACTTTCACAAACAGTTTATTTGTCGTAAACCAAACATCACTGCTAAAATATGATAGTGCTGATATGCAATTCACCAATGGCTTGAGATCACGTTATCAGCATACCACCCTTGATATTAATCTTTTCAACTTCAGATATAATATTGATAAAAACAAAGCATTTGCTTTTGCCTTGAGGGGGAGAACGTATAATTTTATTAAAACAGCTCCCTTTTATTACACTGACACGATCAGCACTACCGAGAGTTTTTTACATCTTAATACCGGGGTTGATCATTTGGAAGGTTATGCAACCAACAGTGGTTGGGTAGAAGCTGATTTTAATTATTCCCAGGTAATTCAACAAAATGAAAGTTCAAGAATAACAGGAGGAATAACGATCGGTTATATGCGAGGCATTTCAGGTGCTCATACCAACGTTCAAAGATTGAGTTATTCTGAACAAACCGGAAGCAATAACCAATTGTATTATCTACTAACTGGCGGTGCAGTTACTGCCGAGTATTCTCAAAATTATGATTTGTATGATTCTACAAAAAGTGTTGGAAGTAATGTAAAGTCATTCATTAAAAACACTGTGCCAGCTTTCAATTTCAATATCGGATTTGAATATCTATTCAGGAAACAAACAGAATATGACAAACAGCCTCTTTCTCCAACGAACTATGACTGGAAAATTGGCGTCAGCATCATGGACATCGGTGTAAATAAATTCAATCCTGCAAATGGCAGCTTTACTGCAAGAAACCCCGTGATGAACGTCAGTGATACTGGCTTACTGAACAAATTACAAAATGTTGGTTCAATTAGAGAGTTGAGAGACACATTGGCGACTGTTTTCACAACTATTGACAGTATTGCTTCACAGTTCACTATCGCAAATCCAACAAGACTGATCATATCTGTCGACAAAAACCTGGGGCATCATTTTTATATCAATGGAGAATTAAGTGTGAACTTTTTTTCAACACAACCACAGGTAAAACTGAAGACAAGAGAATTAAATCTATTAACGATCACACCAAGATGGGAAACTAATTTATGGGGTGTTTATTTACCTATTCAATATAATACTCAAGGTCAATTGTGGGTAGGTGGAGCAGTTAAGATGGGTCCTTTATTACTTGGTTTTCACAGCCTTGATTTTTATAAAGCTTTAAAAGTTGGCACACAAACTTTCAATGGAGGCGTATATTTAGTGTTGAATATTCATCCCTTTGATAATAAAGTAAAAGAAGTCGAATGTCCTCCTTTTTAATTAATTTATTTTAATGTATCAGATGTCGATCTCACAAATTCTCCTTTTTCATTCTTTAAGGAATAACACAATTGCGAATTCATCAAGCCATACCTGCGCTTATCTTTCATCACATAATTCATGAACAGTTTACCATTCTCTCTCCAACCCTTACCGCTTATTTCATTTCCATTTTCATAAATGATATGCTTCAAAGCCTTACCACTTTGATACCATTCTTTATAATTGCCATCATAATTGCCATTGACAAAATGATATTCAAAACGAAGATTGCCGTTATTCCACCAGCCTATATGCACACTGTCTTTTTCTCCAGCATGATAATAGCGATTAGACTCTTTTGTTCCATCAGGATAAAAAGAATGATACCAGCCCTCTTCTTTCCCTTTATAGAAAGTTCCTATTGTTTTCAATTGCTTTGAAGGAAAATAATCCGCAATGGCCCCTGAATATAATGTATCTGAATAAAACCAAAAGCCATTTTTGAGTCTCAACAAACTGTCTGTTTTCAAAACTCTATTTCCCGGAATTGCGATCGGTTCAAAAGCATTCTGTTGACGAATTTCAGTAGTATTGGCTTCCTTGCAGGATGAAAAAATAACGCATGTTATGATAACAATATTTTTCATTTTTCCAGTTCTAAAACTTTAATATCATCGATAAGATTTTGTATCTGCAGTTCCGAAGTTCCTTTATATACGCCGCGAATCCTTTTATGCTTGTCAATCAGCAATATATTTTCAGTATGCAGAAAATCATTGGCAGATCTTTTTTGTCCCAAGTCTTCATCAGCGAAATAAGCATTGCGAGCTATTGAATAGATTTCATTACGATCACCTGTTACGAGGAACCATTTATTATTGATCGCACCAAAATTGTTTGCATATCGTTTTAATGTTGCAGGATCATCTGTTTCGGGTGTTACACTGTGTGATAGTAAAAGAACATTCGTGTCATTCACAAATTCCTTTTGCACTAATGTTAAATTAGTGGTCAATTTTTTGCAAATACCAGGACAAGCAGTAAAGAAGAAATCAGCAACATAAATTTTATTGAAAAAATTCCTCTCCGTTATTATTTCAGCATTTTGATCTGTGAAAGAAAATGCAGGAATAACATGCATATTTTTATTTGTTGCCGCCGTTGAATCTATCCACGCTGCTGTAAAATCAGCCGTATTATAAAAAGGGAGACTATGGTGGGCTTCGGGCAATTTTTTATTTTGCTTGCAGCCCAACACAGTACTTACCAATATAATGATGATAATATATTTCACTTTGCTAATCTTTTTTATCAGAAGGAGGTGGCGGCGGATTTCCGGGAGGATTTGGCCTTAATGTTTTTTCTACATCAGCATATTTTTTAAACTGTTCAGGCGATAATGATTTTTGGATTTCTGCATCTCGATCCTTGCTTAATTTATCCATTTCTGCTTTATTACCCGGGGCTGGTGGCGGAGGTGGAGGCGGCATTTTCTCGTGCAGCTTATCTGCTTTCGCAAAAAAATCTTTGTACGCTGCTTCTACTTTCTTTTTTTGATCGGCAGTTAACGTCAATTCTTTTGATAATTTTTCATCAACATGTTTTATCCTGTCTTCAATGCTTGGAGGTTTTGGCGGACGTGGAGGTTCTGTTGAAGTTTGTGATTTTGATGATTCATAACAAAAGCATGTGATGGCTATCATTAATAGAATTTGCTTTTTCATTGTATATTTTTTAGAGGTTATTTATGTTCAATTTATTTGCCGCATAACGTTATATGCTAGAAGTGAGTGACACAACAAAAGTCGAATTGCATTACTGTAGCTTGTCGAAAAAATTATTGTGTTACTGTCCCCGGTGTACCGTAAAATCCAGCCCCATTAATATAAGGAGCGTCGGCAGTGATATGATAATGATAAATACCGCTTGGATAATCTGCAGTTACACCTGTATGACCATGATAAGTATCCAAATCTGCACTTGTAAGGGTTTTGCCATTTTCTGATGTGCCATATACAGGATACCCGTCTAACAAAAATCCAATCAATGCATCTTTGCCTTTATTGCCTGTGATATAGGTTGGCTCAACATGATAATGATACTGGCCTGTGTTTTGGGGATGGCCATTGTATTCATCAAAAGAATTGACCTCTGACGTTAATGCTACCCTTCCTGCAGCATACTGATTAAATATGGCAACACCATTTATTGCAACACCCATTGGGCCAAGAGGAGTCTCATTTACACTCGACGACTTTGAAGGATTCAAAGGAATTTTAAAGACCAAACTCTGCGATGCGATCGTGTTAGGATTTTGGCTCCAAGCGGAATTGTTTCCGTTGTAAGCTTCATACATGCTGGACGCCCATTGTGTTCCTTTGTAATAAGGGCTTTTATGATCGGGCAGTCCATTGCTTTTTATCACCACATAATTGCCATCTACATACACTTGCAAGCTAGTTCCCTGAATAGTGGAAGCGAATTTTTTAAATACGTCAGGTAATGCTGTTGTTGTACTGCTTGTTGAAGTTGCCGTGTCTTTTGAACAGGAGAAAGAAATAAAGGTAATTGCTAATACAGCAATGCTGATCGATAAATAAATATTCTTCATGATGTTAGGTTTATTAATTAGAAGCAATACAGAATAAAATCCTTTGCTGAGAATTGAGAATATTTTGTTAACGCTGTATCATAAAAAAGTGATCGTACACACAATCACTTTGGTAGTATAATGATACACTATTATTTTGGTTCTTTGGGTGGTGGGTTATCGGGTGGTGGTTGGCCACCAGGCATTTGATCAGGTGGAGGAAGATGATCGCCTTCCAACCTTTGAGGTGGTGGCGGGCCTTGTTGTCCGCCCATCATTCTTAATACCTCTTGAATGATAGAATCGAATTGCTTTTGTTGTTCTGGATTACATAATGTTCTTACTTTCCTGAAATGTTCAAAAGTGTACAACTGTAATTGCCCTTCATTCTGGCCGATCTCCTCTGATAGTTTTGTCAGCAAGAAATTATTGACAGAATCTTTATCGAGCAGATCAAAGAATTCTTTTTTCGATTCTCTAACTTTCTCTCGCACCATTTTAGTTTGCTGCTGATGCTCCTCCCGCAATAGCTGATAAGCTGATTGCTGCTTTGCATCTAAATTTAATTTCTTGACCAAAAAATCGGCTGCTACACTTCCACCATTGCCGGGAGGTGGAGGAAGTAATACTATTTGTTTTTCTCTTGCCCACCAGTATGTAGCCAAACTTGCAGCATTGGCAAATAATAATAAAATTACAATTGCTGTCGATAATCTGTTTTTAGCAATATTGTTCATATAAAATATTTATTAGTAATTGGTTGTGCTATTCAAATGATATTCACTCGCAAAACTTTGTAGTGAAGATGTTTCACTTGCCGATGTTGTTTTTATTTGTTTTACCTGCTGAATAATGAGATATACATTTGAAAGGAACAGGAAACTCAGTAAGGCTATCGTCAATATAGGTTTCCGAACAGGCATCCATGAATTTTCTGCAGCAGTTTCCTTTTCCAATCTACCCATTACTCGCGTATTGAAAAAAGGTCTTACTTCGGCCCTTTGCATGCCTTCAAAGCTGTTCAATATATTTTCTATGTCTTGTATACTTTTTTTCATAAAAAAGATTTTAAATTATTCTGAGTAATAGTTACTTAATATTTTCCGAAGGTTTTCTTTTCCACGGTGCATCAAAGCTTCTACAGCTTTTACTGAAATATTCATCACTTTGCTTACTTCATCATAACTCAACCCCTCTGCCTTAATTAAAGTAAAAGCGATGCGTTGTGTTTCGGGCAACTGCCTTAGTGCTTTAAAAAGAATTGATGCATTTTCCTTATTATCCAATGCTATACCGGGATGCTGAAAATCTGTTACCGTTTCCTCCTCCCTTATACTAATTCCAACCAGATTTCTCACAAAGGCGATCCTTTTTTTTGTTTTCTTCTTGCGTTCACAATCCAAAGCCTTTGAAACGGCGATACGATATAGCCAGGTTGAAAGTTTTGAATCGCCCCGGAAATTTTTAATGCTTTGATACACCTGAACAAAGACTTCCTGACTTGCATCCTCTGCTTCTTCGGCATGTTGGACAATATTTAAGATCGTACTATAAACCAAATGCTGATAGGCTTCTACCAGTCGGGTAAAAGCCTGTTGATCGCCCTGTTTCAGTTCATTTATCAGTGCCGTTTCATTCAAGTAATGCCCCTTTTAAGATTAGACGTTGTAAGCTATAAAAACCTTCGGTGAGAAAAAAGAAAACATTGTGCAAGATTTGTACCTTTAGTAACAGTCTTTTATTCATATTAAATTTTCAGTAATGGCAGCGAAAAGAATAATCAATATTGATGAGTTCAAAGTTAAACCCGGCAAAAAGATCTCTTTAAAAGATTTTAAAACCGATATTAAAAAGAAAGTTATAGATAAAAAAACGGGTGAAACGGTTTTGACAAAAGGTATTGAAGAATTAAGCATCCTGCAGGATAAATTATATGCCGAGGGCAAACACAGTATTTTGATAGTATTGCAGGCAATGGATGCAGCGGGCAAGGACGGAACCATTAAACATCTGATGTCAGGATTAAATCCTTCCGGTGTAAAAGTCTATAGTTTTAAATCCCCTTCCTCTATCGAATTAACACATGATTATTTTTGGCGACATTATAAAGATCTTCCTGCAAGAGGTGAGATTGTGATATTCAATCGTTCGCATTATGAAAATGTATTGATCACCAAAGTACATCCCGAATTCATACTGAATGAAAAGTTACCGCATATTCAATCAGTAAAAGATATTGATAAAAAATTTTGGGAAGAACGCTATCAACAGATCAATCGTTTTGAAAAGAACCTGACTGAAAACGGCACTATTATCTTAAAATTCTTTTTGCATGTTTCTAAGGATGAACAAAAAAGAAGATTCATCGATCGTGTGGATGACCCAAAGAAAAACTGGAAATTTTCTGTTGCCGATATGAAAGAACGGGCCTATTGGGACGATTATCAAAAAGCGTATGGAGAAGCTTTAAGTCATACCAGCACTAATCATGCCCCTTGGTTTGTAATTCCCGCTGATGATAAATGGTACACTAGAGTCCTTACAGGCGCTGTCATTTATCAGCAATTTCAAAAACTCAAGCTTGCTTATCCCAAAGTTTCGAAAACTACCAAGGAAGGTTTACTAAAAGCAAAAGAAGTTTTACTGAACGAAAAATAGAAGCCCTGCATTTTAGCTCATTAAATAAATCACAATTTGATTTAATATACAAGGGCGCGATGCAACAATATTTCTATGAAAACCAATTACTGATATCAAAAACATGCTGCTCCCAATACATTGCATCCCTTCAAAAACATGATATATATCATATTCATTTAGCTGCATAAAAAGCAAATTTGCCCATCTTTTAATTGTCTACTAAAATTGTATAGAAACTTGAGAAAGACAGGCATTTTTATTGTTTTGTTCATTTCATATATCTCATATACAGCCTGGGTTTATACCGATGGCACCGATACTGCTTCGGTAATGAGTCTGCAGGAACAAGCCGGAAAAAGTATCTATCAAAAGAACAATTGTACTTCCTGTCATCAGTTATTTGGAATGGGAGGTTTTTTAGGTCCTGAATTAACCACTGTTATTTCAGATAAGAACAGAGGCCCCGTTTATGCCAGAACTTTTCTCCAATACGGAGGGGCACGTATGCCCAATTTTCATTTTTCAAAAGAAGAAGTGGATGATGTAATCGCTTTTTTGGAATATGTCGACCACAATGCAAGCACTTATAAAAATGATAAATAGTATGGACCATAAAAAAATCGGTAGTTTATTTATTGTATTGGGGTTGATTTCTTTATTGATCGGTCTTTTCTTCGGTTCTATCGGAGGTTTACAATATATATTGCCGCCCTTTTTAAAGGAGCAACTGGCATTTCAAAAAACGAGACCATTACATGTATATCTTGTCATAAATTTTATTTTTTCTACAGCAGCAGGCTGTATTTATTATTTTTTACCCTCCGCTACAGGCAGGAAATTATATTCTGTTAAAATAGGCATCATACAATTTTCATTACAATTATTCATTTTATTGATCATAGTGAGTTTTTTCTTTGCCGGGAAATTTTCCGGAAGGGAATATCTGGAGTTCCCACCATGGATCAGTTTGATCATTCTGAGTTCATGGATATTATTCATGATCAACTTCTTTAAATCAATTCCCCTTTCATTTAATCATTCACCTGTTTATATGTGGAGTTGGTCAACCGGACTGATCTTCTATTTCATCACCATGACGGAAGCTCATCTCTGGCTCCTGCCCTATTTCAACAACAATATTGTAAGAGACCTTACTGTTCAATGGAAAGCATTGGGTTCGATGGTGGGTGCCTGGAACATGTTGGTGTATGGGACTTCCATGTTTGTGATGGAATCCATTTCGGGTGATAAGACCATCAATAAATCAAAAACAGCTTTCTTTTTTTATTTTCTGGGCTTGACCAATTTAATGTTCAATTGGGGGCATCATACCTATATCGTTCCGTCATCACATATTGTAAAGGATGTTTCATTTATCATCAGCATGACTGAATTATTGATACTCGGAAAGATCATTTACAATTTCAGAAAAAGTTATATCGAAGCAAAACTAAAATATCATCACCTGCCATTCAGGTTATTGTCATTCGCCGACGGATGGATATTCTTGAATTTGGTATTAGCCATTATCATCTCTGTTCCTGCCATTAATCTGTATACGCATGGAACGCATATTACAGTAGCACATGCCATGGGTGCAACTATTGGTATTAATACGATGCTTTTATTAGGCTCCGTATTTTTTATTTTGGATGAGATGAATGAAGTGATGATGGAAAGGCTTAAAAAATATTTCAGTTTTGCAATCGTTTTACTGAACATATCATTGTTGATATTCTGGGTTTCACTTATTGGCAGCGGTATTGCAAAAAGTATAGATATGCAGCAAAAGGATTTATTTGCTGTTATCATGGATCATTTGAAACCTTATTTTTCTGTATTCACAGGCGCGGGGATATTCGTGATGACCGCTTTATTCATGATCCTTATTCCCATTTTTAAAACCTTCTTTCTATATATTTCAGGAATAAAAAACAAAAGGCTTATCTAAAGATGAGCCTTTTATCAATATTTATCTTCTTACTACTTATTTCTTCCATTCTACTGTTGCAAAAGCCTTTGCCGCATTTTTTACAAAATCGTCTTTACACTCTTTGCTGCAAAAACCAATGGTTTTGTTATTATAATGCAAGGTGTCGTCAATACCGGCACTAACAGGCATTCCGCAAGCCGGATCCTTTACATTATCTACCATGGCGATGTTGAATTTCACCGGATCAGGTTTCGATGCAGGCATAGCTGCTGTGTCTTTTTTCTCTACTACGTTTTCTTTTTGTTCGCCGCTGCTGCATGCCATAAAAATCATGCTCGCAAAAAATATCGCAGTTGCAATTTTTACTTTTCTCATACTTGTAGGTTTATTTTGAATAATACTTGTTTCAAATCTACAAAGCAAAACTTATATGTAGCATACCCTTAACATTTAATTTGGTTTGCCCAGCTGCAAAATCCTGTGCCAATGGCAATTGCATATTTGCCCCTATTGTTACCTGTTTGATGGTAATCTCTGCTCCTGCCAATGCATTCAATGTATAACCTCCTGTAGCATAGGTGCCGGAATTCAATCCATCACTCAAATAAATTTTCTGCCCATTTAATTTATTGCTGGCAGTATTTTCATAAGTCAGTCCCGCATTGGGCGTGATAGTAAAAGCTTTTTTAGTGATCCGATAAAACATAAGACTGTTCAGCATGAGTTTATTGCCGTATTTATAATTCTGACTGTTGGGCAACCCTACCTTATAACTTACCGATGAATTGATACCAAAATGATCGAACTGAATTTCATGTCTGGCATTCAGGAAAAGATCAACGCTTCCGGTACCGATCTGAGCATTGATATCGGCTAAAGTGGTGGTACTGTCGTTCACATTTACATTAAATGAACCGGTGGGTAATTTGACACCCCCTCCGATCCATACCTGTTGAGATGCTTTATTGGTTTGATCCTTCAAATAACGGGTATCAAATAATTTATAATTGCCTAAAACAGTGATATCACCCAATCCGCTTTTGCTGGCATGGCCCATGTCATCATCAAACTGAATATTATAATGATAAGGCAGGAAGGCCAACACCTGCCAGCGTTTACCGATATTGATGCCCGACCATATTTCTATGGTATTATAAAAATTATGGCTGAACTGAGTAGGGTCATTGATCAGGTTGGTATGGTATTCGGCATAACTGTATCGCAGGCCGATGAATTTGCTTTTAAAATTCGGGATCAATCCCATATAAAAATTTCCGCCCCCGCAACCGCAGATGCTGCAAGCTTCACCAACCGATACCGCTAATAATAGAATAGCGACAATGAATAATTTTTTCATCGAAAAGATAAATTAGAAATAAATGAATGAATAGAAATAATCTCGCCAGAAATAAAGTCTCATTAAGCTAAGAATCGACGCACTAAGAATCTTTCCCAAAATCCGAAGGATTTTACTTTGCGTCCTTCATTTAAGTTTTTGCAAATCAAGAATCTTGAAACATAAAGAGGTCTTTTGACTCTAGGTGTTAAAAAATCTTTGCGTCCTTTGCGTGAAAACTTACAACTTAACTTAATGAAAAGATGGCCTGCGGAGGCTGAAAAAAATCGAAAGAAATGTCTTTGGTAACTGAAGTATTAAAAGAGGGGTATGTTTTTCCTATAGAATCATGAGGCACTTGCCAAATGAACCGGCTTTTGCTGCAATACAAGACCTCATCCTTATTATCGTTTCTTCTTTCGGGGTTTTGTTTGTCCTTATTCTCTTCCTGCTTTAGTTTCTTCAGCATCTGGCATCGGCCATTACAATGCAGCATGGGCTTTGCTTTGTTCTCACAGTTTTTTGCAAATGCAGCCGTATTCGTATAATAGTTAAAAACGATCACCGCCCTGTTAAAGGTTTGCACTGCAAATGCAGTCAGTATCAGAAATGTAGCGATTTGTTTCAGCATACGAGTCGTGCAAATTAAAGTCAGCCGCTTTGAATATCCAAATAATTAGACGCGGATACAAAAATATTCCTTCGTGGAAAAGATAATATGATTGTGGTCATACCCCAAAAAACAGGGCAGCTTTAAAAGAAGATGCTGAACATTAATTTGGCTGCCAATTTTGTTCCCGGTGTAAAACAGATCTCTTCTACAGGAGCTGCTTCATTTTTTAAACGGCTTACCGTATCAAACTGCGTTTCCTTCCATCTTACATTAAAAATATTATTGACGGTTACACCCAGTTCATACTTTTTCTTTGTATAATTCAATACAAGATCATTCACGAAATAACCGACAGCGGTTAATGAATAATTTTCATTGGCAGGTCGATCGGCTAACCAGCGATACCGCAAACCCCCGTTCCATCTGCTTTTATTTTTATAGGTAATGCCACCTGTGCTGCTCCAAACAGGCGCCAAAGGAATATAATTCTGCCCCTTTGCTTCGTCCACAAATCTTCCATGAGCATAGTTAATGTCGGCATCCATGTATATAGATTTCATTGGTTCATATCGAACTGAAATATCAAACCCTGTTCTTTGTGTACGACCTGATGGTTTGGGACTGCCATCATCCCCGTTATACACAAATTCCTGCTGCAGAAATAAATACCAGAACGCTGCCTGAAGCAATAAATTTTTAGCGGGCTTTAGGATCGTTCCCAGATCGGCAGAGTATGCAGCTGGTAATATTTTTTTTCCGGCCTCCGCAACACAAACCCTTGTATCGTTTGAATGAAAGCCCTTCCCGAGATTCAGATAAAATTGTGATGCATTATTTTGCTGATAATAAAAACTGATCTTGGGACTGAGTATAGCTGCATTTGCTTTAAACAAACTATCCATTTTCAAATGGTCCTGATATTGATTGATGAACTGATCGAAACGAATCCCTGCATTGATACTCCAGTTTTCGTTGATCTTGATGGTCTCTGAAATATATGCAGCTGCATCTGTTTCAGTGATATTGCCATACATCACTCTGTTTAAAAGTGTAAAGCGGTCTTTGGTATGCGATAATTCTGAATTATTGGTGAGATCCTGCCTGATATTGATCCCGGCTTCCGTATTCATTTGAACAGAGCCGATATTTGTTTGCTGATGATAGCTCCCGTTATAACCAAAGAGATTCCTATTTTCTTTTTGCCGGATCTGATCGCCGTTCACGGGATCATTCAAATAAAAAGTAAAATTGGTATGCAGGTCAAAGTAATAGTTACTGTAATAAAACTGATTCTTGAAAAAACTTCCGTTCTTAGAAGTAGTGATCAATTCTGCATTGAAATTACTGCGTGCAGTTTCGCCGCCTTCCGTAGAATCGATAGCGCCATAATAACCGATTACGCCGCTTACAACAGCACGTTCAGGTATTTGCCCCGACGCATTCCATTTGCTGCTGAATGAAGAAGCGGTCAGAATCAGGTAAGTTTTATCAGTGAGTTTGCTGTTAAGTTTCGTAAAAATATTAAATCGCTTATAGTTTTGTGGGTGATCGAAATAACCGTTGGAATAAGCATATTCAGAAGCCAGGTACAAGGATTGCTGTTTTGCTTTTGCCTGTTCATCCAATAAATTAAACATGCCCAATACCCGGTAAGTATCAAACATGCCGCCTTCAAATTTCATCTGGTTATTGTTTAAACCATTTTTGGTTTTCATATCTACAAAACCCGATGTTGTAAAATTTCCTTTGGCTGCATTATAGGGTCCTTTTTGAAAATCCACATTTTCAACCGTTTCGGGAATGATAAAATGCATATCTGCATATCCCTGACCATGGGCCTGCGATGGCATGTTTACAGGCATTCCGTCGGTCATTACATTAATATCGGTTCCATGATCGCAATCAAACCCCCGCACAAAGATCTGCTCTGCTTTACCCCCTCCCTGATGCTGACCGATAAATAATCCCGGAACCATTCTCAATATTTCCTGCGAATTATTTACACCCCGCATTTTAATGTCCATCTTACTGATGGTTTGATATTCTTTTCCGGCATTTGCCGTAACGGTTACATTCTCCAACTGCGCTTTTTGCGGGTTCAATATAATGGCAGCATTTTGCTGATAGGAAGATATTGTAATGATCTTATTTTCATAACCAACCGATGAAATCTGAATGGATAATGCAGCTATACTATTTTTGGAAAAAACAAATTTTCCTCTTTCATCCGTAATTACACTGCTATTGACCGGAAGCAATGTAATGGTTGCACCCTCTAAAGGAAGATTTGTTTTAGCATCCAATACAGTTCCCTGCAATAGCTTTTGTGAAAAAGCAATGCCATTCATGAATAAAAAGATGAAAAAAAAGAATATCCGCATGTGAGCACTTAGGAAAACAAATATAAATGGAGGTGTTGAGAAAAAAATGATTTCTCTCATGCCTATTTCTCAGTAGAACCGCGCAATAACTCTTCAATTTTATCGCCGAAAAGAATATGTGACCCTTGTTACACAGTAAATTTCATATCAACCCTATTTTTACCTTCATAAAACAATTAAAAAAATGAAGGGTATTTGGGATGAAAGGTATAATAGCGAAAATTATGTTTATGGAAAAACCCCTAATGTTTTTTTTGCTGAACAATTAAATAAACTTGAGCCGGGCAGCCTTATTCTTCCTTGCGAGGGTGAAGGCAGAAATGCTGTTTTTGCAGCAACCAAAGGATGGAATGTGACTGCTTTCGATCAAAGTGAAACAGGAAAAAAGAAAGCTTTGTCATTGGCTCACCTAAATAACATATCACTTGATTATAGAATTTTTGAGGCGCAAGATTTTGATATACCCGAAGAAACTGTTGACGCAGTTGCCTTCATCTATGCTCATTTTTCGGCAGCCAATCGCAAAACGATACATCAAAAATCGATCAAGTGGTTAAAACAAGGCGGAATTTTAATACTGGAAGCTTTTAGACCTGAACAAGTAGGTCTTCATTCGGGGGGACCCAAAGAAATATCCATGTTGTACACAGAAGAAATGCTGCAGGAAGATTTTAGTGCCTTGAAGATCGAGTTGATTCAATCGCTTCAAGTTGAATTAAAAGAAGGTAATTTACATCAGGGCATTGCAGAAGTGATCAGGTTCATTGGTCAAAAAAGGTGATTATCCATTTACTTCTTATTTACCCTATTATTTAATGAAATAAAAAATGTGCATGAAAAAATTGTGTTTAGGATTATTACTGATCATCTTATCAGGTTCTTTGGTTGCATGTAATAATAACGCAACAGAAAGTTCAAATGAAACGATAAACGATACAACAAATAAATCAGTGGCGGATTTTGAAAAAGCAATATCGAATGGAGGATCTCAGTTATTAGACGTCAGGTCAATGCAGGAATATCAATCCGGCCATATTAAAAATGCCTTGTTAGCAGACTGGACCGACAGGAACGAATTTATATACAGGATACAATCTTTAGATAAATCAAAACCTGTTTACACCTATTGTTTCAGCGGTGCAAGAAGCAGTAGTGCAGCAGCATGGTTAAAAGAAAGAGGGTTCATTGCATATAATCTGGAGGGAGGTATTGCCGCATGGAAAAGAGAGAACAAACCCGTAGAAGGCACCAACGCTGTTAAGCAAATTTCTATGCAGGAATACCAGTCGCTTATTCCGAAGGATAAAATTGTTTTAGTTGATATCAGTGCTGACTGGTGTCCACCATGCAAAAAAATGGAACCGATAGTTGATTCATTATCAAGATCGGCTACTGCACATTTTGTGCTGTTAAAGGTAAATGGTGGCGAACAAAACAGCATTGCTCAAGCTTTGAAGATCACTGCATTTCCCAGTTTTATCATCTATAGGAATGGGAAAGAATATTGGAGAAAGACAGGAATTGTGACTGCCGAAGAGTTGACAAAACAATTAAACTGATATCATTTCTCTTACAGCAATATTCTGTTGTGACAAGAGTCACTATGAATCTTCTTTATACGCAGCATTTTTGCCTGTATTAAATAATAACTATGCAGAACATGAAAGAACTATTAAACGCATCCACTACTTCCTTATTGGATGTGAGAAGTCCGATGGAATTTGCGATGGAACATATCCCCGGTTCAAAGAATATCCCGGTGAATGAACTGAGTTTACGTTTAGATGAAATCAAAGAATTACCCAAACCGATCGTTGTATATTGTTTGTCGGGCGGCAGAAGTTCAATGGCCGTGGGTATTTTACAACAGGCCGGTTTTACAGATGTTTTTAACGGAGGTGGTATATCAACCATCAAACAATTTCTTTACAACTAAACCATACTTATGTTTCAATCATTATTAAGTAACTGGAATTTTATGCGCTTGCTGCGTTTGGTGTTGAGTATTGTTATCATTGCACAGGCAGTTTCTGCCCAGGATACAGCGATGACCATTGCCGGGGTATTTCTATTGGGAATGACCGTAGCAAATATTGGATGTTGCGGGGCTAACGGTTGTGCTACTCCTAGCTATAAAAAAACAGAAGACAAAAAAGAAGAAATTGTATCGTATGAAGAAATTCATTAGTGAAAATAAATTATACCTGATAGGTGCCGTTGCCGGTGCTATCGGAGGATTTCTTTACTGGAAATTCGTGGGTTGCAGCAGCGGTAGCTGCATGATCACTTCGAGTCCAAGAAACAGCAGCCTCTATTTTGCTGTGATGGGTGCAATACTATTCGGGATGTTCAAAAAAGAAGAACAAAGAGCAGAATAAAATGATCCTGCTCTTTGTTTTTGTATGTTATTCCCGGTCAAGCCAATCAACAAATTGATATCGCTGCTTTTTTTTATTCCATTTTAATATCGTTTCATCCCATTTTAGTTCCTTTACTTTTTCAACGAATGCGGCATTTGAATGATATACTTCCAACAGATCATTTTTGCTGAGTATGTGTACTTGCGAGGTCAGGTTTTTGCTGAAAAAATGGCTGACGTCAGCAGCTCCATTCGCAAAATCAGGAACTGTATAAATACAAACTTGTACTGTATCCTCAATCCGATAAGCTACCTCATCATATACACGCCAATCTTCTCCATCCTTCCTGTAACCCCATATATCGCTGAAATAAAATTTATAAGTTGAATCTTCTGCTTTTATCCATATTTGATGCAGATGCTCCCGCAATTCAATGAAACTATGAACAGATGACTTTTTATTAAACCCGTGAAACAGATGATGATTCGTATAATCACTATCCGACAAATAAATTCCATTTGCATAATCTGCTCTAACGATTTTCTGGGCTATGCTGCTATTAAAAATAATAACTGCAATAAATGAAAATATAATTTTCATACTACAATTTATTTCATTTCATCATTCGCATTTATGATTACGGCATCACCTGCATGCAATAAACCGAATACTTCTGCTTTATCTGATGTTTCATTTCCTGTGATCACATCAATTTTCACGGTCGTACCATCGCGGATCACTATCACATATTTTCTTTCTGTTGAACTCACCACTGCAGATTTTGGTACTGAAAATGCTTCTGCATTTCCTTTGGTGTACAGAACAATATCGGCATACATGCCCGGCGACAGCAATCCATTCTCATTCCAAACATCCATTTCTATCCTTTCAGACCTGTATTGTGTATTCACATTATCTGATTTACGACTGATAAAGGCAATATTTTTTTTGCCGGGATAAGCACTGACAAAAAAGGATACCGTGTCTTTTGTTTTTAATTGTGCGGCAACCCCTTCAGGAATATCTGCCTGTAATCGCAAATGGCTTACCTGCTTAAGTTCCAGCATGGGTTTATCTTTTGCAGCAGCATTCACCAAAGCACCGGGATGAACATTCCTTTCTGTGATCACACCATCAAATGCGGCTGTAACATTCAGATAATCCATCATCGTCTTCTGCATGTCCCAATTGGCTTTTTCTGCATTGCATAAAGCACTGTCTGATTCTACTTTTGATCTTAATGTCGACAGGTCAAAAGGTGATACAGCACCCTGTGTCTTTGATGCTTCTAAAATGCGATAATAATGTTCTTTATCAATGGAGAGGTCTGATTTGGCGCGAACATATTTTTCTTTTGCCTGCAGTGTTGCTTGCTGTAATTCGGGCGCTTCCAGAATCATTAATAAGGCCCCGGCTTTTACTTTACTCCCTATATCGACCAGTACTGTTTTTACATAGCCATTCACTTTCGGAAAAATACTCACTTCCTGAAAGGCCGCTAATTGCGCAGGGAGTTTAATAACGGTTGACACACCTGCTTTCTCAATAATAACTGTTTGATATTTTGCTGCTGAAATTTTTACCGTCTCATTTTTTTTGTCATCCGCTTTTTGTTGCGAACAGGCTGAAAAAATAACAGCTACTGAAATATAAATGATCTTATTCTTCATGATGAAATGATTTATTGGTTGATGTCTTTCGGTAATAGTGAAACTGATTTGAATGATGCTTTTTGCTGTATCCATCCATAAACTAAGGGCACAATGAACAATGCGGCAAAGGTTGATGCTGCAAGTCCTCCGATCACCGCACGGCCTAAAGGAGCAGATTGATCACCTGCTTCTCCCAGTCCGCTTGCCATTGGGATCATACCTGCGATCATCGCTAAACTGGTCATCAGTATCGGTCGTAAGCGAATACTTGCCGCTACTGTTGCAGCCTTGAATGGGTCTTTATATTCCAATCTCAATGCTTCTGCATTTGTTACGATCAAAATAGCATTGGCAACGGATACACCCACCGCCATGATAAGCCCCATATAAGATTGAAGATTTAATGTGGCACCTGTTGCCAATAAAAAAATCATTGCCCCTAACAAAACAGCCGGTACTGTTGATAAAACAGAAATGGCCAGTCCGAATGATTGATAGTTGGCAGCAAGTAATAACAGAATGACAATAATGGCCGCGATCAATCCCGATTGTAATGAACCCAGCGTTTCGGTTAGCAATGATGACATCCCTTTTATTTCAGGAATCAATCCTGCAGGTGGCGCTCCTATTTCATCAATTGCTTTCTGTACGGCATTTGTTGCGGTGCCGAGATCTGTCTTATAAATATTGGCACTAACTGTTATAAATCTTCTGGGGCCGCTTCTGTCATATTCTCCAGGCAAAATATCAGTAGATAAATTTGCAACATCAGATAAAATGGGTCTTGATTGTCCTTTCACGAGTGCAATTGTTTGCAGTTCTTCTACTGAATTCATTATGTATTCCGGAACCTGAACCTGAGTTTGGTAAGTATATGATGTTTTATCATCCAACCAAAAATTCTTACTCGTATATCTGCTTGATGATGTGGCAGCAGTAATACTTCTGGAAACATTATCCAGGGAAAGGCCCAGCATCGCTAACTTCTGCCTGTCGACAGCGATATTGATGGTTGGAAAATTCAGGGGTTGTGCAATTTGTACGTCACGTAAAAAAGAAATTGTTCTCAGTTTTTCTAACAACTTGGCTGAATAATTTTTTATGTCATTTATATTCTTACCGGCGATACGCACTTCAATAGGGGTAGATGCACCCTGCGCCATTATTTTTTCAGTTAACTCAATGGGCTCAAAAGATATTTTGATATTTGGAAACTGATGGAAAATATTTTTACGTAATGTTTCTTTCAGATCTTCCATCTTCACTTTATAATCGTCACTTAAATTCACCTGGATCACCGATTCATGGGTACCGCTGTTGAAGATGTATAAATTACTTGTCCCGAAATTGCTGGGAACTAAACCTACATATGCCGATGTTATGGCAATATGATGATCGACAGTTGAATCAATGATATCTAGAATCGCTTTTGTTGTTCTTTCAGTTACTTCCAGTCTTGTACCATCGGGTTCTCTGATGCGTAGTTGCAATTGCCCATTATTTGTTTTAGGCAAAAGATCTTTACCAATTACCATAAAGCAAAATCCTGCTGCACTAAAGGAAATGATTAAATAAAACAGCACAATTAATTTTCTTTTGGGCATCCATCTTTCCAATATATTAGCCAATCCCGTTTTTAATCTTTGAAAGAACCCGTTTTCATCAGGATGCTGTACATCTTCCTTAGTATGTATCTCAACTTCTTTTACCTCATTCTCATCCAACGCCAATCCGGCATGAGCATGTGCTTGATTATGATGATACTGAAACTTTTCTTCTTTCAATAACCAGTTGGCAATTACTGGTACCAATGTTTGTGCGGCGATAAAAGAAATGATCATCGCAAATGCAATAGATAATGATAGCGGAAGGAACATGGCCTTAGGCACTCCGCTCATTACGAAAGCAGGAGCAAACACGGCCAGGATACATAAAAGGATCAACAATAAGGGAAATGAGATCTCTGTGCAGGCATCTAATATGGCCTGTTGTTTATTTTTACCCATTTCCAGATGCTGATGTATATTTTCGATGGTTACCGTAGCCTGATCTACAAGAATTCCGATGGCTAATGCAAGGCCGCTCAATGTCATGATATTGATGGTTTGTCCAGCTAATTTTAAAAATAAAACTGCGCTCAATACTGCCACAGGAATGGTAATGACCACAACCAGGCTGCTTCGCCAATCCTGCAAGAAAAGCAATACCATCAAACCTGTTAATATTGCGCCCAATATTCCTTCTGTCATCAAACTCTTTGCTGCATTGATCACAAAAACGGATTGATCAAATTCATAACTGATGTTTACATCATCAGGTAACAAACTTTTCATTTCAGGCAATTTGGCACGTAATGTTTGTACCACTTCCCAAGTAGAAGCATCTGCTGTTTTTACAACCGGGATATATACAGAACGTTTCCCGTTCACTAAGGCATAATCGACTGTAACATCTGCACCATCCATTACTTTGGCCACATCACTCACAAATACCGAAGAAGTACCACTGCTTTTAATGGGTATCTGTTCAAACTGTTTCACTTTGTCTTCTAATGAATTAACGGAAGTAACGAACATTAAACTATCCACTCGTAAATTTCCGGATGGAGACACGGCATTATTCTTTGCAATCGCATCCACCACTTCATCGGCAGATAGGTTATAAGTGCTTAATTTTTGTGGGTCAACATTAATTAAAACAGTTCTTGCATTGCTGCCAAAAGCCGGTGCCGCCGATAATCCGGGAACAGTTGCAAACAATGGCCTGATACGTGTTAAAGCCAGATCAAACATTTCCTGCAATGACTTTGTCTTACTGCTAAATACCAGTTCACCCACAGGCAATGATGATGCATCAAAACGAATAACTGTTGGCGGCAAGGAACCGGGTGGGAAGAATGCCAACATCCTGTTTGATTGTAAAGCAACCTGTGCGGTGGCTTCTGCCATATCTGTGTTTTCGTAAAAACTTAGTTTTACCAAGGATAAGCCCTGTATATTTTTACTCTCAATATTTTTAATGCCATTCACGTATAAGAACTGATCCTGCATGCGCGTAGCAAAAAAACCTTCCATCTGTTTTGCACTCATGCCGCCATATTGTTCCATTACATAAATAGTAGGTGAATTCAGTTTTGGAAAAATATCTATCGGTATTGCCCTGATGGCCATTACTGAAAACAATAACAGCCCGATGAACAATACTAATACAGCAATGGGCTTTTGTAAAGCGGAACGTAGCATCTTAATTATTTTATTGTTTGAATGAATTGATCAAGATTACCTGCAGCCACCGACCTGTCTAATTGTGCCAGATACCAGTCGGCCATGGTTTCTATAAAATCAGTTTGTGAACGGTACAAAACAAAAGATGCATTGGTGAGATCGATGAGTGAAATGATCCCTGCTTTGTATTGTGCTAATTTTTGCTGATAGGTATCTTCGGCAGATCTTAACTGTATCGGCAATTCTGAAAGATTGGCTTCAGTAACTCTTAGTGAGTTATCTGCCTGTAACAAAGCAGAATTCAATGCTGCTCTTTGTTGCTGCAATTCAAAATCGCTTGCCTGCAATTGAAAACGATTGATCGCCAGCTTATCTTTTTTGTACAATCCATTGAACAGATTATAGGTGAACGCAACACCGGCTGCATAATTAAAGCGCTGATAGCTTAGTCCGGTGGATAATGATTCATAATTATCATTATACTGAATACTCGAACCCCTTGCCCATCCGCTTCCAGCCAACATGATCTTTGGAGAATAAGTTTTGCTGATCAGTTTATCAATCGATAAATAAACATCTTTCTTTCTGGCATAATAATTCAGTAATGGATTATTGACTGAATCAACAGATAAGTTTGAAAGCTGTGGCCTAATGCTGACAAATTTATTCGCCGGATTGTTGATGTTGATATTGACGGCAGGGATCCCCGTCAAGAAGGACAATTGTTCTTTTACTTGCCTCAGATTACCCAGGGTTTGATTATAGGTAATTCTTGTTTTCGATAATTCAGCCTTTGCAAGAGAAGAATCGGAACCCGCTTTCAATCCGCTTAATGTTAGTGCCTGTATCACTGTAAAAATGCTGTCGTATCGGTTCACATTTTGCTGATCGGCATCGAGTCGGTATTGTGTTTTCAATAAATTAAAATAGAGCCTTGCGATTTCCAGCTCTATATAATATGCTTCTTTATTAAAGTCTGCCTCACTTAGATCAACATAAGACTTTGCATTGTCCATCTTTGCTTTATTCAATCCAAAATTCACCAGTTCATATTCACTGTACAGAACAGCCAGATTACCGGAAGCAGCCTGTCCATTATTATCGGCCCGCACACCTGCTGAAGTAGAAGGTGTTATTCCCATGGGCAAATAGCTCCCTGCCAGAGAATTATCCGTTGCAATACTTAATTGATCGCTGACTTTTAATTGCGGCAGAAAAGAATGCCTTGTATCCGTTACAAAAGCTTTGGCACTGTTCACCAGTGCGCGTTTCTGCATCAACGAAGGCAAATAAATTTTTGCAGCATCGGTCAATTCAGAGAGTGTATATATTTTTTCCTGTGCGATAACAGAAAGTGCAGGTAAAAGCAGGGATATGCTTAATCCTAAACTGAACTTCCATTTGCAGAAAGTACCCATAAATTAATGTTTAAATGAGAGATATAATGCTAGTAAGATCTTATACAGTAGCAGGAGGGCCGCGCAAATAAGCAGATAGGCTTATTGTGTTTGATAATGCCTCTACATAGATATTGCATACTGCAGGCACATTGTACTTTACAATTACAGCTATTACTGGAAATACACAATCAGGAATGCTAGAAGGTTGAAATCTTTTGTTTAAGCGAATATTGTTTTTCGCTGTTATCGACTTTTGATATTTGACACAGGATGTTGCATGATGCTGAACACTTATATTTTGAACAGCATTAGTTGCAGTATTGTCTTTTTGTGAACACAGATCAAAGTTGAAGAATAACTGTACGGCAAAGAAAGCAGCATAAAGGGTTGTTACCAGAAACCCTTTAAACAGATTGTATACTTGCTTCCCATTGACCATTGTAAACCGTCTTTATTTCAAAAGAAATGAATTGGATAGGACTGCTAATTAAGCAAAGTTTTTGTAAATATTGCTATCAATGTTATTGAAAAGCGAAAAACTAACAAATGTTACATAAACATTCAGGATGCATATCTACCTTGCAGCAGTATTATTATTAACTATAGCGATCATGGCAGCAAGTTTTTCAGAGATCATCCAATCAGATAAATCCGTTTTGGTAGACTTTTCGGCGGAATGGTGCGGCCCTTGTAAAATGATGGCACCCATTTTGAAAGAATTAAAAGCTGTTATGGGTGATGCGGTTACCATTTTAAAGATCGATATAGATAAAAACCCTGCTGTTGCTTCTTCTTATCAGGTGCAAAGTGTTCCTACTTTGATACTTTTTAAAAAGGGAATCATCAAATGGAGACAAAGCGGCGTGATGCCTGCCAAACAACTGAAGCAGGTGATTGAAACCCATCAATGATTCGAATTTTTTCTACTCCTGATTTCCTTTTCCCCAAGCCCCAATTCATAGACCAACGAAGGATGGCCGAACACCAGTCGAACACCTGGCGAACCGATGCCGAAGCAACTATGCCTGACCTACCCGTAAATAAACCCGCATTTTTGTGTAAAGTTTTACCGATAAATCTGCTACTAAGTTGTTTGTGACATAAATCACAGAATTCAGCTTTCCCAAAAATTAGCTTTACCTTAAACCATCAAATCATTGCTTACCATAAACCAAAACAAATGAAAAAGAACATGGGCATTGCAGACAGAGCCATCAGAATTTTAGTTGCTGTTGTAATTGCAGTACTTTACTTCACAAAGACCGAACCCGTTACCGGCACCCTTGGAATGGTGCTCTTAGTGATAGGTGCTGTTTTTCTATTAACCAGCGTGATTAGTTTTTGTCCGCTCTACACTTTACTGGGCATTAAAACCTGCAAGACAAAATAATAACGATCTTTTACTTCAATAAATAGTCAGACCTGATATCAGTTAACTACTGATATCAGGTCTTTTCTTATTATGATAACTAAATGCATATTTTTGCAAGCATGATTCAGCCCATACACAAACTCTTCTCCCAATTAGAACCTGCTTTACTGGAACAAATAGAAAAACAGGGAAGTATTAAAGAGATCCCTGCCGGTGAAATATTGATGCGTACCGGGCAATATGTAAAAAGCACAATGCTTGTACTCGAAGGGATGATAAAAATTTTCAGAGAGAGTGAAGATGGCAATGAATTTTTAATGTATTATCTGCAACCCGGTGAGGCCTGCGCCATTACTATGGTTTGTGCATCAAAAATGGAAGCCAGTAAAGTGATGGCAAAAACGATGGAAAACACTACTGTGCTCATGTTGCCCATTCAGTTAATGGACGAATGGATGAGCAAATACAAGAGCTGGTATTATTTTGTATTGGAAACTTATCGCAACCGTTTTGAAGAACTGCTCATGCTGATCGATCAGGTCGCATTCAGGAATATGGATGAAAGATTGATGTTTTATCTCGAACGCCATGCAGCAATTAATAACAGCAATTCTATACAGCTTTCGCATCAACAGATCGCAGATGAATTGAATTCTTCCAGAGAAGTCATCTCCCGATTATTAAAAAAGATGGAACAAAGGAATATTGTTTCACTGCACAGAAACGCGATCGAATTAAAAGAGATCATTCCGGTTAAATAATTGTCAGTGTAACTTTTATCACTATCCATTTCACCATTTGTTCTGAATATTTATTTTAAATATTAACATCATGGGATTATTAGATCTATTATTCGGGGGAAGCAAGAAAGCCGCTTATCTGAAAGAATTGTATGCCAACGGTGCAATGATCGTTGATGTAAGAACAGCAGAAGAATTTCGTTCCGGTCATATCAAAGACAGTATCAATATTCCGCTGCAAAGCATTTCTCAAAAGACAGCTTCGCTCAAACAAAAGAAAAAACCCTTGATCGTTGTTTGCCTCAGTGGCGGCAGAAGCAGCATGGCTGTTACCGCGCTAAAACAAGCCGGCATTGATGCCTATAATGGCGGTGGCTGGAGTAGTCTGGAGAAGAAACTAGCTCATAGCTGATGGCTAATAGCCAATAGCTAACGGCTTCACCTAAAAAAGTGATACTTGTCACAATAAATAAGAATTAGCAACAGCAACTTTGCCATCTGAATCAACAAGTATAATGAAATACATTATTGTAGGCGCGGTAGCCGGTGGTGCAAGTACGGCAGCAAGATTAAGAAGAATGGATGAACACGCAGAGATCATCATTTTCGAAAAAGGAGAATATATTTCTTATGCCAATTGCGGCCTTCCTTATTATATCGGCAATGTGATCAAGGACCGAAATAAATTGTTTGTACAAACAGCAGCTTCCTTTCACCAGAGATTCAATATTGATGTTAGAGTGCAGACCGAAGTAACTGCTGTTGATGCAGTCGCAAAAAAGATAACGGCAAAGGATCAAAGAACGGGTGAAGTATATGAAGAAACTTATGATAAACTGGTTTTATCCCCCGGTGCCGAGCCCATTCGGCCGCCATTAGCGGGTATCAATAATGAAGGGATCTTTACATTAAGAAATGTAAAGGATACGGATTATATCAAGAGTTATGTGCAGCAAAAGAATATTAAAAAAGCAGTTGTAATAGGTGCAGGATTCATTGGTCTGGAAATGGCAGAAAGTTTGCATGGGCTCGGACTGCATGTAAGCATCATTGAAATGGGCAATCAGATACTGGCACCGCTCGATTTTCCCATCGCAGCCATTGTGCAGCAACATATCCGATCTAAAAATGTGGATCTCCGTTTAAACTCAGCAGTTACCAGTTTTACTAAAGGTGCTGATGAGTTAAAAGTTCATTTAAGATCGGGAGATGTGATCGATGCCGATATTGTGATCCTTTCCATCGGTGTTAAACCCGATACAAGATTAGCCGCTGCAGCAAGATTAAAGATCGGTGATGCAAAAGGAATTTGGGTGAATGAATATTTGCAAACCTCCGATCCGGATATTTATGCTGTGGGTGATGCAATCGAATTCAAGAATCCCATCACGCAGCAATCCATGATCACTTATCTCGCAGGACCTGCCAATAAACAGGGAAGGATCTGTGCCAATAATATAGTGTTGGGGAATGTTCAAAAATATCATGGCGCCATCAATACCGCCATTGTGAAAGTATTCGATATGACCGTGGCAACTGCGGGCACTGCTTCCAAACATTTAACAACAGCCAATATCAAACATATTGTTTCCACCACACATAATGGCTCGCATGCGGGTTATTATCCCGGTGCAAAACAAATGAGTATACAGATCACTTTCTCTCCTGAAGACGGGCGTTTATTGAGTGCACAAATTGCAGGTTTTGATGGTGTGGACAAAAGGATAGATATTCTTTCATCAGCCATTAAAAGAAACAGCACTATCTATGAACTGGTGGAATTTGAACATGCATATGCGCCCCCTTATTCTTCTGCGAAAGATCCCATTAACATGGCCGGTTTTGTTGCCGAAAACATTTTACTGAAAAGGCTGCATGTATTTTACTGGAATGAATTAGACAAAATAACGAAGGATGCACTTTTGATAGATGTTAGAAGGGTTGATGAGTTTGAAAAAGGCAAAATTGAAGGGGCTATCAATATTCCTGTGGATGAGATCAGGGAGAGATTACCCGAAATACCCAAAGACAAGCAGATCTATATTTATTGCGAAGCCGGGTTAAGAGGATACCTGGCGCAAAGAATTTTACTTCAAAACGGATTTGATCAGGTATCTAACTTATCGGGTGGTTTTTATTTATGGAATGTCTGCAGGACTGAACAGTTTAAAGCAGCAATCTAAAGAATGATTTGGCTAAAGATATTGAACGCAGGTAAATTGACGAGCAGCAGCAGCCCTGTTACATTAAAAAAAACAGATGAAGTTCAACTTCTAAAACAAGTGCAATTCGTAGCATTGAAATAATAGTAGTATTGATCTCTCCCCTCTCTATTCTTCCTATTTGACGATATTCCATATCTGTATCAAAGGCAAGGCTTACCATTGTATACTTTTTTTCTTTCCTATAGCGACGAACATTATTGCCCACCCCCTTTAAGAATAAATCATGGCTGCTATCTCTCATTAAACAAATCTCCCATAAGGAAGGTAGTTTTATTGAGACAAATATGACCTATTTGATAGCATTTGACACAATATACAAAACTAAAAATAGGTCTTAAATGACCTTTTATATGTCTTGCAATACAAATATCAGATGAAGCAGTTAATGAAGTAATTGGATCATTCGATTTATATCAGTATCCACAAAAAGATGCTTAAAAAAAGCCCCAATTCGAAGTGAATTGGGGACATAATAACGATAACAGAATCCCTTATGTTATCTATAAAAGTTTTGAAATAAACTAACGATACAAATTAGTCTACTGATTTAATTTGAGATGATACATAAAAGTCCTATTCATTTCTTCTATTTTTCTAAACCATGGGACTATTTGAACATCGGTAAAATTGGTTTAGCATGATAATGAAAATGCATATTTATAAAAGGTCGGAAACTATGACTTAAAATTACTTTTTGATCTCAATTTCAGGTAATCAATAAAGAACAGGATCTTAAAGGACAGATTATTGTTTTGCGGTGAGCTTAGAGTTTGACCCAGATCAGAAAAATACCTTTGATCAACATTGCTGTCGGAAGTATAGACCGCATTTTTCCATACAATATTGATAAAACTTCCCGGGGCATATTCCCAGTTAAAGACGGCATCGATATTAAATGCGTTGTAATTGTTATTGGCATTACCGGTATAGGTATTATTTTTCCCCAGATCGCCGTTTTGCAGCAAGGTGAAATATTCTCTATAATCTACTTTGCTCCAATAATGTCTGATACGTGTGGTGATCCCGATCTTTTTGGTAAAATTATATTTGATATTCAGAATGTTTTCAGTTGTCGTTAATTCTCTTCGGCCAAAAATGATATCATTCACATCTATATCGGCATAACCAACGCTGTTGTGAATGAACTGATAGAACAGATCGTATTCAAGCGATAATTTATTATTAAATCTGTATTTGTTGGTAAGACGAATATCGTAGCGTCGCCCGTCTTCCAAAGTTCGGATGGCATGCAATAGTTCTATATTGTAGGTATACTTTTTAGCCTGATTACTGCCGTAATACACATCGATCCCTTTTGCTTCTGATGACCGGAAGACCCTGCCTGCCGTTCTGGGTTCATAAAAATCATTCCCCGTTGGATCATACCAAATACTTAGAAATGCATAACCCAGATTTTTCAACTGACCGTTTACATTCATATTGAAATCGGCGCTCTGAAAGTCGGAGGGCAAATATCTTCGCATATAATCTGCATTAAAATTCAGATACATACTATTATACCACTTGGTAGGTTTGATCCATTTATACCCGAGATAGAGATTATGATCGAGGTAATTATTATAAGACAAAATACCCAGGTCATTGATATCGAATTTATCGTTCAGCAGTTCCTGAGTGATTTGAAAAGTAAATCTCCCGCTTGTTTTAGCTAAAGATGTTTTATGAGAATAGCCGGTCGTATTTTGTCCATTCAAACCAAACTGAGAACTGGTAGCAATTTTCCCCTGCCATTCGTACGTATTCTTTTTATTATTGAGGTCGAATAAGAAAGCCGTAACATCAGCATCATAATCACTGCCGCTTCGCATGACCGCAGTATTGATAAAGGAAACGGAACTGTTGTGTTTCAGACTTTGATCCAATACAACAATATTATAATCGGTTAGCGGTGCTGTTTGAACGGTTCGTGTATTATGTTTATCATCTTCGATGGTAGCGTACATGGCCTGGGTAACTGCATTAAAAAAACCGATACCCAACTGCCCCCTGGTACGTCCCGATATTTTCGAGGCATTCAATAATCTTGATTCGGTAGGGTTGTCTACAATATGTTCGTTACTGGCTAATTGATTTACCACATCGTCGTGGTGTATGGGCACGCCGCCTACTCTTCTGCTATAAAAAAGATTTCCTTTGGTGAACAATTCTGTGCCTTCCGTAAAAAAGCTGCGGTTCTCATTATACTTCACTTCAAAAGGAGTAAGATTCAATACCTGATTATCACTTTGAACTTGTCCAAAATCCGGTATCAATGTCATATCCAAAGTAAAGCTTTGGTTGATGCCATACTTTACATCCATACCACCATTTACGCTGCTCTTTGTATTACTGATGGCAGGGTCGTTATAGGGATAGTGATTGACATAAGTAGAAAGATAAGGGGAGAATTGCAGGCGTATCGGTGGCTTAATATTTTCGAGCCCCGTCCAGAAACCTTCCTGTGTGAGAAACCCGTTCACATTGGGATCGACCGGATTCCAGAATAATTGTTCGGAAGATTTTTGTCTTCGTCTTACGATATTCAATCCCCAGTCCTGAACATTTGCCGTACTGAAGCGGATCGCCGAAAGGGGTAAGAATATTTCAAAGGTCCATCCGTCATTCTTGATCTTAGAAGCCGATTTCCAAACTGCATTCCAACTAAAGTCTTCACTGTTCCCATTGGGGTTGGGTGAAAATTTTGCATCCATCTGTTCGCCCAGAGGTGTAACAAAATATTCGAACCCGTTCAGCTTATCCTTATAAGTATCAAAAATGATCCCGATAAAATCATTGTTCCCGAACCCGTCTCTGCCTGCCAATTCTGTTGCTATACTATCTCTTGCTGCTTCATGGCAATAGCCGCCGATATACACACCTTCATTGCTGTATAAAAAATATACTTCAGTTCGGTTTATATGACTCTCCTTTTTAAAAGGATTGGGTCTCAACTCAATAAACTCCTTAGCGATGGGCGCATTTTGCCAGGCACTATCATTTAACTCACCATCAATATTGATAGTGCCAACAATTCGTTTTGCAGCGATCTGTTTAGGAACAGGGGTTTGTGCTGATGCAGAAAAAGCAACAACCGATAAGAGGGAAATAAAAAAGATCATTACTCTTTTAAACAGCATCTTCATGATATTACACACAAAGTAAAACGCTGCAGAAGTTTATAAGTTACCGCTCATAGAAAATAAAAAACATCCTTTTTTATTTAACATTTATTTTCAAAGCGGATTTTTTGAAGATCCCCGATCAATAGATCCGGTACTGTTAGATTTAATCAAGGGAGTGATCATACAATGATCTGTGCAAATTTTCCTGAAAAAATGTTACCATAAAATCGTTGATACTATTCTATAGGAATGGAAAAATAAAAATTTGAACCCTTGCCCTTTTCGCTGGTAAATGCAATCGTTCCATCATGCAATTGCACGATCTTTTTTACGATAGCAAGACCTAATCCCGTCTTGGATTCGTTATTGGTAGGCAGGTTGGCAGTAGTGGTGAAGGGATCAAAAAGGGTAGCATGATATTTTTCATCGATCCCTAATCCCTGATCTTGGATTTCGGTCAATACCCTTTCCTTATTTTCTCCGCTGTATTCTACTTTTACGGTAATATTTGTATTCATATTAGAATACTTGATCGCATTGGTGAGCAAATTATTGATTACCTGCGTCATGCGACTTGAGTCAAACAGCATTTCCAATGCATCAATATTGCTCTCGAACTCTAGGGTCTGATTTTTTTTATCGGCCAGATACTTATTCAGGGCAACAGATTCTTTAATGAAAGAAATATAGTTGGACCTTGTTTTATTCATGGAGATCGTACCCGATTGGATCTTGCTGATATTTAAAGTATCGTTCAAGATCTGCAGCGAATGAGCTGCTGCCGTTTCTACCATTTTTATATAGCCCTTATCTTCTTCTGTGATGGACTCTTTCCCCAATAACATTTCTGCAAACATCTGAATACTGCCAACAGGGTTCCGGATATCATGGGCAGCCATGCCGATGAATTTATTCAATTCGGTATTGCTCTGATTCAGTTGCAGATTAGCATTTTCCAGTTCGGCTTTTTGGTTGGTAATGATCTTTTGAAGTTCTTTCTCCATGAAATATTGATGTATGACCACCGCTGTAATAACGGAGATCAAGAGTTTCGGGATCACGTTGAATATCTGATTTATTTCGGAGGAATAAGTATGTGAATGGTAGTCCACTACTGACCATGATATAAATCTTTCGGGTGTCCACTCACTTACAAAACGATGAGTAGATGCTAAGTGTTCTTTCTCTGTAGTGTACTGATAAGGGCTTTTAGTTCGGTTATGCAGAGCGATACGTTCGTAATTATAATAAATCTCTACGCTATGGCGGGAGAATAAAATCTTTACTTTTTTGCCGATAAATTTATAAGGAACACTATAGTAATGTTTATCAGTACCAAGACCTACATGTCCGTTTTTAGCTACAGTAGCATACTGATACTTTTTCATCTCATAGCGTAGTGGCGGTAATGGCATCAGTATATTTTTCTCAACTTCATCAAACTGCTGCCTGCGGCTATAGTTCCTGCCTCTTAAGTGAGCATTGTTATGCAGTTCCAACTCAACTCTTATCGCCGCATTCAGCTCTTCTAAAGAGTGGTATGTTCCCTTTTTTATTTTTACATAAATACGTGAGTAGATAATTCTTACTGCATTTTCAACAAGTGCTTTATCTCTGGGCCTGTAAGCTCTTGCAGGAAGAATAGTTGTTGAGTAGTGTTCTGCAAAATCAGCAAAGGTTTCATTTAGGGTAGGTTCATACTTACTGCTTTTAGTTACGGCTGATTTTAAATTATCAGGTACAATAGCTGCTGGCACACCGCCACAGTAATGCAAGGTGTTTTCACAAGCAGTAATAAAATCTTCTTTCTGCTGTGTCATTACAGCTTCTACATAGGTTAACTGGCTTGCTCCAAGAATGGCAACAAATACTTCTACTTGTTTTATTTCTCCTGTTTGCTGATCGATAATACTAAGCTTGTCGCCTGCAAAATCAACATAGAGTTTGTCACCTGCTTTATGCTCCATGTGCATCGTAGGGTTCACCTGTGCCTTCCACTGAGTAAAGTAATGGTTGAACTGGCTTCTGCCTAAACCATCAGGATCTGTGCGCTTATATTCTTCCCATAACAATTGACGGGTAACGCCTTTTTTCTTCAACTCTTTATCCATTGCAGGGAAGAGATTAAATAACAGTTGCAGCCGCTCATTTAAAGGCTTCTCTTCACCCTTTACAAACAGATCCTCTAATTCTTTATCGCTTAGTTCATTAATCTCATCAAAGGTCAATCTGATGGCTGTAAATTCTTTGATGTACTTCTTAAGTGTATTACGGGATATACCTGCTTGCGCAGCTATTTTGAGTTTGCTGTATCCCTGGCAGTGTAAACGAAGAATTTGTCTAATCTTAATCATGCTGATCGGATTGTTTGCCATTAATGTTGAGTTTTAATCTCAACGTTATGGTTCCTAACAACATGAACTCTATTTTCTTCTTAGGTGGTCAATTTGCTCCGGACGGAGGTGGTCAATTTGAATCGGATTGCATCGGTCTGCTAAATCATCTCAGGGGTGGTCAATTTGACCGGTGCTTGCAGTATGGATCCCGATAATATCAGGGGCATTGTCAACCAAACTGTAAAATTCTGCCCTGCTGTCCCGCAAGGCTTCCTTGGTTTCTGTATAATCAGTAATGTCCCTGGTAATACCCCCTATACCCATGATCTTACCATTGCTGTCATGCAATGGGTTTAAAATAACTTTATAAAAATACACTTTACCATCAGGCATTACAGTTGATGTAATAGCAACAACTTCTGCATCCGTTTGATACACTTTCGCATGCATTTCTTCCCACTCGATACATTGTGCTTCTGGGAAACCGATCTCACGATTTGTTTTACCGACGATCTGATCGGCATTCATATTCATGGATCTGCATAGAGAATGGTTAGCACTGGTAAATCTTCCGGCAGTATCGTAACTATAAATAAAATCGGGGCTTGCATTAATGATCAAATTATTCCATTCACTGCCAATGCCCAAGAACGTTTTTGAAAGATGATCATTTAAAAATGCGGATCCTTCCATCACTTTGCCTGTATCTTTTTTGTGGGGAGAATTTTTTCTCATGCAATTTTCCGATTATTGGATTTCTATAAATGGCACGTTAGTATATAAAAAGGCCTAGTAAGGTATTGAGATATTTATTTACAAATCATGATATTCATCAGTTTTATAAGCCGTCAATACCTAACTATATCACCCGCAGGAGAAGCAGGAGAAAAACCCCATTTCTTCGGTTCTTATTCGGGTCTTCTAAGGGTCTGCCTTGGGCCATGTTCGGTATATACCGAACATGAACCGAAGAAGACAGAAGCATGGTACGAAGCAGAGACGAAGGAGACACAAACAAGACCCAGGCAGGGGACCATGGAGAGCAGAGCAAAATCAACCTCTTCCCGAAAGAGTTGAGAAAGCAATTTTTAGACCTTTCCTACAAAAACTAAATAAATGCTGAAATGGTTGATTGATACCCCCAGTTGCAAAAGCATTCGTTGCAGGATCATTCCGCTTTTGTAAACAATAGTTTTGTTGATGTACTGATGATCTCTTCTTTATTGAGTTTCATTTTCCTAAACTCTCCCTGATTATACATCAAGGCCTGATCCTTATAATGTTTGCTGAAAGGATTACCGGATTCACCCGTAGGTAAAATACTGATACTGTTCTCCACATCAGAAAAATCGATGACCCTTCTTGTGGATGGGCCTGCCAATACATGGTATTCACCCTTATCCGTAAAATTGCTGATCATATTATTGAGCACTTCATTGCTGCCCCTTACTTCAAAAGGTCCTACATTAAAATACTTGCGTAAGGCAGCAACTTTCCCCAAGGGGTGCTGATGCTCTAATGTACTTACCCTGTTCCATGTCCAGCTATTCATATCCGCACCTAATTGTTTTTCTAAAAATGCAACGGCTTCTTTGAATGATCTGTTGAAAATGTCTGCTCTGGTCTCAACAATATCTTTTGTATGCACATCATCCCACCAGATAGATTGTTCTTTTTTTATTTGTTTCGGTATAAGCGTTTTAATTAAATGTGTTGTGAGTAATCTATTAAAGTTCGCTTCTCCCAATTCATCTTCAAATGTGTTCTTTAAGAACTGATAGATGAATTTATTGTAGATAGCAGGTGCCACAGAATTTAATTCAGCAGCGCCATCCCATGCTTTTAAAATTACCAATGCTTTCTGCTCCTTGTCTGATAGTTTTTTTGGATCGACCACAGAAAGCAGTTGTGCAATATTTTCTGTCACCACTGGATCAGTGATATCATTTTGCATTTTACCGATAGCGGTTTTATCCCAATCATTCTTTGGTTCCAATAGCTGCACAATTCTTTTGGCCCTGTCTTCCGGAACATAATAACCGGGATATAAAAACCCTGCAATGCTGTCGGGTTGGTTATTGGCCGAATACACATAATTCCATTTGGGATTTTGTGCAGATGGGTTTTGAGAAAAATCCAGGTAAGTGGAAATATCATCTTTACCGCTTGCTCCATCTAAAATAAAATTTCTGTTGGCACCACTCTTGTTCTTATATAGTTTGCCCGTTGCCCACCAGGCAATATTGCCTTTGGCATCTCCATACATTACATTCAATCCCGGAGAGGCGATCAAGGCAACCCCGTTCTTAAACTCTTCTTCATTATTGGCATGAGAGATCTGATAAACGGCTTCTAAAGTTTTAATGGGTTGTTGCGTATAGATCCATGACATGGCCAAGGGCTTTTTTTGTGTAAGCCCTTCGATCAGATCATTCACAACGGGACCATGCCTGCTGATCTTTACTTCGAGCACCACATCTTTTTCATTCTTTACTTTAATGATCTTATGGATCGTTTCATAGTCTTTCCATCCGTCGGGTGTTTTGTATTGGTTGCTGTTAGCAGGATTATTCTCTTCGGTATAAAAATCAAGATCGTCATTTTCAAACATGGTCAGGCCATATGCATAGTTTCTGTTATGCCCCAGCAATGGAAAGGGAACGCCCGCCAGATGATAACCATACATTTCATAATCGGGTGTTTGAATATGTGCTTCCCACCAGACAGATGGTTGAGAGAAGGCTATATGCGGATCGTTTGCAAAGATCACTTTTCCATTCTTTGTTTTTGATGGACCCACTATCCAACTATTGCTGCCAATAAACGGAGGAATGGGTGATGATTCTAAAATAGAGCTTACAGCAGAAGAAACTTCAGCATAATTGGATGCAGTAGCTTTTGCATTTTTGATGAGTGTTCCCGAAGGATCGGGATCGATGCCTAATTCTTTGATATAAGGGTCTCCCAGTTTTTCTTTGATCTCTGATAAGAGAGGATCTGTTTTTTGTGCCATCGCAAAACTAAAAGACATGTATCCGAAAACATTATAGATATCCTTCAACTCATATTTTTCTTTCTTCACTCCTACCAGATAAAACTCGATCGGCGTTGGGCCCTTATCGATATACTGATTGATGCCATCCAGATAAGCCATGGCCAATTGATAGGCTTCACTCTTCTTGTCTAATTGTGCAATTGCTTTTGCAGAAGCTTCTTCAATACCCAAACCGGCAAAGAATTTATCATTCTTCAATGCCAAAGAACCGAACAGTTCCGATAATCTTCCGGGAGCGATCCTGCGCATTAATTCCATTTGCCATAGTCTGTCCTGTGCATGCACATAGCCCAAAGCCGTCATTGCATCTTTTTTGTTTTGCGCATAAATATGCGGAATACCAAAATCATCAAAATAGACTGTTGTTTCTTGATCGATGTTTTTAAGTTTGACAGTTCCGCTGTAATCAGGTTTTAAATGATAGAAAAAAAAGCTGCCGGCTATCACTAACAGCAGAAGAATAACGCCCAATACTTTCAGAAATGACTTGAAGATTCTCATGATGGCTTGAATTATTTATGGTGAATGTATTTTATTCTTACTTAAAAATAAAATGATTTGGCGTTTTCAGGCATATAATATTATTAAAACAATGTTTTTGTAAATAACTATCTTTTAGGAGTTTGAAGCATATTATCTATTTGAATTGTTAAGTCTTTCCTCTTACGGCCGTATTTGGGTTTGTTTGAGGTAAATTTGCAATTCATTTAACCCTAAAAATGACTAAAAAAAATATTCTTATTTTATTTTCAACTGTATTGATCTTTTTTGTTGCAGGAATGGTATTCGCTGCTCCTGAAAGAGATAAGACTATTATTGCGACAACTGTTGATAATACTGCAAGCAAAACCAGCAGCATGTTTGCAATGTATGATACACTGCAATTAGAGACATTGGGTTTATCGCGTGAAGCATTTGAAAAAGCGATGCAGGGTTATAATTATTTACTGGCATCGGGTAAGATCATCAATCAGGATATTATTTCTATCATCGATTTCAGTTTACCATCTGATAAGAAAAGATTGTTTGTGATAGATTTGAAAGAGGGCGAATTGGTATACAATACATTCGTAGCTCATGGAAAGAGATCAGGAACAAAATTAGCCACTCAATTTTCGAATAAAAAGGAAAGCAATAAAAGCAGTTTGGGATTTTATGTAACCGGCCAAACCTATAATGGGCACCATGGTTATTCCTTGCGTTTAGAAGGTGAAGAAAAGGGCATTAATGATAATGCATTGAACAGAGGTATTGTGATGCACAGTGCTTCCTATGTGGATGAAAAGATCATTGAAGGACAGGGTTATATAGGCAGAAGCCTGGGTTGCCCAGCGATCCCTTCCAATGTTTATAAACAAGTGATCGAAACGATTCGCAATGGCAGCTGTCTATTTATTTACAGTCCTGACAAATACTATGCATTACATTCTAAAATAATTACACAGGTAAAAGGATAATTCAATATCCTGAAACAATCTATGTTTCCTTATCCTTTGTATTGCTTATCAATCTGATTCCGGCATAAAAGAAAATAGCTCCCAAAAGACCTGCGAAAATAATGGTCTTGATATTCTTTTCTCCTGCACCACCATTCATAAAATTGATGCCTGCATAGATCAATCCAATTACTCCTAACAATGATAAAATAATACCCAATACACGTTTTTCCATAACATTTCTTTACAAGGTAGCTGTATAAACCCGGCATTTGTATTGCTTAAGCGGCAATGCGTGAATGTTATAAGTATTGAAAATAATTCTGCAAGAACTTTATAAAAATAAGAGGTCAGACCGTTGGTCTGACCTCTTATTACTTCTTTAAACTATAAAATCATATTTAAGAATCAATGCAATCAGCGATCATTTCTTAGCTAAAGTGCGCAGATAATTGATCAGATCACCTGGGCTGCGGGTTTTACCAAAACTTCCTTCTATCACATCTTCATTATCAGGGATCCTTTTCTTGAATCCGGGCATATCCTTATGCCCAAAATAGATCTTATATAAGATGGCACCATCTGTTTGTTTCTGGAATTTCTCAGAGGTCAGATCACTGGGTGAAGGGTTTAAATTTGCAGCTTTAACGCCATCACCTTTTCCATATGCCCCATGACAACTTTTACAATGTTCTACATATAATTCACTTCCCAACTTAATAGATGAAGCATCTGATGGAACGGGGTTCTTCATTTTTTCGTAATTATCAGGAACTTTCCAGGGATCCTGCTGCGGCTGGATCAGCGAAAGCAGGGTCGTTGTGAAAGCAAGTAAAGCAAGCATAGATAATAGACTTTTCATTTTGTTGTTGTATTTAAGGGTTCATCAAAACAGTTGATAAATACATTACAAAATTAAATCAAGATGCTTGTAATATTTTATGACAGAAGTCATTTGCAACTGCTCTGTTGGTCATAAAACTGCCCCGCAATTGTCATATTATTCGTAGTAATATCTACAAAATAGTCATTTTATATTTTTTGTTATCTTTAAATACTAAAAGAAGCGAAGGAGCATTACCCCTGCACAAAATTCAGATCAACTGCTTTTCTCTTTCTAACAGAAATATATACGAGAAATGTTTTTATACTCATTGTTTGAAGAATCGGCATTACAATACGAGAATAGCATTGCTATTGTGTATGAAGAACAAAGCATTACCTACAAAGATTTACTGGAAAAAGTTTCGAACCTGTCGAATGCTTTGTTGCATCAGGCAAAAGATGAAACATTTATCGGTATCAGCGCAACGAGATCCATTGAAATGGTCGTAGGTGTTTTGGCAGTTTTAAAAGCGGGTAAAACCTATTTACCCCTCGATACGAATTATCCGGCTTTACGTTTGCAACAGTTGATCGAAGATTCGAACATAAGATTCACTTTATGTTTACAGGCTGAGAAAGATTTTTTCAAGGGGCTGCATTTGGAAACAATAGCAACTGATCAGCAATATGATTTTCCTGCTATCCCCATTCCTTTTCAAAGCGAGATCGTTTGTGTGCTGTATACCTCAGGGTCTACAGGTAAACCCAAAGGCGTTTGTTTAGGGCATCAGGGATTGATCAACCTCATCGAATGGCAAAGATCAAATGGCATTGCTAAAACAGCTGTAAGAACTTTACAATTTTGTCACCTTAGTTTCGACGCTGCTTTTCAGGAAATATTCGTTCCGCTCAGCACAGGCGGAACCTTGTATATCGTAAATGATACTTATCGCTTAAACACCGGGAATTTATTGAGATTTATTGAGGAGCAGCAGATCAATCGTTTGTTCTTACCTTATGCAGTGGTGCAATTTCTGGCTGAAACAGCGCAGATGTATGAATTGTATCCTACTTGTATCAAAGAGATCATTACCGGTGGAGAGTTACTCAGGATCACTCCTCAGATAGCCAACTTCTTTACAGTACTTTCTGATTGTATCTTAATGAATGTGTATGGCCCAACAGAAGCCAGTGTATGGGTGACTGAATTGAAATTAAAAGGCAATGCGCAACATTGGCCACGAATACCCTCACTGGGTAAACCTGTTGCTGGAGCACAGATCTTTATTGCTGATCAAGACCTGCAAGTATTGCCTGAAGGAGAAGTGGGTGAAATATTCATCCATGGTGATTGTATCGCTTTGTATTATCTGAATAAACCCGAACAAACGGCTGAGCGTTTTATAGAATGGTTACATCCCCAAAAAGGTTTATTAAGAGTTTACAGAACCGGTGATATGGCTGCATTCAATGCAGATGGAACTTTGCAGTTTAATGGGCGACGTGATGAACAAGTAAAAATAAGAGGCGGTAACAGAGTCGAATTAGGAGAGATAGAAGTAGTGATCGGAGAGATCAAAGGTATCAGCCAGGTGCAGGTAATGGTAAGAGAAGATATCCCCGATCAAAAGCGGATCGTTGCTTATATAATCCTCTCCGACCTTAACATAACGGCAGATGCTATCAAAGATGAGATCGCAAAGCATTTACCCGATTACATGATCCCATCGTCCATTGTTATTTTATCTGAATTTCCTGTAACAGTGAGTGGAAAAATTGATAAGCTTTCACTACCTGCTCCTGAAACAATTAATAGTACAGAGTCTTCTGATTATGCAGAACCAACAAATGAACTGGAAGAATATCTGAAATTATTATGGGAAGACCTCCTGCATATAAAAAATATTAGCATAAAGGATGATTTTTTCGAGCTGGGTGGCAATTCTCTGGTTGCAATTCAAATGATGGTAAGAATAGAAAAAGATAAAGGGAAGCAGTTACCACTGGTATCGATCTTTGATTATTCCAGCATCAATAAATTAGCAAAGTTGATCGATGAAGATGATAGTCATTCTGAATTCTCACCATTGGTTGCCATAAAAGCATCAGGGAACAGACCACCTGTTTATCTCATTCACGGTGACAGTCTCAACGTACTCGGTTTTAATGGTATCGCAAGATATATTCATCCCGATCAACCGGTATACGGATTACAACCAAAAGGTTTTGACGGAAAGGAAGAAGCATTAGATACGATCGAAGACATTGCAACTTATTATAATGAAGCAATACTTGCGCAAAATCAACACGGCCCCTACGCTATCGTGGGTTATTCATTTGGTGGTTATGTTGCCCTTGAAATGATCAATCAATTAAAAAAAATGGGCAAACCGATTCTAATGCTGGGTATGTTCGATACCAATGTCTTGAATGCAGAGAACAATTTGTTGTGGCATAAAAAAATACTGAAAAAGATATTGAGGCAGTTTCCAAAATTTTTATGGCTGATCAGATCCTTTACAAAAGACCCTAAAGAAGCATGGGCTTATCAGGTTGAAAGTTTTAATGCAAGGCTGCGGCAATGGATGAATAAAGGGCCTAAACATGTAAATCCCGGAATGGAATCTTATTATTTTTTGATGGATAAGATCAACAAAAGGCATGACAGAGCATTATTTTCTTACAAGCTCCGGCCCTATCATGGGAAGGTCGTTTTATTCAAAGCAATAGACAGGCCTTATTTTGTTGATGATTTTGAATTTCTGGGCTGGAAACAATATGTTTCAGAAGGTGTGGAAGTTCATGATATTCCCGGTGATCATCAAACCATGTTCTATGAACCCAATTGCAAGGTTCTAGCCACAGAAATGGACAAGGCATTGCTCAATGCAAAACAATAATGTACAAACTAAGTTGCAATAATTTACAGCATATTGATTGGAGAAAAGCCAATGCCTGTTTATTCGATCTAAAGAATATTTCGGTATGGAAACTGCAATATGAACAGTTTATTCCTTCGCTTAATACTTTGTATTCTTTACTTCATGAGGAAGAAAAAAATAAAACAGCACTTTTTAAATTTGAAAAAGATAAAAAGGCTTACATCATCCGTCGGGGAATGCTGAGGTTACTGGTTTCCCGATACTTGTATCTTGATCCTAATTCGATCCACTTTATCAAAGGGGATAATAATAAACCGGCTTTAGAGAAAAATGAGAATACCGCAGGGCTGCATTTTAATATTTCTTCTTCCGGCAATTATGCATTGTTTGCTATTCACAACGCTGAAATAGGAATTGATATAGAAAAGGTAGCCGGCTCATTCAATTACAAAGAAGTATTGGCTGTTTTGTTTTCAGAAAATGAGAGAGGGGCCATTCTTCATGCAGCTGATGCAACAAAAATGTTCTATACATTTTTTACCCGAAAAGAATCGATCGTAAAAGCAAGTGCAAAAGGTATCAGCAATTCAATGATCAGCATTCCTGTTTCGGATGGTGATCATCACATCAGTGAAAAGAATGAGTTGGGTATAACAAATGATCTTCGAATCAATAGTTTTTTTTTGGATGCTGATTATACTGCAAGTGTTGCATACAAGAACAATGCTCGCAATATTAACTTTTATGAAGCAGCTCTGAATATGTTTAGATGATCCCTACTTTCCTATTCCTCAAGATCATTCTTCCCGCAACAAAGCATCATATAATACCTCTACAGTGTGCAAGGCTTCTCTTCCGGTTCCGTCTTTTATTTGATGACGGCAACTTGTTCCGGGTGCTGCAATAATGGTTTCTTCTGGTTGTTTGCGGATGGTTGGTAATAATACCAGCTCACCTATTTGCATGGACAGATCATAGTGTTCCTTTTCAAAACCAAATGAGCCTGCCATACCACAGCAACCTGAAGGAATGGTTTGAACGGAATAGTTTTCAGGCAGTGATAATATTTTTACAGATGCTGAAATGGATGAAACAGATTTTTGCTGACAATGTCCATGTAATTGTATATTCCTTTTCTCTTTCGTGAACTGCTCTTTACTGATATACCCTTTATCTATTTCATCGGCAATGAATTCATCAATAAAGAATACATGCTTGGCTAATTGTTTCGCAGCTTCCAGATTAGCATCATTGGCAAGATCCGGATATTCGTCTCTGAAACTAAGTATGGCAGAAGGTTCGATACCGATCAATGGTGTATTTTCAGAAATGATACCGCTTAGTAACTCTATATTTTTATTGGCTATTTTCTGCGCATTTCTGATCAGTCCTTTGGAAAGCCATGCTCGGCCGCTTTCTTCGTGCTTTGGAATGATCACTTCATATCCTAAATGCTCTAATAATAAGATGGCTGTTTTACCAATATGTGCATCATTATAATTGGTAAATTCATCGCAGAACAAATAAACTTTCCGATGATCAAATACAGGCCTTTTATAATAATTGTGTTTGTGATACCAGGTATATAAAGTTGTTTTTGATAAAGTGGGCATAGAGCGATCAACTGCAAAACCTACAGCCTTCTTAATGATCGCACTTGTTATAGAATTCGTCATGAAAAAGTTATAGAATGAAGGTGCTATTGATCCGAGTTTCGCGCTCATGGAAAAATTAGCGATCATCCTTGAACGGAATGGTACACCATTCGCATCATAATACTGCTGCAGGAATTCTGCTTTCAGTTTGGCCATATCAACATTGGAAGGACATTCAGATTTGCAGGCTTTGCAACTCAAACATAGGTCCATCACTTCATAGATCTCTTTATGATCGAATCGGTTGATCTTATCGGAATTGGTCAAAAATTCACGCAATATATTTGCCCTTGCACGCGTGCTGTCCTTTTCGTTCTTTGTTGCCATGAAGGAAGGACACATCGTTCCGCCCGATAAATGTGTTTTTCTGCAGTCGCCTGAACCATTGCATTGTTCTGCATGCTGCAAAATATTCTGTTGATGAAATCGAAATACGGTTTTGAATTCAGGGGTGAATTGTCCCGGCGTATAGCGAAGCATTGTATTCATCGGCGGCGTATCGACAATTTTATTGGGATTGAAAATATGATTAGGGTCCCAACTGCTTTTGATCTCTTTTAATAACTGATAGTTCTTCTTTCCTACCATTTGTTCTAAAAACTCACCGCGTAGTCTGCCATCGCCATGTTCTCCACTTAATGAGCCCTGATATTTTTTTACTAAGGTTGCCACTTCTTCAGCGATCGTTCTGAATAATTGATTGCCTTCTTTTGTTTTTAAATTGATGATGGGCCGTAAATGTATCTCGCCTGAACCGGCATGTGCATAATGTACTGAGTATAAACCATGCTTCTTCAGTATTTCATTAAAATCTCGGATATATGCAGGAAGATCATTTACATCAACAGCAGTATCTTCAATAACAGGTACTGCTTTTTCGTCACCGGGAAGGTTACCCAACAAACCCAAGCCTGCTTTACGCAGTGTCCATATCTTTTTTGAATCTTCTCCAAACAAAACAGGGAAATGGTAGCCTAAGTTGGCAGCACGCATTTCAACTTCTACCTGTTTTGTGATTTCAAGTATCTCTTCTCTTGTTTGTTTTGCAAATTCAATTACAAGAATGGCCCCCGGATCGCCCTGTACAAAAAAACGATTCTTATTCTGCTCAATATTTTCTTTGGTGCATTCTAAAATATAATGATCGATCAATTCACTAGCACTGGGGCGATATTTTAGTCCGATCAGGTTAGCACGAAGTGATTCATCTATCGTATTAAAGTGCACACATAATAACCCAACTTCTTTAGGTGGAAGAGGAACAACATTTAATTTCATTTCTGTGATAAAGGCCAATGTCCCTTCAGAGCCTGCTATGAGTTTACAGAAGTTAAAGTCTTCGGTTCCTGCAGTGAATGGGGCAGTATCCACCAAGAGATCAACTGCATAGCCTGTATTTCTTCTCTCAACCGATTTTTTAGGATATTCCTTTCTTATCTCTATTTGGTTATCATAATTACTTAAAATACTTCTGATATTTTTATAGATATTTCCTTCCAGATTATTCAATTCACATTTTGCGTGAAAATCATCAATGGATAAGGTATTGAATACTGCTTCAGAACCATCGCTCAGGAAAGTTTTCACTTCCAGTAAATGCTCTCGGGTACTTCTGTATACCACAGAATTGGAGCCACAGGAATTGTTGCCAACCATTCCACCCATCATAGCGCGGTTAGCAGTAGATGTTTCGGGGCCGAAAAATAAACCATAGGATTTGAGAAACATGTTCAACTCGTCGCGTATAAGGCCAGGCTGAACTCGAACCCAATGTTCTTCTTTATTTAATTCAAGTATCTGTGTAAAATTTTTAGAGACATCCACAACAATACCTTTTCCAACAACCTGTCCTGCCAAAGATGTACCTGCAGTTCTGGGTATAAGTGAAGTATTTTCTTTATTAGCAAAATCAATTAATTTCCTGATGTCATCCTTCGTTTTTGGAATAGCTACAGCAAGTGGAAATTCGCGATAGGCAGAAGCATCTGTAGCATACAAAGTACGGATCGTGCTGTCAAAATATAGTTCACCTTCCAATTGATGAAACAGTTGCTGAAGCTTCAAATTCATTATAATTCTTTAATAATTTCAGTCTTAATTGCAACAAAAATAATCTTTTCAAATAAAAGGCCTCATTCTAATAAAATCGGCAGTTAAACTTATGTTGCAAAAATGTTCTTTTATTAATTAAAAGCCTGATGTAAATCATGTTTTTTTAAAGTGTGCATCACTAACTTAGCATAGTAATCAGGGATTTGTAAAAGAAACTAGCGATCATGAAAAGGCCATTTTTATTACTTGCAAAAAAGGCAATTACATTTTTCCTTTTGATGCAGTTTACATTTCTTTTAGCCTCTGCTCAAGTTTCTTATTTTGCTAAAGACGATTTGAATCTTTTAGTAAGCGGCACTTCCACTTTGCATGATTGGGATATGAAAGCGGCAAAGGGAGAATGTAAAGCGCAATTCACTTTCACTGAAGCAGGACAACTGGCATCGATTACCGAACTTTCATTTACTACACCTGCAGAGGCATTAAAAAGCGGGCATGATGGAATGGACAAAAATGCATACAAATCTTTGAAAACCGATAAGCACAAAAACATCACATTCATTTTTTCTTCCGGCAAAGTAAATGCTGACGGCAGTATCAATTGCATCGGCAAATTGAGCATTGCAGGTATGACGCACGATGCAGAATTATTGGCTAATTACAAGATAAATACAGATAAGAGTATTACAATCAGCGGGAATAAAAAGATAAATATGGTTTACTTCAATATGGAACCTTCCACATTCATGGGAGGCATGTTTAAAATTGGAGATGAAGTGAATTTAAAATTTGACATAACACTTCACAAATAATTAGGGCCATTGAGCCTTTTAAGTAGGTTTATTTTCATGGTGTTCGCAGTCAGAATTTGCTATTCTGGCTGCTTTTTTTTGGGCAACAATAAGTATTGTATGGAGGAAAAACTTATTTAAGGAACCCGAAAAACTTATCAAATATAGATTTCTGTATTGTTGATGAAGATCTGATGCTTCCTTCAAAATCTTCCAGTTGATCTGCAGGAGTCCAATCATTTAACCCTTCATACCAGACCATATCAGTATAACGTAAACCTCTTTCCTTTACAGTTTGTAAACTGTGGGGGCCAGAAATGAGTTTATTTTTTTTGAGGATATAAATCTTATCCATTTTACAAGCTTTAATAAAATGAGATCTGAAAAATATAAACTTTACTTACAGATGTCATTGATAAGCCTACGCCTAAATTATTTTAAAGGTAATCGATTATTTGAATTCCTCTAAGCCTTTTTTAACAATTGCATCGGAAATGTTCATTACTTCAAAATAACCGGAATTACCCCATATCTGTCGAGCCATTAGTCCCTGCATTCTGTGCAAAACTTCTACTTTATCTTTCGTTCCCGCATTGTTTAAATGAATACTGTCTTTTTCCGCAAAACTGTTCAGTTGTTGCCATTCGTCTTGCCCTGGAATGAACTTCTGCATCAGTTCTTCAACGGAATGAATAGACTGAAAATAAGTTCTCCTTTGCATATAATAGCGATATACAAAATTGCTGAGTGTGTTTTTATAATAAAGTTGTACAAAAGATGCCTGCATTCTCGATGTGTCGTAAGGCACAAAATAATCAGGGGTGATACCGCCACCACCATACACAATATGACCCGAAGCTGTTTTAAATGATGGTCCAAGCTGTTTAGTAGTATCGGCTCTTAAGAGTTCGCCATCATGAAAACGGTTGATCAATTCTTCGTCATATTTTTCTTTGCCTTTATTATAAGGCTTTTGGATATTGCGCCCTAAAGGTGTATAATACCTTGCAACCGTTAACCGAACTGCACTTCCATCGGTCAATTGAAACTGTTGCTGTACCAATCCTTTTCCGAATGTTCTTCTCCCTACGATCTTTGCCCTATCCCAGTCCTGTAATGCACCTGACAACACTTCGCTTGCTGAGGCAGATGTTTCATCCACAAGGACTACCAATTTACCTTTTTCAAATAGCCCCTCTTTTCTGCATCGATATTCAACCCGGGGTGATTTATTCCCCTGTGTATAAACAATTAACTTGTCACCATCAAGGAACTCGTCTGCTATACTAGTTGCTTCATTCATCAATCCGCCACCGTTACCTCTCAGGTCGATGATCAGTTTATCTATACCCTGCTTTTGTAATTTTTCCAGGTTCTGCATGAATTCCTCATAGGTTCTTTCTGCAAATTTGTTAATCCTAATATACCCTGTTTTCGCTGAAATAATATAGGCAGCATCAACAGATGGTACGGGAATATTGCCTCTTTTGATAATAATATCTTTCTGCACACCATTTCTCAAAATAGTGATCTTAACGGTAGAACCCGCAGGCCCTCTCAATTGCTTTCTGATACTGTCGGATTTGATCTTTATTCCAGCCAGTTTTACTGTATCATTTGCTTTGATGATCATATCCCCTATCTGTATCCCTGCTTTATCGGATGGGCCATCCTTGAAAACTTGTATCACATTGATTGTATCATTAAATATCTGAAACTCTACACCAATACCCTGGAAATTGCCCATTAACTCATCGTTTACGTCTCTGAAATCAGCAGCAGGAATATAGACAGAATGAGGATCAAGGTGCGCCAGGAGATCATCAATTGCCAACTGGTTAATACTGTCGCCCGCAATGGCATCAACATATCTTGCCTTAACCAATTCTGTTACTTCCTGCAGGGATGAAACCCTTGAAGAAGCAAAAAATCCGTTAGACTTTGTATTGCTTTTGATCTGATAGCCAATGATCATTCCCAACACCATGATAATAGAAAAAATCAGCGGAAGCCAAACCTGTAATTTTTTAGTTCCCATAATTGTTGCTTCTTTGTACCTTAATACTGTGAAATGCGAATATCTGCATTAAAGTTCAATACGATTGTTTGAAAATATCCGAACGGTTATAAAATTATTCTATGTCAATAAAACTAATTGCCGATAGTGGCGCTACAAAATGTGAATGGTGCCTGTTAGAAAATGGCAAAAAGAAAACAATACTTACGCAAGGGATTAGCCCTTACTTTTTAAATACAGAACAGATCGTTGGACTTCTCCAAAAAGAACTGATCCCCAAACTGAAAAATGCCAAAGTCACCAATATTTATTTCTATGGCACCGGCTTAAGTAATCCAAATAATTCCGGCATCATCAAAACTGCATTTAAAAAACTATTCCCCGCTGCAAAAGCCGAGATTAATACCGATCTATTAGCTGCAGCAAGGGCATTATGCGGAAATAACAAAGGCATTGCTTGCATATTGGGAACCGGTTCTAATTCCTGTTTTTATAATGGCAAAAAGATTGTAAAGAATAGTCCCGGACTGGGCTATATTCTAGGTGATGAAGGCAGTGGTGCTTATCTGGGCAAAAAAGTGGTGCAGCATTACCTGTATAATACTTTCGATGCTGACCTGATGGCAAGATTTGACGCAAAATTCACTACAAATAAAGTTGAGATCTTAGAAAACGTATACAAACAGCCTTTGGCCAACAGATACCTTGCTTCTTTTACGGCTTTTCTGGCCGAAAACCGCGGTCATTACATGGTAGAGAATATCATTGAAGACGGCTTGAATGACTTTTTCTTTACGCATTTGTATAAATTCAGGGAAAGCTGGATCATGCCTATCAATTTTATTGGCAGTGTTGCATTTGGATTTAAAGATATATTGAAGGAACTTTGCAACACTTATGAATTAGAACTCGGTAATGTTTTAAAAAAGCCGATGGATGGTTTAGTTAAATATCACTCTTAAGGAAATTATATGAACAAGTTTCAAAAAGTAACCGAACAAGCTTCGCATTACAGGCATTTAGAAAAAATGACCATTGAAGAACTCCTCATCAATATTAATAAAGAAGACAAAACAGTTCCATTAGCTGTTGAAAGAGTTTTACCCCAAATAGAAAAGTTAGCATCAGCGATCAGCGATAAAATGCTGGCCGGCGGACGTTTATTCTATATTGGTGCCGGAACAAGCGGCCGTTTAGGCATTATTGATGCCAGCGAATGTCCGCCAACCTATGGTGTTCCATTTGGTCTTGTGATTGGTATTATTGCAGGAGGCGAAAAAGCCATTACCGAAGCAGTCGAATTTGCAGAGGATAAAAAAGATGTAGGCTGGGCAGATCTTCAAAAATATTTTGTAAGTGATAAAGACGTAGTGGTTGGATTAGCGGCCAGTGGCACCACCCCTTATGTCATTGGTGCACTGGAAGCATGTCGCAAACGCGGAATAGTCACAGGAAGTATTTCCTGTAACCCTAATTCGCCCGTGAGTGAAGCAGCAGATTACCCCGTAGAAGTAGTTGTAGGGCCTGAATTTGTTACCGGCAGTACCAGAATGAAAAGTGGTACTGCACAAAAACTCGTCTTGAATATGCTTTCTACAACAGTGATGATACAATTGGGAAGAGTGGAAGACAATAAAATGGTGAACATGCAACTGACCAATATTAAGCTGCTTGATCGTGGTGTAAAAATGGTAATGGATCAACTGAATCTCACAGAATACGAAACGGCAAAAGATCTATTGCTGAAACATGGCAGTGTAAAGAAAGCTGTAGATGCTATGAAATTGAATGGCTATGCACAACATTGAGCCCTTCTATAACTGGCGACATATTTATGTTTCTGAAGAGGATAAAAGATCTCCTTTTTATGGTCGCGAATACAGCGAGTTTGAGTACTCACAAACTGTCTATAATTATTATATCCACCCACAGTGGGATGATTTTGGCAGCAGGACATTATATCTGAAAGTAATCGATGTTGATTACGAATTAAACTTTATCATCATTGAAATGATCGGTGAATGGAATGATGCCATTGAAAATGATATCATGGAACTGAAAAGAGAAGTGATCGATCATTTCAGTAAACAGCATATCACTAAATTTATTCTCATCACCGAAAACATTCTCAACTTTCACAGTGGCGACAGAGATTATTATCAGGAATGGTATGAAGAAGTAAGTGAAGAAAACGGCTGGATCGTTGCATTGAATATGCCCGAAGCCACACAATACGATTTTAAAAAGAAAAAACTGAACTATTATATTGAACTGATGGATATCCCGGAATGGAGGGTCTATAAACCTTATCACCTTTTTAAAAAGATAGATGATATTTTGATGAAACGCTTAAGCTGAAGTTTCCCCGTCTATTCTTGAAAGGAGATTAATTGTAATCTTATTGACTACATTTATTCTATAACATACACTACGTTAATTTATCATTTAATGCTATTCTTTTGTCAGAAGAAATTTTAGTCACAGTCTCAATGCTTTTGCAGCAGGCCGCATAAAATTTTAAAGATCACTGTAATGTTTTTGTAGTTCTTGACATGATTTCCGCTACAAACATATAGGCCAAAAGACAGGGTAAAACAAAACATTACTTATTAAGATCAATTGCTTTTGGCTCTATTGATATCCAGACTTAAAACAACTGACTATGAAAATCATCTGTATCGGAAACTTTCCGCCTAGGCAATGTGGCATTGCTACATTTACTGAAAACCTCATCCACGCCCTGCAAAAAGCAGCTTTAATTCAATCAATAGATATTGAGATTGAAGTAATAGCAATGAATGATACGGAGCAATCTTATCATTATCCATCCATTGTAACTAGAACCATTCGGGATCAGTATAAAAGCGATTATATAGAAGCAGCAAACTATATCAATCATTCAGATGCAGATATATGTTTGATAGAACATGAATATGGTATATTTGGCGGGAATAGCGGCGTCCTCTTACTGTCATTGATGCGTCTCCTCAAAATACCGATTGTAACAACCCTACATTCAGTTTTACAGAAACCAAACTTTCATCAGAAAGAAGTACTAAAAAAGATTGCAACTTATTCTTCGCGTTTAATAGTAATGAGTGAACTGGCTATTGATTTTTTGAAAGAAGTTTATGAAGTCCCATCTTCCAAAATAGCCTGTATTGAACATGGCGTACCGGATTTTGAGTTAATGAGATCGTCACTACCCGCTTCTCCGAAATCATGGATCGGACGAAAAGTAATGCTCACTTTTGGATTGATCGGACGAAACAAAGGGATTGAAACAGTCATCAGGGCCTTGCCGAAAATAGTTTCAAAACACCCCGATCTATTGTATGTAATAATGGGTAAAACGCATCCACATGTAGTTAGACATGCAGGTGAAGAATACCGCGAATGGTTAACGCAGATGGTCAGCAATTTAAATCTGAAAAACAATGTTCAGTTCATTGATGAGTATGTTGGTGAGGACCAATTGGTAAGCAGCCTATTATCTGCAGATATTTATGTAACGCCATATCTTAATAAGGCCCAAATCACAAGTGGAACACTTTGCTATGCATTGGGTGGAGGATGTGCCGTTCTATCAACACCATACTGGCATGCCGAAGAAATTTTGGTAAATGGCAGAGGCGATCTTTTTGGTTTTGGAGATTCAGCAATGCTTTCTAAACAAGTCATAGAACTACTCGACGAACCATTGAAACTAAAAACAATGCAACAGAAAGCCTATGCCTATGGTTGTTCCATTGCATGGCCATTGATCGGAAAAAAATATATAGATATCTTTGAAAACATAATAGTTGAACCTATTGAGCAGTCAACTGAATTACAATATCAATTGATCGACTTTCCGTTTAACCCACAGCATTTGTTCAGGCTGACCGATAATACTGCGATCTTGCAGCATGCGCTTGGTTGCACCCCAAATTATAAAACAGGATATTGTCTTGATGATAATGCAAGAGCACTCTTGTTAAGCATGATGGCTTTTCAACAATTTAAAGACCCGAAATATATAACACTTGCGGTTAGATACCTTTCCTATATTAATCATATGCAACATAAAGACGGAAGCTTTGATAATTTTATGACCTATTCTCATACACTCTTCGAGAATGATCATTCTGAAGATGCTTTCGGAAGAAGCATTTGGGCATTAGGTTATATGGTTCGCTTTGCACCCAATGATGACCTGTTTCAATTAGGACATGAGCTTTTTCACCGATCACTCAATCAGATAACACATCTTAATCATCCGCGTGGATATGCAAATTGCATTTTAGGTTTATACCATTATGTGAACAGATTCCCGGATCAGGACAGGTTTGTAAAAATGATCAGTGAATTGGCAACAATATTATGCGATGGTTATGACGCATGCAGTAAAGAGAACTGGCAATGGTATGAAACGATCATTACTTATGATAATGCATTATTACCTGCAGCCCTGTACAAAGCATATGAGTTGACTGGCTCTGAAAGATTTTTGGCAGTTGCAGATGCCACAACAGCATTTCTCGAATCAAAATGCTTCCTCGGTGAGCATCTTTCTTTAATAGGGAACAGAAGATGGTTGCGAATGGATGAAGACTATGAATTGTTTGCACAACAGCCCATAGATGCAATGGCAATGGTTGTATTGTATGACAGTATCCATCAATTGAAAAAAGATCAAAGGTCTGCGGATAAATTACGCACTTCATTCAAATGGTTTCTTGGTTATAATGACCTTGATCTGCCATTATACGATACTGATTCATCAGGATGCAATGATGGAATTGAAGAATTTGGCATCAATCGCAATCAGGGTGCTGAAAGCACAATCGCCTATCATATGGCATGGTTGATCGCCGCACCTTATTTTGAAGCTGAAATGCCTTCTACGGAAGTTATTTTATCTGTTCAGGATATTGCTTATTGCTAACAGCAATTGTTTAGGATCAATTGGTTTACTGATATAATCTACTGCACCTAAACTGAGTCCTTTTAACCTTTCAGATTCACTGGTATGTCCGGAAAGAAATACCACAGGAATACTGATGTCTAATTTCTTGATGAAATCAAGTAACTGATAGCCGTCCAAATTAGGCATGGCTATATCGGATAATATCAGATCAAATTTCTTTCTTCCAATTTCCATTAATGCAACTACTCCATCCGGTGCAATTTCCACATCATAGTTTTCAGATTTTAATATCTGTGCGATTATTTTTTGGCTCATGACTTCATCTTCCACAACTAATATATGTGCACGACCTTCTTTGTCAGATGGTTTTTTGTTATAATCAGATGGTATCAACTGTTCTAATAGTTCATCCAAGTGAATTGTAGCATAAGTCGAAGCGGTATCAGACATGGCATAAGGCAATACCAATTCATTGTTATTGATGATGGCACCACAGGAATAAACAACATTGGGGACATAGCCTTCTCTTTCTTCATCATTGGGTGTCAATAGTGGTTCACAAAGTTCTCCGATCACTTTTGTAGGATCATTCAGATCGAGCAACATTGCGCCGATGCAATATTTGCGCATTGTACCCACTCCATGTGTAATTACTAACCACCCGTATTTTGTTTCGATAGGAGAACCGCAATTACCCACCTGAATGAATTCCCATGGGAATTTTGGTTCCTGTATCCTGATGGCATCTCCCCATAAATTAATATCATCCGAGAACATGATATAATTATTGATGCCATCAATTCTTGACAACATCACATACTTGCCATCGATCTTTCTGGGAAACAATGCCATGCCTTTATTCTGTGCATTCTCTCCCAGTATCGGCATTACTTTAAACTGATAGAAGTCTTTTGTTTCTATCAGTTTAGGCATAATGGTGAATCCGTTATAGGCAGTATAGGTTGCATAGTATCGCTCTCTCCCATCATCATCTGTAAACTTCATGAAACGTGCATCCTCAATACCGTTGCTTTCTGCAGCAGCAATTGGAAATATGACACGATCCGAAATACCCGTATCCAATGAGAAAGTGATCTCATAATGCGAAGCCCCTAACCAACTGATAGTTTGTAATATCTTCTTTTGCAGATCATCGGGATTGACAGTTCTTCTTGTCTGGTCAATCGCATTATTCAGTTCATTATAATCAAATTCATTTCCGAGCTTTTCCATCACACTGTTTACAATGGGTTGATCGGCATGCATCTCAATTAACTTCTGACAAAATATTTCTTTTTTATAGATATAATTCTTGATCACTTCTGCTTCATCGATCAATCTGCCTGTTGGCTTTATTTCCAAATTATTGTCGGCATCAAGTATACCACCTCTGAAAACTATAGATGAAATATGGCCTTCTCCTGTTGCCCTAAAACTGATGATCACTCTTTTTTGTCCCGCCTGCAAACCGCTTTGATCCGGATCTTCCACCATGGACGGATTAAAGAATGCAGCAGATTCAATACTGTATTCTGAAGTAAAATATGCCCCTATCAGGAGTCGCTTATATTCCGGCAGATCATTTACATCTCCAGCTTTGCCATTGAGCATATCCCGCATTCTGACAAAGTGCTTCTGATAGATTTTTGAGATATTTCGGTGACGGGAAGAAAAATCACGTAAAGATTGATTCAATGTAAGTTTTGCAGCCTCATCGGGCATATCTCTTACCTTCTGAATGATAGACAGGACACGGCTTTCAGGCCCTGGATAAAAAAATCTTGCTATAACTCTTTTCGAATCGCTTGTAAAGCGGATGGGCTTGCGGTTAACCGTAGTACTCATAGGAGAGAATTGTATATTAAATGTATCGATTTTCTAGCATAAACCCTTAATATTATTGATCCTTAAAAAGGGTTTACGATTTAGCACTACGCTCATTAAAACCAAAAATGAAATGCCTGTGAAATTCTTATTTTAAATAAGCTATTTTCATGCGCAACTTACCATGAACAAGATCCATCACCGTTATTTTATTTTGCATAAACCATTCAATATGGTATCGCAGTTCATTAGTCCCGATAAGGTAGGATTATTGGGAGATATTGATTTTGATTTCCCCGAGGGCATTCATGCAATTGGCAGATTGGATAATCATTCGGAAGGATTATTGATCTTAACCACCAATAAAAAAGTGACCAAACTCTTATTCGAAAGTAAAGTGCCGCATAAGCGAACCTATCTGGTCCAGGTAAAAAATGAAGTAAAGGAAGAAACAATTGAACAATTAAAGAAAGGTGTCAGTATTCAAATAAAGGGCGGTGGCGATTATATTACTTCACCTTGCGATGCCGCGATTGTTGACAGGCCTCCTGTCATCACAGCAAGTGAAAATGAGATCAAAGAACATCTTCCCCATACATGGCTGATCATCACAGTAACAGAAGGAAAATTTCATCAGATCAGGAAAATGGTGAAAGCGGTTGCACATCGTTGCAAAAGACTCATTCGATTATCTATTGAAGATCTTACACTGGATGATCTTCAACCCGGCTGTGTTAAAGAAATAGAGGAAACTGAATTCTTTACAAAGCTTCGTATTGATCATTGGAAATGATCTTTTATTGTATCCATTAGCTATTCATCCAATAGATCATCCTACACATTTGCAAAACGCAAAGATTTTTGTATTTTACCATTCTCATCAGCAAACAGTCAGCATTTAAAACCTAAAAACACGACAATGAGAATGCAATCCTCAGTCAATAAATTCATTGTATTCATTAGTTGTATTTCTTTTATCCTATGTTCCTGCAGCAATAAGACCATCTCTTTCTCATCAAAACAACATTCAATTGTAAAAGACAATGTACAGACAATGCTTGCATCCATTGCAAAAGACGTTTCTGATAAAGGACCCATTGCATGGCTTGATCATTTCGAGAACAGTGCAGATTTTTTTATGGCATCCAATGGAGAATTGGTGTTTCCGAATATTGATACTGCTAAAACTTTCATTAATACTGTCCTTGTTAAAAACATGATCAGGATCAAATTGCAATGGAAAGATCCACACATCGATCCCTTGAGTTCAACATTGGCAAGCGTTTCGGCTTATTATCATGAAGATGCAACCGATTCAACCGGGAAGAATACACCCTATGATGGTTATTTCACCGGAATTGCAGTTCAAACAGCACAGGGATGGAAATTACACAATGCCCATTGGTCAATAGCAACTGCTAAAAAAGATAATGGCATAGGTAATCCGGTCGTTCATTTCGAGATCGGTTGTAAAGACCTTGCCAAGACCACCGCATTTTATACAACGGTATTCGGTTGGTTGCCAACCGGCGCAGAATTGACATCCAATATCAATACCAATTCATCCGAAGGTATTCAGGGACATATTACTGCTTTGGGTCATGAACCCGATCATTATGTTACGGTTTATATTCAGGTAGAGAATATTAAAGACTGTTTACAAAAGATCGATAAAGCAGGCGGTAAAAAATTAGTGGGACCAATCAAATTACCTACAGGGCAATCATTTGCATGGTTCAGAGATTTGGATGGAAATGTGGTTGGACTTTTATCAAAACCAATTAAGTAAACTAGCATCAGAACGAATCCTTGCGCCTGATCTTAATCTTGATCGCATTTTCAACGGGTGTATCATTCACCAGGATCAGATAACCGCCTCCGCCGGCGCCTGATAATTTATATCCTTTGCATTGGCCTTTATAACTATTGATCATTTCTATGATGGAATCATCCACCATATTCGGGAACATTTTTATTTGTGCTTCAAATGATGCACGAAAAGCATTACCGAAAGCAAGAATATCTTTTTGCAATATCGAATTCCAGCAATCATCTGCAGCATCTGCTAAAGCTTTCGCAACTTCCGTATTGATATGTGTATTGCTTAAAACAGAATAACCGCTTTCTCTTGGGCCTAATGACAACAAATACAAATGCTTTTCCAGCCAACTCAATACTTCTTCATCATCAACTGTATCAATGGTTGAGGGCCAGTAATTTTCTTCCAAGTAATTTAATTTATTCAAGCCAGGCAAAACAATACCCAATGAATCCTGTGATCCTGATACTTCTTTGGTGCCGGGGGGATTATCATAACTGAATAATATTTTTGCCAATTGTTCATGATCACCATTCGGGATCTCGATCTTCCAGAGTTCCATAGCTTTATTACGCGTACTGCTTGCCATACCACTTCGATTATTGAATTCAACAGTAGGCTCGATCGAAATGGTCAATACTGCACCGGGATGGAACTTTGAAACATAGGGCTGATCTAACCAACCTCCTGCCAGATCGATACGAAAAGGAATGGTGCTCGTAGTTCTTAATGCCGAGGTAGAGCGAGAAGGCAAATGCTGAAACGGTATTCTTTGTGCAATGATATATTGAGTGCCATACTGCTCACAGAGTTTCTTTTTAGCCAATGTATTACCATCTTCATTCACAAAGAAAATATCGGGTTGAATATCTTGGAATTCATAAACAAAGTCCATCAATCCGTTACCTGAATTGATCCTGCATTCATGCACACATTCCAATGATTCGATCATGTATTTTCTTTCATCTTCCGTAATGATCGGATATCTTCCTTTAAGGCCATAGACCGTTTTATCCGAACCGATACAAACATAGAGATCACCAAGAGAAGCAGCTTCTTTCAAAAATGCAACATGACCACTATGCAACATATCAAAACAACCGCTGACAAATACTTTTTTAGACTCCATAACCGAACCTGTTAAAACAAATAATATTAAGGTTTAAAAGAACAACAAACAAATACCTATCGCTGCAATTACACAGATCAGATCTACCAGCAGCATGGTGGATAATGCATAACGGGTATTCTTTATCCTTACACTTCCGAAATACACCGCTATCACATAAAATGTTGTTTCAGCAGCACATTGAAACACACAGGAAAGCCGGGCGGTAAAAGAATCCACTCCATAGGTTTTCATGGCATCGATCATGAAACCACGTGATCCTGCTGCATTGAATGGACGCAGAATAGCGATCGGAAAAGCATCTACGATCTTCTTCTGAATACCAAATGCCATGAATATTTTCGAGATCAGGGAAGAGATCATTTCAAACACACCGCTATTACGGAACAATGAAATGGCCACCAACATTCCCAGGATATAAGGGAACACGGTTTTACCTGTTTCCAATCCATTCATCGCTCCTTCTACAAATGAGGAGAACACATTTTTATGATTGGCCGCAAATACTTTTTCTTTCGTATAAGAATACACAAGTATCATCAAAATGATCATCAATAAAATAACATTGCTGATATTATTAGTGAAATGATTCTTTTCGATCAGGTCTAATCTGGTGATATAAATTAATAGACCTGTGATCAGTCCAACAATGGCTGCCAGCGACAATAATAATGAAGCACTCTTGAAATTTATTTTTTGCCGTATTCCAACTATCACCAATGCTGCAACGGTTCCAACAAAAGAAGTAATGATACAGGGCAGCATTACATCAGCTGGGTTTTGTGCATTCTGTGCCGCCCGGTATCCGATGATGGAAGTGGGTATCAATGTTAATCCCGCCGCATGCAAACACATGAACATGATCTGTGAATTACTGGCTTTGTCTTTATCGGGATTGATCTCCTGCAAACTCTGCATGGCTTTTAAACCAAATGGTGTGGCCGCAGAATCTAGTCCTAAAAAGTTAGCCGCAAAGTTCAGCATCATATAAGAAATGGAAGGATGATTAGGCGGGATCTCGGGGAATACTTTGATAAAAACAGGGCTTAAGAACCTTGCTAATTTTTCAGATGCACCCGAATCGATCAATAATTGCAGTATACCACAGAAGAAAGATAAATATGCAACCAATGGAATAATTAAATCTAATATGGTGTTCTTACAGGTAGGCAGGATACCATCTGTTGCCAGTTTACCGGTAGTGATCTTAACAACCGTATTATCGAGAAAATAAGTCGTGTCTTTATTGACTGTTTGGTATTTATGGTCTTTTGCTTTGGCGAGTGTATCCTGCAGGGACAAAGGAAGCTGACCGATAAATACTTCTTTCACCAGAACAGGGTCATCTTTTTTGCCGTTCACAATATTATCAATCGAATAAGAAGAACCCCAGGTAAGCATTGCGAGAATATACACAACAGAAGAAAAAATGATCGCGAGCCAGAATCTGCTAAGTGCCATTGTTAGTCTTGATTATTTCAATACACAACTTAAGTAAATTATTATTTAGTTGCGCAATTTTACCGCAGAGAATGGAACTAAAAGAGTTTGCGCAGAGTTTTATGCGATATGATCGAAATATAGTCAAGCCTTACAGAAAATATTATGGGAATGGCTTTTAAAGTTTAGCTCATACTGAGTTAGCTATAAAAATAGAACACAGATGACACAGATATTACTGATAATAACCGATTTGAATTGCTGCAAAGCAGCAATTGTCCGAGAAGTTCTGTTTTGACTAATGATTGAAAAAAAATCAGTGTATATCTGTTCGATCTGTGTCATCCGTATTCTATCCTTCGCCAAAATATTTAATCCCTCTTCCTAATTCAGCATTAATTTTGAAAATCAATTCAGGCGATCATGTTTCAATTAAATGCTACTCCCGGAAGAACATCTTTGATCAACGATACTGAAATGCTGTTCTTTTCAGGCTATGCCTATTTGGGAATGAATCATTCGCCCGAATTTTTGAAACACGCACAAAAAGGAATTGAATTATATGGTACGGTATTCCCCAGTTCCAGGATCAGCAACACACAATTGAGTTTATATACCGAAACAGAAAACATATTAACGCATCTAACCCAAACAGCTGATACTGTTTTAATGCAAAGCGGTTTTACGGCAGGTAAGGCATCCGTTGAATCCATAGCTGAAGGAACCATTTTTTTTCATGGCCCATTCTGTCATCCCGCTATCCGGATCAATCACAATTCAGTTTTACAGTTTACAGACTGGGCTAATGAAACCGTAGACAGCATCAATACTGATCATTACAAACTTCCTCCGGTAATTCTCAGCGATTCGCTGAATCAACTGACTGCAGAAGTCTATGATTTTTCCTTTTTAAATAAAATTGACAAGGAAATTATCTGCATTATTGATGATAGTCATGGAATGGGCTTATTAGGCGATAACGGAGAAGGGATCAGCAGTCGATTACCCCGAAAAGAAAATATCGAATACATCATTACCTATTCTCTTTCGAAAGCCATGAATATTCAGGCGGGTGCGATCAGTTGCAGCAAGAAAGAAAGGGCAGAAAATATAAGAAAGAGTAGTTGGTATGCGGCCACTACGCCCCCATCTCCTTCCATGCTCTATGCATTTTTCCGGTCTCAAAAAATATATCAGCAACAAAGAAATATTTTAGACAGAAATAAAAAGCTTTTGCGAGATCTCTTTGCAAAACGGAAAGACATTCATTTTAATAATGAATTGCCCGTTTTTATTTTTCCGGAAGAATATGATGAAGACTTTTTTGCAAAACAGGGGATCATCATATCCTCATTTGCCTATCCTGATCCTAATGGCAAAAAGATTAACCGTGCAGTTCTTACTGCATTGCATACAGAAAGTGATTTGCAAAGATTTGCGGATGCGTTGAATGGTGTTTAAAAAATATTATCACGTCTTTGTTTAAATAAATTATTTTAATTTCTATAATTTATTAAGATGTATAAAATTACGTTTACTCCTTTATGTTGCATTATTGCTTTATTTCTTTTGGGGCAAGACAAAATAATTTTTAAAGACAATTTTAAAAATAATAAACATCACTGGATTATTCAGCATGATACAGAGTTCAATGTATCCATACAAAATAGAGCTTTAGTCTTTAAGAAGAAAGATAAGAATCGTCAAAACAACTGGTGTTTATGGTACGAAAAGGCAATTCCTCATTTTAAATCAGATAAAGATTTTACCATTACATTTTATGCAAAGATCATCAGCTCTGATGATGTTTTAAACGGCTTCGACTTTCAATGGGGAATGATTAATGCAGCTGATACTTCAAGAAATGCTATAACATCTTTATATCAACTCGATTTTGACCTTACAAAAGTCAGACTGTCAAAATTTGACAATATAAATTATTGGATATATTATGATTGGTCAGACAATTACAATGAAAGTTTTAATACCAACTTTAAAATACAACGTGGTGTTTTATATAAATATCAAATCATTCAAAAACAAAATAACTTAACTGTAAAAATAGAAGATACTTCTGTTTACGAAATACCCATTACACCACAAAAAGGAAGCAGCATAGGTGTTCAGCAATGTTTAAAAAGTAATTGGAAAATGAGTAAATTAAGTATACAGCAATAAGATTATCGTATCTGTATAATCTTTACGGGACAAGCTTTTGCTGCATTCACATTCTTTTCCTTCTCGGCTTCCTGGATCTTTAAAGACCAGAATTCTTTTTTTTGTACCGCACCTATCAAAGTGGCTTTACCGTCTTTCTTGCTCATGCGCCAATGCTCGGGTGCCTGTTCTACACAATAGTTACAACCGATGCATTTACTGCGTTGCTGGATGATGATGGGCATTATATTTTTTCCTCCACAGCAGCTGCTACTATTTTATATAATTTATCGGAAGGCTTTACAGGAACTTCAAAAGGAAATGCACAGAGATCACCTTTATTGGCAGTATCCATGGCTCCATGCGCATTTACATGCAGCGAAGTGATGGTTGTTTCCAACACCCCTTTGGTTGGACTGATAATGGCTACCTTATCTCCTACGCTTAATGAATACGCTTCTATTAAAAATTCGGCAATACCTGTCTTGGGATAATAATGATTTCCCTTACCTACATATATTTTCCGGGTCAATGCTTTACTGCCCGAACTGTCTGTCCACTCTCCCAATTCCTGTCCTAAATAATAACCTCCCCAGAAATCACGGTTGTACACCTGCTTTAATCTTTGTATCCATTCTTTCGCTCTTTTCCGGGTGTACATTCCTTCATAATAGAGATCGATGGCTTCCCGGTAACATTGGGTTACTGTTTTTACATAATCGGCACTCTTACCCCTTCCTTCTATCTTTAAAACAGAAACACCGGTGGCGATCAGATCATTTAAAAAATCAATAGTGCATAGATCTTTAGGCGACATGATATATTCGTTGTCCAACTCCAGTTCATGACCATCTTCCAGATCGATCACCTTATATTTTCTTCTGCAATTCTGCAAACAGGCACCACGGTTGGCAGATGCATTTTGTGTATGCAGACTTAAATAACATTTTCCGGAAACAGCCATGCATAAAGCACCATGTGCAAATACTTCGATCTCGATCAATTTACCTGATGGGCCTTTTATATTTTCTTTTTTAATGGCATCGCAGATCTTTTTCATTTGCCCCAGGCTCAATTCTCTGGATAATACCATCACATCTGCAAAATGAGCATAGAATTGAATGGTCTCGATATTGGTGATATTTAACTGTGTAGAAATATGGACTTCCAGTTTTTGGGTAAAAGCATGATGAATCACAGCCTGATCGGATGCGATCACGGCATCAATACCTGCAAGTTTGGCCGCATTGATAATATTCTTCATCAATGCCAGATCATGATCGTATACAATTGTATTTAAAGTGAGATAGGACCTCACATGATGTTCTTTGCAAATAGCTGCGATCTCTTTCAAATCCTCCATCTGAAAATTCATGGTAGCCCTTGCCCGCATATTCAATTGTTCCACACCGAAATAAACAGAATCAGCGCCGCCCTGTATGGCTGCATGTAATGCTTCAAAGCTGCCTGCGGGGCTCATTAATTCAACCTTCTGCATATACACATTTTGTTGCAAGATAAAAGGCGGGGTTTATTCATTCAATGATATCGGTCAGTCTTAATTAACATGGGTTCGGATTAAGAAATAATAGAACACAGATGACACGGAAATTACTGATAACAACTGATTTGATAATGCTTACAGTAAGGATGTGTTCCTCTTTATTTTCGATCAGCAAATAACAAATTACTGTGAAAATCTGTTTAATCAGTGTTATCCGTGTGCCATTCTTCTTGGAATTGCATTAAATTCACATATACATATATGAAAAGAAAATCCTTCCTCCTTCTGTTTTTTCTCAGCAGCCTTGGTCTATTTGCTCAGAACAAAGGCAAGCGTCCTTCCATTGGTCTTACATTAAGTGGTGGCGGTGCAAAGGGATTGGCACATGTGGGCATTCTAAAAGCCATTGATTCAGCCGGATTAAAAATAGACTATGTTACAGGTACCAGTATGGGAAGTATCATTGGCGCATTGTATGCCAGCGGTTATTCGGGCGATTCTATTGAAAAAATAGGAAGGGATATGGACTGGGATATGCTGCTGTCTAACTCTTCTTCGCTTCGTTCATTCAGTATGCAGGAAAAAGAAGACTATTCAAAATATGCGGTTGAACTCCCCTGGGAAAATGGAACATTGCATTTACCAAGTGGTGTTTTAGAATCTCAGGAACTATGGTTAAAGTTCAATGAATTGTTTTTCCCCGTTCATCAGATCAAAGATTTCTATAAATTTCCCAGAAGTTTTCAATGCATTGCCACAGATGTTGCCAATGGCGATATGGTGGTATTAGATAGTGGTGAAATTGTTCAGGCTGCAAGAGCCAGTATGGCCATTCCCAGCATTTTTACTGCGGTTAATTATAAGAACAGAAAGTTAGTGGACGGTGGCCTCGTAAGAAACTTCCCGGTGATCAATGCCAAACAAATGGGTGCCGATATTGTGATTGGAAGCAATGTTTCCAGCCCTTTATTGACAAAGGATAAGATCACTAATGTATTTCAGGTTTTACTCCAGATCGCCTTTTTCAGAGAAGATGCCGATGCAAAGAAAGAAGAGAAACTCTGCGATATCCTGGTGAACCATCCCCTGGATGATTATTCAATGGGAAGCTTTGCCTCTTCCAATGAGATCATTGATGCCGGCATAAAGACAGGCAGGGAATTATACCCCAAGTTCAAGAGATTGGCCGATTCATTAAATGCTATTTATGGTGCCGAAAAACCGCAACCTGCTTCTTTATTGCCCCAAAAGGATTCAGTAAAGATCACTGCTTTTACGATCAATGGTTTACATAAAACAAATCCAGAGTTCTTTGTGAAGCGATTAAATTTTCATTTGAATCAGAATTATGATCAGTTTCAATTGTCCGAAAAAGTAAGAAATGCATTCGGCAGCAATTATTATAACAAGATCGTTTATTCTTTGATCCCTTTACCCGATGGCAGTTCCAAGATCGTTTTCGATGTAGAAGAAAACCCTTTTACATTCATGAAACTGGGTATTAACTATAATACGTTTACGGGTATCAGTTTAATAGGCAATATAACATCGCATAATTTATTTACACCATTCTCAAGATCACAACTCACCGTAAACATCGGAGAAAACTTTCGAATCAGAGGTGAACAGATCCAGTTCTTTGGTAGACAAAAATCGTTTTCATTAACAGGCACTACACAATTGGAATCAGTTACCATCAATACTTATAATGACTTCACTAAGCAGGGAGTATATAATCAGGGCTTTTTTTTAGGGGATCTGAATCTGCGGTATGATCCATCACGCAGTCTTACTTTCGGAATAGGCGGACGTTATGAAAGCCTAAAGTATAAACCCAAGGTCACACCTGCTATTGAAGTAAGTGGAAACATCAATTTCTGGAGCGGTTATTTTTTCTTGAAGCAGAATTCATTAAGTAATGCCATTTATCCGAAGAAAGGCAGTAAAACAGAATTTGAATTTGGATTTACTTCTAAACAAGATCATGACCTGCTGTTTAAAGAGAACGGGAATATCATTCAGAATACAGATTCCCTGGGCATTGATTATAGCAATTACAGTTATCTGAAACTGAATACAGAACATTATTTTGCTGTTAGCAAGCGGATCAATCTATCTACACAAATACAGGCTGGTATCGAATTTAAAAAGCAAAACAATTTCATCAATGCATTCAGTGTGGGTGGTTTGACCAATGTGTACCGCAATCAGATCATTTTTGCTGGGCTGGATGAAGGAACTATTCATACTAATAGTATCGGCGCATTTCAATTAAGGATGCGTTATCAATTGTACAATAATATTTACCTGATCGGTAAAGGGAATATTGCTTTCTATGATTTTATTGATAAGGACTTTCAACCGGAGAATTCAAAATTCCTCTCCGGCTATTCGCTCACTTTCGGATATAATTTCATTCTGGGTCCTTTGGAAATAAGTGCCATGTATTGCGATCAGTCTAAATCCTTAATACCCTATATTAATCTGGGTATTCCTTTTTGATCTTTATTGTCATACCGAGGCACGAGGGACCTGTTGGGCTGCAGTGCAAAAGCTGAGCAGATTCCTTCTTCGTCGGAATGACCGCCTTTATTAGACCTATCATTCGCTTCTTGTTATTTGTTACTTATCCCTTCAATCTCCCTCCAGTAATCATGCTGCAGATCTTCATGCAATAAAATGACAGCAGCATTTATTTTCTTCAATTGCTGATTGTATAAATTGCAAAGTGCCGCAGATTTATGGAATGGTATTTTAGCAGCTATGATATTCTTGCAATAGTGAATCAATAATTCAGTCTCTGCAAGTTTCGAACCCGTATACCGGATATATTTATTGGTATTTCGCAATATCTTTCGAAGACTCTTTTTAGTGAGATATAAATTAAACTGCGAGAGTTCTGCAAATTGTTCGTCCATATCGTTTTTTACAGACTGAATATAGGAGGCTTCATCATGTGCTTCAAAAAGCAGATAGGTCAGCAATTCTTTATTCTCTTTTTTAAATCTTGCAAGTCGCAGGCAAAGCTCTAGTAATTGTTTAGGAGTAGAAGCCTGAAGTTCTTGTTTCAACTCATTGCTTGTTGCAGCTTTCATGATTATAAAGTTAAGTGCAACTTTAACAGCAACACATTTTCACTCATTCGAAAAACAATATTATATTTGAATAAATAAACCAGTAGTCATGGCATTTCATATCAATGATAAGAAGGGTGGAAAACCCGGCAATAATAACACCAAGAACCTAAATACAGCCGGTGGTTCTAAATTCATTGCCAAACCCGGCGGCAAAGCTGCCAATGTAGGCAAGAAACCCATTAAAACCGGTGGAGCAAGAGGAAGCTGAGTGGAATGTTCTTATTCTTCCATTAATTTCTTTTCGATCCTACTGTCAGGGATAAACCACATCATGGCTACTAATACGTACAATCCCATACTGATACCTGTATGCACAAATGCAAGGGGAATGGCGGCTGTATAAAACAGCAATGAAAGAATACCCTTATTATCCCTTCCAACAGCTTTTGCTAATTTGGAATCTTTCCCATGCAGTTTGATCAGATTCCTTGATAAGATAAAATAGGCAACCCCCGACATATCCAGTATAAATCCCATCACCGCAACCGGCAATTGCGTAAAATGATTCTCTCCCATCCAACCTGTTGCAAACGGCACTAAGGATAGCCAGAACAATAAATGAATATTCAACCACAAGACCTTACCATTCACCTGTTGTACCGAATGAAATAAATGATGATGATTACTCCAGTAAATACCGATGTTCACAAAGCTGAGAATATAACTTACAAACACAGGCAGCAGCGATTTTAAAGCATTCCAGTCATCACCATGCGGCACTTTTAATTCCAATACCATGATGGTAATGATGATGGCAATCACCCCATCACTGAAAGCTTCCAGTCTTCCTTTACCCATAAATCATGTGTTTTCTTCTCAGATTTAAAGAGAAATGCTTGCGTATAAGCAACTACTGAAAAGGTCCGGATCTTAGGAAATGACCTGAATATTCTGTGCCATCGCTCCTTTGGCGCCTTCGGTTATCTCAAACTCAACTTTTTGTCCTTCTGCCAGTGATTTATAACCATCTGATGCAATGGCACTGAAGTGCGCAAATACATCTTGCTTAGTATCATCCACCGTAATAAAGCCAAAACCTTTGGCTGCATTGAACCATTTAACTGTACCTGTAACTTTCATACTTGAATATTTATTACTTAAACATACTGCTATTATCTCAGATAGACAAGTCTTCCTATCTAATCAATGCCATTGAGCGGTTCATTTTCTGTATTGATATTCAAATGGATCTTATCTCCCGCTTTAATTGTATCATCATTTATACTTACCTGAATGAGTCCGGTACCGGTCGCAACAACAAGCATATAATGATTACCTAAAAATGTTTTCTTTTTTACTTCCCCAATTATGAACCCATTATTTTCGGATGTGATCAAGAATTGTTCAGGGCGCAGGATCACTTGCTTTCCATTGCCCGACAGATCATTCATCAAATTATAAGCTCCAAATAAACCTGCTGCATATTCATTCACCGGTTGATGATAGACCGCTTTGGGCGAAGCATCCTGAATGATCTGGCCATCTTTCATCACTAATATCCTGTCGGCCCAGGAAAGTATATCAGCGGCATCATGCGACACCATGATACAGGTGATACTGAGTTGTGTGCCGATATCTTCGATCACTGATTTGATCACCTGCTTATGCATCATATCCAGATTGGAAAATGGCTCATCCAGCAATAATAATTCAGGAGATGTTGTCAATAATCCGGCTAAAACGATTCTTTGTCTTTCGCCACCGGAAAGTGCATCTGTTTTGCGTTGCAGCAAATGAGAGATCCGGCAAACAGAATATATCTTTTCTGCAATGGCTTCATCGATCTTATTGTTCATCTCCAGCAATTCATTCACCCGATAATTATTGCGGAGTTCAAAATACTGACTTAGGTAGGCAATCTTTTTGTGACCTGGGATAAGCTGATCATTTGGGCCGATCACTTTCCTATCATCTAATCTAATCTCACCTTCATCGGGTTGCAGCAATCCCGCGATCATCTTCAATAGACTTGTTTTACCTGATCCTGTTGCGCCGGCAATAGCAATTTTTTGCAAAGGTTCCTGTGTAAACGAAATATCCTTTACGATCCATTGACCGTTTTGCTTTTTTGAAATTCCCTTTACCTCTAACAATGTCATGCATCGAAAATAAATGATTGACGGCAGATGGCAAGTGAAGAATGATCAATTATAAGTATTGGTCATTTCTTCATCAACACAAATAATAAAATCGGCTGTATTTTTATTTTCTTCTAATAAATGTTTAATGTCTTTCTGACTGACCGTTGTTACCGTTATGATCTTCAGATCTGGCTTGCTTTGTTTTAAGTGCCAGACGATCCCGTCATGATTCTGTGAATGATAACTTCCGTTATAATGAATAAAGAGGGTTCCGGGCACGTAATATTTCAAAATAAAATAGGCCATCGTTGCATCTTTAATAGCCTGTGCTTTCGGCATATTCACCGTTCCATGACCTGCCATCAAGGTCATCATATTTTTATAACCGGGTAATTCAGGATCATAGGCAATGGGTAGAGGTGCGATCCATGCTTTTTCTTTTGCAGTCAACGTATCCAATGCTTCAAATCCTCCTTTAGATACCAAAGCTGCATATCTGCGTGGCACATTACTGGCAGCAAATGAAATATTGTTTTCTTTGGCAAAATTTACCAGAGGGGCATAATCGGTAGCATAATTTTTCCAGAGCCGCGCGGCACTATCCAACCCTTTGGCAGTCAATTTTCCTTGTAAATAAAGATCCAATGCAGATTGATTATCCTGTTCGAACATTTCAGCACCCATCACCAGGCCTTTTTGTTCTTTACAATCCTTAGTGATCTCTAATTCCATCCAGTGACTGATGGGATTGTTATGCGATTCTCCGATCATCAAAATATCGTTCTGAACGATTGCTTTGATCATTTTTGTATAAGATACTTTTTTGCCTTTTGCATTATACAGTACATATGCAGGTTTGTCTTGAGCAGATACATAGATCAGCAATAAAAAACTGATCGAAAGCAGGGTGATTCTTTTCATGAATGGAAGTTCGGGGTTTTAAACCAATACTTGAACAACCGGTAGAATTTATTGTGATCCTATCAACAAAGTTCAGTGGCTTAATTCCCCCCAAAAAAAAGTCCTGCATGAATGCAGAACTTCTTACTCTTAAAACAACCAAACTTTTAATTCCAGTGACCGGAAACCCAATAATCTCCATGGTGAGAACGATGCTTCCATTCACCTGAAACCCAATGAGTGTGATGAGCAGGTGCTGCTTCCCAATGTTGGGGCACATTCTCATATTTGCCGCCACGCCAGCTCCATTCGTCTGAGATCCAGACATGACTCTTGGAAGGAGCTTCTGTTCTTACAACAACAGTCGCTTTCGGGCGTTCATTCACATAATGAGTTTGTGCGCTTACATATTGTGCATACCCGCCAAACAAAACGATCATCACGAATAATGATACCAAATACTTTTTCATAAATAAATTATTTAATTCATAAAATCCGAATGTTCCCGATCTTGGGCTACTTGATTTTATTGTTTAAAGATAATTTCACTCATTGGGGGAACCGTTACAAAAAGCTCGCTATTTATTACAGCATTCACAGATTGCCTTCAGACCAAATTCAATCCACCGCTATTAAACCAGCAAAACAGTAAACAATGATTAATTTGCAACATATACCTTGAAATAATGCAGATAGCCGGATTGATCATTTTTGTTTTATTTATTGTTTTAGGACTAAAGTTCTATTACCATAAACAAAGACGCATCCGCAACTTTCAAATGGCGGCTGATACCAAACAATTATTACAGGATCATATCCCTTTTTACAGAAACCTTAATAACGAACAAAAGCTCGAATTCGAAGACCGTATCAAAGACTTTCTAAGTCATGTTAAAATCACCGGCGTTGGAACTTCTGTGGAAGACATAGACCGTATACTGATCGCATCGGGTGCCATCATGATCATTTTTGCTTTCCCCGGATGGCGGTATAATAATATCAATGAAGTGCTTTTATATAAAGACAGTTTTAATGAAGAATATCAGCAGGAAGGAAATGACCGGAATATTTTAGGAATGGTGGGTGATGGTGCTTTGAACCGACAGATGATCTTATCCCAAGCTTCCGTTAGGGCTTCATTCCAAAATGCAGCAGATGGTCATAATACCGTTATTCATGAATTTGTTCATTTGGTCGATAAAGCAGATGGCGCAGCTGATGGCATACCGGAATATTTATTGTCGCGCCCCTACCTTCTGCCATGGATCAATCATATGCATCAAACCATTGAAGAGATGAAACAGAATGAACATCATGATATCAACTTTTACGGAACTAAAAATGATGCAGAATTCTTTGCTGTGGTATCTGAATATTTCTTTGAACGCCCCGATGCATTAAAAACAAACCATCCCGAATTATATCAATTACTGGAACAGATGTTTCATCCTGAAAAATAGAAAACTTTGAGCTTGAACTCTATATTTTCATTTCTGCTAACTTTATAAGCCATAAACACAAATTGCAAAACTATCGATCATGGCCAACTCTGAAAAAGTATTAGAGGATGATAATAATCAAAGTCGTAGAAAATTCATTAGCACTATAAGTACAGTACTTGGTGCTGAAATGCTTTTATCCATGCCGATCGTAAGCAAAGCAGGAAGTTTATTTAAACCTGCAGAAACGATCACCGTTGGAGAGATCATGGATCGTTTCATCAAAGATGTTCCGGGTGTTGTATTAAAACAAACGGTGGATACTTTAAAGTCAGGTTCTCCGGATTTGCAGGTAACCAGCATCGTCACTTCTATGTTTGCAACGATTGAAGTGATCAGAAAGACAATAGCGCTCGGGGCTAATTTTATCATTGCACACGAACCAACATTTTATTCTCATGAAGATGATACAAGCTGGTTAAAAAGTGACCGGGTATACCAATACAAATCCGAATTACTGAATCAAAATAAGATCGCTGTATGGCGATGTCATGATTATATACATCGTATGGTTCCCGATCCGGTGAGTACGAGTGTATTGAAAGAACTGGACTGGAAGAAATACGCTGATAAGAGCTTTCAAAATTTGGTAACCATTCCCGATATTAGTTTAAAAGATTTGATCGGCTATTTAAAAACTAAACTCAAGATCGATCAGGTAAGATATATTGGCGATCTGGATCAAAACTGTAATAGGGTCTTAGTAGCACCCGGTGCAGTTGGTATCAGAACACAATCATCAGCCGTAAATTATTACAAACCTGATGTATTGATCTGCGGAGAGATCAGTGAATGGGAAGCAGGTGAATATATTCGCGATGCAAGAGCCAAGGGCGATCATGTTGCTTTGATCGTAGTAGGACATATTGCCAGCGAAGAAGCAGGTTCACTTTTCATGATCGACTGGTTGAAAGAAAAATTCCCTTCTGTTAAAGCTCAGTTCATTCCATCAGGAAATTCATTGTCATTTCTGTAACAGTAAAAATATTTATCTCTTCTCCAGCATCTCAATGATTTGATCTGTATCATCCACTTCACCTATTCTTGGAAAGATATATTGTAAACTGCGTTCATGCGCATCGGCATTCATATCCGTCATAGCGTCTATTGCAAACGTGATATTATAAGCCCTTTCACTGGCATGCCTTGCAGTACCTTCAACTCCAATGCTTGTGGCAACCCCTGCTAATACAATACCGGTTATATTTCTTTTTTGCAATTGTTCATGTAAATCCGTTTCAAAAAAAGCGCCCCATACATGTTTGGTGATAAAGATATCATTGGCTGTTGCACGACTTTTTATTTCAGGAATGATCTCTACCCAGTCATCACTGCCGGGTGGGCGTAATGCTTGCTTGGCATCTTTGCGGCACTTGTTCCATGCAGCTACACCTGAATTTACATTCACGATCACAATCGGTAATCCTGCTTTATGAAAAGCATCTACCAGTTTTACTGTATTTTCAATAACCATGTTGATCGGTTTCATCAAAGGCAATTGTACGATCCCTTTTTGAAGGTCGATGATCACTAATGCAGTATTTGTATCAAGAGCGGTTACCATAGTATTTGTTTTTCATTTTATTGATTGCAAAATAGGAAACTTAAAAGTAAAGATCAAGACTCAAGAATGGGTTCAACCGAAACTTCATCTGCCACAACCCCGGCATTTTCTTTCCTTTTGTTTTTTCGAAGATAGCGAACATGCATGACCCCGATCAACAAGGCTATGAATCCCGCAGACATCACTGTATTTTCCACCCCGATATGCTCCGATACCTTACCAATGATCAGGCCGCCAAAAGGCTGCATCCCGAAGAAAGACATGGCATAAATACTGATCACCCTGCCACGCATGGCTGGATCTACTGTTGTTTGTATGATGGTGTTGGAGATCGTGATCTGCGACATCATTCCAAATGCACTTAATGCAGCAAACAGTAATGCCAGCGGATAATAGGTTGTATGAGAAAATAAGATAAGTCCCGTTCCAAAAACAAATGTATTGATGGCTAATATTTTTCTGAGATTGGTACCCGGTTTCAATGAAGCCAGAAATATACCACCTGTAAATGCACCCAACCCGATCACACTATCAATGATTCCAAACGTAGATGCTGTTCCATGAAATATATCTTTGGCATAAACCGGTATCAAAGTACTGAAGGGTAATACAAATAAACTTACCAATGCCAGCATGGCCATGATAGAACCGATCGCCGGTGTTTTAATAACGTAGATCATTCCATCCCTCAATGAGTTGAAAACGTTTTGTGTATTTTTCTTCCTGATAAAGGCAGGCAATCGCATCATTAGCAGAGAAATAATAACTGCCAGAAAACTCAATGCATTCAATCCAAAACAAATATCCTCTCCAAATCTTTCGATCACTAAACCAGCTATGGCCGGGCCGATCAATCTAGATAGGTTCACCATCGAAGAATTCAGTGCCAGTGCATTGGGCAGCCACTTTTTATCGTCCACCATTTCATATACCAGCGATTGCCTCGCAGGTACATCAAATGCATTAATGATACCCAGCACCACACTTAATGCCAATACTTCCCCGATGGTATAATGTTTAAAGAAAATCAATACTGCCAGTAAAGAAGCTTGTAGCATGGAAGCCACTTGTGTAAGCAGCATTAATTTATAACGGTTATAACGGTCGGCTGCCACACCGCCCAGAAAGGAGAACAGAAAAGAAGGAAACATGGTGGCAAACAAAGTAACCCCTAGCATGAATTTGGAATGTGTCATTGAATACACTACCCAACTTACTGCGGTCTTTTGCATCCAAGTACCTATAAGAGATACTGATTGTCCCGTGAAGAATAACCGATAATTACGACTCTTGAATGCGCTGAATGTAGTGATATTCATAATTCCTTGCAGTACAAAATTAAATTGATAATACTGCAAATTCAATCATTATATCAGAAACAAAAAACCTTTTTATCAGTTCTTTCAAGCTGAAGAAAGAAACTCAATGAGCATAGATACAATATATATTATCTTTTTACTGCTGATTATACACCTCAACATTAATTGACAGCATTATTTATGAATGCCATTCTTGAATGGTTGGAATCTGTAGAGTTTTGTATTAACTATTGTTTACATTCACTATCTGTTTCATTTCAAAAGGAAGGGATTGACTCATGATCTCAGTTGTTCCTTTTACGACAATGGATTCTTTCTTTTCCAAAATAATACCGGTTTGAATATTAACAAACAGCCTTCCTGTTGAGTTTGCTTCACCGGTAACAACAGCTTCCATGCCCTGTACCGTTTTCATTTTTTTGATTTTTTGAGTTGAACTAAAACTTATCTCAGCTTCACCATTATCAATATTTTCAACTTTGTACGTTACTTTCTTTTCATTCTCCTTATCTACCTTGATCCCCGTACCATAGAAACTATCCCCTACTTTTAATGATGCCGGTAGAGGCAGCAAACTTTCTTCCAACAGTTCACTCGATTCCATATCCAAAGCAATTTTAAATGTCTCGTTATCTAGTTTTGCTGTTTCTGTTACAACCGCTTTTCCTTCAACTGATACTTTTGTAGTAAAAGATTTTCCTATGATGGCTATGATGGATTTATATTGTTTGCCAATTGCTCCATCTAAATCTTCTTTTTTATCGGAGTCGAAATCACTGGAATTTCCCATTACCTCATTATGAGTTTGAATACGGGTAATTGTGCTGGATAATTCAAAATCTGATACAACACTTTTAACCTCGATATCTACATCCCATGTTAAGTTGGTCTTTATCTCCATATCATTGCCCTGAACCGTTTGGGTTATAGTCATCATCTGTTTAGTATTCTGGTGAATCTTTTGCCCAAGGGGAAGGTTAATCTTGTTTTGTGCGATAGCAATCTTAGTGATGAATAATACAGCCACTAAACTTAGGATAACTGATATATTTTTCATGAAGATGATTTTTTGGATTATAATCTAAAAGCTAATTTAGCAATATTTTCATATTATAATTTAGTATCCCTTATTAAATTCCATTTTCATTACTTCTAAAAAGAGAAGATTTTATTTATCGAAATCATTAAGTACAACCCAGCAGTTTATTGTAATCGTTCTGTAAAATCCAATCCATTTTTCTGTAAAGTATCCTTAGCAACAGCATAACCCGCATCTGCATGTCGTATCACCCCCATTCCCGGATCATTTCTCAGTACTCTTGAAAGCCTTGCTGTTGCTGCATCTGTACCATCGGCAACGATTACCATCCCTGCATGAATGCTGTAACCCATACCCACCCCCCCGCCATGATGCAGACTTACCCAACTTGCGCCTCCTGCCGTATTCACCAATGCATTTAGGATCGGCCAATCGGCTACCGCATCACTCCCATCCAGCATGGCTTCTGTTTCTCTGTTGGGTGACGCAACCGAACCCGTATCCAGATGATCTCTTCCTATAACGATCGGTGCTTTTACTTTTCCACTGCGCACCAGTTCATTAAATGCCAATCCTGCTTTTTCTCTTTCGCCCTGACCCAACCAACAAATGCGTGCAGGCAATCCCTGAAATGCAATTCTCTCCTTAGCCATTTTCATCCATCTCAATAATCCTGCATTCTGAGGGAATAAATTCATGATCACCTCATCAGTAACAGCAATATCATTTGCATCACCACTTAATGCAGCCCATCGGAAAGGACCTTTGCCTTCGCAAAATAAAGGACGGATGTAGGCAGGAACAAAACCGGGGAAGGAGAAGCAGTCGAGAGTCGGGAGTCGGGAGTCGGGAGTTCGCAGTTGAAACTCCTGTGCTCTTGCCCGTATATTATTTCCATAATCAAATGTGATCGCGCCTTTATCCATCAATTGGACCATTAATTGCACATGACGGAACATGCTTCTGTATGCATACTCAATATATTGTTCCGGATTTTCTTCGCGTAATATTTTTGACTGCTGATAAGATATTTCATGCGGCCAATAACCGATCAAAGGATCATGTGCAGATGTTTGATCGGATAATGTATCGGGAATGATATTTCTTTCCACCAGCCTTTCCAATAAATGAACTGCATTACATAATACCCCAATGCTCTTACTTGTGCCTTGTAACTTGTATGCTTGTGCCTTATCTATCGCTTCATCAATATCAATGATCTTTTCATCGAGGTATTTTGTTTCTATGCGTTTATCAATGCGCCATTCTTCTACTTCAGCTATTAAAGCAACACCTTCATTCATCGTGATGGCAAGCGGTTGTGCTCCACCCATGCCGCCGAGTCCCGCCGTAACATTCAATGTCCCTTTTAAAGAACCACCAAAATGTTTATCCGCAATAGCTGCATAGGTTTCATAAGTTCCCTGTACAATACCCTGCGAACCGATATAGATCCAGCTGCCTGCAGTCATTTGTCCGTACATCATCAATCCTTTCTTTTCCAGTTCATCAAAATGTTCCCAAGTGGCCCATTTAGGAACAAGCTGTGAATTAGAGATCAAAACACGTGGTGCATCGATATGTGTTTTTAAAATGCCAACCGGTTTACCGCTTTGTATCAACAATGTTTCATCGTTCTCAATATCTTTTAATGCTTTGATGATCAGGTCAAGGCTTTCAAAATTACGCGCCGCTTTACCCCTGCCGCCATAGACGATCAGATCATCGGGACGTTCAGCAACATCAGGATCTAAATTGTTCAACAGCATTCTTAATGCAGCTTCCTGTATCCATCCTTTGCAGTTTAATGTTGTACCTGTTGGTGTTTTGTATTTAATGGGATCATATTTTCTTGTGGCGTGGATCATGGCAATCATTTTTCGTGTTTGCAATTTAGAGAAACTATTGTCATCCCGTCCAACTGACTCCTTTGGAGAACAAAGAGAGGGATGACAGCATTGCTCAGCATTTGCACTAATGCCAAGCTTTATGTCTTTCCGACGAAAGTGGAATCTGCCGGGTTTTATTCTCTTAATTAGCAGATCCCTCTCCCGTTTCTAATGGGATCGGGATGATAGCACTGCCAAAAAAGCACCCCAAAAAAACTTTGCTATCCTGGCTCTATCCTGTTACTATCCTGTTACTATCTTCTTACTAAGCAGAAATAAAGAAATTAATATTCTCTCCTCTAAACCTGCCATAATTTCAGCCGACAAACTCCCTTTTTAGATTCGTCTATCCTATAGTGATCCTATAGTAATCCTATAGTGATCCTATTGTGATCGCTTATATATCTAAGAATAATAATCTGCCAGAATTACAGTATAAAAATGGCATTATTGATTTCTTTCTGCAAATAAGAATAGTTGGTATTTTTAAATGATATGTTTAAATTTATAATCGTTTTAATTCAATAACTAATAAATTATTTTATAATGGATTATTTTACTTCGTCATTGTTTATCATTTTCCTTTATTCTATCCCTTTTATTTTAATCGGCAGCATTCTTTGGGTGGTTTATAAATGGGTAAAACAGTTTATCAATTTTAAACAAGAACAATTGCAATTATTGAAAGTCCAAAATGACTTGTTAAGGGAGTTGATTAAAAAGATAGAAAATAAATACTAATTCACTTCAAAGCTCTTATCTCAAAAAATGACTGTTTACGTTGGACCCAATAGTAGCGCATGGGGAAAATCCCTTTCGAAAAGCTTGAAATTATCCATATTTTACATTTATAACCCTTATGAGATATTTATTTATACCGCTTTTTCTTTTAGCGTATTGTATTGTACAAGGCCAAAGCCTTGCCTCAAAAACATGGATAAAAATAAAGGCAGAACGCAAAGATGGCAGCAGAATAGTGCAGAGATTTTATTCTGAAAACGCGAAATTAGAATACCATTTCTTAACCAACGACACTGTATTGGTTAACGAATATCTAATTCCAAATCAAAAGCTTTCGTATACCCTTGAAAACAACACATTGCATATTGGCAAATTCCAACATTATACTATAGAAACATTAACAGACAATTCATTGGTGTTGGTTGAAATGTCGGATAAGGATTTGAATGATGATAAGATAAACAGGTATTTTTTTATTTCGGAAGACAGGTATTTTGATTGGCTCAATTCCCGCAATTTTATTAATTATATAAATGATTCTGTTTTAGTAGCAAATCAATATGTAATGCCTCAATATGACGGTAATATTTCGAAATATTTATACGATAACATTAATGATCTTTTCGATAAAGCTAATCTGAAGGGGAGTTTTGTTGTTACACCCAAAGGAAATATAACTGATTTCTTAATCTTAGAATCTGAACATGTTTCTGATAAGTTCATTGATAAGTTCACTAAAATATTTTTAAACACTTCTGGTAAATGGGTTTTGCCAATTTGGTGCAATGGATATTATTGCATTGCAAAATTCTATGTGGGTTTTGGTAGTATCAATTTTACGATTAAAAATAATTTTAACAGTCTGAGTTTTAAGATCATTACTGATCAAACTCAAACACTATCACAAACTCAGACTCAAACTCAATTTCAAACTCCGCGTCCGGTAAAAGTTTCAAGCCCGAATGATTTAAAGCTGGCTGCCGAAAACTTTAATAAGGGTACTCAATTTCTTATAAACGGCAATTACGAAAAAGCGATCGCTAATTTCTCTGCTACTTTAAAAATCGATTCTTTATATATTGATGCCTATTATAACAGGGCAACAGCATTTTACAAATTAGGTAATAAAGCAGCTGCCTGCGTAGATTGGAAAACATTAACGCAACTAGAACAAAAAGAAGGTGAAAAATTATATATAGAAAACTGCAAAGAATAAGAGTCTTATTACACTGTAAATATTCTAACAAGTCATGTCGGGCAAGATCATCATCAATCGCAAAAATGAATGGGTTAACAGCAGAACATCCTATAGAGTATTGATAGATGGCAATGAAGTTGGTGTTATTAAAAATGGCAGCTCCGAAGAATTTATAATAGAACCGGGTGCACATTCAGTTACTTTGAAACTGGGAATATATTCAGGCGTAACAATGACCTTAATTTTGCTATCCAATCAAACCATATATTTAAAAACTCATAGCGCATGGAAGTTCTTTAAATTATTTCAAACTTTATTTTTTATTGTATTAGTTTTAAATCTGGCGCCTTTTTACAGACCAAAAGGGAATCATAGAGAATATCATTTCGATTCAACTAAATACATACATCTTTTAGAGGCAAATAATATTTTTTTGTTAGAAGCTATCTTGATTTCTCCATTGCTCTTATCTTACTTATATCATTTAACCATCGGTAGAAAAAAGTATATCATTTTAGAACGTGATGATGATAATATTTTCAACTCATAAATCTCCCTGAAAAAGCAGGGGGAAAACCCCGGTTTCTTTTGGTCTTGCTTTGGTCTTGTTTTGATCTTGTATTGCTCATACCGAAGTAGACCAAAAGGAAACCAAAAGAAGACCAGAACGAGAGAAGAACAAGACCAAAGCAAGACAGGAGGGAGAATGGCCTGAAATTAAAATACCCTCAAAGCTATTGTTGAATGAATTTTTCGCCCCGCTATTAGAAGAGTTAGTGAATCGCTCTTCAGATTTATAATAAGAATAAGGGCTAACCCTTATTTTCATTGAATAATTCAAAGACGTTATCTTGCCACTGCATTTTATATCTAAATCAAATTGTATGTTGACTGAAAACAATAATTGGTATCTGATCGAAGCTGTCAATGAACTTGATTCTCCTGCATTGGTTATTTATCCGGAACGTGTTACACATAATATTCAGACAGCGATAACTATGACAGGTGATGAAAACAGATTACGCCCGCATATTAAGACCAATAAATCTCCCGATGTCATACAATTATTAAAGCTGGCAGGCATCACCAAATTCAAATGTGCAACCATCGCAGAGGCAGAGCTATTAGGCCTAAGTGAGGCAAAAGATGTTTTATTGGCGTATCAACCGGTAGGCCCTAAATTAAAACGCTTTGTATCTGTCATTAAAAAATATCCTTTAAGCCGGTATGCCTGTCTAATCGATAATATAGATGCTGCCCGCGAAGCTGCTAAAATATTTGCAGCAGAGGGATTGGTTGTTCCTGTGTATATAGATGTAAATGTGGGACAGAATAGAACAGGCATTGAAGCCGGAACTGCCACTGTAGAATTATATATTGCTTCTGCAGCATTGAAAGGAATCATCCCGATTGGCCTTCATGTGTATGATGGCCATTTAAACGATAGTGACTTTACTATTCGAAAGCAAAAATGTGACGCCTGCTTTGCAACTGTTACACAAATGCAAGATGAAATAAGAGAAAAAGGTTTGGCTGAACCTGTAATCATTGCAGGTGGATCACCCAGCTTTTCTATTCATAGCAAAAGAGAAAACATTGAATGCAGTCCGGGTACGTTTATTTATTGGGATAAATGCTATTCAGATCTATGCCCTGAGCAAAATTTTCTTACTGCTGCCCTGATCATCACAAGGGTAATCTCCTTACCAACAAAAACAACCTTATGTATCGATCTCGGGCATAAATCTGTTGCAGCAGAAAATGAAATAAACAGGCGGGTATATTTTATAAATGCTCCTGAATTAAAAGCCACCAAACAAAGTGAAGAACATTTAATCGTTGAAGCAGGTGAAAATCATCCTTATAAGATCGGGGATGTTCTGTATGCCTTACCCCAACATATTTGTCCTACAGTAGCTTTATATGAAAGAGCTTATACAGTTAGCGATCACAAGATCACCGGAGAATGGACGAACACCGCTAGAGACAGAAAGATAAATATATAAGTGGTGAGTACTCCACCGCTATCTGAAGAGTTTGAGAAGCCACTCTTCAGATTTAAAATAAGAATCAGACTAATAAACTTAACCCAACGCGGCTCGTCTCTATATTATTTCATTAAGCTTTTGTACATTTATTTGACAACAGTGTTTAATTGAAACTCACTGCAAAACACAGACATTTAGACTATGACAGATGGTAAAAACTTATTGCTAAAGTATAAAGAGGTTATCATTTATGGCATCAGTTTGGCTTTTCTCCTGTTTCTTCTAAAATGGTTAGAACTTCGTTTTATAATATTTGACTACTCTTTTGAAATATACGTCGGATTTATTGCCGTTATTTTTACGGCATTAGGTATATGGCTTGCCTTAAAATTGACTAAACCAAAAATTGAAACCGTTGTGGTAGAAAAAGAAGTGTATGTAAACAGAAATGAAGGTTTTGTTCTGGATAAATCACTTGTCGCCCAACTTGAACTAAGTAAAAGAGAATTGGAAATATTGAGTTTATTAGCCGAAGGACACAGCAATCAGGAAATTGCCTCAAAACTTTTCGTTTCATTAAGCACCGTTAAAACACATATTCAAAATCTATTTGAAAAGTTAGATGTGAGAAGACGTACACAGGCAGTTGAAAAGGCAAAAAGATTAAATCTTATCCCTTAAAAAGCTCATACTTTGGTATGAAATTAAACGGTACAACAGAAAAATAGCCGAAAGTATGAGGGTAAAAAGAAAATTCTATTTGATTTTTACAGCATCAAACCAAAACCTAATCAAATGAAAAAAGTAGTCCTTGTTTACGGGATCATCGCAGGGCTGATCGTTGCCGGCATGATGGCCTTTTCCACTGGTTATTATTGTGCTAAGGGAGATTTTGAAGGGGGTATGATCTATGGCTATTCCGCCATGCTCATTGCTTTCTCGATGATCTTTGTTGGCGTTAAATCTTTCCGTGATAAACACAATGGCGGTACGATCAATTTCGGCAAAGCATTTAAGATCGGCCTTTTTATCTCATTGATCGCTTCTACCATCTATGTGATAGGCTGGCTGATCAATTACTATTGTTTTATCCCTGATTTTATGGATAAATACGCTGCTGCAATGATCACCAAAGCAAAAGCCAGCGGTATCAGTGCAGATGAACTTGCAAAGAAAGCAGCTGAAATGTCACAAATGAAAGAATGGTATAAAAATCCTCTGTTTATTGTCTTGATGACCTATGTAGAGATACTTCCGGTAGCTTTGGTCGTTACCCTTATCAGCGCACTGATTTTGAAAAGAACCAAACCCAAACAAATACAAACCGTTTAATTGAAATCTAAGCATATTTTCATCTATCAAAAAACATACAAATGAAAAAAGTAACAGGAATTGGAGGCATTTTCTTCAAATGTAAAGACCCAAATGCAATAAAAGAGTGGTATAACAAACATCTTGGTTTGGACGCAGGTCCTTATGGAGCAAGTTTTGAATGGCGACAACTTGATGCTCCTGAGAAGTTGGGCCTTACGCAATGGAATGTGAATACCGAAAAGGCAAAACTTTATGAACCTTCCACAAAAGACTTTATGATAAACTATAGAGTAGAGAATTTGGATGCATTGGTTGAAGAATTAAGAAAAGAAAACGTAACTATCGTTGACAAAATTGAAGATTCGGATTATGGAAAGTTTGTTCATATTTTAGACATTGAAGGAAATATAATTCAATTGTGGGAGCCTAAAGATTAAAGTATGGCTAAATTGTTGGTTGACGAACCTCGCTATCTGAATTGAAAAATTTGCTCTTCTGAAAACTGAGCATAGCGAGGACCATTGACAGTAGGCAACAGACAGTCAAGATCCTTCTTAGCTACTGTCTACCGTCAATGGTCTACCGTCAATTGTCTACCGTTTAATACACCAGATCCTCATAAGCACCCTGCAACTCATTATAGCTGTGCTGGTCTTTTGCTTCTTTGGCAGCCGCCATCCCCTTCTCATACCAACTGATGGCAGCTTCTTTCTCTCCTTTTTGCTCTAACAGTTTTGCCAAATGATAGTAAGAACCGATATAATCGGGCGATTCATTGAGTATGGTAAGAAAGAGTTCTTTGGCCTTTTCATCCTCATTTATTTTCAGGTATTCCAATGCCAGTGCATGTCGCAGAAAATTATCTTTCGGCTGTGCCTTTAAAAATTCGTGTATCCGCTCTATTCTGTTCATAAAAGTTCACAAATTATTTTTGCTGCAAAGTTTTGCTCTATAAAAAACAACCCTATATTTGCTAAATAGTTGCATAAACAACTAAATTGATTGACGCTATAAAATTACTGTATGAAAATTTTAGTCTGCATTAGTAAAACCCCCGATACCACATCAAAAATAGCTTTCAAAAACGGCAATACCCAATTTGATGAAGCGGGTGTACAATGGATCCTCAATCCCTACGATGAATGGTATGCCCTTGTAAAGGCTTTGGAACTGAAAGAAAAAGATGCAAGCACAGTCCTGCATTTAATAACAGTTGGAACCGCAGATTGCGATCCTATCATCCGCAAAGCTCTCGCCTTAGGCGGTGATGAAGCCATTCGTGTAAACACCGACAGCAATGACAGTTATTCGATTGCCTCACAAATTGCAGCTATTGCAAAAGACGGCGCTTATGATCTTATATTGACTGGAAAAGAAACCATTGATTATAACGGTGCTTCCGTTCCCGGATTCATTGCAGAATTACTGGATATGCCTTATGTTTCATTGGCCACAAAATTTGAACTGAACGGAACTGTAGCAACCATTGACCGTGAAATTGAAGGCGGCGAAGAAGTGAATGAAGTATCCTTACCTGTTGTGGTAGGATGTCAGAAAGGGATGTCCGAGCAAAGGATCCCGAACATGCGAGGTATCATGGCTGCAAGAACTAAACCATTGAAAGTAGTGGAACCTGTTACCATTGATGCATTGACCTCGGTACTAAGTTTTGAATTACCGGCAGCAAAAGCAGGCGTAAAATTAGTGGCAGCTGATAATGTGGCTGAACTAGTAAGATTACTGCACGAAGAAGCGAAAGCAATTTAACCTCCACCTCCCGAAAGCATTCGGGACAAGCTCTAAAGGGCTGTAAGAAAGTTCTTTTAAACTGAACATTTAAAATTTATCATTTAAAATTATTCTATGTCTGTATTAATATTTGTTGACCAAACAGAAAACCATATCAAGAAATCTTCTTTTGAGGTTTTGACCTATGGTGTAAAATTGGCTGCTCAAATCGGAACAACAGCTGAAGCCTTAGTACTTGGAACAGTGAATGATGATTTAGCTGCATTAGGTAAATATGGTGTTACAAAAGTTCATCAGGTTGCCAACGAAACATTGAATCATGTGGATACTCAATTGTACGCAAAAGTGATCGCGGAAGCTGCTACTGCAACTGCTGCAACTGTTATAGTGATGAGTCATAACCAAACAGGGAAAGCCATTGCAGCAAGGGTTTCAGCAAGATTAAAAGCAGGATTGGTGACGGCTGCCATCGCATTGCCAGATACCTCTACCAGTTTTACAGTAAAGAGAGCAGTATTCAGCGGTAAAGCATTTGCCAATGTAAGTATTGCCACTGCCATCAAAGTGATTTCGCTGAACCCGAATAGTTTTCATGTATCGATTGGAGAAGGAACTGCAGCAGTGCTGGCTTTGAATGTCGCCGTTGATACGTCAAAAATAATTGTCAAGGCTGTTCATAAAGTGAGTGGCGAAGTACCATTGACAGAAGCTGATATTGTAGTGAGTGCCGGCCGTGGATTAAAAGGACCGGAAAACTGGGGAATGATCGAAGAGCTTGCACATGAATTGCATGCTGCTAAAGCTTGTAGTCGCCCTGTTGCTGATTCAGACTGGAGACCGCATCATGAGCATGTTGGGCAAACAGGCGTTCAAATTGCACCCAACTTATATATTGCTATCGGTATTTCCGGAGCGATACAACATTTGGCAGGTGTGAACAGAAGTAAAGTAATCGTGGTGATCAATAAAGATCCCGAAGCCCCCTTCTTTAAGGCAGCCGATTACGGGATCGTGGGCGATGCATTTGAAGTGGTACCTCAATTAACGGCAGAGATCAAGAAGATGCATAATAGTTAGTGGGGTGGAAGGTGAATCGGCTAACAGGCTTTAACTTGCGAATAACGACTCCCGATTTACGATTCAAAATATATGTAATATAAATCCCACTCAATAATGAGTGGGATTTTTTGTTTTCAGGCTATTGCAGTTTGTGTTTCAAATTGATTTATTTTCGTGTACGATATGAAGAAGATCGAATTAGAAATAGTTGCCCTTTCACACAGTATTACACAAACGCATTCCTATGCTGTGGTATTGGGCGAGATCAGCGGCTTGCGCCGCTTACCCATCGTCATCGGCGGATTTGAAGCACAGGCCATTGCTGTTGCTCTGGAAAGGATGCAACCCAGCAGACCATTGACGCATGACCTGATGAAGAATTTCATGAACAGTTTTAATGTAGAACTGCAGGAAATAGTGATCAGCGATCTGCAGGAAGGGATCTTCTATTCAAAATTAGTTTGCAGCAGTGAAAATGATACAGTGGAGATAGACAGCAGAACAAGTGATGCATTGGCTTTGGCTGTTCGTTTCGGTTGCCCTATTTATACCTACGAACATATTTTAGAAAGTGCAGGCATATTAATGGATGATGCACCTGAAAAAAAGAAAAAGGGCGAACCGGTAGGTATCCAGGAAACAGGTGGCGGTACAGAAAACCTAAGCCATATGAATCTCGAAGAATTACAAACTTTATTGAATGATGTATTGGAACACGAAGATTATATACGTGCCATTGCCATCAGAGACGAGATCAATAAACGCAAATAATATCGCAGATTATTTTGAATGGTTTATGATTGAATGATTTAAAATATCTCTTTTAAAAAAGCAATCTTCCTTCATAAAAAATCATAACTAAATCCTCAAATCTGTGATCAGTTTCCCCAATTGTAAGATCAATCTCGGATTAAATATCATTCGCAAAAGAGTTGATGGTTATCATGACCTGGAAACGGTATTTTATCCGTTGATGATACGAGATGTATTAGAAGTAATTCAGACGATGGACGATAGACAGGAGACAGTAGAGAATCGTCAACAGTCTACCGTCTACCGTCTACCGTCTACCATCAATTTCTCTACATCCGGTTTAAACATTGAAGGAGATCCCAATAACAACCTTTGCATTAAAGCCTATCATTTATTACAAAAAGATTTTCCTTCACTCCCATCAGTCAAAATGCATTTGCATAAGACCATTCCAATGGGTGCAGGATTGGGAGGCGGCAGTGCCGATGGGGCTTTTGCTTTGAAATTACTGAATGAAAAATTTCATCTCAACCTATCAACTAATCAACTGATCAACTATGCTTTGCAGTTGGGAAGTGATTGCCCTTTCTTTATCATCAATCAACCCTGCTTTGCCAGTTCAAGGGGTGAAGTATTGGAAAAGCTTAGTGTGAACCTTTCTGCATATAAATTTATGATCGTCAATCCGGGTATTCATATATCTACTGCTTGGGCATTTGCACAGATCTTAGCACAACAACCAAAGCAATCCATCAAAGACATTATTCAGAAGCCTGTTTCAGAATGGAAAGACTTATTACAAAACGATTTTGAGTATGCAGTGATGAAAGAATATCCTGCCATTGGACAAATCAAAGAAACACTTTATCATGCAGGTGCAGCTTATGTTTCCATGACCGGTAGCGGAAGTACGGTATACGGAATATTTGAAAAAGAAAGGGAGATCAAAACTGATTTTCCATCTGCTTACTTTACACAAATATTGTAAAGTTGTTCTATTTAACTTCAACCTCTTTATCTTCATATTCGCTTTGAAAGTCCTGCTGAACATATTATTGAAACCGGTACAATATCTCTATTGTATTTATGCATTGTTGGTTTTTATTGTCTTGATGTTCATAGCACTTCCCTTTGTATTGGTTGCTTCTGCATTTGGAATAAAGGGAGGAAACTTTATTTATAAAATTTGTGCTGCCTGGGCCAAGACCTGGTATCTGCTGATCGGAATACGACATAAGGAGATCTTTGAAGCACCGCATGACAGAAAGAAGCAATTCATTTTTGTAGCGAACCATATATCCTATATGGATATTCCTCCCATCCTCACCAGTTTAAACCAACCCATCAGAGTATTGGGTAAATATGAGATGATCAAAGTACCTGTATTCGGATGGATCTATAAAGCTGCGGTAATCTTAGTGGACAGAAGAGATGCTGACCGAAGATCGAAAAGTGTGCGTGCCCTAAAAGCAGCGATCAATCATGGAATTTCGATCTTTATTTTTCCGGAAGGAACATTTAATCTTACAGGAGAGCCGTTAAAGGATTTTTTTGACGGGGCATTCCGCATCGCCATTGAAACAAAAACACCTATTAAACCTTTATTGTTCATAGATACTTTAGAAAGGCTACACTATAGAAGTGTTTTTGATTTAACCCCCGGAAAATGCCGTGTTGTATTTCTGGAGGAAGTGCCCGTTGATACTTATACGATGAAAGATATTCAGAAACTCAAGCAACACGTGTACGACCTGATGGAAGCAGGATTGAAACGCTATCGTAAGTATACTACTACCCCTACTCCAAAAGGGGAATAAGAATCTCGGTTTAAGGTTTCTTAATGATGTATTTTAGCATTCTGCATTTCTATGAGCAAACAAGATAAAAATACGTTGTTTACAAACTCTCCTTCAGGGGTTGGGGGTTACTGCGAGGTCATCATTCCCTTGGCATTGCCTACTAACTATACTTGGTCTATTCCTGAGCATTTACAGCATGCAGCTAAAGTTGGCATCAGGGTTGAAGTGCAACTGCGTAATAAAAAATATGCAGGTATCATCAGATCGATCCATCAACAAAAACCTGCTGCATTCGAACCGAAAGAGATATTGAATATACTGGATGATGAACCCTTGGTCTATGAAAAACAATTGCAATTATGGCAATGGATCGCCAATTATTATATGTGCAGCGAAGGTGAAGTGATGCAGGCTGCTATCCCATCCAATTTAAAATTATCCAGCGAAAGCATATTAATCTGGAATGAGGAATATGGCATTGACTTTAGCGATTTGAATGATGAGGAATACATTGTTGCCGAAGCCCTCGAATTGAAGAAAGAACTGCGTTTAAGTGAAGTACAGCAATTATTGGATGCATCGCATGTATACCCTGTAATCAAAAAGTTAATTGATAAAAAAGTTTGTTTCATTTGGGAAGAGTTGAAGGATAAATACAAAGAGAAAACTGAAACATTCATTACCCTGAATCCCGACTACCATAACGAAGACAAATTAGCAGACCTGTTGAATAACAGGGGCAAAGCACCCAAACAAATGGAACTCCTGCTCTCCTATCTTCATTTAATAAGAACGGAAGGAGAAGTCATCCAATCCGCTTTACTAAAAAAATCAAATGCCACTGCTGCACAGTTAAAAGGATTGATCGATAAGAAAATATTGGTCGCAGAAAAAAGACCTGTCGACAGGATACGGTCTTTGGCAAAAGACACCAACATAGATTTTGAATTCTCTGAAGCACAACAACAGGCTGCCGAAGAAGTATTGAAAGTGTTTGATGAAAAACAGGTTTGTTTGCTGCATGGTGTTACAGCCAGCGGCAAAACACAATTGTATATTCAGTTGATCGATGAGTACATTAAAAAAGGGAAACAGGTATTATATCTTTTACCGGAAATCGCATTGACATCCCAGATCATCCGTCGTTTACAAAAACATTTCGGCGGACAAATAGCCATCTACCATTCCAAGTTCAACCCGAATGAAAGAGTAGAGATCTGGAACAAAATAAAAACTGGAGAAACAAAAGCAGTATTGGGTGCCAGGTCTGCTCTGTTCCTTCCGTTTCATGATCTGGGATTAATTATTGTTGATGAAGAACAAGATGCATCTTTTAAGCAACAGGAGCCTGCACCGCGTTATCATGCAAGAGATGCGGCAGTATATTATGCTTCCTTATTTAATGCTAAAGTTTTATTAGGTAGTGCAACACCATCCATTGAGAGTTATTATAACTGCACACGAAATAAATACGGATTGGTGGTATTGAATGAACGTTATGGCAATGTTGACCTACCTACCATCGAATTAATAGATATAAAGAAGATTGCACAAAAAGATAAAACGAAGATCGCTTTAACACCGCAACTCATTACTGCAATTGAAACTTCTTTACAACAAAAAAAACAAGTGATCTTGTTTCAGAACAGAAGGGGTTACTCGCCTTACATGATCTGTAATACCTGCGGATGGATCCCTCAATGCCAGCATTGTGATGTAACACTTACTTACCATAAAGCAAAGAATAAATTAAGCTGTCATTATTGCGGTAGTACTTATCCTGTCATTACCACCTGTGCAGCATGCGGTAGTCATAATTTTATTCAGAAAAATTTCGGTACAGAGAAAATTGAAGAGTTACTGGTTGAACAATTCCCTGATGCCAAGATTGCAAGAATGGATTATGATACTGTGAAAGGAAAAGATGCGCATGATAATATGATCAAATTATTCGAACAGCAGCGTATCGATATATTGGTAGGAACACAAATGGTGGTAAAAGGTTTAGATTTTGAACACGTGAATTTGGTAGGTATCATTGATGCAGACGGTATTTTAAACTTTACAGATTTTCGTGTGAATGAAAGGGCATTCCAACTCATGGAACAGGTAAGCGGACGAGCAGGCCGTAAAGACGGCAAGGGAAATGTTTTGGTGCAGGTGAGTAATATGCATCATCCTGTACTACAATTTGTGAAAGAACATGATTATAAAAAGCTATTCTATTACGAACTGGAAAGCAGAAAAGCATATCAGTATCCGCCTTTCACAAGATTGATCACCATCATTTTCAAACACAAAGAAAAACATATTGCAGAGGAAGCCGCCAATATCATGATACAGGGGTTGAAACGCAATTATAGTCCTTATTTAAATGGCCCTGCACAGCCTGTGGTTGACAGGATACGCAATCAATATATATGGGAGATATTGCTGAAATTACCGAAAGATGCAGCCCTCATCAATCGTTGCAAAATAGAGATAGAGCAACAAACCGTCATCATTCAAACCAATAAGAATTATCGCAGCGTAACCATATTACCTGATGTTGATCCGATTTGATTTAGCATGATCATATGCTTAGTTTAAGATCCTGCCAATAATTCTATCGCATCATATTCATATATGCATTTCCCTTGTATTTCCTGCTTAGCAGCATTTACCATCGCTGCGGCAAGTATCTCACCCTGCATAGCCTTATATTTTTTAAAAGAGCCAAAAAACAAAACTGACAAAGCTTTGAATGTTCCTTGCAAAATATTCTCACCGAACCTATATTCCTTTCTGTTACCCAATAACATCGAAGGCCTAAAAATATGAAGACTGTTAATACCTAGTGTACTGATGGCTTCTTCTAATTCACCTTTCAATCGTAAATAAAAGTTCGTGGCTGCCGCATTTGCCCCTACGGATGATACAATTGAGAAACTTTGAAACCCCGCTGCTTTTCCTAAAACTGCCGCATTCAAAGGAATATCATAGTCGATACTGCGATACAATTGATTATTTCCTTTTACATTTTTCTGTGTTGTTCCAATGCAACTGAATATGTAATCACCGGTTCCGAGTTTGTTTTGATAATCGGTCAGATCAGCAAAATCTACTATGGCTGTCTCCAGTTTTGGGTGCTCTAGCAGTATCGGCTTCCTTACCAGTATTCTTACTTTAGAAAATGACTCATCTTTTAATAGTTTTTGTGTAACCAGATTACCGATCATTCCGCTGGCTCCAATTACAACTGCTGTTTGTTGCTGCATATTTCTTTATTTTGCTGGATGCAAATTCAGGAAAATATTTCATTAAAGCCTTTTAATACTTTTGGGATCGCTGCAAAGGCCAAGTACTTCTCTTCCTTTGCAAGTATTGATGAATTAATGGAGTTACTCTCCCACTCCCGACTAAAGACTCAAGACTCCCGACTCATCCTCGGGGGTGGAAGTAATATCTTATTCACCAGAGATTTTGATGGCCTTGTTTTAAAGAATGGACTAAAGGGAATTCAATTGTTGAAAGAAGATGATAAATTCTATTATGTAAAAGCAGCTGCGGGTGAAATATGGCATGAATTTGTTTTGTATTGCATCGAACATGATTATGCGGGTGTGGAGAATTTAAGTTTGATACCCGGAAGCGTGGGTGCAAGCCCAATGCAGAATATCGGAGCGTATGGTGTTGAGATCAAAGATGTGTTTGAAGAACTGGAAGCTTTTCATATCAATGATAAAAGCATTCAAACATTTTCGTTAGAAGAATGCGCTTTTGGTTACAGAGAATCTGTATTCAAGAAAAAATATAAAGACCAGTTTGTGATATTGAATGTTACATATAAATTAAGAAAGCAGGCACAATACAATACAACTTATGGAGCCCTCACCAAAGAAATGGAAAAAGACGGCGTAAAAGAATTATCCATTAAGAACATTTCCGATACTATCATAAATATTCGCAAAAGCAAATTGCCCGACCCAAAAGTCGTGGGCAATGCGGGAAGCTTTTTCAAGAACCCTGTTGTTTCGAAATTCCGCTGGCATTTTATATGGGAACAATATAAAGACGTTTCTGCTTATATGGTTGATGATATGCATTATAAAATAGCCGCTGGATGGCTTATAGAGAACTGTGGGTGGAAAGGTTTTCGCAATGGCGATGCAGGCTGCAATCCCTTACAGGCATTGGTCCTTGTCAATTATGGCAATGCAACAGGAAAAGATATCTTCGACTTGAGTGAAGAGATCATTCAGTCAGTCAAAAAGAAATTCAGTATTGAACTGGAAAGAGAAGTAAACATTATTTAAAGTCATCCTCACTCAGATCATCTTCTTCTCCAAAATTAATATTGCCCAGGTTCATCATGCTACCCATTAGATCTTTAAACTCGATCTTACCTTCGATCACTTTTTTACTGATGATGGAATAAGAAGCCAATCCGTGCAAAACAAATTCCATCAGCAAAGCATTCTCTTTTTCATTAGCTGTATGAAAGTATTTTTTTACAAAAGCATGCAGTCCGTCCACCTGATATAAAGCCGCAATTTTATCGGCATCTTTTATATCTACTAAAATATCCAAATGATTGCCTGCATCAAACCAGCGAGTGATTGATTTGTAAGGATTTTCAATTTCTTTTTCTTCAACTGATCTTTTGCCCGCACTTCTTCTTTTCTTTGCCTGTTCAGGATTTGGGAAATATTGAATGAATTGTGTACGTATAGATTTGTCCAATAAATTAACTGCCACCTGATAAGGCCCCTCCTGTTCACCTTCATATACTAATTCAATTTTTCCGGTGATGGAAGGAATAACACCTACCAGATCACTGATCCAGACCTGTGTTTTCATTTCATCATGAATAATAGCTCTGCGCTCCGCACTGCTCACGGCATTCTCATAAGCTGCAATGGTAAGCCTTGCACTCACACCGCTTTTCTTATCAACGTATTCATTGCTTCTTGCTTCAAAAGCGATCTGTTCGATCAATCTTTTGATTACATCACTTACTGTTACTCTTTGTTTCTGTTCATCCAGAATATGTGATTCCTGCTCAGTGATCGCTAAAGATATTTCAATTGTTTTTGGGTAATGCGTTAATATCTGCGATTCTATCCTATCCTTCAATGGTGTTACAATACTGCCTCGATTGGTATAATCCTCAGGATTGGCAGTGAACACAAATAAAATATCCAATGGCATTCTTAATTTGAACCCCCGGATCTGAATATCACCTTCCTGCAAGATATTGAACAATGCAACCTGTATCCTGGCCTGAAGATCAGGCAATTCATTGATAACGAAAATGCCTCGATTGCTTCTTGGAATGATGCCGTAATGGATCACTCTTTCATCGGCGAAACTTAATTTCAAGTTTGCCGCCTTGATCGGATCAATATCACCGATCAGATCAGCCACACTAACATCAGGTGTAGCAAGCTTTTCGCCATATCTTTCGCTTCTGTGTATCCACTGGATCGGAGTTTCATCACCGTATTCTGTAATAATATCTTTTGCGAATTTACTTAAGGGCTGCATCGGGTCATCATTCACTTCACTTCCGGCAACAACAGGAATATATTCATCGAGCAGATCTATCATTTGCCTGGCCATTCTCGTTTTTGCCTGACCACGCAATCCCAGAAATAAAATATTATGACGTGATAGTAAAGCTCTTTCTGTATCGGGAATAACAGAGTCCTCATAACCTAAAATTCCGGTGAAAGCATTCTCTTTCTGCTTGATCTTGTCGATCAAATTATTTCTGACTTCTTCTTTGATCGATCTGGGCTTATAACCACTCTTCTTTAATTCGCCTAAAGTTTTAATTTTCTTGATATCCATAATTATTTTTTATCCTTAGCTTTTGTTTTTCAATTTAACTTTTGTTGCCTTCGAATCATCCAGCGAATGATTCGCACTCTTGCACGTTCTGAACAATGTGAATCGTTAGTCGTGAATCGCAAGTTAATGATCCTACTTGCGACTTCCGATTTTCGATTCACGCTTCCTAATAAACCGTCTTTCTTTTCCCGCTTTCAAAATCTTTAAAAATAAATGCACCCAATTTATCTAACGATGCGAAGAAAGCTTTGCCTTGATTCATCTCAGTAAATTCCTGTACAAACTTTTGCAGATAAGGGTCCGAAGCGATCATAAAAGTAGTGATCGGTATTTTAAGCTTCTTACACTGTGCTGCCAGATTGATACATCGATTCATGATCTTTCTGTCAATACCAAAGCTGTTCTTATAATAACGTTTGCCCACTTTCAAACAGGTGGGTTTACCGTCAGTGATCATGAATATCTGCTTGTTGGGATTCTTTTGCTTGCGCAAGAGATCCATTGCCAATTCCAATCCGGCAACAGTATTGGTATGATAAGGCCCCACTTGCAGATAAGGCAGGTCTTTTACTTCAATTGTCCATGCATCATTGCCAAACACTACTATATCCAATGTGTCTTTTGGGTATTTTGTTTGTATCAATTCACTCAATGCCATTGCCACTTTCTTGGCAGGGGTGATCCTATCCTCACCATATAAGATCATCGAATGTGAGATATCGATCATCAACACGGTAGATGTTTGCGATTTGAAATCCGTTTCTCTGATCTGCAGATCATCTTCATGCATCGAAAAATTCTCAATGCCATGATTGATCTGAGCATTGCGGATGCTTTCTGTAAAATCAATATGTTCTAACATATCTCCAAACTGAAAAGAACGTGTTTCGGGATTGATCTCATCTCCTTGTCCGGGTTTGAATGTTTGGTGATTGCCTGCTCTTGTTTTCTTCAATTTTCCGAATATTTCTTCCAGGCTTCTTTTGCGAATACTCTGTTCACTTTTGCCTGTGATTTTAAAACTGCCATCAACAGGATTTTCTTTCATATAACCATTGTTCTTCAGGTCATCAATAAAATCGCCCATCCCGTATTCATCATTTGTAAACTCATATTGCTTATCCAGCTCATTCATCCAACTCAAAGCTTCTGCGGCATCTCCATTAGTATATGTAAGCAATTGCATAAAGATGTCGAGCATTTGCTCAAACTTTGTTTTATCTTTCTCTTTTGAGTTGAATTGTATGAAGCGATGGCCGATCATGTTATAATCTGAATATTTTTTATATTAACACATGAAGTTAGCATAAGGTTCTAATAAATAAAGCCCCGCAAATTGCGAGGCCCTATTTTTATCTTAAATCGTAATGATTATTTTTTCCCTTTAATGCTGTCGTTTCCTAATGTTTTCCCATTTTCAGCAGTTGCGGGTTTTAATCCATAAACCTGTTCCATTTGATTAAGTGCCTGCAAATAACTCTCCGCTGTGCGTTTTTCCTCCGACATATTATCGGCCCTGTATCCGCTCAATGAATTATAATATTTGATCTGTTGTTCGAGATCTTTTTTCACTGATTCTTTTACTTTAGCAGCCAGTTCCTTTGCATCTGCACGATAACAGGCATCAAGGAACATTAATGATGTTCTGTCATGTTGATTATAACGGCTAACCATGCCATAAGGGAAATTTTCCTGCAGGATCATTTTATCAGCTCTGTTCAATACATTACGTGCAGAGTCTTTTTTTCCTTTTGCCGCCAGATAGGTTCCCAACTCACCATAAGCCTGTCTTATGCTGATCAGATGCCTGCGATTTTCTTCATCATAATAAACACCTTTCAGGTCAGCATTTCCGAAGCCGAATTTGTTCATCGCTTTATCATACATCCAATCACCATTGATATCGTCTCCTTCCACAGGAACCAAGCGTGAACTTAACCCGTCTTTACGTAAATATTTTCCGAAACCTATTTCACCAAAACTGCTCGTAAAATAAATGGGTCTTTGCCAATGATTAGCTGCAATGATATTTAAAACTGCAAGGTCATTTTTCATTAAAGTACCACGAGGTATTTCAAAACGTAATTCGCTCACAACACTATCATTTGCATTTACTGTCCCGTTCTTTAGCACTAAGGCTTTATCTACAGGCACTGAAACTTTTCTTGCAGGGAAAGAATTCAATAATTCGCCTCTTGTATTATCCATTTTATCTGGATCATCACTGCCCACATAGTTCTTCATCATATCATAGAGATCATAATAACGATCCTGCGGAATTGTTTTAGGATTGTAGACGATATAATCTCTTTTGCGTCCTTCAATCTGATCAGCGGTCCATATTACATCGATTGGATCACTCTCATTTATTTTATAACGTAACTGATTGATGTACCAGTCGATACCCAATAAACTATAATTGATCACACGTACATCTTTACGGATACCCTCCACCTCCTGAGCATACCACAAAGGGTAGGTATCATTATCACCGAATGAAAACAACACTGCATTCGGTGCACAGCTTTCTAAATAATCTTTAGCAAGGTCTCTTGCCAACACCTTCTTACTTCTGTCATGATCATCCCATTCCTGTTGCGCCATCACCATGGGAACTGCCAGTAAACAAGCTACAGTAGCGATAGCAGATGCAGTAGTTTGAGACAGTTTCTTAGTGAGCCATTCTGCGATTGTCATCACACCCAAGCCGATCCAAATGGCGAATGCATAGAAACTCCCCACATATGCATAATCCCGTTCACGTGGCTGGTTACCTGCCTGATTCAAATACAACACGATCGCAATGCCTGTAAAAAAGAATAACAGCAAAGTAACAAATGCATCATCCCCTCTTTTCTTAAAATGATAAAACAACCCGATCAATCCTAAAATGAACGGCAATCCAAATAAGCTGTTATGTGCTTTATTATTTTTTAGGCTATCAGGCATCTTACTCTGATCACCATAGATCATGCTATCAATAAAGTTGATACCGGTGATCCAGTTACCATCACGACCATTTCCTATAAATACTCCCTGAACATCATTTTGTTTTCCTATGAAATTCCATCCGAAATAACGGAAGTACATCCAGTAAAATTGATACTGTACAAAGAATTTTATATTATCGATCTGATTGGGAGAACGATCATATTTTTCTCTGCCATCCTTATCTCTGTATTTTTCAATACCGAGGAAGCTTGAATAATAATCTGCATGATACTGATCATTGCTTCCATCCCAAACACGTGGCAGGATCATCTTTTCTTCAGGAGCATAAACATAATGCCCGTCTTTTCCTATCTCTACATATTTATCTTTTCCTTTCTGATATTTAGCAGCGCCTAATTTATAATCCGATGGCTCAGAATTAAATTTCTGACCGTATAACAAAGGGAAATCACCATATTGATCACGTCCCAAATAACCCACTAAACTCATTGGATTATCTACATTATACATATCCACAGCAGGGTCTGCATTACTGCGTATCATTGTAGTAAGGTAAGTACTGTATCCGATCAATGTAAACGCAAAGCACCAGATAAATAAACGTAGGTAATGCCATGATCTTTTTTCAGCGAAACGAAGACCTATCCAGATCAGAATGGCTAATAATATAAAGAAAACTGTAAACCCGCTGAAGAAAGGCAAGCCAAGATCATTTACAAATGTTCTGTCAAATGCTCCCGCAAAACCAATACTGTATTGAATTACACCTATCTGCACTATGCCCAGTAGCACACCGCCGATGATAAAAAAGATATAAGCGCCGCCATAGTACTCTTTCTTCTCCTTATTGAATCTTTCAATGAGGTACAATAAACCGATCGCAGCTGCTGCACCAATGATCATTAATCCGCCTACTGTTCCATCAGTGGAAAGTCCAAGTTCTTCATTCGCCTCACCACTGGCAGCAATCATCGCAATAATAAATGCCAGTACTCCTCCGATACCTGTTAAGATCAAGAACCATTTACGGATCAGTTTATAATTGAAAGTCTCTCTCTTCCTGAAATAATAAACCATCACGATAGCAGGAATATTCAATAAACATAATAAGTGCACACCAATAGATAACCCAATCAAAAAGAATATGAATACTAACCATTTGTCTGCAGCCGGGTTTTTTGCTTCAGCTTCATGATCCCATTTTAATATCGACCAAAAAACAATGGCACTGAAGAAAGAACTTGCTGCATATACTTCACCTTCAACAGCGCTATACCAGAATGAATCACTGAATGTATAAGCCAGTGCTCCAACAACACCTGCACCCATGATGCTCCATGCTTGTGCAGAACTCATCACATCATTCACTCCCAGTTTTGCAATTCTACGTGCGAAGTGTGTGATCGTCCAGAATAAAAATAGAATTGTAAACCCACTCAGTAAAGCACTCATGATATTCACCGCTTTAGCTGCAGTCATTGGATTATTTCCGAAGAGGATAATAAAGACCCTTCCCATTAAAATAAATAAGGGTGCTCCGGGTGGATGCGGAATCTGCACTTTATAACAGCTACTTACAAATTCGCCGCAATCCCAGAAACTGCCACCGGCTTCTGCAGTTAAAATATACACTGTACAAGCAATTAAACCTATGGCCCATCCAACTAGGTTATTCGTCTTTTTAAAGTTCATTGATCTTGGTTTTTAAGAGTATAGCAAACATACCTTAATAATGGGAAATACGAAAATGCAGATTGGTCACAATCATGCATAAACTTGCCATAATTATCCTTCAATTATATTTTTAACATTTTATAACATACTAATGATCACCGGGACAGTGACATTCCCATTCATTAGCAAGGTCTATACATGTTACAACAGTCATTACAACACCGCAGGGAGCGAAGATGATTCTCAAATGCTGATCCTTTGCATAACCTTCCACAGCATATTTTTGGTGACAGGCATCCGCATTTAATTCGCTCTTGTGATAATTGATCGTTCCGTTTTGCAGAATGTCCTTTATTTCGGCTTCATCAATATGCCTGCAATCCATTCTGCAACGGGCATGCTTGGAATAATGAAATTGAGCCGGATTTCTGTTCAATTCATCAACAGGCTGAATTGCAGTATCCCTTTTAGCAGAATTTGCATCAACTCTCTTTTGAGTTGCCTCTGTGCAGGATAATAAAATGATCATTATCCACCCAAACAGTCCGACACATATCCATTTCATTTTCATAAATACAAAAATAAGTATCCTGCTACATCTTGGAACTTCTGTCTTGCTTCTTGTTCCTTGAATCTTGTGTCTTGAATCTTGTGTCTTGGCCCCTTATCTTGCAACTTGTAACTTATCGTCTTATCTTTGCCGCCCTTATGCAGCAACGTTCCGTAGCATTTCATACTTTAGGATGTAAGCTCAATTTTTCTGAGACATCCACTCTATCGCGTATGTTAGAGTTAGAAGGCTTTGTTAAAAAAGATTTCGAGGATCTTGCTGATGTGTATGTGATCAATACCTGTTCTGTTACCGATAATGCAGATAAGGAATGCCGTTATCTGGTCAGGCGTATTCAACGAAAAGCACCCGAAAGTTTTGTAGTGATCACCGGTTGCTATGCCCAATTAAAACCTAAAGAAATATCCGAGATCCCGGGAGTTGATCTGGTATTGGGTGCCGCTGAAAAATTCAATCTGGCCAAACATATCTCAGAACTTGCAAAAGGTGATTCAGCTAAAATTTGTAGTTGCGATATTGAAGAAGTGAGCGGATTTACTGCTTCTTTTTCAATGAACGACCGAACCCGGACTTTCTTAAAAGTGCAGGATGGATGCGATTATAATTGTTCTTTCTGTACCATTCCTATGGCAAGAGGTAAAAGCAGAAGCGATACTATTGAAAATGTGGTGGCCAATGCAAATGCAATTGCAGCATCTGGTGTGAAGGAAATTGTGCTCACAGGTGTTAATCTCGGCGACTTTGGTAAAGGTCCTGATGGCAATAAAATCAATGAAGAAAGTTTCTTGGCACTGATAAAGGAATTGGAAAATGTAAAAGGCATTGAACGTTACCGCATCTCTTCCATTGAACCCAATTTGTTGACCGATGAGATCATTGAATTTGTGGCAAAGAGCAAAAAGTTCATGCCCCATTTCCATATCCCCTTGCAAAGCGGAAGTAATAAAATGCTCGGATTGATGCGCAGAAGATACAAACGAGAATTATATTTAGAGAAAGTTGAGAAAATAAAAAAACTGATCCCGTATTGTGCCATAGGAGTAGATGTGATCATTGGGTTTCCTGGTGAAACAGATGATGACTATAAGGAAACATTTGATTTCTTACACACACTGGATATTTCTTATCTCCATGTATTTACTTATTCCGAACGAGACAATACTTTGGCTGCTGAAATGAAAGAGAGCGTGCCGATGCAAATTCGCCATGAACGCAATAAATCTTTACGTAATCTCTCTTATATGAAAATGCAGTATTTCACACAACAACATGCAGGACAAACAAGAAAAGTATTGTTTGAGATCTTTGAAAAGAACGGCATGATGGAAGGCTATACCGATAATTATCTCCGCATTCAAACGCCTTACCGTAAAGAATGGGCGAACGAAGTAGTGGAATGGAGTCTATGATTAAACAAGTTCAATAACCATTGCACTGGCACCCCCCCCACCATTGCAAATACCTGCTGCACCAAGCTTTCCACCGTTTTGTCTTAATACATTGATGAGTGTTACAATAATTCTTGCGCCACTGCAACCTAAAGGATGACCGATAGAAACAGCACCACCATTCACATTTACTTTGGCAGTATCTAATTTCATTTTTTGCGCATTTACAATTCCTACTACTGAGAATGCTTCATTCAATTCTACAAAATCAATATCCGCCATCTTCAGTCCTGCTTTTGCAACGGCTTTTGGAACAGCTAAACTTGGTGTCGTTGTAAACCATTCCGGTGATTGTTCTGCATCCGCGTAACTTTTCATGACAGCGATCGGTTTTATACCCAATGCATCTGCTTTCTCTTTGCTCATCAATACCAATGCCGCAGCTCCGTCATTCATCGTACTGGCATTAGCAGCAGTTACCGTTCCGTCTTTGATGAAAGCTGGTTTTAATTCGGGTATCTTATCAAATTTTACAGAAAAGGGTTCTTCATCCTTGGCAAAAACAGTTGTCCCTTTTTTAGAAACGAGGTCAACAGGCACTACCTCATCATTGAATTTGCCGGCATTCCATGCAGCCTGACTTCTTTTATAACTTTCGATCGCAAAGGCATCCTGATCTTCTCTTGTTATCTTGCATTCCTTCGCACACAATTCAGCAAAATTTCCCATCGCTGAATTTTGATAAACATCGGTCAACCCATCTTTTGATAAACCATCGATTAGTTTTGTATCGCCGTATTTATTTCCCCAACGCATATTGGTTACATAGAATGGAACATTGCTCATACTTTCCATACCACCAGCTACTACAATATCAGCATCGCCTAATAAAATATCCTGCGCTGCCTGTGCAATGGCCTTCATACCGCTGGCACAAACTTTATTTACTGTTGTACAAATAACCTGATCGGGTAACCCTGCAAATTTTGCAGCTTGCCGGGCCGGCGCTTGCCCCACATTGGCCTGTATTACATTGCCCATATACACTTCTTCAACCTGTTCGGTTTTTAATCCTGCTCTTTCTACCGCTGCTTTAATAGCGATAGCACCCAACTGAGTTGCTGAAAGGTCTTTCAAGCTACCACCAAAACTCCCTATAGCTGTACGTACTGCCGAAATAATGTAAACAGTTCTGTTATTCATATCGCATAGTTATGATACAAATATAATTGTTAGTACTAACATCTGTTAGTACAAATAATGGCGACAGTATCTAAAAGACAAATTATTGAGAAAGCTATGTATAAGAAGTTCTATAATTCGAACGAAAAGAGGTTCTTTCAAGTATCCGCGCATTCTTGACAGTAACGGACAATAAAATAACAGGTTGTTTTGGGAAAAACAAATTCGCTTGGTCGGGATGACCAATACGCTATAGAAAAGAATTCAAAAATCTATGATTCTTTATTCACTACAACAGAAAGCTTAGTGAACTCTCCACCGCTATAAATCTTAGCGAGATTAACATTCTTAGACTTATTCCATTCTTCAATTAATGAAACCGGAACAATACGCCAGAAGTTTTTAGATTTCAAATCAGAATAATCTTTATCCTGAATGATAATACCATTAATGGAGTTTCTTTTCTTAAAATCTACTTTAACAGATTTAGTCGGAGGGATAACATTACCCTCAACAAATTTCGATATTAACTCAATTGTCATGCCCAAATGTACGTTTTTTGCCCCTAAACGGCTGATTTATTTTTGTTAATAGTTTTTTTCGGCTCGCATTTATGAATACAATATTTTGCAACCTGAATGAATAAAGATTTGAGATTTTTTCTTTTTATAAGTGTATTCTCCTGTTACTTACCCGCTTTTTCGCAGAATATTGACGGGCACTGGTTCGGCACAGGCAAAGTGTCCACATTAGGCAATCATGACGAATATCTTACCGAATTGGTGATTCGGCAAACCGGTAAAAAGATCAGTGGTGAACTGAATTACTATTTTAAGGATGGTTACTTTATCACTCCCGTTACGGGGACATATGATGCGGAAAAAAGGCAGCTATTGTTAAAAGACTTTGAATTAATTCATCCTGCTGCTGCCACGGCGAGAAATGGATTTACAACTATCATGAATGGGGAATTTCTATTACGCGTTTCTAGAACTGAATCTGTTTTATCAGGAGCTTTAAAGAGTGATCCAACACATCGCTATACAACACCTGCTATCAATTTCTCATTGACCAGAACTTTCGATACTATTCCAGCCATTGTAGAAACAGTAAGCGATGTGATTATTGATTCACTCAATCTCAGCCCGTCGATTGCCATAACTGCTGCGCCGGTATACAAAGCAATAACAAAAGATAGCATCCGCTCTAAATCAATTGCAAGAGAACTCACGGTAAATTCCTCGCTGATCAAATTGGAATTCTACGATAGCGGTGAGATTGATTATGACAGCATTTCAGTATACATGAATAATAAAATGATACTGCCCAAATCAATGCTCAATTATGATGCACTGAAAATAACAATTCACCTTGATGAAAGTCGTGAATATACTGATATCAGTATGTTTGCCAATAATGTGGGATTGGTTCCTCCCAACAGTGCCGTATTGATCCTATATGACGGGGATAAACGCTATGAAATTGAAATGAACAGCGACTTTAAACAATCTGCTACTATCCGTTTGAGAAAGAATAAGGGCTAGTAACTGATCAGTTCAGCGTTCAGTTTTTTTGCCAGTCCTTCTGCACCCCAACGCATTACGAGATTGTGATTATAATTAAAAGCTGGTTTCAAGAAAAATGAAAAGGTATTCATCCAAGCTTTATTGGTCAGTACTTTCCAATCATATTGTACAAAAGTGATCCCGTTCTTTTCGCCAAAATACCAGGTTCCTGTTCCTTCCAACTCGCCAGAGGCATCGCCGCTCAGCATTTTGAATTCTTCTTTCTTTTTGAATTTCATTTTAAATGCCAGCTTATAAGGCAATTGGCTCTTCCAAATATATTCTTTTATACTATTGATCCCTTCAGCATTTCCATTAGAAATTTCATTCACTTCTAAAACCCCTTTCCACCAGTTTGGCCATTGGTCAGAATCATAGATCGCATTCCAAACCAGTTCAAGCGGGGCCTTGATCTGCCAGCGTGTAATAAAATTGTATTGAACAGCCATTGGATTTGTTTTCTACTATCTACGATAAAAAAAGACTTTAGGTTGTTGCCTGAATGATTATTTTTTATTCAAACAATTCCGGCTGTGCATTTTCATCTTTTGGTTTAGTTTCCCATTCCATTTCAATGGTTTTGCTGTAATCCATCAATTTGGCTCCCACAGCTTTCCAGCCCATCACTTCCACCATTTTGGCAATTTTGAATTTAGCTTTCCGAACCTGAGAGCCACGACCTGTTTGTACCCCCAGTATCGGTTCTTCTTCTGTTGTAACAGCTTCTAATATATTGCCCTCTCCTTCTTTGATGAAGAGGAATTTATTATTGAGTGTTGTAGTTTCAATTTTGAATCGTTTCACATTGAATTGCTGCTTGTCATTATCCTTATACACTGCAGTGACAATTCTTTCTGGATTGAATTTTTCGATCAATAAGATCTTGTCGGCTTCGAATCTTTGCGTTTCTTCTGTATTGGTGAGTTCATAATTACCATCGTCATAAACCACCAATAGATTTTCATCTTCAAATGTTCCCAGATATTCACCCTTAGCTTCTGTATTCAAGCGCCCGAATTTATTATCAAACCACAACTTTCTTCCCGCCAATGTACTTCTACCTGCCTCTTTGAATCTCACTGTTTTGATAGGATATTTCGTAACAATATTACCCTGACTGTTTCTGCCCTTGATCTCCAGTTCTTCAAAATAATATTCCAGTTCTTTGATTCTGGCGGAACAATTAGGGCTCAGCACAATCTTCACTACTTCTGCTTCTCCATTAGGGTTGGCAGTAAAATAATGAACCCTGCTTTTATCACTCCCCTTCGTAAGATCATAATCTTTATCTCTTGTTACACCCGTAACATTGAATCTTTTTCCATAACTCACACCGCTTGTTCCATCAGCATAGATCATGTTATAAGTGGTACGTTCATCAGCTTTCCGGAAGATGGCCACGTGCAGAATATCTTTTCCGATAAATGTTTTGTCCTCCACTTTCACCACTTTCATGAAACCTCTCTTGGTGAAAGCAATGATATCATCCATATCAGAACACTCAAAGAGCAATTCATCTTTTCGAAGGCTCGTTCCAATGAACCCTTCGTCCCGATTCACATACAACTTCGTATTCGCAATAGCGATCTGCTGAACTTTAATGGTATCGAATTGCCTGATCTCTGTCTTTCTTTCTCTTCCCTTACCATACTTCTTCAACAGATTTTCAAAATAAGCAACCGCGAAATCTGTCAGGTGTTCCAAATCATAGTTTACCTGTTTGATATCTGCTTCAATGGATTTGATCTGTTCATTCAATTCATCAATATCCAGTTTATAAATTCTTCTTACCGGTTTTTCGGTCAGCTTCAAAACATCTTCTCTCGCAATATCTCTTTTGAATAATTTTCTGAAAGGCTTAAACGCGTCTTCAATGGCCTGCAATACTTTATCCCATGTATCATGCTTCTTCTCTAATTCCTTATATATTTTTTCTTCAAAGAATATTTTTTCCAATGAAGTATAATGCCATTTATCTTCCAGTTCACCCAACTTGATCTCCAGTTCACGTTTCAACAGATACTTTGTTTTCTCCACGCTGGTTCTCAATAATTCAGTGGCGGTAACAAAACGCGGTTTATTATCATCAATGATACAAGCATTAGGTGAAATGCTGATCTCACAATCCGTAAAAGCATACAATGCATCAATGGTGATGTCAGGAGAAATGCCTGGAGCCAGGTCAACCTGTATCTCAATATTGGCGCCGGTAAATTCTGTTAACTTTTTGATCTTGATCTTTCCGTTATCGTTGGCCTTAGTGATACTTTCACATAACTGTGAAACAGTTACTCCATAAGGAACATCACGTATGATCAAGGATTTTTTATCCAACTCTTCAATACGGCAACGCACTTTGATTTTTCCACCTCGTTCTCCATCATTATAATTGGTAGTGTCTACCATGCCGCCTGTCTGAAAATCAGGATACAATTCAAACTTCCTTCCTTTTAAACATTTGATGGAAGCATCAATGATCTCGCAAAAATTATGCGGTAATATTTTTGTGGACAAACCCACTGCAATTCCATCAGCCCCCTGTGCCAAAAGCAAAGGAAATTTCATAGGTAGAACAACAGGTTCATTTTTCCTTCCGTCATAACTCAATTGCCAGTTGGTGGTCTTTGCATTGAAAGCTACTTCCAAAGCAAACTTCGATAAACGCGCTTCAATATAACGCGGTGCTGCTGCTTCATCACCTGTTCGCGAATCGCCCCAGTTACCTTGTGTATCAATTAACAGATCCTTCTGCCCAAGATTTACCAGTGCATCGCCAATACTTGCATCGCCATGCGGGTGATATTGCATGGACTGCCCGATGATGTTGGCCACTTTATTGTAACGTCCGTCATCCATTTCTTTCATGGCGTGCAAAATACGTCGCTGTACGGGCTTCAGCCCATCTTCAACTGCGGGAACGGCACGTTCTAAAATAACATAAGACGCGTATTCCAGGAACCAGTTTTTATATTGTCCCTGTACACCGCTTTCATTTTCGTAAACCTTATTATCTATTTTTTCTTTCGCCACTTTCAATAATTATTTTTTACAGCTTTTCATTTCATGCAAAATTTTAAGCCCCTCCTTCGGAGGGGTTTGGGGAGGCTATTTTTATTTCCACCTCTTTCCATCCTTTACTCCAATCCCCCTGCATTTCTATTTTCCCTTCTTCTATTAATTTTTTAATTCTCCAAACCAAGAACACATCTCCTGTTTGAACTTTCAGTTTAGAAAAGATGGTGTGCAGTACTTTTGTCAATTTCTGGAACTCGGTAGTAAAGGCACTTAGCAGGTCTTTATCATAAAATGATTCTTCTTTATTGGCGATCTTTTTACCACCTTCCAGAATTCTTACGGGAGCATTGTCATTGCACATTTTTTTCCATTCATCCGGGTCCAATTCAAACTCACTTAATGTAATTTGTCTCGCTAATCTTTTAGCTTTCAGAAATTCCTTAGGTTGGATCTCATATAAATGAGTTGGATAAAAAATATTTCCTTTCTCATTGATGAAAGGCAGATTATTCAGATACAGGACCTGTATCCTACCCTGCTGCTCTTTCAACTGACTCATTAACCAATAATACCCACAAACATCATGTTGATTTTGTCCCATCCAGATCCAAACTTCTTCTTCAGTATTTTCATCCAAAGTCCTTAATAAATGATGTAATGCCAATTTATCATCCACGATATTCAATTGCTCTTCATAAGGTGAATGCTGCAATAATTCCTTCCACCAATCACGTCGCAGTTGATAACCGGATTCCTCATAAATATCAATGATGGGACCAACCGCATAATCATCTTTAATTTCAATGATATTACCTTTTAAACTTTCATCTAATTCGAATGCTTTGCTTAAGGCATCAATGTTTGCTGTTTCAAAAACTACGTGTATCATACCCCTATTTCCCCCAAAGGGGATTATTTTCGTTAATTAATTTCCCAGCTCCCCTTTATGGGGTTGGGGGTTAGTTCGTCTCTATTAAATCCAATTCAAATCTCAAATTATCAATGATAAAATCCTGCCGCTGCGGTGTATTCTTGCCCATATAATATTCCAGTAAATGCTGAATATGATCTCCTTCAGCTAAATGCACCAACTGTGTTCGCATATAATCGCCTATGAATTTTCCAAACTCATCCGGACTGATCTCACCCAATCCTTTAAACCTTGTGATCTCCGGTTTTGAGCCCAGTTTTTTTACGGCTTCCTGCTTTTCTGTTTCATCATAACAATAAATCGTCTCCTGTTTATTTCTGACACGGAACAAGGGTGTTTCTAAGATGTACACGTGCCCTTTTTTAACCAGGTCAGGAAAGAACTGCAGAAAAAATGTCATCAACAATAGCCGGATATGCATGCCATCCACATCTGCATCAGTTGCGATCACTACATTATTGTATCGTAGTCCTTCCAATCCTTCTTCAATATTCAATGCATGCTGCAGTAGATTGAATTCCTCATTTTCGTACACTACTTTTTTTGTGAGGCCGTAAGAATTCAAAGGCTTACCTCGCAAACTAAATACTGATTGTGTATCTACATTTCTTGATTTCGTAATGGAACCACTCGCACTATCCCCTTCCGTAATAAAAATGGTTGACTTATTCTGCAGTTCAATGAACTCAGCCTTATTCTTGGTTGGCGGCTCATCATTCAAATGCACACGGCAATCGCGTAATTTCTTATTATGCAGGTTCGCTTTCTTGGCTCTCTCGTTGGCTAATTTTTTAATACCCGCCAATTCTTTTCTTTCTCTTTCGTTTTGCTCAATCCTTCGTTTTAGTGCTTCTGCAACTACCGGATTACGATGCAGGAAATTATCCAGTTCTTTCAATAAGAATTCTTCAATGAATTTCTTCATCGAAGGGCCCCCTTCAAAAACATATTGTGAACCTAATTTTGTTTTAGTCTGACTCTCAAATACCGGCTCCTGAACCCTCACAGAAACAGCAGCTACGATGCTGGTTCGTATATCCGATGCATCATAATCCTTCTTGTAAAAATCCCGGATCACTTTTACATAGGCTTCTCGGAATGCCTGCTGATGCGTTCCTCCCTGCGTAGTATACTGACCGTTCACAAAAGAAAAAATATCTTCCCCATAATCGTTGTTATGAGACAATGCTACTTCAATATCTTCGCCCTTTAAATGAATGATGGGATAACGCAGTTCGTCAGGGTTGGTTTTATGCTGCAAGAGATCCAATAGTCCATTCTTGCTCACATATCTTTTGTTATTGAAATTTATAACAAGTCCTGCGTTCAAATAGCAATAGTTCCATAACTGAGCATCTATATATTCGTTGCGGTAATGATAGGTTCTGAAAACATTTTCATCCGGAATAAATGTTACCAATGTTCCGTTATCTTCTGTAGACTTTTCTTCTTTGTAATCTTTCAGTAAAGCGCCTCTTTCAAACTCTGCTGCTTTTTGTTTTCCCTCTCTGAAGGCTGTTACTTTAAAATAACTGCTGAGTGCATTCACAGCTTTAGTACCCACTCCATTCAAACCCACGCTTTTTTGAAAAGCGCGGCTATCATATTTAGCGCCTGTATTGATCTTACTCACTACATCCACCACTTTGCCCAAAGGAATACCACGACCGTAATCTCTGATATGAACGGTCTTCCCTTCAACAGTGATGTCCACATGCTTCCCATAACCCATGGTATGCTCATCGATACAATTATCGATCACTTCCTTCATCAGCACATAAATGCCATCATCCGGTGCACTCCCATCACCCAGTTTACCAATATACATTCCCGGTCTTAAACGAATATGCTCTTTCCAGTCAAGGCTCTTGATATCGTCTTCGGTATAATTTGTCTGCGGTTTTAATTCGGCCATAATTCAGTTAAAACTTCATGGTTAATAGATCATGGTTAATGGTTCACAGCATTATGTGTCTGAACAAGGATTTGGGATGATTTTAAAGATTAAACCGATTTTAATAATATTCACAAATCCACATAATCCATCAAATCTTTCAAAATCCACGTTCAGATATTTACCACCAACCCGCAAATCTAACTACCTGAAGCAGCTAAACATTTTTCTTTTTTCTACAAATTCTTCCACAATGTGGATAAAAGATCTGCAAAAATATTTTTAGAACATTCAGTTACATTTGTATTATCTCCGTTCATCCACCATATTTAGAAACTGATCTTTCCTCAATTGCAGCGATCTCTATCCTGAAAGCAAGTGAGAACGACGGTTTCTGCTCATTTCTTAAAATGCAGGATCCCAATGCCATCGACAACCTTGTTCACCAAATAAATGAAACTGTTACTGCGCAAATTGATTGTACCCAATGCGGAAATTGCTGCAAAACTTTAATGATCAACATTTCTGCAATAGAAGCAAAAACAGTTGCAGCTCATTTACAAATAACATTAACTGATTTTGAAGAACAATATGTTGAAAAAGGAAGTAACGGCATGATGATCATGAATAAAATGCCCTGCCATTTCTTAAAAGAGAATAAATGTACTGTTTATGAACAGCGTTTTAGTGGCTGTAAAGAATTTCCAGCCCTTCATTTACCTGATTTTACAGAGCGTTTGTTCACCACTTTTATGCATTTCGAGCGTTGCCCGATCATTTTTAATGTTGTAGAACAATTAAAGTTGCAACTAAACTTTATTATTCAGGTTTAGAATTGGAGTCATGAAAAAGGAACCCTTGTTTAGAGTTCCTCTTACTGACTTTTAATTTATTTTATTATTTATCGCGGTGTTCTCCATTTCTGTGATCACCATCTTTCCTCTCATTATCCCATTTGTCGTAACCATAACGTTTATCATCCCAATGCTTCTTATATCTTTCCTCATTACTTTCATGAATCAACGGCTGCCTTTCAGAATATGCTTTATAGCGGCTGTATTGTTCACGATGTTCAGCAAAATGCAGATAAGGCTTAGGATCTCCATTCAATACAACTTTATACCCTGTATTTAGATTAAAGTTGCTGTACATAGGAGGAAGTGATGAAGAAAATATCCATTTGGGTCCGTCCATATAAACAAACTGATGCCTTTTGATATTATAATAGCATTCAATATCCGGCAAATAATAATATTCTGCATGATCATAACCACTGGGCCCCCAACAAGGTTGGCTTCCAATGTTAACACTTAATCCAACACTTACTTGCCCATAGCTTTGTTTGGCTGAAATAACAGAAACAAAAATTGCTGCGATCAGAATAACTTTTTTCATGGTTAAATGGCTTTTATTTGTATTAGCATTTTCCAAAACCATGCCAAAAATTTATAAGTAATTAGTACATGATCCAATTCGGCATTGATATTTTATTACAGCAAGATCCTTCATGGAAACAGCAACGCATCGGTCTTGTCACCAACCATGCCGCCACTACTCGTCAATTCATACCATCGAGAAAAGCATTGCAGGATTGTGGTTTTAAGCTTATCAAATTGTTTTCTCCTGAACATGGATTGGATGTAAAAGGTGCAGATGGTGCTAAAATGAACGATGCTATCGACCCATTGACAGCATTACCCATCATTAGTTTATACGGAGATAAATTAGAACCCTCGGCAGAAGATCTAAAGGATATCGATATTGTATTGTTTGATATTCCCGATGTGGGCAGCAGGTTTTATACTTATCTATGGACATTAACACATGTATTGGAAGCATGCAGTAAGCAGAATAAAAAATTAATTATCCTGGATAGGCCCAATCCCATCTCCGGGAATCTATCCCTTTCAGAAGGACCCATACTCGATGCAGCACATTGCAGTTCATTTATCGGCAGATGGGAATTACCCATACGACACAGTTGCAGTTTGGGTGAACTGGCTTTGTATTTCAATCAAACCAAAAATATCCATGCCCCAATTGAAATCATACAATGTCAAAACTGGAACAGGCCTGATTTTCAAACAGACTGGGGAATTGATTTCGTGCCCACTTCTCCTGCCATAAGGAATTTTGAAGCTGCATTATTATATCCCGGCACCGGTTTACTGGAAGCCACCAATATCAGTGAAGGAAGAGGGACAGAATTATCTTTCCAAATAGCAGGCTCGCCCTGGATGAACGGAAAAGAAGTTGCCACTATTTTCAATCAATTGGAATTGGATGATGTAAAAGCAGAAGCAATAGATTTTATACCATCCAGCAGTAAATATGTCCTTGAAAAATGCAGTGGTATACAATTTAAAGTATCGCATGTTTCTTCTTATACCGCTGTTTTTACAGGATTGTTAATCATTAAACTGATCAAGAATTTGTACCCACAGCAGTTCGGGTGGAAGCCCTATCCTACCAATGTTAATCCTTCTGGCAAAGGCCATTTGGATAAGTTATTAGGCATTGCCAACAGTGAAGAATTATTTGAATTACCATTCCATACATTCCTGCAAACCATTCAGCAACTTACAAAGACCAATAACTGGCAAAAAGAAATTCAACAATATTTATTGTATTGATCAATTCATTGTTTATGAAAGATGTAATAGCATGCTTGCTTTTTTTACTGTTCGGCAGTAATCCTATTTTTTCTCAAAACATTCAATTATTACAATCCGACACAAAGACTTCCATACGCGGATTAACTGTTGTGACCGATAAAATAATCTGGGCAAGCGGCAGCAATGGAACTGTTGCTAAAAGTAATGATGGGGGTAAGTCCTGGCAGTGGATGATCATAAAAGGTCATGAAAAAAGAGATTTCAGGGATATCGAAGCTTTTGACAGCAATACTGCCATCATCATGGCTGTTGCAGAACCCGCGCTCATCTTAAAAACAAAAGATGGGGGTAAGAACTGGTATAAGGTTTTTGAAGACACCACCAGAGGAATGTTCTTAGATGCGATTTGCTTTGCTGATGAATCAACAGGAATGGTGATCGGTGATCCGATCCATACCAAACCTTTTATTGCCATGACAATGGATCAGGGAGACACATGGATGGATCCGGTGAAAGGCGACTCATCAAAATTGCCCACATTATTTTCCGGAGAAGCTTTTTTTGCTTCTAGTGGAACGAATCTCTTTATTAAAAGAAATGAAGATAATAAATTGATCGGGGGCTTTGCCTCAGGTGGTATGAAAGCAAGATTCTTTACCGAGAAGGAGAATTTCCCAATTCCACTTATACAGGGAAAAGAAAGCACCGGAGCCAATTCAGTTGCCATTAACAGCGCAAATCAAATGACAATCGTTGGCGGCGATTTTGCACATGATAAAGACACTGTGGGCAATTGTGCTTTATCAAATGATCTTGGAAGAACCTTTACCAAACCTTCTGTGTCACCGCACGGCTATAGAAGTTCTGTTATTTATATCAACGAAAACCAATTGATCGCATGTGGCACATCAGGGATTGATATTTCGAATGATGGCGGAGATCGTTGGCAGCTTATTTCTACAGAAAGTTTTCATGTGGTTCAGAAAGCAAAGAATGGGACTGCTGTTTTTCTTGCAGGTGCTAAAGGAAAAATTGCAAAGTTGGTCCTATGACCCATACACAAATACAAATAGAATAAATTTGGTAACTGTTTTTTTCTCAAGACTCCTACTATTAAATTTTATCTGCACATTAAACTTTAAGCACCGTTTAGAGTCAATGCTGCATTCATTGAACAGATCAATATCATTATATATTTCGCCTAAATAAACTAGTGTTTAGTTTTATGCAGCAGGGTTAAACAAAGGCGCTTCGTTCCCGAAGTGCCTCCTTTATTTCTTGAAGGCAAAGTATACTGCCCCCAAAATAAATAAAAAGCTCACCAGATATTTCTTTTCAAAAGGTTCATTCAGATAAAATACTGCAAATACCGAGAACACGACCAATGTAATGATCTCCTGTGTAACTTTTAACTGAAAACCATTCCAGCCATTGGCAAATCCTGACCTGTTGGCAGGCACCATCAAACAATATTCAAAAAAAGCAATGCCCCAACTCACCAGCACCGCTTTCCAAAGAGGGATCCCCTTTTCTTTTAAATGGCCGTACCAAGCGAATGTCATGAAGATATTGGACAGCAGTAATAATCCGATCGTTTTCATATACAAAATATTTAGCCGAAAGTAGCTGATTAATTCAGTTTGTTTCTATCTTGCCCTTGACAGTTTGCCACTTGAAATAAGAACTGCATGAATATTGTACTTAATTATTTCAGAAATGTAGATTATGAAAAAGTTTCAGGCAATCATTAAATTCACCATGGACGAGAACTTTATGACTTTTGTTCCGCCACACCGCACTTATATCAACTATTTGATCAATAAAGGAGTGATAGACATGTATGCAGTAAGCATGGAGAGCCAAACCTGCTGGATCACATTAAGTGCAGAATCAAAGACAGAAGTGGATAATTATCTCTCAAAAACCCCATTATACAAGTACTGGACCTATATAATTGAGGAATTATTTGTGTACGATAGTCAGCAATATCGCCTCCCCGCTGTTCAACTCAATTAAAAAAATTTTGGCTGTTATCATACAGACCCTATTTTTGCACTCCCAAATAAACAATGAACTTGTTTTAAGAAGGGAGTTTAGCTCAGCTGGTTTAGAGCATCTGCCTTACAAGCAGAGGGTCGGCGGTTCGATCCCGTCAACTCCCACACAATACCACAAAGGGTTTCAGCTAATAACTGAAGCCTTTTTTTATGCCCTGGTTTAAACATAGTTTAAACATATTGCCTTTATTAGCCGTAAATAAACTCGGAAATATTAAATGAAAATTACAATAGAAGAAAAGAAAAGATAAGAGTGAAATATTGTATAAAACTTGCGGTAGCAAGTTTGCTTTTTTTTACTAATCTGCCAAATTATTTACCAAAAACATATCACTCGAATTACTCTTTTACTCGGAAAAAATGATTTTGAGTAATTAAGAGTAATGATAAAATAAAATGATTACTCGAAAATAACCAATGAAAGGCTTGCTTTTGGCTTATTCAAGTAATCGAGTAATCATATAAGCGGTTTTAAAATTTCATCAACAAAATAGCCATAAACAGAAAAACCACTTTCATTATCATATTTGGTTGTTTTCACAAAGCCTAATACTTTCATTGCTTTGCCCATGCTCCTAATATTTGATTTTATATGCAAGTTTCTCTCAACAATATAATTCAGTACATCTGTGGCATCTACAAAGCTGCCTGTTTCTCTTGTGGCAGGTTTATAATATTTTCTAATTAACTGAACCTCTTGACTTGCTACCATAAACCTATTATTAGCTTCTTCATTCTCTTTTATTTCACTTGGTGTAAGTTGATACTCAAAACCGCTTTTGTAAAGCTTATAAGCCTCTTTCCAAATATTATTTATATCAATTTCAGTTTTATAATCAAAATTGATAGTTCCAGTTAACTCAAAGCAAAGCCACCTTACACTTCCAGTTTCATCAGTTAGAAATTCATCATTATTTGTTGATCCTATAAAATTTGCTCTTCGAGGGTGTACACTACTTCGTTTTGCAAATGGCAAACGAATATTTATCTTATCCTTACTTATAAAACTTTTTAAAGAGTTGATTTCTGCTTTTGATAAAGTAGCCAATTCATCCATGTTTATAAAAAAATTGGTAGCTAAAACTATCATCCCATCTTTATCGGTGTTTACATATTCAGTTATATAATCTGCTAATGTTGGAGGACATAACCAACGGCAAAAAGTTGATTTCCCGGTATTTTGCCCTTCGCCGACCAAAACGAATACCTGTTTATTGAAAACATTATTTTCTAAAGCGCAAGAAATGCAACGAACTAACATTTTCTTAAAGTGAAGTTTAAACCGTTTCATATCTTTTGCAGGGATATAATCACAAAGCTTTTCAATATAATCAGGTTCATTATTTTCATTCCAAATTGGAAGACTTTCAAAATAATGCAAGAATGGATTATAAGATGAAACAAAATCAGAAAGCAATAAAGCCAGTAATTTATTTTGAGGTAGTGAAATATTTGCATGTTGCAACTCTCGAAAAATATTATTCTCATTTAGTTCTTTAAAAGGCTCTTGAACATCTTTGAGTTTACATTCAATTTTATTGCTTACTTCATTCAGCCTTATTTCATATTTATTCTCTATGTAATTTTCCGCACGCCTAAGTAATGAATAACTTTGATTATTTTCTACTTCGCTGATAATATTGCTGCCCTTTATATTATAAGCACTCTTTACAGTTAGTTCAATTTCTTTTCTTAGAAAATCTTCACTACCAAATTGATTGACTATTTCCTTAATAGCAGTATCTAAATCAATATTATTCTTAAAGCATTCACAAGCTAATTTGTAAACAAAATCATTTCTTTTACCCTTTTCAAATGTTTCCTTTCTTTCTAACTTTTGTAAAACAGATTTAAACAAAGAGTTTTGGTCTGTTTCATTCTTTTGCCATTGAATTGAATTTTCATTTACAAATAGCTTTTCATCCCAACTTAAAAAAAGCAATCTGCTAATATCTTTACATTGCTTGTCAGCATTCAGATTGAAATTTTCTTTATAATATTTTTCAAGTTGCGTGAAACTTTCTATATGCTTATCCTTATCTGCTGAAACTTTTACAATTAATTTAATCCCTTTGCCAGTAGGGCTAATAAAAACAGCGTAACTGAATTTATCATTTTGTAACTCTCTTGAAGCTTTAGGTAAGTCAATTACATCATCAAAATCAATTTGAATAAATCCTGAATGCTCCAGAAGATCCTTTGTAGTTCTGCTCTTACCAAACAAACCTGAAATTGTAACAGCCGGAAGTGATCTTTTAATGTGATTTTGTTTTGCTTTTTCAGGCTCCTGCCTAATCCTTTGGATTGTATTCTTAAACCCTTTTCCTGTTTTAATTAAATCAAAAACCTTTTCGATGCTAATATTTGAATTGTTTTTATCTGTAAGGGTTTTATAAAAAGATATTTGTGTAAGTTTGTTTTGCTTTAAATATTCTCTGGAGGTAGGTGTGTTATTCATACTTACCTCCTTTTGTTTTAATTTGATCCTTTTTGAAAATCTCTTTTAATGAATCTTTACGTCCATCTATTAACCACAATTCCAAATCTGATTTTTTGAAATAGAGCTTTTTACCCTTTTTAATAAAGGGGATTGTTCGGTTTGAAGTAAATCCATAGAGCGTTTGCGGTGCAAGATTTACAAAAACTGCTGCTTCTTTAATGTTTAAAAGCCTATCGGTTACTTCTTCTTTGTTTTGTGAAGTTTCTTTAATCCCTTCGCTAATGCAGTCTTTTAAAAGCGTTCTAAATTCGGTTTCTGTAAATTGAATGATAATGTTGTTTGCCATAAATAATAATTTTATTTATGGCGAAATAATTTATTGATATTTATTCTTCAGTCCTACTTGGATGCTACTTGGATTAGTTTTCTTTCTTCTTCTTTATCAGATCATCCATATATCGCTTAAATGCAGTTTCGCTGTTTTTGAATATTTGGGGTTCATAACCCGCTTTGGATTTATGAATAGACTTTGAAAGGTTGCTTGCCCAATTATTTGTGAGCGTTACATTAAAAGCCTTTGCAACATCTTCAACTAATTTTTCTATTTCATTTGTGGAATTAGTTAAATATCCACCATGAAACAAACCGTAAACAAGCTGTGTAAACTCAGTTATATTTTCTCCTTTCCATTTAATATTTGATATGTCTTTTGATACAACAATATTACTATCAAGGTCGTATGTTTTTCTCTCCTCTCTTAAATGGTCAAATATTTTTTCAATAGCAGCTAATTCAGAAAGGTTTCTAAGCAATTCAATTTTATCATCCCCTTTTATTTGAGAGAATTTAGCAATAAACTCACTTTCAAATTCTTTGTTTTTATTCGCTTCTAATTCATCTTGAATTTCTAGAAAAAAACGAGAATAAATATTTAACTTTTTTTGAACAGTTGGATGCAACTCATTATTTATTTTATTATAGAATCTATAGTGTGCAGATTTTTTAAACCCATCCCTTGCATTTTCAATTGTAGCATTATATTCACTTAATAAATCATTATAGTTTTTTTTAGTTTCCTTTAAAAATTGCTCGTATGAGGCATTTTTATTCATACCCAAAGAAATAGTTTTTATGAATCAGTTTGTAGTTTCTATTATTCAATTATTTTAGAAAGAACTTCATAAAAGCCTGATGCATCAAAGCCTTTTACTATTTTAACAACCCTATAATCTGTTCCAAATTGTTGCATGCTTTTATTGTAACCATTTACTATCATGTCTTCTTTAAGGCATCCAGCTACGATAAACAATTCAATAACGCCTTCTTGAAGTAATTTTTGAAAATTCAAATCACTATAAAATGCTTTTTTATAATTCTTAAAATCATAAAGAGGTCTAACATAGATATCATTATAAACCTCCTTCCCTTTTGCAATTGATTGGTATGGCCCAATTATTGCGTGCGCCGGTTAAATTGACCACCTCAGTCCGAAGCAAACTGACCACCTGTTTTGCTGGCGAAGATTTATCAGTTCATGTATGTTAGTGGTTAATAAATTCAATGTCTTTTTCTTTTCAGTCTGT
>Ga0316232_1000077_pt1 | contig 168680 bp, 156 predicted proteins | sample TBHtaG_FD_206006 | JGI IMG/M metagenome (GOLD analysis project Ga0316232, IMG submission 206006) | Freshwater microbial communities from Trout Bog Lake, Wisconsin, USA - TBH18025_13 | ecosystem: Environmental > Aquatic > Freshwater > Lake > Hypolimnion/Profundal zone | place: USA: Wisconsin...
GGGCGATGGTTCTGCATCTGCTGGCCGAGACGGGCGCGCTGGATGCGGGCCGGGTTCGGGTCCGGACGATGACGCTGCCGGACACCTACCAGGATCACGACAGCCCGGAGAAGATGTACGCCGAGGCGGGGCTCGACGCACAGGCCATCGTCAAGACGGCGCTCGATACGTTGCCGGCCGAGGCCGGCAAAGCCGAGCCGGCCAGCAACGTGGTCAGCGTGCGCCGCCGCCCGCGCTGAACCGGTCGGCCGAATCGCCGTCCAAGACCGTCGAAGCCGCGTGCCGCCTCAGGCGGCCGCGGCTTCGTCCCGACCTGGCATGGTCAAGCCCATATGCCGGTAGGCGTGGCGGGTGAGCACGCGCCCGCGGGGGGTGCGCTGCACGAAGCCGCGCTGGATCAGGTAGGGCTCGATGATGTCCTCGATCGCGTCCCGCGGCTCCGACAGGGCCGCCCCGATCGTCTCGATCCCCACCGGACCGCCCCCGAACGAGCGCGCGATCAGGCTCAGATACTTGCGGTCCATCACGTCGAGACCCGCCTCGTCCACGTCGAGCAGCTTCAGCGCCCGGTCGGCGATCGCCCGCGTCACCGTCTCGGCCTCCGCCACGATCGCGAAATCCCGCACCCGCCGCAGCAGGCGCCCCGCGATCCGCGGCGTGCCGCGGGCCCGCCGGGCGATCTCGTTGGCGCCTTCCGCCGACATGCCCAGCCCCAGCACCCGCGCGCCCCGGGCCACGATCTGCTCCAGCTCGTCGATCTCGTAGAACTCGAGCCGGATCGGGATGCCGAACCGGTCGCGCAGGGGCGTCGTCAGCAGGCCCGCCCGCGTGGTGGCACCGACCAGGGTGAACTTGGGCAGGTCGATCTTGACCGAGCGGGCCGCCGGCCCCTCGCCGATGATCAGGTCGAGCTGGTAATCCTCCATGGCCGGGTAGAGGATTTCCTCGACCGCCGGGTTGAGGCGGTGGATCTCGTCGATGAACAGGACGTCGCGCTCGTCGAGATTGGTGAGCTGGGCGGCGAGATCGCCGGCCTTGGCGATGACCGGCCCGGAGGTGGAGCGGAAGTTCACGCCGAGTTCGCGGGCGACGATCTGGGCCAACGTCGTCTTGCCGAGCCCCGGCGGGCCGACGAACAGGACGTGATCGAGGGCCTGACCGGTCTTGCGCGCCGCCTCGATGAAGATCTGCATGTTGGCCCGGGCCGCCCGCTGGCCGATGAACTCGGCCAGGCTTAGCGGGCGGATCGTCTGATCGACATCCTCGGACCGCTTCTCCGGCGTCAGCAGCGCGTTGGTCGGCGGTTTCGGCTTGCTCATGGACCCTTTGCTTCCGGCCCCCGGCTTCCGGGCTTGCGCGCGCGAATCCCTTAAAGGGTGCGTCTGCAGGCGGTTCCGGGAGCCGTCATGTACGGGTCGGACCTCCTTAACGGCGATTGCCGGGATGTCGAAGCACCGCCGTGACGCGCGGCTGCGCACGTCATCCACCGCCCGCGATGAAACCGAAGCGGAGGCCTGCGCATTCCTGCAGCACCCCATCCGGCCAGGCTGCAGAGCGCTCCCGCACCATGATCCTTCGAACGACGGCCCTCGGCGTGGCGTGCGCCGCGCTTCTTTTCACAGCACCAGCCACCCAGGCGGCCGATAGCCAGACCGAGACAAAGGTCGCGGATGCCGGATCGCAGGTTCACGTCGCCGCCAGCGTCGACCGTGACGACGACGCGACCTGCAGCCGATCACGCCGCCGCCTCTGGATCGAAGGCGAGGGCTGGGTGGTCCGCCGCATCACGACCTGCCGCTGAGTTGCTTCAGAGCCGGCGGTCGGATTCGCCCGGCTTTACGCACTCTTCGCGGCTGGGATTGCGGAACGACGTGGGTTCGGGTCGGTTTCCCAGTATCCCGCGCGGCCCGGTCGCGCCGACACGCATCGGAACGGCCCCATGGCGATCCGGACAACCCTGCCGCTCCTCGCCCTCGTCCTGGCCTTGCCGGCCTCCGCGCAGGGTTTCGGTGGCGGCGCCGCTTATCCACCTGCCTATCCGGATGCGTATGGCTTCGCCGGCGAGTTCGTCCGCGGTGATTACATCGGCGCCCCACTGACTCATGTGCCCAGCCCGACGCAGATCGTCCCATCGCCCTGGAGCTACGGCACTTATGGGGTCCCGACGGTCAGCGGGATCGCAGCGGCCCCCACAGCGCAGCCATCGCTCACCGTGATCCGCACCGGTGTCCCGAAGGGGCGCCGGCATCTCGGCGCCGTGGAGGAGGATCGCACGACGGGAGCGCGGATCATCGCGGTCCAGGTTCCCCGTCGCTGAGCGCGGAATACCAATCCGCGTAAGGTGTGGTGTGGACCATATGCCGGTTGAGGTCCGGCGCGCCATCGCGCCACCAGACCGGCCCCCGCTCGCCGAGGGCGATCTTGGCGGCATTCACGCCGCCGCGGGCGGCAGCCATCGCCTCGTGCGCCCCCAACTCACCTTCGCGCTCGGCCCGCTTGGCTTCCTTCACGGCGCGGCGCGCCGCCATCAAGTCGGAAACGAGCATCGCCCGGCGCTCCGGCGAAAGGCCGGGATCGGCGCAGCGCCAAAGTCGTCCTCGGACAATGATATAGCGCCCGTCCGGGGTAGTTATTGCTAAGCTCATATTGGCATCCAGCCCGTTGTGGGTGGGTTAAGTCTTTTGGCGCAGACTGCAGATATCAATCTCAGGTCCGCCATGCAGATCGTCATCGTCGATTCAAGCCGCGTCGTCCTTCAGATCATCGCGTCGCTCATCGAGCCGCGGGGGCATGATGTGCACGCCTTCACGGATTCGGCCCTGGCGCTCGATTTCCTGAAGACGACGCCCACGGTCCGCGTCCTCATCACCAGTCTGGAGGTGCGGCCGCTCTGCGGGCTCGAGCTGTGCTGGTCGGCCCGCCTGCTCGCCGAGGAGCGCGGGCCCCTGCACGTCATCACGATGTCGTCGGTGCGCAACGTCCGCAGCTTGGCCGAGGCCCTCGATAGCGGCGCGGACGATTTCATCGAGAAGCCGCCGAGCGCCGAGGAGTTGAACGCCCGGCTGCGCGCCGCCGAGCGCCTGACCACCATGCAGGAGGAATTGATCCGCCTCGCCGAGACGGATCCGCTGACCGGCGCCCTGAACCGCCGCGCCTTCTTCAACCGGGCCCGGATGGCCGCGGAGCAGAACGGCCATCCGGGCGGCGTCTCGGCGATCCTAGCCGATATCGACCACTTCAAGCGCATCAACGACCGGCACGGGCACGATGTCGGGGATCTGGCGATCACGGCCGTGGCCGATCTGATCGCCCGGGAGGGCATCGGCGGACGGCTCGGCGGTGAAGAATTCGCGCTGGTCCTCCCGCGATGCTGCCTGGCAGATGCGGTCGCGCGGGCGGAGCACCTGCGCGCGGGCGTGCAGAACCTGCGCATCCAAGTGGGTCCCGAGACCGTCGGGCTCAGTTGCAGCTTCGGCGTCAGCACCTGGATCCACGGAGACAGTGTCGAGGCCCTCATGAAGCGCGCGGATGTTGCCCTTTACGCAGCCAAGAGCGGCGGGCGGAATCGCGTCGTCTCCTCGGCGGGCTCCGAGAGAATGAGTGTCGCGCCGTGAGCCACCGACGCTGACCCAATACGGGACGGCGCCGTTAAGCATGACGGCGCTCCGTCCCGTAATGGAACTTCATGTCGCCGGATATCGCTGAATTAGCGTCGAATGGGCCAATATAAAGCTTAATATTCGCCAATTCCTGCTGGAACAGATCTTGGAACTTAGTCTCCGATCCCGGTCGCTTGTATCGAGCCGGGAGAGCGGAGTGCGAGGCAATGAGTACCGCCGTTGGCGTCCTGATCCTGGATGAACCGCAGGACCTGAGCGCGACTGTCCGCGCAACCCTGGAACACATGCCGGAATTTCACACGATCGGCGAGGCCGATCTGGAGATCGCCGAGGCAGGTCCGGCGGTCGCCCTGATCTTCCTCGACGAGATCCGACTGGCGGATGGGATTGCGCGCCTCGTCGATCTGAAGGAACGGCAGCCGAACCTGCGCACGCTGGTGGTCTTCGGCGCGCTGACCGCCGACGATCTCCGCGCCCTCCTGACCGCCGGCGCCGACGCCTTCGTGGCGCGCTCGAAGGCCCCGCGGGACCTCGCGGCCGCGCTGCTCGCCCTCGCCGAGGGCTCCGACTGTCTGATGCCGCCGGAGCAACCGCTGGCGCTGACGAACGAGCCGGCCGACAGCCTTGGGCTCACGCCGCGGGAGGCGGAGGTGCTGCGCTTCTTGAGTTCGGGCTTCAGCAACAAGGAGGTGGCACGGCGCCTCGCGCTCAGCGTGCGCACGGTCGAGACGCACCGCCTCAACCTGCGCCGCAAGACGCAGACTGGCCGGCTGAAGGATCTGGTCTCCCTCGCGCGCCAGCTGGGTCTGGCACCCGTGGTGGATACGGCCGATCAGGTTCGGCGCGGTGTCGATAGACGGACGTCGTCGGGCAGCGACAGCCAGTCCCGGCATTGACGGGCCGGAACCCGCCGCATCGGTGCCCGCTTCAGGCGGCACCGACCCGCGCGTCGATCGCGGCGCGCGTGGGACGCTTCGTCTTCGGGAGCACGGCGCCGCTCGGGGCCTTGCTGCGCGCAGACCGCCCTCCCTTCGCCGCCGCCTTGATCCGCTTGCCGGCCTTGGCGTCATCTTCGCTCGCGGCGAGCCGCGCCTGAAGCAGCGCGAGCACGGCCGCCTCCTCGGACCGAAGGCTGGACAGATCCTCGCTCAGCTCGGACTCGACGATGTCCTTGACGTGCAGGAGCAGCCCCCCCTCCAGGTAGCAATCGAGGATCTGCGGATGGATGTAGCATTTGCGGCAGATCGTCGGCGTGTTGCCCAGCCGCCCCGCCACGCTCTCGATCGCGGCTCGGACGTTGCGCTTGGCGGCCGCGTCGCTGTCGAAGCTCTCGAACTCCCGCAACGCCAGCGCGGCCAGCACGGTGCCGGCCCAGGTGCGGAAATCCTTGGCGGTGAAGTCCTCGCCCGTGATCTCGCGCAGATAGGCGTTGACGTCCGAGGAGGTGACGTCGCGCTGCGTGCCGTCCGCGTCGAGATACTGGAAGAGCTCCTGCCCGGGCAGGTCCTGGCAGGCCTTCACGATCCGAGCGACACGGCGGTCCTTCAGAGAGACATCCCAGGTCTTGCCGCTCTTGCCCCTGAAGCGGAACGACAGGGCCGACCCTTCGATGCGAACATGCGGATCGCGCAGGGTGGTGAGCCCGTAGCTCTTGTTGGTGCGCGCATAATCGTCGTTGCCGACGCGGATCAGCGTGGTTTCGAGCAGGTGGACCACGGTGCCGAGCACCTTTTCGCGGGGGAGGCCCGGCCGCTTCATGTCGGCATCGACCTGCTGGCGGATGCCCGGCAGGGCGTTGGCAAAGGCCATGATCCGCGAGAACTTGTCGGCTTCCCGGGCCTGCCGAAAATCCGGATGGTAGCGGTACTGCTTGCGCCCCTTGGCGTCCCGGCCGGTCGCCTGGATGTGCCCGTTCCGGCGGGGGCAGATCCAGACATCCGTGTAGGCCGGGGGGATGGCGAGCGCCTTGATGCGGGTCAGCACCGCCTTGTCGCGCACCGGCGCACCCTTGGCGTCGAGATAGCGGAATCCCGTGCCGCTGCGCTTGCGCGTCAGGCCCGGCCGGCCGTCATCGATGTAGACGAGCCCGGCCTCCACCGCCGCAGCGCGCAGGTTCCCGCCACCCTCAGCCGTCTCGACAGCCGCCATCGCCTGGTCCTCACGCATACGCCGCCGGGCCGCCCGGCGAGAAGGCATTCGTCAACCGGCGGCGTGGGAGCGCTGTTCCCGCCTGCGCAACCGCCGCAGGCCGATCGTCCCGGCCGTGCTAGAGGGCGGCGATGAGCTCCGACGCCATCCCTGAAAACCCGCCCGCTCCGATGCGCCGCATCGCCTTCGTGGTGACCGAAGACTGGTTCTTCGCCTCGCATTTCCTGCCGATGGCGCGGGCCGCCATCGCCATGGGCCTGTCGGTCGCCGTCGTCACCCGGGTCCGCGCGCACCGCGCCGCCATCGAAGCGACGGGCGCGCGGGTCGTGCCCCTGGAGGCCGAGCGGTCGAGCCTGAATCCCATGACGGCGGGCTACGCGGCCGGACAGCTCGCCGCGATCCTGAAGGCGCTCCGGCCCGACATCGTCCACTGCATCGCGTTGCGCGGCATCCTGGTCGGCGGCACCGCCGCCGCCATGGCGGGCATCCCGGCGCGGGTCTATGCCCTGACCGGACTCGGCCTCATAGGCGCCCGCGGCGACCGGCTCGGGCGCGCGGCGCGCTTCGCCCTGCGGACGCTGATCCGCGGTCCCCTGGCCTCGTCACGCACCCGCTTCCTGTTCGAGAATCCCGACGACGCCCGGGCGCTCGGCCTCGATCCGCTGGAGCAATCGGTCACCGTGATCGGCGGTGCCGGCGTGGATCCCACGGCCTTCCGGCCGCAGCCACTGCCACCGATGCCGCCCCTGCGCGTCGCTCTGGTCGCACGCATGCTGTGGTCGAAGGGGATCGACGTCGCCGTGGAGGCGGTCCGCCTCGCCCGGGCGCAGGGGGCGCCGGTCGAGCTCACGCTGTACGGCGCGCCCGACCCGTCGAACCGACGCGCCATCGCGGAGGCAACGTTGCGAGACTGGAGCCGCGACGGCGTGTCCTGGCACGGCCACACCACCGAGGTGGCCTCCATCTGGGCGTCCCACCACGTCGCCTGTCTGCCCTCCCGGGGCGGAGAAGGGCTGCCGCGCACGCTGCTGGAGGCCGGCGCCTGCGGTCGGGCGCTGGTTGCCTCGGACGTCCCCGGCTGCCGCAGCCTTGTGCGCGACGGAATCGAGGGCCTTCTCGTGCCGCCGGACGACGCGCCGTCTTTGGCCGCCGCCTTCGTCCGACTGAGCCGCGACCCGGCGCTCCTGGCCGCCTTCGGCGTGGCCGCGCGGGCGCGGATCGAGGCCGGCGGCTTTACAGAGGACGCGGTGACCGACAGCGTCTGCGCCGTCTGGCGCGATCTGCTGGGGGCCTGACCATGCGTCCACCCGACGATCCCGCCGGCTTCATCGGCGCCAACACCCATCTGCTGCCGGTGCCCCACGCCCCCGAGATCCGGCTCCATGTCGCCGACGAGGCGACCGAGCTGTGGCAGAAGACCGAGGAGGAACTGGAGGCGATCGGGCTTCCGCCGCCGTTCTGGGCCTTCGCCTGGGCGGGCGGTCAGGGGCTCGCCCGCTACATCCTCGACAACCCGGCGCTCGTGGCCGGCGCCCGGGTCATCGACTTCGCGTCGGGTTCCGGCCTCGTCGGGATCGCCGCGGCGCTGTCCGGGGCGCGGCATGTGACGGCCAGCGACCTCGATCCGTTCGCCGCGGCGGCGATCCGTCTGAACGCTGCCGCCAACGGCGTGGCGGGGCAGATCGAACCGGTCTCCGACAACCTCCTCGGGACGGAGCCCGAGGTTGATCTCGTCCTGGCGGCTGACGTCTTCTACGAGCGCGACCTCGCCGAAGCGGTAACCGCCTGGCTGTTCGGGCTACAGGCACGGGGTGTTCAGGTTCTGATCGGCGATCCGGGCCGCACCTATCTGCCGCGCGACCGGCTCGACTGTCTCGCGACCTACAGGGTTCCAGTCTCGCGATCCCTCGAGGATGCGGAGATCAAGAGCAGCCATGTGTGGCGGCTGCGTTCATGAGCAACACCATGGCCATCAGTCCCGACCGACACGCCGAAATGTGGCGCGCACGCGCGCAGAGGGTTCTTCCGGGACTGAAATGCGCTACCCTCGCTTCGGCCTACGCGGCGTGTCGGGCAGGCGCCAGAACGTTCGACGTTCCGAACCGGGGCGTCCCGCCGCGGAAGGTTATCCGATGAACAAGCCGTTGAGCGCCATGCCGCATCCCGCCCGCGTCGTCGCCTTCTCAGGGAGTGCCAAGCGCCCCTCCCGGACCCGCATCCTGGTCGAGGCGCTCGGGGCCGAACTCGGCCGCCTGCGTCGGATCGACCTGACCGTCTACGATTTGATCGATGCCGGTCCCGGTCTCGGCGTGACGGAACGCGACGCGCTGTCGGCACCGGCCGCGCAGCTGATCGAGGCGATCGAGGGGGCCGATGCCCTGATCGTCGGAACGCCTGTCTATCAGGGCGGCTACGCCGGGTTGTTCAAGCACGTGTTCGACTTCGTAGATCCGGCCCGGATGGCGGGGATGCCGGTCGCACTCACCGCCACGGGAGGCGGGTTGCGTCACGCCCTGGTGGTCGAGCACAGCCTGCGGCCTCTGTTCGGCTTCTTCGCCGCGCATGTGGCGCCCACCTCGGTCTATGCGGGTTCCGAAGACATGGTCGACGGCCAGATCCTGGACCGGACGGTCGCGGCCCGGCTCGGCTCCGCGGCGGCGGAACTCGCCGCCCTGATCGACGTGGCACGTCCGGTCGATATGGCCGTCCTGAACGCGCGGTGAGGCTTTTGCGAAACGCGAGGCACGGCGATCGGGTTTGGCCTCAACGCTCAGCGCGCGTTTCCCTACCCCCCTCAGCGGCTAGCGGATGCACGCATCTCCAGCGGCCATCGACGCTGGTCGCAGAGCGCGACAAGCCCTCTCTCCCGAGCGGGAGAGGTCAACTTTCGCAGAAAGCCGAGTGAGGGACGAGAAGGCGCAGGATTGCGCACGTCATCGACGCGCCGACAGGGCGCGCCCCGTTCGGACTACGACCTTCACACAACGCTAGCCGCGACGCGCTCTCCTGCCCCTGCAGGACGAGCTGGAGGTGGGGGTGGTGTAGGATTGGGCTGCGCGGTGCCTCCTGCGCCACCCCCATCCCTGCCCCCCCGCAAGGGGGAGGGGAAACGCGCTTGGTTTCTCAGGCCCCTGGCGTCTGGCAGAGACGTGTGAACCCGCTAGCCCGCTCGGGAGAGGAGACCCGCGCTCGATCCTGCGGCCGAGTTGGAGCCTACGACATGTGGATCCAGCAGCCTCAGCGGGGGAGGGACAGCTACGGATACGATCACGCTATTCTCAGACCCGATCCCCGATTCGCATCGCCACCGTCCCGGGGATTCAAACACGCTCTCGGAAGCGATGCGGTAGCGCACTCCCCGGGATCGCAGCCGGCCCTAGTTGCTGACGGGATCACGCACATGCGCGAGGAATCATGTCAGGTTCTCCGATCACGATCGGCAAGGCCGCCCCGACGCCGCTGCCCGCCACCTATGTCACGGCCTCCGGGATGCCGCGCTACAACCCGGTCGCGCAGGCGCTGCATTGGCTGACGGCCGCCCTCGCCGTGGCGGTCCTGCCGCTGGCCTGGGTGGCGATCAGCCTGCCGCCTGCGCCCGCCAAGGGCACCCTGTTCACCCTGCACAAGTCGGTGGGCCTGACGATCCTGGCGATCGTGGTCCTGCGGATCGTCTGGCGCATGATCAGGCCAGCCCCGCCGGATCCCAAGGCGCCGCGGCTCCTGACGCTGATCGGGCGCGTCAACCACTACCTGCTGTACGCGATCTTCCTGATCATGCCGATCAGCGGCTACCTGCTGAGCGCCTTCTCGGGCCGGGACACGCCCTACTTCTGGCTGTTCACGATCCCGGGCCTGACCAAGGACGAGGGCCCCCAGCGCATCGCCGAATCGATCCACGTCGTCGGGCAATGGTTCGTCTATGCCCTGGTGCTGCTGCACATCGCCGGCACCGCGTGGCACCTTATCATCCGCCGCGACGGCCTTCTGGAGCGGATGCTGCCGGTCCAGGACGGCCGGAATTCGTCCCTGTAGGTCCTAGTCCACGCGGCGCAGCACGAAGGTCGTGCCGACCTCCGGCTCGCGCCGCCAGCGCCCTTCGCCCCCCGGCACGAGGTCGATGCTGTGGCCGCGCTTGGCCGTGAGGGTGATCCGACCGTTGGCGTAGCGCCAGCGAACCGGATCGAAGACCTCGAGCCCGCCGTCGTGGCAGCCGGGGACGATGCGGACGCCGCCGCCGGCCGCATCGAGCATCAGCCGGCAGGTGTCGCGCTCCTGGAAGCGGTCGAGGGCGTAGATCCCCGGCGCGGGCGCTGGCCCGGCCGTCGCCGCGGGGGATTGAAGTTCGGCCGGCACCGGTGCCGCCGCCTGAAGCGCCGTGGGCTTTGCGGTCGCCGCCGCGTCCGGATCGACCGCGGCGGCAGGCGCACCGCCCGGTCGCATCGCCACGGTATCGAGGGGTACGAGGCTGTATTGCTCGCCATTCTCCAGCTTGGCGACGTAGCTGCGCTTGTCCGGGCGGCGGAAGAATTCCAGGATCGGCCGGACGTTGCGGTCGACGAGCCGGAGACCGCTGTCGACGAACAGCCAGCCGGCCAGCCCGTTCATGATCGGCAATGCCCGCCGGCACCCGGCTGGGAAGCGCAGACGTCGCCCGGCCTCGCCGGTGTCCAGGACGAATGTCATGACGCAGCGCCGATTGGTGCCATCGCGCGACAGATCCCAGGTGCCGGGAACCTCGCCGACCCGCTCGGGCAGGCCGGGCAGGACGGGGGGCGCAGCAAGGGGCGTGGCGGGCGGTGCCACAAGGGCCGGCGTCTCCGCGGTCTCCGGCTCGGTTGGTGCCGCAGGATCGTCCTGCGCCCGGGCCGGCCACGGCGACAGGACGAGGGCGGCGAGCAGGGCGACCGATGCCGGCTTCACGATTTCGGGCTCCAGGGCGTCTCGGCGACGGGCGTCAGCGGGCCCCGCCCCTCGAACCACGAGACGACATTGTCGACGACGAGTTGCGCCATCGCCGCACGCGTATGCTCGGAGGCCGAACCGACATGCGGCAGCAGCACCGTGTTGTCGAGGGCGGCGAGGTCGTCCGGGACATGCGGCTCGTTCTCGAACACGTCGAGACCGGCCCCCAGGATCGTGCCGGTCTTCAGCGCAGCGGTGAGCGCCGCCTCGTCCACCAGGGTGCCGCGGGCGACGTTGATCAGGATGCCCTCCGGCCCCAGCGCCTCCAGAACGGCGGCATCGATCAAACCGCGGGTCTCGGACCCGCCGGGGGCGACCACGATCAGGATGTGGACCGCCCGGGCCATGCCGATCAGGCTGTCGTGATACGTGTAGGTCACGTCCGCCTGCCGCCGCCGGCCGTGATAGTCGATCGCGACCCCGAAACTCTCCAGCCGCCGGGCGATTGCCCGCCCGATCCGTCCGAGCCCGAGGATACCGACGCGCCGCCCCCGCAGCGAGGCGGTGAGCGGGAAGGGGGCCTTCGGCCAGTGGCCGGCGCGCAGGTAGCGATCGGCCTGCGGGAGCCGCCGCAGGGTGGCGATGGTGAGGCCGATCGCAAGGTCGGCGACCTCGTCGGTCAGCACGTCCGGCGTGTTGGTAACGACGATGCCGCGCTCGCGCGCCGCCCCGGCGTCGACCGCATCGTAGCCGACCCCGAAATTGGCGATGAGTTCGAGCTTCGGCAGCCGGTCCATCAGGGCCGCATCGACCGCAGCGGCGCCACCGACGCACAGGGCCCGGATCCGAGGGCCGATTTCGGCGAGCAGCGCGCCGGGGTCCGCGGCCCCCGCGAGCCGGTGGATCGTGTGCCGACCCTCGAAGGCCGCCTCGACCAGCGGGTGCATCTTCCGCAGGAACAGGATCTCGGCCGGCGCATCAGGCATCGTTCACTCCCACCTTCGGCCGTTCAACGATGCGGCCGGCTCCCCCCGACCGGCATAGGGCCACGACGGGGTGCAACGCCAGCGGGATGCGGCGCGGCCCGTGACATCCCTCCACCGGCGCCGGGCGGCCATTTGACAGCGGCGGGGCTCGCCCCTTTCGCAAACCGCGCGCGATGCCTACTAAGGAAGCCGCATCATCGCGAGAGTTTTGCACCGCTCCATCTTTCGAAGACGAAGACCGATGACCAGCCCGCGCACCCTCTACGACAAGATTTGGGACGACCACGTCGTCGATGTCCAGCCGGACGGCTCCTGCCTCCTCTACATCGACCGGCACCTCGTTCACGAGGTCACGAGCCCGCAGGCCTTCGAGGGGCTTCGCGCGGCCGGCCGGACAGTGCGCCATCCGGAGAAGACGCTGGCGGTGGTGGACCACAACGTCCAAACCTCCGACCGCAGCAAGGGAATCGACGATCCCGAGAGCCTGACCCAGCTCGAGGCGCTCGCCGAGAACGTGCGCGATTTCGGCGTCGAGTTCTACGACGCCTTCGACCGGCGCCAGGGCATCGTCCACATTATCGGCCCCGAACAGGGCTTCACGCTGCCCGGCCAGACCATCGTGTGCGGCGATTCCCATACCTCGACGCACGGTGCCTTCGGGGCGCTGGCGCACGGCATCGGCACCTCGGAGGTCGAGCACGTGCTCGCCACCCAGACGCTGGTGCAGCGCAAGGCCCGAAACATGCGCGTCACCGTCGACGGCACGCTGCCGCCGGGCGTGACCGCCAAGGACATCATCCTGGCGATCATCGGCGAGATCGGCACGGCGGGCGGTACCGGCCACGTGATCGAGTATGCCGGCGAGGCGATCCGCGCCCTCTCGATGGAAGGGCGGATGACGATCTGCAACATGTCGATCGAAGGCGGGGCACGCGCCGGCATGGTAGCGCCCGACGCCAAGACCTTCGCGTACGTGAAGGACCGGCCGAAGGCTCCGAAGGGTGCGGCCTTCGATGCGGCGTGCCGCTACTGGGACGGCCTCGTCACGGATGAGGGCGCTTTCTTCGACCGCGAGGTGCGCCTGAACGCTGCCAACCTGCCGCCGATCGTCAGCTGGGGCACCAGCCCCGAGGACGTGATCTCGATCCAGGGCCGCGTGCCGGACCCGGCCGAGATCGCCGACGAGAACAAGCGGCAGTCGAAGGAGAAGGCGCTGGCCTATATGGGCCTGATTCCGGGCACGCGGATCACCGACATCACCCTCGACCGGGTCTTCATCGGCTCCTGCACCAACGGGCGGATCGAGGATCTGCGCGAGGTTGCGCGGGTGGTCGGCGACCGCAAGGTGCATGAGGGCGTCTCGGCGATGATCGTGCCGGGCTCGGGCCTCGTGAAGGCGCAGGCCGAGGCGGAAGGTCTCGACAAAATCCTGAAGGCAGCGGGCTTCGACTGGCGCGAGCCGGGCTGCTCGATGTGCCTCGGCATGAACCCGGACAAGCTGCGGCCGGGCGAGCGCTGCGCCTCGACCTCGAACCGCAATTTCGAGGGCCGCCAGGGCCCGCGCGGGCGCACGCACCTGGTCTCGCCCGCGATGGCGGCGGCGGCGGCTGTGGCCGGACGGTTCGTCGACATCCGGGAATGGCCCCGAGGCTGAAATCGTGATTGACGGCGGCGGCCCGGTTGCCTAAACGGAGCCGTCGCCGGCCGGTAGCCGGCGGCATGCCCAGGTGGCGGAATTGGTAGACGCGCTGGTTTCAGGTACCAGTCTCGCGAGAGGTGAAGGTTCGAGTCCTTTCCTGGGCACCATCCGCAAGTTTCAAGCCCGCCAAATCGTTGGCGGGCTTTATCTTTTCCGGGGTGCGGATGCCGTGGCGCCTCGTGGGTCAGCCGGGCCCTGCTCTTAACCCGCCTGTCGCTTGCGCGCATGTAACGACCCTCAGCCCAGCCGAGCAGCGGGGCGTGTCGCGGCGAGTCCGGTTGGGAACGTTGGTAAAAACGGCGAGCGATCGCAGAGAATGGCGCGAAGCGTCATCCTCAACCGAAGTTGTCATGGATCGAGAACAGTTTTCATGCACCACCACGAGTGTCGACGCGACTAAATTAGTAACACGTATTGCTGACAGCATCCGGCGATACGTAACCGTCGAACCCACATCACACATCAAGCGTTGTCTCTCGCTCCCAGGTGGTGAAATGCGCGCAATAGCTATCCCACTCGCCCTGCTTCAGCTTGAGGTAGGCGGCTGAGAACGCGCCGCCCAGATTCGCCCGCAACGCCGCGTCCGCCTCGAAGGCGCGCAGGGCGTCCAGCAGATTGAGCGGCAGGCGCGGGGCGTCGGCGACCGTGTGGCCGTCCCGGTACATGTCGATGTCGCTGTGCGGTCCCGGATCGGCGGCATCCGCCAGCCCATCGAGGCCCGCCGCCAGGATCGCGGCCTGGAGCAGGTACGGATTGGCCGCCCCGTCGGGCAGCCGCAGCTCGAACCGGCCTGGGCCGGGCACCCGGACCATGTGGGTGCGGTTGTTGCCCGTCCAGGTCACGGCGTTCGGCGCCCAGGTCGCCCCCGAGATCGTGCGCGGCGCGTTGATGCGCTTGTAGGAATTGACCGTCGGGTTGGTGATCGCGGCGAGCGCCGGAGCGTGCCGCATGATCCCGCCGAGGAAGTGCCGGCCCCGGGCCGACAGGCCGAACGGCATCTCGGGATCGGCGAAGGCGTTCTCAGTGCCGGCCATGTTCCACACCGAGACGTGGCAGTGGCAGCCATTGCCGGTGAGCTTCGGGAACGGTTTCGGCATGAAGGTCGCCCGCAGGCCGTGCCGCTCGGCCACCGACCGGACCATGAACTTGAAGAAGGCGTGCTTGTCGGCGGTGGCGAGGGTGTCGTCGTATTCCCAGTTCATCTCGAACTGGCCGTTCGCGTCCTCATGGTCGTTCTGGTAGGGCTTCCAGCCGAGCGCCAGCATGTGGTCGCAGATCTCGGCGATCACGTCGTAGCGGCGCATCAGCGCCTGCTGGTCGTAGCAGGATTTCTCGGCCCGATCGTGGTGATCGGAGATCGCCGCCCCGTCTGGGTTCAGCAGGAAGAACTCGGCCTCCACGCCGGTCTTGACCCGAAGTCCCTCGGCGGCGGCCCGCGCCACGAGTTGCTTCAGCACCACCCGCGGCGCTTGGTCGACGGGCGCGTCCGCCATGGTGCAGTCGGCCGCCACCCAGGCGACGTCCGGCTTCCAGGGCAGGCGGATCACCGAGGCGGCGTCCGGCATGGCGAACAGGTCGGGATGGGCCGGCGTGAGGTCGAGCCAGGTGGCGAAGCCCGCGAACCCCGCGCCGTCGCGCTGCATGTCGCCGATCGCCTGGGCGGGCACCAGCTTGGCCCGCTGGCAGCCGAACAGATCCGTGTAGGAGATCATGAAGTACTTCACGCCGTGCTCGGCGGCGTAGGCGGAAAGGTCGGTCGTCACGGCAGCCCCCTGAGCGCGATCTGATGGGGGCCGGCCGCGCCCCGTTCCGGCGCGACCGGCGGGGTTGAAGGAGCCTAGAAGCCGGCTTTGCCCGGATACCAATCGGTGCCGGCCAGCGGCACGCGGGCCATGGCGGCGGCCTCGAGCGTCAGCGCCACGAGGTCCTCGGGCTCCAGATTGTGCAGGTGGTTGTGGCCGCAGGCGCGCGCGATCGTCTGCGCCTCCAGCGTCATCACCTTCAGGTAGTTGGCGAGCCGCCGGCCGGCGCGGACCGGATCGAGGCGGGCCGCCAGTTCGGGATCCTGCGTGGTGATGCCCGCGGGGTCGCGGCCCTCGTGCCAGTCGTCGTAGGCGCCCGCGGTGGAGCCGAGCTTGCGGTACTCCTCCTCGTAGGCCGGGTCGTTGTCGCCGATGGCGACCAGCGCGGCGGTGCCGATCGAGACCGCGTCCGCCCCCAGCGCGATGGCCTTGGCAACGTCGGCGCCCGAGCGGATGCCGCCGGAGATCACGAGTTGCACTTTCCGGTGCAGGCCGAGATCCTGCAGCGCCTGCACGGCGGGGCGGATGCAGGCGAGCGTCGGCTGGCCGACATGTTCGATGAATACGTCCTGGGTCGCCGCCGTGCCGCCCTGCATGCCGTCGAGGACGACGACGTCGGCCCCGGCCTTGGCGGCGAGCGCGGTGTCGTAATAGGGCCGGGCGCCGCCGACCTTCACGTAGATCGGTTTCTCCCAGTCGGTGATCTCGCGCAATTCGCCGATCTTGATCTCCAGGTCGTCCGGGCCCGTCCAGTCCGGGTGGCGGCAGGCGGAGCGCTGGTCGATGCCCTTGGGCAGGTCGCGCATCGCGGCGACCCGGTCGGAGATCTTCTGGCCGAGCAGCATGCCGCCGCCGCCGGGCTTAGCGCCCTGGCCGACCACCACCTCGATCGCGTCGGCGCGCCGGAGGTCGCGCGGGTTCATGCCGTAGCGGGAGGGCAGGTACTGGTAGACGAGGATGTCGGAATGGCCGCGCTCCTCGTCGGTCATGCCGCCGTCGCCGGTGGTGGTGGAGGTGCCGGCCAGGCTTGCGCCGCGGCCGAGCGCCTCCTTGGCGTTGGCGGACAGGGATCCGAAGCTCATGCCGGCGATGGTGATCGGGATCTTCAAAGCGATCGGCTTTTTCGCAAAGCGCGTGCCGAGGGTGACGCCGGTCCCGCAGGTCTCCCGGTAACCCTCCAGCGGGTAGCGCGACATCGAGGCGCCGAGGAACAGCAGGTCGTCGAGATGCGGGAGCTTGCGCTTCGTGCCGCCGCCGCGGATGTCGTAGATGCCGGTGGCCGCCGCCCGGCGGATCTCCGCCAGGGTGTGGTCGTCGAAGGTCGCCGACTTGCGCGGCGGCATCGGCGGGTTCTGATAGGTCATGCCCGGTCTCCCGCTCAGTAGGCGTCGGCGTTGTCGATGTTGAAGCTGTAGAGCGTGCGGGCCGAGCCGTAGCGCCGGAACTCTTCGGGCCGCACGTCCGTAACCCCGGCTCGGTCGAGCAGCACGGCGAGGTGCTCCAGATGCTCGGGGCGCATCGGCTTCTCGATGCAGTCGGCCCCGAAGCTCTTCACGCTGCCGCGGACGAACAGCTTCGCCTCGTAGAGCGAGTCGCCCAAGGCCTCGCCGGCATCGCCGAGCACCACGAGGGAGCCGGACTGGCCCATGAAGGCCGACATGTGCCCGATCGAGCCGTGCACGACGATGTCGATCCCCTTCATGGAGATGCCGCAGCGCGAGGCCGCGTTGCCCTTGATGACGAGGAGGCCGCCACGCCCGGTGGCGCCGGCATATTGCGAGGCATCGCCCTCGATCACCACGGTGCCCGACATCATGTTCTCGGCGACGCCGGGGCCCGCCGAGCCCTGCACCGTGACGGTGCCGCCGTCGTTCATGCCGGCGCAGTAATAGCCGACCGACCCCCGCACCGTGACGGTGACGGGCCCATCGATCCCGACCGCCACCGCGTGCTGGCCCCGCGGGTTCAGCACCTCGAAGGCGGTGTCGTTGGCGCCGGCCGCGACGCCGTGGAGGGCTTGGTTCAGGGCGCGCAGGGGCGTCGCCGCCAGATCGAAGACGGGCATGGGCGAGATCCGTGATGGGCGGGTTGTTGGGCGGCTCAGGCGGCCTGCCGCTGGTCCCAGAAGTAGACGGTCGCCGGCTCGGGCTCCCACACCCGGGCGGACTCGATCCCCGGCAGGCCGACCAGCGCCCGGTATTCCGAGCCGAAGGCAACGTAGTGCGCGGTCTCGGCCATGATCGCGGGCTTGCAGGCGATCGGATCGCGCAGCACGCCGAAGCCGGACTTGGTGCCGACCACGAAGGTGAAGAACCCGTCGAGATCCTCCAGCGCCCCCGCGAGCGCCGCGCCGAGATCCCGGCCCTGGGCCATCGCGGTGGTGAGGTAGGCAGCCGCGACCTCGGAATCGTTCTGGGTCTCGAACACCATGCCGTCGCGGGCGAGGCTCCGGCGCAGGTTGTTGTGGTTCGACAGCGAGCCGTTATGGACGAGGCACTGGTCGGCGCCCGTAGAGAACGGGTGCGCGCCCATCGTGGTCACGGCCGATTCCGTCGCCATCCGGGTGTGGCCGATGCCGTGGGTGCCCGACATGCCGGCGATGCCGAACCGCGCCACTACGTCCTTGGGCAGGCCGACCTCCTTGTAGATCTCGACGCTCTCACCCGCGCCCATGACCCGCAGATCGGGGGAGAGGCCCTTGAGGGCGCTCCGCGTCGCGTCGAGGCGGTCGGTCGCCACGGTGATCACCGCGTGCGAGCTCTTCACCGCCACCCGCGCCGAGCCGCCGGAGACCTCCGCAAGGCGCTGCTCCAGGGTCGGGAAATCCACCAGGGCCTGAGCCGATTGCACGGTGATCTTCGACAGGCCGGGCGTCGGCGGCCCGTAGATCGCGAGGCCCGCCGAATCCGGCCCGCGATCCGTCATGGTGACCAGCATGTCGGCCAACAGCGCGCCGAGCCGCGGCTCCAGGGTGGGGTCCTTCAGGAACAATCCGACGATGCCGCACATGGCATCACCTCCGTCGTGGGTACGCCTTGAGCATAGACGGACCCCGCGGCAAAAATCAACCCTCAAGAAATAAAATTTCTTCTCAGGAACGTAGTGTTGCGGGTCAGCCGGGGCTGCTCGCCTGCGGATAGGCGATCACCGACAGGTAGCGCGCCGGCAGCACGAGCAGCTCCGCCGGTCCGTGCGGGGCGTCGGCGTCGAAGAACAGGCTGTCGCCCGGCTGCATGTGGAAATGTTGGCCTCCGTGCCGGTACAGCACCTCACCCTCCAGCATGTAGAGGAACTCCAGCCCCGCGTGCTGGAAGGTCGGGAACACGTCGGAATCGGTGGTGAGCGTGATCAGGTAGGGCTCGACCGTGACGCCGCTGGTGTTCTCGTGGATATGCCCGAGCAGGTTGTACTGATGCCCGGCCCGCGTCCCGCGCCGCTCCAGCTCGATGCCCTCACCGGCCTTGACGAAGACCGCGTTGCGGACCTCCTCGTAGCCCCGGAAGAAGCCGGTGATCGGCATGCCGAGCGCCTGGGCGAGCAGCCGCAGCGTCGTCAGGGACGGCGAGATGTTGCCGTTCTCGATCTTGGACAGCATGCCGGGCGACAGGCCCGTGGTCGCGGCGAGATCCGCGGAGGTGATCCCGAGGCGTTTCCGGCGCTCGCGCACCGCGTGGCCGATCGCCCGTTCGAGGTTGTTCTCGCGCGGCTCGCGGACGGCATGCGGATCCTGCGACAGGACCGGCTCTCTGGCTTGCCCCGCCGTCCGGTTCGATGAGCCTGACGGCATGGCGGGATTCCTCCTCGGCGATCGCGGACCCGGGCCGCGCGCGTCTTCGCGCGCCCTGCCGTGGCGTCACACGCCTGTCAACGGCACGATCTTCGACCCGTCGGAGAAGCGCGAGAACCGGAAGGCCTTCGAATCGACCACCGGGGGGGCGCCGGTCACGAGATCGGCGGTCAGCCGTCCGGCGCCCGGGCCGAGGCCGAAGCCGTGCCCGGAGAAGCCGGTGGCGACGATGAGGCCGGGGCGCGTCTCCACCGGCGAGATGACCGGCACAGCGTCCGGCGTCACGTCGATGAGCCCGGCCCAGCGCTGGGCGACCCGGGTATTCGCGAAGACCGGGAACGCCTTGGCGAGCTGGGCCAGCGCCCGATCGGCCATGGCGGCGTCCGGCTCGGGATCGAGGATCCGGGTCTTCTCGAAGGGGCTGGGCTCGCCCGCCCGCGGGCGCCGCGACTCGCGCCATTCCTGAACGAACCGGCCGCCGATCCGCGGCCGCAGGGCCGACCATTCCATCTTCAGGGCCGGCAGGAACTGGCGCAGGAACCGGAAACTGTCCGGCGTCAGGTCGTAGATGTTCGCCGCGAGCGTCGAGACCGTATAGCCGCCGTCGGCCCGCTTGCGCACCGAGAAGTCCGGCCCACGCACCGTGACCTCGGGTCCCCCCGCGAGGGGCTCGGTGCGCAGGACCGAGTTCAGCACCTTGAGCTGCGGCAGGGTCACGCCGATGCCGCGCAGGAGGAGCCGCGACCACGCCCCGCCCGCCACCACGACCGCGCCCGCCGCAATCCGCCCGCGCTCGGTGACCACGCCGCTGACCGCGCCGCCTGTCGTCTCGATGGCGTGCACCGCGCAGCCCGTGAGGATCGTCGCCCCCCGGGCCTGCGCGGCGCGCGCGATGGCCGGTGCGGCCCGCTGCGGCTCGGCCCGCCCGTCCGTCGGCGAGTACAGGGCGCCGTCGAAGGCGAGGTTCATGTCCGGCACGAGGTCGCGAATGCTGTCGTTCCCAATCGCCGAGACGCGCAGTTCCGTCCCCTTGAGGTAGTCGAGCCAGGCGAGGTTCTTGTCCCGGAAGGCGGCGCTGTGGAACGGCACGACGATGCCGCATTGCCGGTAGCCGACATCATGGCCCACCCGTTCGGCCAAACCTTCCCAGATGCGGATCGAGGCCGCCATCAGGTCGATCTCGCGGGGATCGCGCCGCGACAGGCGCACCCAGCCCCAGTTGCGGCTCGACTGCTCCCCGGCGACGATCCCCTTCTCGCAGAGGACCACGGACAGGCCCCGCTCGGCGAGTTCGAGGGCCGTCGAGACACCCACGATCCCGCCGCCGACCACGACCACGTCGGCGCGGTCGGGGTGATCCGGGGACGACGTCACGGCATCGACGGTGGGACCGGGCATTGTTAATGCGTCCATGGGCTGGATTGCGGGCGACGCCAGGATGGCGCGGCGTCTCGCTTGCGCTTGCTCCCAGGGGACGCTTTCCTGTCCCCATGGGACAAACAGCGAGCGATATCGTCTGCGCCACGCCCCGGCAGGCGGGCGACGGCATCGAGGGGATCGGCTTCATCCTCCTGCCCGGTTTTCCGCTGCTGGCGTTCGCTTCGGCCTGCGAACCCTTCCGGGCGGCCAACCGGCTCGCCGGCCGGCCGCTCTATCGGGTGCGCTATTTCGGCGAGGCGCCGGGTGGCCGTGTGGGCTCGTCCTCCGGGGCGGAGGTGCCTACCGAGCCGCTCCCCCGGGAGCGCGGGGATCTCCACACCGTCTTCGTCTGCGCGGGTGGCGAGCCGACCGGGTGGCACCAACCCGCCATCCACGCGGCCCTGCGGCGGCTGGCCCGGCTCGGCGTGCGCATCGGCGGCATCTCCGGTGGCCCCTATCTCATGGCCGCCGCGGGGCTGCTGACCGGCCGCCCCTGCACCCTCCATTGGGAGCATGCGGCCGCCTTCAAGGAAGCGTTCCCGGGCTTAAGTCCCGCGCCCGCGCGCTACGTCTCGGCCGGGGACCGGGTGACCTGCGGCGGCGGCATCGCCCCCCTCGACATGGCGCACGCCCTCATCGGCGAGCGCATGGGCGCGGCCTTCGCCGGCCGCGTGTCCGACTGGTTCCTCCACACCGCGGTCGGCGCGCCGGGCGACCCGCAGCGCGCCTCATCGGCCGAGCGCTACGGCGTCCATCATCCGGCCCTGCTCCTCGTGCTCGAGACGATGGAAAAGACGGTCGAGGCACCGCTGAGCCGTCGGGCCATGGCCGCGCTCGCCGCGGTGAGCGAGCGCCATCTCGACCGGATGTTCCGGGACAAGCGCGGCCTCAGCTTCTCGGAGCAGTACCGGATGATCCGTCTGACGCACGCCCGGCGCTTGCTGCGCCAGAGCCCGCTGACGATCAGCGAGATCGCCGCCGCCACCGGCTTCGCGAACGCCGCCCATTTCGCGCGCGTCTATCGCACGCTGTTCGGGCTGAGCCCGTCCGCGGAACGGCGGATCGGATCCTCGGCCGCGAACGACGTACCGCTCATGCGTCCACTTTCCGGCACCGATGGCGATGCTGCGAACGACGGCGTTTGACGCGAAACCGCCGCGCAGCCGAAACCGGGCCCAGGTCGAACTTGGCCGACAGCCATCGAGGTCTGAGGCCGAAGCGATTTCCGCGCATTTGAAGTGGCATCACCGGAAACGCTGCTGACGCAGTTCCCGGCCCTCGGAGGACTGGTCGATCGGGCTCCAGAAGCCGTCCGGCGACGCACTCCGCGGATGTACGGGAACGTACCCGCCATCCCAGCTGCGAGGCCTCACGTCGGGCGTCCTCCCGATGCCACCCTCGTCGTAGCGGTACATCTCGACACGGTGGTCCTTGGCGTGCCGCCGCCTATCGATCGGGTACGCCTTTTCGGGCGCACTGCGCGGCGTGCGTTTCACGGGAGCTGGGGGCGTGTCGAAGTAGTCACGATAATCCCCATACGACTCAAGCGCCGTTGCGCCCACAGTCGATCCGAACAACACGGCAGCTGCGAGCAGCACCTTCATCGTCTTAAACCCTCTGCCTGTCCGTTGGCATCAGGCAGATCGAGAATGTTTCTCGACCTTCTGAACCGAGCAGGAGCTTAGATCGCTTTTGTGGGAGCGCGGTGACACGCAGCACAAGCTGGAATTGACTCTCCGGTCCTGGATGACCCAAATTCAAGGCTCGTTTCCATCAACGAGATGATCGGCGATAAAAAAGATCCGGATTAAGACGTGCAGATCTTTGGCCTCTGAACGGCGTGGCCGCCCGTGAAGCCGGAGCAACATTAATGCGGATACAAATCAGCCCACCAAATCAGCGTGCGCGTCGCTATTCGTGGGATGCAGGACGACGGAGCGGTTCGTTGGGCGACCGATCCCGATCCGTCCAGCGCGCGCGTGCGGTTCTTCTGCCAGGTCCGCCCGCATACTCACGACACGCTCCGCGCGGTATAAAGACCTGCTTCGGTTCTCAACCCGGTGGATTTCTGTGCGGTCCGGTTCAAGGCTCTCCGAACGCTGGTTCACGCTGGCGCTCTGGCTCGTCGCGCTGGTCTTCGCGTGGTTCCTCATCGGGCTTGGATCGCTGATCGTCGGCGACCTGCCGCAGGTGGAGCATCGCTACAACCTTGAGCAGTTTCTCGACACCGACCAGGGCACGTCGTCGGCTGAGGCGCTCAAGCAGATCCGTGTTGCGCAGGACGACACGCGCCGGCAGGCCGAGCAGGATCAGCTCGCCCTCGATGCGGCTCGGTCCGCGTCCGAAGCCACGCGGGAAACCTTCGCCAATTGGTTGAAGACCCGGGACGCCACGCAGCGCGTCGACCAGGATGCTGGCCTCATCGCGCGCACGCAGCAACTCGACGCGCTGAAGGCCGCCGAGCGCAGTCTTGAGGAGCGGCTCGCGGCCCTGGCGCGGACAAGCTTCGACCTGTCGGAGCGCGAGGCGGCTCAGCTGCGCGTGGATCATGCTCTGCGGGCGGCGGCGCAGAAACGCCTCGATGCGGCCGAGCGCGGCCAGGAACTGCGCGTCTTCGCCTATCGTCTGGCCCTGACGCTGCCGCTGTTAGCCCTCGCCGGCTGGCTCCTGCTCAAGCGACGGCAGACCCGCAACTGGCCGTTCGTGTGGGGCTTTGCCCTGGCGGCGGCCTTCGCCTTCTTCGTCGAGCTCGTACCTTACATGCCGAGCTACGGCGGCTACGTGCAATACGGCGTCGGTGTCATCCTCACGCTGGTTGCGGGCCGTGCGGCGATCAACGCGCTGCACGCCTACCGTACGCGCCAGGCCGCGGTGGAGACGCGGCCCGACGCCGAGCGGCGCACCGAGATCGCCACCGATCAGGCGCTGGCGCGCCTCGCCAGGAAAGCGTGCCCCGGCTGCGAGCGGCCGATCGCGCTCGACGACGCCGGAACGAATTTCTGCCCCCATTGCGGGCTCGGCATCTTCGCGCACTGCCCCGCCTGCACGCAGCGCAAAAGCACGTTCGAACGCTTCTGCCGGGCCTGCGGCACCCGCAGCCCGGATGTCGCGTGCGAAGCGACCTGACGCCGGCCCGGTGTTCAGGCCGGGACGGCGTCCGACGGCACCGGGCCGCCGCGCCTCAGGCGTTGTCGCCCCGGATCGCCGCGATCACCGCGTCGGTGACCTGCCGGGTCGTCGCCGTACCGCCCAGATCCGGGGTGTGCAGGGTCGGATCCGCGGTCACGCGCTCGACCGCGCGCATCAGCCTTTCGGCGGCCGGTATCTCGCCGAGATGCTCCAGCATCTGGCAGGCGGTCCAGAAGGTCGCCACTGGGTTGGCGATACCCTTTCCGGTGATGTCGAAGGCCGAGCCGTGGATCGGCTCGAACATCGACGGGAAGGTGCGCTCCGGGTTGATGTTCGCGGTCGGCGCAATGCCGAGCGAGCCCGCCAGCGCCGCCGCCAAATCGGACAGGATGTCGGCGTGGAGGTTGGTCGCCACGATCGTGTCGAGGGTCGCGGGCTTGGTGACCATGCGCATGGTCATGGCGTCGACCAGCATCTTGTCCCAGGTCACGTCGGGGAAGTCCTTCGCGACCTCGGCGGCGATCTCGTCCCACATCACCATGGCGTGGCGCTGGGCGTTCGACTTGGTGACCACGGTGAGCAGCTTGCGCGGGCGGGAGCGGGCGAGCTGGAACGCGTAACGGATGATCCGGTCGACGCCCGAGCGGGTCATCATCGAGACGTCGGTGGCGACCTCGTTGGGATGGCCCTGGTGGACCCGACCGCCGACGCCGGCATACTCGCCCTCGGAGTTCTCGCGCACGATCACCCAGTCGAGTTCCGGCCCCGAGACGTGGCGCAGCGGGCTGGTGATGCCCGGCAGGATCCGGGTGGGGCGGACGTTGGCGTACTGGTCGAAGGGCTGGCAGATCGCGAGCCGCAGGCCCCAGAGGGTGATGTGGTCGGGCACGTCCGGCGCGCCGACCGCCCCGAAGAAGATCGCGTCGTGGTTGCGGATCTGGTCGCGGCCGTCGGCCGGCATCATGACGCCGTGCTGTTTGTAGTAGTCCGAACCCCAGTCGAAATGGTCGAAGCGGAACCGGAAGGTGCCGGTCTTCTCGGCCAGGACATCGAGCACCTCGATGCCGGCGGCGATGACCTCGACGCCGATGCCGTCCGCCGGAATGGCCGCGATGGTGTAGGTCTTCATGGTGGGTCTCCGAGGAAAAGTCAGCGCAGGACGACGCGAGCGGGCTCGGCGCGGCGCCCCGCCCGGGCGACCACGAGGGTCAGGATCGCCGAGATGAGCAGCAGGCCGGCCACGAACATCAGGCCGCCCGCGAAGCTGCCGGTCCGGTCCTTGATCCAGCCGATCATCCAGGGGCCGACGAAGCCGCCGAGATTGCCGATCGCGTTGATGGTGGCGATGCCGACCGCGGCGGCCGGGCCGGACAGGAACAGCGTCGGCATCGCCCAGAGGGGTGGCTTGGCGGCGCTGATCCCGACATTGACCAGGCTCAAGGCGGCGATGACGGCCACCACCGAGGTGGCGCCGCCGGCTTGCATCAGGCCCAGCGACGCGGCAAGGCAGGCAATCACCACGTGCCACGTGCGCTCGCCGGTCCGGTCGGAATGGCGCGCCCACAGGATCATCGCCACCACCGCGACGGTGGGCGGTACCGCATTCAGCAGGCCGACCGTCATGGTCGATAGGCCCAGCCCCTTGATAATCTGCGGCGCCCAGATGCCGAGGGTATAGAGCCCCGCCGAGGTGCCGAAATAGACGAGCGCCAGCGCCAGCACGCGCAGGTCGGTAAGCCCGCTGAGCAGATTGTGGCGCGCCTGCGCCCGCCGCCCGGCGCGTTCCGCCTCCATCTCGGCCACGAGCCAGGCTCGCTGATCGTCGGACAGCCACGCGGCCTTCTCGGGCCGGTCGGTCAGGTAGACCAGCACGACGAAGCCGAGGATTACCGCGGGGACGGCTTCGATCAGGAACATCCACTGCCAGCCGTGCAGGCCCAGGACGCCCTCCAGCTCGAGGAGCGCACTGGACACGGGCGAGCCCAGCAGCACCGAGACCGGCGCCGCCGCCATGAACAGCGATACCACTCCGGCCCGATAGCGGATGGGGAACCAGTAGCCGAGGTAGAGGATGATGCCGGGAAAGAAGCCGGCCTCGGCGGCACCGAGCAGGAAGCGCAGGCCGTAGAAGCTCATCTCGCCCTGGATGAACGCGAAGGCCCCGGAGATGAGCCCCCAGGTGATCATCACCCGGGCGATCCAGAGCCGGGCGCCGACCCGGTCGAGGATGAGGTTCGAGGGCACCTCGAACAGGAAGTAGCCGAAGAAGAACACCCCGGCGCCGAAGCCGAACACGGAGGCGGTGAAGCCGAGGTCCTTGTTCATCGTCAGGGCCGCGAAGCCGATATTCACGCGGTCGATGAAGGCGATGAAATAGAGCAGGCAGATGAACGGGATCAGGCGCCAAGCGACCCGGCGCATGGTGGCCTGCTCGAGCGAGCGCTCCATCGTGTCCTCCCGTCGCCGGATCGACGCGTCTGTTGCGCGCCATCTTCCATGCAAGCTTGAATACGGTTAGGTCCAGTCCGGCAGCGTGTCAACGGCGGTTCCGCAACCGGGACACACGCTGTAAGGCCCGCTGGCGAGGGGGAGACGGTCGATGGCGCGGGCCCGGTCCGATGGGGATCCGAAGACGCAGGGCACCGAGGAGGGCGAGAAACGCGGCTCGCTGGTCGACGACGCCTATACGGCGCTGCGCAACGCGATCCGTGATGCCAGCTTCGCCCCGGGCTATCAGGCGTCCGAGCAGGAGATCGCCCTGCGACTCGGCATGAGCCGCACGCCGGTCCACGAGGCAGCGATCCGGCTGCAGGAGGACGGCCTCGTGCGCGTCCTGCCGCGCAAGGGCATCCTGATCCTGGCGCTGGCGCCGGACGACATGCGCGAAATCTACGACGTCGTCATCGCCATGGAGGGCCGGGCCGCCGAGTTGGTGGCAGCCCTCCCCGAGGCGTCGCGTCTGGCCGCCGCCCAGACGCTCGACGGCCATACGGACGCGATGGCGGCGGCGCATGCGCGCGGCGACCTGCCGGCCTGGGGGCTGGCGGACGCGGCATTCCACGCGGCGCTGATCGCGCAGGCCCGGAACGGGCGAATGAGCCGCATCGTTCAGGCGATCAACGATCAGTCGCACCGGGCTCGGATGCTGACCCTGAACCTCCGCCGGACTCTGGACGCTTCAATCGCCGAGCACCGGCGCATTGCCGCTGCCATCCGCGCCGGGACGGCCGAAGAGGCGCTCGAAGCGGCGCGCCAGCACCGGATCCGGGCCCGGAACGAGTTGCTGCCGCTGCTCGACAGCTACGGTCTCAAGCACCTTTAGGGCATCGGGTCGGGACGGAGAGGGGGGACCGCTCGTTCGACGGGCCCACCCGTGGCGGGCTCCGGAGAGGGGCTCAGGTCGGTCCGGATGCACGCCCTATCGCAACCGCAGCGAACCCGGTCGCCGCCCCGCGCCGACGAGACGGCGCCAGCCCCGTTTGCGTCCGAACGACCGGCGCGGATCGGGCGGCGCCATTTCCGCAACGCGCCGGACATCGCCGGGTCGGTGGGCCGCGCCGATTGCCACGAGCGCCGCCACGCCGATCAGAGCGATGAGTGTTGCACCCCAGAACAGGTTCTCGAACATACGTCCCTGCCCAGGATCCGCGCTGTCTTGACAGTAGACCGAAGTCGGATGCGACCGAAACCGGACGTTTCGAAGCAATATGGCCGCGGGCGAACATTTCAGGGGATCGGCTGTGGATAGCAGTCGCCTGCCGGGCAACGGCCGCGGCGTTCCCGGCGAACGCGGAGGCCGAAGACTGTCTCGGGTTGAACACGCCAAGGCCTGCCGGGCGAACAGACGAGCCCACGGGTCTCCGTGAAACGGTCTCACCGTTGATTCTGAACAATGCGCCGCGATCTGCGTCCGCCGCCCGGTGAGCGTGCCAACCCGCCGATCGCGTCCATGCCAAGCCGCCGGCCAGGGCGCGCGCCGTGAGTAAAAACGCGGCATCAGGCCTCTCGATTAAGCTACCCGTCGCCGGACCGGAGATACATTTCGAAATATTTCCGGTGTTTCACGCCAAATCGACTTTTAAAACACGTATTTCGTGGCACAAAAATCACATTCATAACCCGCAATAGCTTTGACCATATAAACTGTATTGTTCCAGGGCGCCCGCCTGCGCATGATGATCGCGCAGTCAGGCGACGCCCGGCGCGGTTCCGGGTGGCCCGGCCGGGCGAGGGCAGGCCGAAGGCATGGAATGCGGCAAGATCCGGAGAACCGGACAGATCCGCACGATTGGGTCTCGAAGCTTTGGAGATATCGATGACGCTCTTGAAGGGCTCGTTGCTCGGGTCCGTTGCTGCATTTGCGGCGGTGGGTGCCGCGCACGCCGCCGATCTGCCGGTGAGAAAAGCCGAACCTGTCGAATTTGTCCGCGTCTGTAATGCTTACGGCGCCGGCTTCTTCTACATCCCCGGCACCGATACCTGCCTGCGCGTCTCGGGCCGCGCCCGGTTCGAGGCTGGATACCAGGCCAGCTACTCGCGCCAAGCGGGCACCAATGGCGGCGACACCTCCGGCTACCAGGGCCGGATGCGCATCAACCTCGATGCCCGCACCCAGACCGCCTACGGCACGCTCCGCGCCTTCGTGCGCCTCGATGCCGGCGCCCGCACCGGCTATTCCGGCGTCGGCACCTCCGGCACCCAGCAGCGCATCGGCCAGGCCTATCCCGGCATCGGTACCGACAGCTTCGGTCGTGACCAGCAGTTCGTGAACGTCGACAAGGCGTTCATCCAGTTCGCCGGGCTCACCGCCGGTCGCGCCTCCTCGTTCTTCGACTTCTACGCCCACGACTTCGAGTTCGCCGGCGCGACCCTCGGTTCGGACGTGTTCTCGACGAACCTGCTGGCCTACACCGCCACGATCGGCAACGGCCTCTCGGCCACGGTCTCGATCGAAGACCCGGTCTTCCGACGCTCGCCGATCTTCTCGCCGTTCAACATCTCCGCAACGCTCAACACCGGCAGCGTGTCGAACTTCGGCGTGACCAACCAGCCGACCCCGATCTTCGTCGGCTACACCAACGGTCTGCCGACCCGCTACGGCAACGTCGACACCATCGAGCGTGAGCGGATGCCCGACTTTGTCGGCGTCGTGCGCCTCGACCAGGCCTGGGGCTCGGCCCAGCTCTCGGCCGCCACCCACGAGCTGAACATCGGCAACCTCTCGACCGCCGCCAGCACCGGAACTGGCAGCATCGTGGCCCCCGCCCATACCGACAGCGTCTTCGGCTGGGCGGTGCAGGGCGGCCTGAAGATCAACACGCCGTTCATCGCAACCGGCGATTCGCTGTATCTGCAGGGCGCCTATGGCGACGGTGCGCAGATGTACACCGGCTATTGCGCCTATACCGGCTGCTACACGCAGAGCACCACGACCATCCAGGGCCAGAAGTTCGCCCAGTACTTCTCGGACGCGACGGTCAATCCCTATACCGGGCAGCTGCAGACCTCGACGAGCTTCACCGTCACCGCCTCGTACCTGCACTACTGGACGCCGGAATGGCGCTCGGCCTTCTTCGGCTCCTACGGCGAGCAGGATTTCTCGGCCAGTGCGCGTTACCAGCAGGGCCAGCTCTACAGCCTCGTGAGCGGTCTGGCGGGCAGCAACCCGTTCGGCTCGAACGCGGTGGGCACGCCCGGCACCCGGTTCTTCAACCTGAGCCAGGCTCTGCGCGACACCTACCAGTTCGTGGCGGGCGGCAGCATCATCTGGTCGCCGGTCAAGGATCTCGATATCGGCGTGGAGGCCTTCTACACGCAGATCGGCCTGAAGAGCGGCCGGGCGATCGATCTCGACAAGAGCCCGACCGCCTACGCCAACATCGCCGGCATCAACAACGGAACCTTCGCGGTGGCCACCGCCACGAAGGACTCGGTCTCGCAAGTCCGCTTCCGCGTCCAGCGCGACTTCTGATCGCCACCGAAGATCGGAAGACGGGATCGGGACCGCTGGCCCTGATCCCGTCGAAAGACCCGCGTGCAAACGAAACCTTGGGCCCGGCCTCGTGCCGGGCTTCTTTCGTCCCGGGACCGTGCTTTCCCGGCTTCGGGGATCCTGGCTGCCGAAATATTCGCACCTTTAACTTAGGATGGCGCGACAAAACGTCCGACATGGGATTCCGGGCCCATGACAAGCGCTGGCACCCAGACATCGCAGTACGTCATTACCGCCCGCGGGCAAAAGGGTGATATTCGTCAGACGAGGGCCCGGGCTGCGAGCGCGGTGGTTCTTGCCAGAACCTGGATTTCCGCCGGCTACGAGGCGGTTCAGATCACCGATCCCTTGGGCCATGTTCTCAGCCCGGAGCGATACCGCATAAGAATTCTGAATGGCGGCCGGTTCTTTCGCTGACGCATGTCACGGTTCCCCGGAGGGTCCGACGCAGGACCGAGGGGGCGCCACCGCCTCCGCGTTTACGAAGCATTCATCCACCCGGGGTCCCATCGAGCTTCCCGAGGCGGAGATGTGGACGCGATGTCGACCAGAACGACCGAGCCGCAAGGTCCCATACTCGAGCCCTGGCGCATCGTGGCCCTTGCGCTGATCGTCGCCGCCGGCCTGCTGTTCGTGCGCCTGATCGATCCCGATACCGCCGCGGCGCATCCGGCCGGGAGCGCACCCGTCGCCAGCCCGGTGGGGCATCCATAGGTCCAGCACTTGTACCGCGCGCCCAGCCCGCCCCCCCGGCCTGGCGCGTGCCGGGCATCCCGAAGGCGGTCGCGCCGCGCCTGGGCGATCCCCGACGCCTTCTCAGCCCTGACAGGGTGAGAGAGACCTATTGCAGCGTCAGCGGCATCGCCTCGATGGCGACCTCGCCGATGCCGCGGCCCGCCAGCGCGGCACGCAGGGGATCGGACAGGGAAGTCCCGGCCGTGAAGGCACCGTGCGTGAACCCATGCTGGTCGGCCTGCCGCCGGGCCGGCCCGATCAATTGCACGACGCGCCGGGCGATGGCCGGCGCCGGGTCGATCCAGGCCACCGGCCAGGGGGCCAACCGTTCAAGGCGCGGCAGCAACAGGGGATAGTGGGTGCAGGCGAGGCAGACCACATCGGTGCGGCGCCCGTCCGCCTCGGTCACGAAGCAGGGGGCGATCTCGGCGGCGAGGGCGGCATCGTCCACGGGTGCGCCGGCGAGTTCGGCCTCGGCATAGCCCGCCAGATTCTGCGAGCCGACCAGCGTCACCGTGCAGGCCCCGGCATAGGTCGCGATCAGGTCGCGCGTGTAGGAGCGGGCCACCGTCCCGGGGGTCGCCAGCAGGGATACGAGCCGCGAGCGCGTGGCCGCGGCGGCCGGCTTGATCGGCGGCACGACACCGACGAACGGGGTGGTGAAGCGCTGCCGCAGGGCGGGGAGCACCAGGGTCGAGGCGGTGTTGCAGGCAATGACGACGAGGTCGGGTCGGTGGGTCGCCACCAGCCGCTCCATGACCGTCAGCACCCGGGCGACGAGGGCCGCCTCGCCGAGCCGGCCGTACGGGAAGGCGGCATCGTCGCCGACATAGACATAGCGGGCATCCGGCCGGACGCGCCGCACGGCGTCGAGTACGGTGAGACCGCCGAGCCCGGAGTCGAAGACGAGAATGGTCGGCTCGGAAGCAGCACCCAAAACGGCCGCGGAGAGGCTGGCACCGGCCATCAGATCGATCCGCATGAGACTTCCAGACTCCTCGCGTGTGTCGTGAGGATCGGGACTGCTGGTTAAGGCAGTCTCACTGCGGCAAGAGAAAGACCCGCGATCCCCAACCCATTCGGTTAACCGCTCCACCGGCGTGGCGAAGGGGCCTGCACGGATACCGGATCGGTGGTCTCGTCCTGCAGAGGTTGTCGGACCACGGCCAAGACATATCTTCTGCGCGCCAACCGGGAATCGAGGAAACGGTTCTCGGGACGGCGGGAAAAAAGGGACGATCGTCATGGCAGCGACGGCCGCACTGCGCGCGGAAGAGATCCGCGACTCCGAGAGACCGGCCTTCCCGCCGCCGCCGGTCTCGGCCCGGCCGATCGAGCGGGCTGCGTGGATCGCCGCTTACCGGCAGGTCCGGGGTGAAACCGAGCGCCGCGCGGCGCCGCTCTCGCCGGAGGATCAGCAGGTCCAATCCATGGCGGATGCCAGCCCGACCAAGTGGCACCGGGCCCATGTGACGTGGTTCTTCGAGCAGTTCCTGCTGCGCGAGCATCTCCCGGGCTACGCGATCTACGATCAGCGCCTGCACTACCTGTTCAACTCGTACTACGTTGCGGCCGGGCCGCGGCAGCCGCGCATCCAGCGGGGCATGATCACCCGCCCGACGATGGATGAGGTCACGGCCTACCGGGCGCATGTCGACCGGGCGGTCGAGGCGCTGCTCGGCCAAGCCTCGGAGCGCGCTTTGGACGCGCTGCTGCCGATCCTTGAGATCGGCCTCTATCACGAGCAGCAGCACCAGGAGCTGCTCCTCACCGATATCCTGCACGCCTTCGCGCAGAACCCACTGAACCCGGCCTATGACCCCGCCTGGCGCTTCCCCGCCGCCGCGGCGCAGCCCGGCCAGGTCGGCCTCGACCGGGGGATCGCCTCGATCGGGCACGCGGGGGAGGGCTTCTCCTTCGACAACGAGTCGCCCCGTCACGAGACGTTGATCCAGGCCGGCCGGATCGACCGGGCGCTGGTGACCAACCGCCAGTGGCTCGCCTTCATGGAAGATGGCGGCTACGCCAAACCCGAACTGTGGCTCTCGGACGGCTGGTATGCCGGCCCGGCCGAGGGCTGGGAGGCCCCGGGCTACTGGCGCCGGGACGGCGACGGCTGGGCCAGCATGACCCTCGCCGGCGAGCGCCCGGTGGATCTCGACGCGCCCGTCACCCATGTCAGCTACTATGAGGCCGATGCCTATGCCCGCTGGGCCGGGCGCTTCCTGCCGACCGAGTTCGAGTGGGAAGTCGCGGCCCGCGATGGCGGCCTGCCGGACGCGTTCGGCCTCGTCTGGCAATGGACCCGCAGCGCCTATGTCGCCTATCCGGGCTACCGCCCATTGCCGGGGGCGCTCGGCGAGTACAACGGCAAGTTCATGAACAACCAGTTCGTGCTGCGCGGCTCCTCGGTGGCGACACCCGAGGGCCATGCCCGTCTGCCGTATCGTAATTTCTTCTATCCGCATCAGCGCTGGCAGTTTACCGGCCTGCGCCTCACCGATGCCGCCTGACGCGCCCCGGAGCGACCCGTGACCATCAACCCGACCTTTTCAGATCCGACACCGGTCGCCCCGGCCTTCCTCGACGATGTGCGCGAAGGCCTCTCCCGTCCGCAGAAGGCGCTCTCGCCAAAATACTTCTACGATGCCGCCGGCTCCGACCTGTTCGAGCAGATCACCCGGCTACCGGAATACTACCCGACCCGCACCGAGATCGGGATCCTGGACGGGCGCGGGCCGGAGATCGCCGCGCTGCTTCCGGCGGGCGCCGCCCTGGTTGAGTTCGGCAGCGGCTCGACGGTGAAGCTGCGCCGCCTGCTGCGCCACCTCGACAAGCTCGCGGCCTACGTGCCGGTGGACGTCTCCGGCGAGTTCTTGCGCGATCAGGCCGAGACCCTGAGCGCCGATTTCCCGCACCTCCGTGTCGAGCCGGTGGTGGCTGATTTTACCCGGGACTTCGACCTGCCCGAGAGCCTCGCGGGGCTGCCGCGCGCCGGCTTCTTCCCGGGCTCGACCATCGGGAATTTCGAACCGGACGAGGCGGAAGCGCTGCTCGCCCGGTTCGGGCGGATCCTGGGATCGGGAGCCCACATGATCGTAGGCGTCGACCTCGTGAAGGACGCCGCCACCCTGGAGACCGCCTATGACGATGCCGCGGGCGTCACCGCGGCGTTCAACCTCAACCTGCTGACCCGGATCAACCGCGAACTCGCCGGCCGCTTCGACCTCGACGCCTTCGTGCACCGCGCGGTGTTCAACCCGGACGCGTCGCGGATCGAGATGCATCTCGTCGCCCGGGACGCACAGGATGTGGCGGTGGGTTCCGACACGTTCGCCTTCGCGGCCGGCGAGACGATCCATACGGAGAGCAGTTACAAGTACACGGTCGAGTCCTTCCGGGCGCTGACCGAGCGGGCCGGCTGGCGCTGGATCCAGGTCTGGACGGACGCGGACGGGCTGTTCTCGGTCCACGCGCTGCGGCTGGATTGAGCATCGGGGCGGCCCGGACGATGGGGTTCCGGCCGCCCTGGTTCCTCCTCGTCGCCCCCGCGCTCGGCGCGCTCGCGGGCCTGCTCTACGGGGCGATCTTCGACGTCGGCCCCCTGACCGGCGCAGCAATCCGCGGCGCGATCATCGGCACGCCGATCATGCTGTACGAGCGCCGGCTCCTGGTCCCGGCCCTGCGGGAACGGATCCGGGGCCTCGCCACGCCCCTGTTCCTGCTCGCCACCGTGGCGCTCTACGTCGCCCTCATCGTGGTCGGGAACGCGCTCGCCAGCACCGTGCTCAACCGCCTGTTCCGCTTCATGTACAGCGAGCGGAACGCGATGCTGATGACCGATACCGGCTTGCTCTACGCGCTCGCCATCTCGGCCCTGGTGGTGTTCGTGTTCCGCGTCCGCGACCTGATCGGACCCGGCGTGTTCGCCAACCTGCTGATCGGCCGCTACCACCGCCCCATCAGCGAGGAGCGGATCTTCCTGTTCCTGGACGTGACCGGCTCGACGCGCTTCGCCGACCAGCACGGCGACCGGGAGGCACAGGCCTATCTCGGGCAGGTGTTCAACGCCCTGGCGCTGCCGGTCTCCCGGGCCCGGGGCTCGATCGACGATTATATCGGCGATCTGGCGCTGGTGACGTGGACGATGGAGCGCGGCATCCGCAACGCCGCCTGCCTGGCTTGCGTGTTCGACTTTCAGGCACGTCTCGCCGCCGAGGCCGAAGCCTGGCGAAGCCGTTTCGGGCAAGTGCCGGAATTCCGGGCGGCGCTGCATTGCGGCCCGGTGGTCACCGCCGAAATCGGACTGGAGCGGCACAAGATCGCGTATTTCGGGGATGCGGTGAACACGACCGCGCGGCTGGAAGCGCTCTCCAAGACACTGGGCGTCCACGTGCTGGTCTCGGCCGATCTGCTGGATCGGATCGGACCTTTGCCAAGCGACCTCGTGGCCGAGGATCTCGGCGCTCACACCCTGCGCGGGCGGGAGTCGCCCCTGGCCGTAGCGGCGATCCGCCATACGCCGAGGGCCGGATGAGGCCGGGGCAGGGCGCCTGCCCCTATCCCCGGTATCCCCGTTATCGGCGACGCGACGGCGTCAGTTCAGGTAGGTGCGGATCCAGTTCGGCGACAGGATCTCGCCTTCCTCGGTGATGATCCAGGGCTGCTTGGCCGGATCGCCGAGCGCGCCGGCCGCAGCCTGGATCGCCTCGCGCAGGGTCTCGTAACGCTCAGGCTGCGCCAGCGGGGTGCTGGCCGGGGCCGTGCGCCAGATCGTCAGATCAGCGGGCCGTTCCAGAGCTTCGGTTTCCATGGGTCCTCGTCCTTCCGAACCGTTTATGACCGTTCAGATACCCGCCGCCGGCGCGAGCCAGGTGTCGGTGGGGATCGTCGGTCTGGGCGTTAAAGCAAGCATCTCTGCGGCGGCTTTGCGATCAATTCGGGCGGTTTTCGAAACCAGCGCCCCCCGCACGAGTACGATGGACGCAGCGGCTACGTGTTCCCAATCCGTATTGAGCGCGTAAGAGCTGCCGAGGACTTGCGAGAATTAAGGCGTGCGAATGATGACCATTCCGTTAGCCAGTTCGCGCCGGCCGCCGACGTGCGCCAGAACACATTTGGCGCGTGCCGACCGCGGCGCCTCGCTGTGTTGACGCCCTGATCCTGAACGCGCACTTAAGACCCGCGCCCGCCGGGCCGCGCGCCGCCCCTCGTCTGGAGACATTCCCGTGCCGGATCGTACCGTGCGCATCGTGCTCGCCGCGGTCCTGCTCCTGCTGGCTCTCTATGTCGCACAGCCCTACGTGCAGCCGCTGCTCTATGCGGCGGATACGCCCCGGGCGGTGACCGCGCGCGGCGACCTCGCGCAGTCGGAACAGGCCACGATCGCGCTGTTCGAGCAGGCGAGCCCGTCCGTCGTTCACGTTTTCGCGCAGGGGGCGACCCAGAACCGCGATCTCCTCGACCTCGACGACGAGGGCGGCGAGCAGGGCGGCGGCACGCAGACCGGCACCGGGTTCGTCTGGGATGGGGCTGGGCACATCGTCACCAACACCCATGTCGTCCAGAATGCCGCCCAGAGCGGCGGCACCGTCTCGGTGCGGCTCAGCGACGGCACGGTGGTGCCCGCGACCCTGGTGGGGCTGGCCCCGCCCTACGACCTCGCAGTCCTGCGCCTGGGACGCGTGACCCACATGCCGCCGCCGCTGGCGATCGGCAGCTCGTCGGATCTCAAGGTCGGGCAATCCACCTTCGCCATCGGCAACCCGTTCGGCCTGGACCACACGCTGACCACCGGCGTCATCAGCGCCCTGCGGCGGCGGATGCCGACGAGCGAGGGGCGGGAATTGTCCGGCGTCATCCAGACCGACGCGGCGATCAATCCCGGCAATTCCGGCGGTCCGCTTCTCGATTCCGCGGGTCGGCTGATCGGCGTCAACACCGCCATCGTGTCGCCGTCCGGGGCGAGTGCGGGTATCGGCTTCGCGATCCCGGTGGACGTGGTCAACCGGATCGTGCCCGAGCTCATCAAGGTCGGCCGGGTCCGCAATCCCGGCATCGGGATCATCGCCGCGCAGGAGGCGGCGACCGCCCGGCTCGGCATAGACGGGGTCGTGATCGTGCGGGTCCTGCCCGGAACGCCCGCCGCGCAGGCCGGCCTGCGCGGTGTCGATCCGCAGACCGGCGATCTCGGAGACGTGATCGTGGAGGCCAACGGCCGCCCGGTCCACCGCCTCGCCGACCTCACGGCCGCCATGGAAGAGGCCGGCCTCGGCGCGCCGGTCATCCTGAAGGTGGAGCGCGACGGCCGGACTCGGCAGGTCCGGATCACCACCGCGGATGTCGCGGAGAACCGCCAATGATGATGCCGTTCCGCCTCGGGCTCCTCCTCACGCTGACGCTCGGCGCCGCGCAGGCCGGTGAGCAGCTCGAACGCGCCCGCCTCTGCCCCGAGGATCTGCCCGAGGGCGTGCGGTTACCGCCGCAGCCCGGGTGCACGGGTAGCCCACGCACACCGCAGCCGCGCCGGCAGGGGGTCTACGAGCTCGGCGACGGCACGACGGTCCGGATCGGCGGCCGGACCTCGGCCGAGTACGGCGTGCGGCGCTGAGGATGGCTCTGTTTGCCGGTCTGCTCGCGTGTCTGACGCTCTGGTGGCTGTCCAAGAACAGCGCTGGCCTGGGCGGCCGGCTGAGACGCGCCCTCGGCCAGGGTCTGGGCGCCGCCACCGGCGGATCGCAGACGAAGACGCTCGGTGCGCTGTCGCTGCTGGCCGGCGGCTTCCTGCTGCTGCACGGCAACCTCATCCTGGCGGCCTTGCTCGGCCTCAGCGGCGTCTGGATGATCGAGGGACAGGCCTCGATGACCGCGCGGCTGCGGCGCCTGATCCGGCCACGGGTCGACGTGAATCCCCAGGATCCTTACGATCCCCAGGATCGCCGCTTCCGGACGACGCTGATCGAGGCGCATCTGCGCCCGGACGGCAGCCTGCGGACCGGCCGCGTGATCGCTGGGCCTGCGGCCGGAGCTTGGCTCGACACCATGCCCGGGCCGGAGGTCGTCGCGCTGCTGCGGACCTGCCGCCTGCGCGACCCGGTCGGGGCGGCTTTGCTAGAGCCGTATCTCGACCGCCGGGCGCCCGGCTGGCGTGTAGACGCTGAGCGAAATCGCGACCCGGGGCCGCGCCGCCCGCCGAACCCAGGGGCGATGACGCAGGAGGAGGCGTACCAGATCCTGGGGCTTCAGCGCGGGGCGACCGCTGAGCAGATCCGGACGGCCCACCGGTCGCTGATGAAGCGCGCCCACCCCGACCAGGGGGGAAGCGCCGAGGGCGCGGCGCGCGTCAACGCCGCCCGGGACAGGCTTCTGAACCGACATCGCTGATACTCCACGCGCGTTGTCAGGGGATGAAGGATGTCTCGGCCGCGACGGAACAGCGCCGCGGCCTGTCCGGCCGGCGCGACAGGCGCCGGCGTGTTCCGATCGTTAGCTCCGGGTGGCGAAGCAGCTGAAGCCGCTGCGCTTCAGAGCCGTACAGGCGTCCTGGGCGGAATCCTGCTCGGCGAAGCCGGAGAACCGGGCGCGGAACAGGGTCGTGCCGCCATGCTCGACCTTGACGGTATAGGGAGCGGCCTTCGACAGGCTGCCGCCCACCTTGGCGCGGGCCTCCGAGAGCATCGAGCGGGCCTTGGTCTCGTCGTCCATGGCGCCCAGCTGGATCACCCAGGCGGTCGGCACGACGCGGGCGCCGGAGACCGCCTTCGGCGGCTCGTCGCGCTCGACCGAGGCGATGCGGGCCGTCGACTTCGTGGCCCCGGGGAAGGGCGCCTGGGCGCCGCTCGCGCCGGCATAGGCCTGGGCGGCCTTCGGGATGCCCTGCGGTCCCACCTTCCACGTACCGCCCGGCGTCGTGGTGGTGCCCGTCGTGGTGGTGCCCTTGGGCGAAAGATCGAGGGGCTCCCCGGTGGTGCCGGTGGTCTCGACATCCTCGTCATCGGCCGAGGCGACCTGCGTGCGGGTCCGCGACACGGCATCGGCGACGACCGCCGGCCGGGCGCGCTCGGCGACCTCGGTGACCGGCGGCGCGATCCGGGCGCCGGCATAGGCCTGCGGCAGGCTGCCGCGCACGAGGTCGGCCATGATCCGGTCGCGGCTCGCACCGGACTTGCCGCCGAGCACGATCGCCACGATCTGGCGGCCTTCCGACTTGGCGGCGGTCATCAGGTTGAAGCCGGAATCCCGGGTGTAGCCGGTCTTGATCCCGTCCACGCCCTGGACGTTGCCGAGCAGGTGGTTGTGGTTGCCGATCACCCGGCCGCGGAACGCGAAGGAGCGCGTCTGGAAGTAGCGGTAATAGTGTGGGAAGCGGTCCTGGATCGCCCGGGCCAGCACGGTGAGATCGCGGGCCGTGGTGAGCTGGTCGGGATCGGGCAGGCCCGAGGCATTGGCGTAATGCGTCCGGCTCATGCCGAGGGCATGGGCCTTGGCAGTCATCATCTGGGCGAAGCGCTCCTCGGAGCCCGCAATGTTCTCGCCGATGGCGCAGGCCACGTCGTTGGCCGACTTGGTGACGATCGCCTTAATGGCGTCCTCGACCGCGATGGTCTGGCCGGGGCGCAGGCCGAGCTTCGAGGGCGCCTGAGCGGCGGCGTGGGCCGAGATGGTCAGTTCGGAATCGAGGGCGAACTTGCCGCGCTCCATCTGCTCGAACAGCATGTAGAGGGTCATCACCTTGGTGATCGAGGCCGGGTGCCGGAGCGCATCCTCGTTGACCGCGTGCAGGGTCTTGCCGCTCTTCACGTCGACCACCATGGCGGCGTAAGGCGGGTTGTAGCCGCCGCCGGCCGCGCGGGCGTGGTGATGGTGCCGACCGCGCCGAGCATCGGCCGGGGAGGCGAGGGTGGAGAGGACCGCGGCGGCCAGGATGGCGGCCGGCAACGCGGGAATCGTCCGGGAGCGGCCTACTACGCTACGCATCACGCCTGATTGCCTCGCAAGACCGGCCCGTGCCGGTCGTGTCCTTGGGGCGGGGCGGCGCCGGTCGCGTGGCCCCGCTGCATCATCGGAGAGTTAGGCAAGTGCAGTTACAGGCCCGTTAATGCGATCGACGGGCGTATCGGTTTGTGGCGTTTCTGCTGGGAGTTGATGGGGCCGAGAAAGGGCCCTGCCTTTTCCCGACGTTCAGGCGTCAACGCCTCAGCGTTTCTCCCGCCCCCTCTTCGGGGGAGGGTGACCCGTGCGTCGGCAGGGGCCGGGCCACGACAAAATCCCGTGAGGGGGAGCAGGGGTTCAGAAACAGGCGCGACCGTCAGGTGGGCCAGTGCCCTTTCTGCACCGTCACCCCCTCTCCCGATCCGCTGCGCGCCCCCCCGGCAGAGGAGGAGGGGGATACCCGGTCCCGACCGCGCGCGCTCCGACCGAACCTTCGCCGCTTGACGCTGCCTGATGCGGCGCACACAGTCTGCTCCGGATCCGATACCGCTGCCCGGGCCTGACCGGGCTGCGGCGGCCGGGAGTTCGGCCATGCCAACACGCGACGCCCATCCGTCTTTCCCGTATCCGGCCGGCTTCGGCGCGCCGTGGCGGCGGCTCGGGATCGCGGGCCGGACCGCACAGAGCCTCGGCATCGCGTGGGCCGATTCCACGAAGCAGGGCCTCGACGATTGCGCGACCACGGCCCGGGCGCTTGCCGCATCCCGCAATCCGGCCGAGATCCTGGCCATCCAGTTAGCCTATCTCCAGCGGGCCGGGGAACGCTGGGCCGCGCACTCGGCGGTGACCGCCGACCAGATCGCGGCGCTCACCGCCGATCTTCTGCGGCCGCCGGCACCAAGTCCGGCCCCGGCGCCTTAGCGGGGCGGCCGCCGTGCGCCAGACGCAAGCTCAGCGGGACGGACAAGTGCGCGCAGGCGTCTGGCGAAGTCGGCTCACCGTCTGTAGATTAACGACAGCGGAGCCGCGCGTTGCTCCGGGCAGGGCCAGGACAGCTTCGCCCGCCAGGATCGGCGACGCCCGCTCCAATCGAGGGATCGGTTCGACGCACATGATACAGGTCCCCCTACAGGGCACCGCACGTTCGATGACGATGGCGCGGCCGGTCACGGCTTCCGGCTCGCGGGCGCCGGGTGGCGACGACCGGTCCAACACGGCGATCATCACCCGCACCAAGCCCCGGACGAAGCGGCCGAGCCTCTACCGGGTCCTGCTCCTGAACGACGACTACACGCCGATGGAATTCGTCGTGCTGGTGGTCGAGCGGTTCTTCAACAAGAGCCACGAGGACGCCTACCAGATCATGATGCACGTGCATCAGAACGGCGTCGGCGAGTGCGGGGTCTTCACCTACGAGGTGGCGGAGACCAAGGTGACGCAGGTCATGGACTTCGCGCGCAAACACCAACATCCTCTCCAGTGCGTTATGGAAAAAAAGTAGGCGCCGTTCGCGGTAGGCACGAAGGACAGAGGCCAGCTTTGCCAAGCTTCTCACGCAGCCTAGAACAAGCTCTCCACCGCGCCCTGGCGCTCGCGGGAGAGCGCCGGCACGAATACGCGACGCTGGAGCATCTCCTGCTCGCCCTCGTGGACGATCAGGATGCGGCCGCGGTCATGCGCGCCTGCAACGTCGAGGTCGAGACGCTCAAGCGGAGCCTGATCGACTACGTCGACACGGAACTCTCCAACCTCACCGGCGACGGCCGGCAGGACGCCAAGCCCACGGCGGGCTTTCAGCGCGTGATCCAGCGGGCGGTGATCCACGTCCAGTCCTCCGGCCGCGAGGAGGTGACCGGGGCGAACGTGCTAGTGGCGATCTTCGCCGAGCGCGAGAGCCACGCTGCCTACTTCCTGCAGGAGCAGGACATGACCCGCTACGACGCGGTCAACTACATCAGCCACGGCATCGCCAAGCGCCCCGGCGCCTCCGAGTCGAAGCCGGTGCGCGGCGCCGAGGACGAGGGCGCCGCCGAGCGGCCGAGCGATGACGGCGATCCCCGCGGCGCCAAGAAGAAGGGCGACGCGCTGGACGCCTACTGCGTCAACCTCAACAAGAAGGCGCGCGACGGCAAGATCGACCCGCTGATCGGCCGCCATTCCGAGGTCGAGCGTACGATCCAGGTCCTCTGCCGCCGGCAGAAGAACAACCCGCTGCTCGTGGGCGATCCCGGCGTCGGCAAGACCGCGATCGCGGAAGGCCTGGCGCGCAAGATCATTCAGCACGAGGTGCCGGAGGTTCTGGCCGACGCGACCGTCTTCTCCCTCGACATGGGCACCTTGCTCGCTGGCACCCGCTACCGGGGCGACTTCGAGGAGCGCCTCAAGCAGGTGATGAAGGAGATCGAGGCGCACCCGAACGCCATCATGTTCATCGACGAGATCCATACGGTGATCGGCGCCGGTGCGACCTCGGGCGGGGCCATGGACGCGTCGAACCTGCTCAAGCCCGCTCTGGCTTCGGGCACGCTGCGCTGCATCGGCTCGACCACCTACAAGGAGTACCGCCAGTACTTCGAGAAGGACCGCGCCCTGGTGCGCCGGTTCCAGAAGATCGACGTCAACGAGCCGTCGATCCCCGACACGATCGAGATCGTGAAGGGCCTGCGGCCGTATTTCGAGGAGTTCCACAAGCTCAAGTACACGACCGAGGCCGTGAAGGCCGCAGTGGAGCTGTCGGCCCGCTACATCAACGACCGCAAGCTACCCGACAAGGCGATCGACGTGATCGACGAGACCGGCGCCTCGCAGATGCTGGTGCCGGAGGCGCGCCGTAAGCGCACCATCGGCATCAAGGAGATTGAGGCGACCATCGCCACGATGGCCCGGATCCCGCCGAAGACCGTCTCGAAGGACGACGCGGTGGTGCTCCAGCACCTGACCGAGAACCTGAAGCGCGTGGTCTACGGCCAGCCGAACGCGATCGAAGCCCTGACCTCTGCGATCAAGCTGGCCCGCGCCGGCCTGCGCGATCCGGACAAGCCGATCGGCTCGTACCTGTTCGCGGGTCCGACCGGCGTCGGTAAGACCGAGGCCGCCAAGCAGCTCGCCGCGTCGCTGGGCGTCGAGATGCTGCGCTTCGACATGTCGGAATACATGGAGCGCCACACGGTGAGCCGCCTGATCGGCGCGCCCCCCGGCTACGTGGGCTTCGACCAGGGCGGTCTGCTCACCGACGGGATCGACCAGCACCCGCACTGCGTGCTCCTGCTCGACGAGATCGAGAAGGCGCATCCGGACCTGTTCAACATCCTGCTGCAGGTGATGGACCACGGGAAGCTGACCGACCACAACGGCAAGCAGGTCGATTTCCGCAACGTCATCATCATCATGACGACCAATGCGGGTGCCTCGGACCTGGCGAAGTCGGCCTACGGCTTCACCCAGTCGAAGCGCACGGGCGACGACGTGGAGGCGATCAACAAGCTGTTCGCGCCGGAATTCCGCAACCGTCTCGACGCGATCATCTCGTTCGGCCACCTGCCGAAGGAGGTGGTGGCGAAGGTGGTGGACAAGTTCGTCCTCCAGCTCGAGGCGCAGCTCGCCGACCGCAACGTCACGATCGAACTCTCCGACGAGGCCCGCGCGTGGCTGGTGGAGCACGGCTACGACGACGCGATGGGTGCGCGCCCGATGGCCCGGCTGATCCAGTCGACCATCAAGACGCCGCTCGCCGACGAGGTGCTGTTCGGCAAGCTGAAGGATGGCGGTGCGGTCCGGGTGATCGTTCGCAAACCGGAGGACGAGGAGGCCAAGGCCGGCGCCAAGGATAGCCTGGGCTTCGACTTCCCGGCCGGTCCCGTCACGCCCAAGCCCGAGGCTGACGTGACCAACGCTGCCAAGCGCCACAAGCGGGCCAAGCCCCGCACCGCGACGCGAAAGAAGACGCCCAAGGACGACAAGGGCGGCGGCGGTTCGGGCGGCGGCGTCCGGACCGTGCCGAAGGTGCCACTCGTGCGCGCCTAAATGGTGCACACGCCGTCCGGCGGCCTTCCTGACGAGGGGCCGCCGGTCTATGACCGCCGCGACGCGTACGCGCCGCGGCGAGGAGGCGCCCGATGACCGACAACCTGCACGAGGGTCCTCTCTCGTCCGTCGCGCAGCCGGCGACCCCGAAGAAGCTGACGTGGCGGGAAGAGCGGCGCCTGCGCCGCCGCCGTCGGAAGCGTGGCGAGGAGATTCTCGCCTGGTTTCTTGTGCCCCTGATCTGCGTCGGCCTCTACCTGAGCGTCAGCGCCAGCTTCGATTTCTTCGGCACCTCGCCGGGTCAGGTCTGGGATCAGCTGATGCAGGTCAAGGCGATGATGGAGAAGCGCTCGGGCAACCAGAGCGCGCGGGGTTAGCGCGCCGGCTGCCGATCAGCGCCTCCTGGACCTGTCCGAGGAGACGCCATGCAGCCGACCCGACGATCAATTCTCATGGCGCCCCTGCTGGCGGCGCCTGCGCTCCGTGCCTCGGCCCGGGGCGGCCCTGTCGTCGTCATCGGCGCGGGAGCCGCGGGCTTGGCGGCTGCGGCGCTGCTCCGGAATGCCGGTCAGAGCGTCACGGTCCTAGAAGCGCGGGACCGGATCGGCGGCCGGGCCTTCACCGACCGGGCGCTGGGCCCGGATTGTCCCTTCGATGCCGGCGCCGAGTATATCCACTGGGCGGAGCGCAACCCCTGGGCGCCCATCGCCCGGGCGGCGGGGGTGCGGTTCGCCCACGAGGACGGCTGGGCGCGGACGCTCACGATCGACGGTCGCCCTGCCACGGAGGCGGAGCGGGCGGCCCGCCGGGCGGGTTTCTCCGGCCTCGACGCAGTGCTGGCGCCCAAGGGCGACGACCGGTCCCTAGCTGAGGCCGCCCGGACCGGCGGCCCCGCGGCCGAACAGGCCGCCGCAGGCCTGAGCCGGCTGTCGCTGGGGGAGGATCCCGAGCGGGTCTCGGCCGCCGATTACGACCGGCTCTGGTCCGGCACCGACCTGTGGGTCGACGGCTACGGCGCCCTCGTGGCCCGCCACTTCGCCGACCTGCCGATACGCCTCGGCTGCCCGGTTCAGGCGATCGATTGGTCTGGGCCGGAAGTGCGGATCGAGACGGTGCGGGGCCCCCTGTCGGCTGCAGCCGTCGTCGTCACGGTGCCGGTGGGCGTGCTGAAATCGGGCGCCATCCGGTTCGCGCCCGGCCTGCCCGACAGCCACCGGACGGCTTTGGAGGGGCTGCATATGGGGGCCTACACCAAGATCGGCCTGCGCCTCGACCCGGCCAAGATCGATCCCGCCGCGTTCGGCGACGCAGTCTCGATCGCAACTGGCGGCCCGACCCTCTACTTCGAGATGGGTCCGTTCGGGCGGCCCCTGGCGGTCGTCAATCTCGGTGGCGACGGCGCCCGCGATCTGTGCCGGGCCGGCGAGGCGGCGGCCGTGGCGCTGGCGACCGAGCGGCTGGGCGCGATCCTGGGCAACAAGGCCCGAGGCGCCGTGCAGGCGGGGCGGCTGGCCGCTTGGTGGACCGATCCGTACGCCCGCGGATCCTACGCGATCGTGGCCCCGGGCCATGCGGGAGCCCGCGACCGCTTGCGCGGGCCAGTGGGCGGCCGGGTGTTCTTCGCCGGCGAGGCTTTGGCCGGCGGCGGCGCCATGACGGTTGGTGGCGCGACCCTCGACGGCGAGCGCGCCGCCCGGGACGTGCTGACGCTCCTGGGAACCTGAGCGGCGGGCGGCACGGCACCGCCTCTTCCGAAGCGGAATCGAGGCCGCCATAGCGCGCGGTCACGCGGGGAGGCGCGGCGCGGTCGCAAGCTGTCAAATCTGCGCGCGAGCCCCGCGCGGGTTGACAGATCGACCGACGGTTTGGCGCCGACCACGACGGCAGCCGGCATGTTCTTCCGGTAGAACGGGAACCGGGTCGATGCCGGCAGGCCCGCCATCACCGCCACCTGTCGTGTCGCGCCACGAACCAGGTCGTCGGCGTCTCGGTTCGTCCGAGGGTGTCGGCCCCGCCGAAGCCCTGGCCGTCAGCCTGCGGGGCGGACGGGTGATCCCGGTCCCCACCGCCTGCGCCCATCGGGGTTGCGCCAGCGCAGAACTGGCTCAGGCGCCGGCGCGACGCGCATCGCCAAACCCGCCATCACGGATCCCCACCCGAAGGCGCTTCTCGTCTATGGTGGCCGGAACGCGCGCCGGGCTCAGCGCGAACTCAGGCCGGGCGCGTCTTGAGCAGGCCGACCGCGAGCGCAGTGACCACGGTGCCGGCGGCGAGCGCCAGGATGGCGCCGGGCAGGTTCGTCACGGCGTTCGGGATCGGCAGGACGAACAAGCCGCCATGCGGCACCTTCAGGGTCACGCCGAGGGTGAGCGCCAAGGCGCCCGCCACCGCGGAGCCGGCGACCAGGGACGGGATGACCCGGAGCGGGTCCGCCGCCGCGAAGGGGATCGCCCCCTCAGTGATGAAGGCAGCCCCCAGCACGGCAGCCGCGCCGCCGGCCTCGCGCTCGGGCGCGGTGAAGCGGGCTGGGAACAGGCGGGTCGCGAGCGCCAGGCCGAGCGGCGGCGTCATTCCGCCGAGCATCACGGCCGCCATGGGCGCATCGACGCCGGAGGACAGCAGGGCCGCAGCCGACGCGTAGGCGGCCTTGTTGATCGGGCCGCCCATATCGACCGCCATCATGCCGCCGAGCACGAGGCCGAGCACCAGGGCGCTCGCCCCCTGCATGCCCTTCAGCCAAGTCGTGAGCGCCGCCAGCACCGCCGCCACGGGTACGCCGACCACGTAGATCATCAGGAGGCCGGTGATGGTGGTGGCGAGCAGCGGCAGGATCAGGACCGGCTTCAGGCCCTCCAGGGTCTTGGGCAGCCGGATATGCGTGTTGAGGAACCGGGCCGTGTAGCCGGCGATGAAGCCGGCCGCGATACCGCCGAGGAAGCCGGCCTGGAGGTTGGCGGCCAGCATGCCGCCGATCATGCCCGGTGCGATACCAGGCCGGTCGGCGATCGAGTAGGCGATGTAGCCGGCGAGCGCCGGCACGATGAGCGCGAAGGCTGCCTTGGCGCCGATCTGCCCGAGGGCGTAGCCCAGCGTGCCGGCATTGCCGGGCGCCATGGCGTCGATGCCGCCGGCCGCGAAGGCAAGCGCGATCAACAGGCCGCCCGCCACCACGAAGGGCAGCATGAACGAGACGCCGGTCATCAGGTGCTTGTAGGCGCCGGGCTTGCGCTCGGCTGCTTCCGGCCGGGCCGGAGCCGCCGCGGCGTCGCCCTCGGCGGGCTGCAGCTGCGCCTCGGCCAGCGCGGTGGCGATCAGGCCCTTGCCGTCGCGGATCGCCGCCTTGGTGTTGGTGGCGTAGACCCGTTTGCCGGCAAAGCGCGCCCGATCGACGCCGGTATCGGCCGCGATCAGCACGATGTCGGCGGCGGCGATCTCGTCGGGTGTGAGCGTATCGCGGGCGCCCACCGACCCCTGCGTCTCCACGCGAACCGTGTGGCCGAGCGCCTGAGCGGCCGTCTGGATCCCCTCGGCCGCCATGAAGGTGTGGGCAATCCCCGTCGGGCAGGAGGTGATCGCCACGATCCGCTTCGGTCCGGTGGCCCCGCCCGCGGGCTCCGCGGGCCCGGCACCCGCGAGCGCCCGGTCGAGCACGCCGTTGACGTCGGTGAGCACCTCCTCGACGGCTGCCCGCACCCGGCGGAGCGCCCCGAACCGGCCCTCGCCGAGATCGCCCGAACCGACGAGCAGCACGGCGCCGGCCTCGCGGATGGCGGCGTCCGGCAGCGGAGCGCCACCCACCGCGCCGCGCAATTCCAGGGCGATCGGCTGGTTGCGCCGGCCGGCAGCCTTGCGCAGTGCCTCAAGGGCGAGGACGGCGTGGGTCGAGAGGTCGCCACCTCCGATCACCGCGAGCAACTGGGCCATGGGTTCCCCCCTGTGTTTTGGTTCGATCGACCGGTCGAGCCGGACGTTCCTTGAACGGCTGTCAGTCGAGACTTTGCGTACGGACCGCCCGCGCCAGGGCCTCCACGGTGGCGCGCGGCGGCAGGTTGGCGCCCGCCTGGGTCAGCTTGCCCGCGGCGAACGCGATGGCGAGCCTGGCGGTCCCGTCGAGATCGAGGCCGGCGCGGAGCGCCGCCACGAAGCCTGCCACCAGGGCGTCGCCGGCTCCCACCGTGCTCGCCACCTCGATGGCGGGCGGCTGCGCCTGGACGACGCCCTCCGGCGTCAGGAACAGCGCACCCTCAGCCCCGAGGGAGACCACCACGACCGGGATGCCGCGCGCGCGCAGATCCTGCGCGGCGGCGCGCACGTCTTCGCGGGTCGGAAGCGGCCGGCCGGCCCATTCCTCCAACTCGTGCCGGTTCGGCTTCACCGCATCGGGCAGCGCCTCGGCGCCGGCCGCGAGGGCGGCCGACAGGGGCGCGCCGGAGGCGTCGAGGACGACCCGGGCCCCACGGGCCTTCAGGCGCGCCGCGAGCTGCGCGTAGGTGGAATCCGGCAGCGTCCCGGGCAGGCTCCCGGCCATCACTACCCAGGCGTCGCCGGAAGCGTGGTCCAGAAGTGCCGACCGGGTCGCGTCGACGCTGTCGGCGGTGACGGCGAGCCCAGGCAGGTTGATATCGGTGGTCTCGCCGGTCTGCTGGTCGAGGAGCTTCAGGTTGGTGCGCGTCGTGCCGGGGATCCGCACGAAGCGGTCGGCGATGCCCTTCCCGGCGAGCACCTGGGTGAAGGCGGCGTCGTTGCCGGCCCCCAGGATCCCGGTCGCAATCACCGGCACACCCCAATCGGCGAGGCAGCAGGCGACGTTGACGCCCTTGCCGCCGGCATGGGACCGCACCGCGCGGGCCCGGTGGACCGTGCCGGGCACCAGGGCATCGAGGGTGACGGTCTGGTCGATCGCCGGATTGAGGGTCAGGGTGACGACCGGGCTCACGCGGCGACTCCCTGGGCGGGGTCCAGGGCCGCGGCCGTATCGAGGGCGCGCACCGCGGCGGCGTCCTCCTGCTCACAGGCTTGGCTTGCGAGCGCCCGGAGCGCGCTCATGTCGGCGCCGCGCAGCCGCGCCTTGACGCCCGGCAGGTCGCGTGGGGTCATCGACAGCTCGTGGACACCGAGCCCCGCCAGCAGGCAGGCGCCGAACGGATCGCCCGCGATGCCGCCGCAGACGCCCACGAAGCGCCTGTGGCGCGCGGCGCCTTCGCAGGTCATGTGGATCAGCCGCAGCACCGCCGGATGCAGGGAATCGGCCTCGGAGGCGAGCTCCGTGTTCTGGCGGTCGATGGCGAGCGCGTATTGCGTCAGGTCGTTGGTGCCGATCGAGAAGAAGTCGCAGTGGCGGGCGAGCGCATCGGCCTGGATCGCGGCGGCCGGCACCTCGATCATGATGCCGAGGGGCACGTAGGGGGCGCCGACCTCGCCGCGGATCCGTTCGGCGATGTCGCGCAGCCGCAGCACCTCCGGCACCGAGGTGATCATCGGCATCATGATCGAGAGCGGCGCGTGCGGGCCGGTCGGCGCGCCGGGGCCGACATGGTCCTTCGCCGCCCGGTAGAGGGCACGGAGCTGCGGCTCCAGCAGGTCCGGCCGCCGCAGCAGCAGCCGGGCGCCGCGCACGCCGAGGAACGGGTTCTCCTCCTTGGGCAGGTGCAGGTGCGAGACCTGCTTGTCTCCGCCGATATCGAGGGTGCGCACGATCAGCGGGCGGCCATCCAGCGCCTTCAGCATGCCCGCGTAGGTGGCGTACTGGTCGTCTTCCGAGGGGGTGTCGCCGCGCTCCAGGAACAGGAACTCGGTGCGCATCAGGCCGACGCCCTCGGCGCCCTGGTCGAGCGCGAAGGGGACCTGCTCGGGATTGTTGACGTTGGCGCCGACCGCCACCGCGTGGCCGTCTCGGGTCCGGGCCGGAAGCGCCCGCAGGCGCGCCTCGTCCTCGGCCTGCCGGCGCTGCCGCGCGCGCCACGCCTCGGCGGAGGCGATGTCGGCCGCGCTCGGATCGAGATAGAGGCGGCCGGTACCGCCGTCGAGGATTGCGGTCGCGCCGTCCGTGAGTGCCAGCAGGCCGGGTCCGCCCGCCACCAGAGCGGGGATGCCGAGCGTCCGGGCCAGGATCGCCGTGTGGGAGGTCGGACCGCCCTGGGCGGTGGCCAGCCCGATCACACGGGCCGGGTCGAGGCCTGCCGTATCTGAAGGCGCGAGGTCCGCCGCCACGAGGATACAGGGCTGTGCCGGTAACGCGTGCCCGCTCTTCAGCGCCGGGTCGATCTGCGCCAGTACCCGGCGGCCGACGTCGCGCAGATCCGCCGCGCGGCCGGCCAGGACTGGGTTGCCGAGGGCGGCGAGCTGGCCGGCGATCCGGTCGACGGCCTGATGCCACGCGTAGGCGACGCCGTGCCCCTCGACCATGAGCTGACAGGCGAGGGTGATCAGGTCCGTGTCGGCGATCAGCTCGGCCTGGGCCCGGAAGATCCCGGCATCGGCCTTGCCGAGCCGTCGCTCGGTGTCGTCGGCCAGCGCCTTGAGCTGGTCTGCCGTCGCGCCCAGCGCGTGATGGAGGCGGTCGGCGCCGGTGGTGAGCGGCTCGGGCTCGTCGGGGACCGTGATCTCCGCGCTGGCCAGCACGTGGATCGGCCCGATGCTGATCCCGGGGCTCGCCCCGATGCCCGCCAGGATCCGCGGCGCGCCCGCAGGGTTCCAGCCGGCGACGGGACCGGCGGCCAAGGTGGCGGCTTTGGCAGCGGCGTCCGCGGCGCGCTGCGCCGCCGCCTTCTCGCCGGCGCTCAGGCCGGTGACCGCCGCGCAGATCTTCGCCAGGGCCCCCGCCTCGTCGTCGCCCTCGGTCGAGATCGTGACCTGATCGCCGCAGCGCAGGCCGAGCTGAAGCAGGCCGAGCAGGCTCTTGGCGTCGGCGACCTGGGAGTCGTGCCGGACCTGAATGCGCGCCGTGCAGGACTTCGCCACCTGGACCCAGTGCGCAGCGGGGCGGGCGTGCAGGCCGGTGGGATAATCGACGGTCCAGTCGAAGCGCTGGCGCAGGTCCGTCGCCGGCCCTGATTCGCCCTTGACCGTGTCCTGCGACAGGGCCTCGGCGATGTCGCCCTCGCGCGTGGTGATGCGCAGCCGCTCCAGCCGCGCCTCGTCCTGGATCAGGCGGGTCAGCCGGCGCAGGACCGTGATGTGGGTGTCGGACTGCGCCGCGATCGCCACCACGAGATGGGCCATCTGCCCGTCGTGCCAGAGGACGCCCTCGGGCACCTGCAGGACCGCGAGGCCGCTATGGTGGACGTGGTGGCGGTCATCGACCATGCCGTGCGGGATGACGACGCCGTGACCGAGATAGGTGTTCGCCACCCGCTCCCGGCGCAGCATGCTGTCGCCATAGGCGCCGTTGATACAGCCGGCGGCCGTCAGGAGCTGGGCCGCCTCGCGGATCGCGGCTTCCTTGTCGGCCGGCCTTGCCCCGATGCGCACCAGGATGCGCGGCGCGAAGGTCGGTGTTGGTGCGAGCATGGCGTGCTCTCCTCCCGTGGCGAGCAGCGATTCGTCGAACGCCTGATCGTTGCGGCAACTGAAAACGTTTTCACAAAACGTGTCAATATCGGGCGCAGTCCGACGCCGTCGCGCCGGTTGCGATGCACGAGTGAGGGTGGCAAAGAAGGTGTAACGCTGCTGGAAACGTTTCCCGAGTGGTGACGCGATGAAGGTGGGAATCCGCGACGTCGCCCGTGCGGCGGGCGTCTCGACGGCGACCGTGTCGCGGGCCCTCGGCCAGGGGCCGGTGAGCGAGGCTCTGCGCGAGCAGGTCGCGGCGGCGGTGCGCGCCACGGGCTATCGGCCCAACCTCTCGGCCCGGCGGCTGCGCTCGCAATCGGCGCGGACGATCGGCCTGATCGTCGCCGATATCCGCAACCCGTTCTTCACGGCGGTGAGCCGGGCCGTGGAGGACGCGGCCTTCGGCGCCGACATGCGGCTCATCCTGTGCAACACCGACGAGGATCCCGCCCGCGAGGCGATGTATCTGCGCCTGATGGAGGAGGAGCGGGTCACCGGCGTGATCTTCGCGCCGACCGTGACCACCACGAAGGGTCTCGGGGGCCGCCAGTTCGATTTCCCGGTCGTGCTGATCGACCGGTCCGGGCCGCCGGGTGCCTATGACGGCGTCGTCCTCGACAACGGGGCGGCCTGCGCGACCCTCGTCGATCATCTGGTGGCCCAGGGCTACGCCCGGATCGGGGGGCTGTTCGGTTCGACGAGCTCGACCGCCGCGGAGCGCCGGGCCAGCTATCAGGACGCCATGCAGCGGCATGGCCTGGCGCCGACGACCCGCAGCGTCGCCCCGAACGCGGCGGCGGCGATGGAAGAGGCCGCGCGCTGGCTCCGGGAGCCCGACCGGCCGGAGGCGCTCATCCTCTCGAACGGCCTCATCCTGATGGGGGCGGTGCGGGCCGCGCGGGCCCTCGGCCTCGCGCTGCCGCACGATCTGGCGCTGGCCGGGTTCGACAACGAGCCCTGGACCGAACTCGCCGAGCCCGGCCTGACCGTGATCGAGCAGCCCGTGGCCGAGATCGGCGCGCAGGCGATGCGACTGCTGTTCGAGCGGATCGAGCGGCCGGATCAGCCGGTCCGGAAGGTGGTTCTCAGCGGCAGCCTCGTCGCCCGGGGCTCGACACGGGTGCGGTAAGGTGACAGGTGGCCTCCGCCTCATCGGCCCGGCTGTAGCCCCGTCGTCGGCCGCGGGTGCGCGCAGTCAACGACGGGCGGGCGCGACGCAGATCGACAGACCGGAGTGCGGGCCTCAATATTCGACCGCGCGCTGCAACACTTCGCTCCCCGGGCCGTTGCACCGCGCTCGGGGGCGCTCGCGTGCGATGAGGGATCATCCAGCCCCGACCTGCCAGCCGGGAACCGGGCGCGTCCACACCCTGCCAGCAAAGCCGGAAGCCTGGCGATAACGATGGGATAGGTCCGATATGGAATACCTGCACACCATGGTCCGCGTGGCCGATCTCGACCGCGCCCTCGCCTTCTACGTCGATACGTTCGGGCTTCAGGAGGTCCGCCGCGTCGAGAACGAGAAGGGCCGCTTCACCCTGGTCTTCCTGGCAGCCCCCGGCGATGTCGAGCGGGCCCGGGAGTCGAAGTCGCCGCTGGTGGAGCTAACCTACAACTGGGATCCGGAGACCTATTCGGGCGGGCGCAATTTCGGGCACCTCGCCTATCAGGTCGACGACATCTATGCGTTCTGCGCGCGCCTGAAGGACAAGGGCGTCACCATCAATCGCCCCCCCCGCGACGGCTACATGGCGTTCGTGAAATCACCGGATGGGATCTCGATCGAGATCCTTCAGAAGGGTGGCGCCAAGGAGCCGCAAGAGCCGTGGTCCTCCATGGAGAATACCGGTTCCTGGTGACCGGCCGATACGGCAGCGCTTGACCCGGGCGGCAGGGCGGGCGCATCTGCCCGCGGATCAGCCGGCCGGGCGGCCGCTCCGGACGCTTTCCGCGTCCGGGGAGGAAAGTCCGGGCTCCATGGAGAGACGGTGCCGGATAACCTCCGGCGGGGGCGACCCCAGGGACAGTGCCACAGAAAGCAGACCGCCCCGGACGCGTCCGGGGTCAGGGTGAAAGGGTGCGGTAAGAGCGCACCGCGGACGCGGCAACGCGGACGGCACGGCAAACCCCACCGGGAGCAAGACCGAATAGGGGCGGCGCGCCCTTCGCGAGAAGGGCAGGCCCTCTCTCCAGGCCAGTCGCCCGGGTTGGTTGCTCGAGGCGGTCGGTAACGACCGTCCCAGAGGAATGGCCGCCACGTCGACGCGCAAGCGTCGGCCCTACAGAACCCGGCTTATAGGCCGGCTGATCCACCGCCGGCGGAAATCGAACGGACGCAAGGGCTTAGCGCCGACATACGGCGCACACCCATGATGGCGCCGGCGTGCAATTTCCCACGCGGTAAAAACCTTCGGTTAACCTTGCCGGGTTCAGATCGGTTCGCGCGACAGCGCCAAGCTTGTCCGTTGACGATCCTCCGAGGCCCATGATACCCGGCATCCTCCCGTCAACGGCGTGTATCGGATCGCCGGGCGCAACCTGCCTCGGTGCAGGTCTCGTCCGTGCGCGGCGTTTTGCGCACTCCGCATCCGGTGCCGTTCCCGTCACGTGTGCCGCCCGCGTGCGGCCCGGCCCAGGGCACCATGAGACGCTTGAGCCGCATCGGCGACCGGACTCCCGGAGCGCGCCGCCATCCCGTCACCGGCCGCGTCGCCGCGCGGAGGTGCCCATGAACCGGCGGCGTTCCACGCACGAGGTTCCGGGTGCCGCGCGCCCGACCCCCGAGATCGCGGCCGCGCCGCACATCCCGGTTCTGCTCAATGAGGTGTCGGACGCGCTGAAGACCGAGGGCGGGCTCGCCATCGACGGGACGTTCGGGGCCGGCGGCTACACGCGCGCGCTGCTGGAGCGGGATCCGGCGCTGCGGATCCTCGCTATCGACCGCGACCCAAGCGCGATCGCGGCGGGGCAAGCCCTGGTCGGCGCATCCGCGGGACGCCTCCGGCTGATCCCCGGCCGCTTCGGCGAGCTCGACAAACTCCTCGCCGGGGCGGGCGAGGCACAGGCGGATCATGTCGTGCTGGATATCGGCGTCTCGTCGATGCAGCTCGACGCGCCGGAGCGCGGTTTCTCGTTCCGCAACGACGGCCCCCTCGACATGCGTATGGGCAACGATGGTCCGAGCGCGGCCGACCTCGTGAATGACTCGGACGAGACGGTGCTGGCCGACATCATCTACCATTACGGCGAGGAGCGGCGCTCCCGCGCCGTGGCCCGGGCCATCCACGAGGCTCGGCGCCGCGGCCGGATCGAGACGACCGCGCAGCTCGCCGAGCTGGTTGCCGGCGTCGTCCGGGCCGAGCCCGGCAGCCACATCCATCCGGCGACGCGCACCTTCCAGGGCCTCCGGATTGCCGTGAACGACGAACTCGGTGAGCTGGTGCGGGCGCTGCACGCGGCCGAGCGCGTGCTCCGGCCCGGCGGCCGGCTCGCCGTCGTGACGTTCCATTCCCTGGAGGACCGGATCGTCAAGCAGTTCTTCGCGGCCCGCAGCGGCCGCGCGGGCCAGGGCTCGCGCCACCTGCCGGGTGCGCCGGTCGAGACCGTGCGCAGCTTCAGCCCCGTGACCAAGGGCCCGGTCCTGCCGGGCGAGGCCGAGATCGCACGCAACCCGCGCGCCCGCTCGGCCAAGCTCCGCGCTGCCGCGCGCACGGAGTCCGGCGTGCCGGAGCCGCTGCCGGCGCTGACCGCCCTGGCAAGCCTTCCCGAAGCCGCCCGCGGGGGCCATCGCCGATGATCCGCCTCCTGAACCTGCTGGCGGTGGCCGGCCTCGTGGCCTCGGCGATCTACGCCTACTCGATCAAGTACGACACGCTCTATCAGGGCGCTCAGGTCTCCAAGCTGCAGACGTCCCTGCACAGCGAGCGGCAGGCGATCGCGGTGCTGCGTGCCGAGTGGCAGCTCCTGACCCGGCCGGACCGGCTGCAGGCAGCGGTCGACAAGCACCTCGCCCTCGAGCCGATCGGCACCAGCCACTTGGCGCGCCTCTCGGATCTGCCCGCCCGGCAGGAGCGCGGCGACGAGATCGGCCGGCTGCTGGCGGCGACCGCGACGCCCAAGGACAAGGGCGGACCCGAGCCGCGCACCACCGGCTCGATTACCCGCACCGTCACCACGACCCGCACCCCGACGACCGCTTCGAGGTAGTCACCTGTGTCCCAAGACACCGACCAGACCCCAGACGAGGCCGCGGCGGCGCCCATGAGCGCGGCCGACGTGTCGGACCACGAGGCCGCCCTGTTGGAGGCGGCCGCGCTGGCCCATGCCGCCTCCGCGCCGCGCCCGATCCCCGAGGAAGCACTCCCACCGGAGCCGAGGGCCGACCGCGCCAAGGCGCTCCTGCGCAGCATGTTCCGGCTGGCGATCGAGCGGTCGCACATGCGCGTGGCCCTGGTCGGGCTGGTCTTCATCGGGGTGTTCGGGACAATTTCGGCCAAGCTCCTGGCGATGGCGATCTTCGGGGATCCGCCGAGCCAGGAGCACCGGGTCGCGGCCGCCTCCTCGACGGCGTTCCGGCCAGACATCGTGGACCGCAACGGCGAGATCCTGGCCACCGACATCCGCACGGTCTCGGTCTTCGCCGAGCCGGGCAATATTTACGACAAAGACGAGGCGGTGGAACTGCTCACCGCGGTCCTGCCGGAACTCAACGCCTCGGAACTCCGCGCCAAGCTGTCGTCGCGCAAGGGCCGCAGCGGCGCGGGCTTCGTCTGGGTGAAGCGCGAGCTGACCCCGAAGCAGCAGGCCGAGGTCCACCGGCTCGGCATCCCGGGCATCGGCTTCCTGCCCGACCACAAGCGCGTCTACCCGAACGGCGTCGCGGCCGCCCACATCCTGGGTGCGACCAACCTCGACGGCATCGGCATCGCCGGCATGGAGAAGTACATCGACAACACCGGCCTGCAGGCGCTCAACAGCTTCGGGCTGGTCAGCAAGCAGGCCGATCTGAAGCCGGTGCAGCTCTCGATCGATCTGCGCGCCCAGTTCGCCGTCCGCGACGAGCTGGCCTGGGGCATCGATCACTTCAAGGCCAAGGCCGGCGCCTCGATGATCCTCGACGTGAAGACCGGCGAAGTGATCGCGCTGGTCTCGATGCCCGATTTCGACCCGAACGACCCGAAAGACGCGCTGTCGCCCGACCGGATCAACCGGATGAATGTCGGCGTTTACGAGATGGGCTCGACCTTCAAGGCGATGACCCTCGCCATGGCGCTCGATTCCGGCAAGTACAACGTCAACTCGACCTTCGACACCCGGGGCGGCGTGCTGAATTGGGGCCGCCAGAAGATCCACGAGTATCACGGCACCAACCGGGTCATCACGATGCCGGAGGTGTTCACCCACTCCTCGAACATCGGTTCGGCCAAGATGGCGCTGGGCGTGGGCGTACCCGGCCACAAGGCGTTCCTGAAGAAGATGGGCCTGCTCGACCGGTTGCGCACGGAGCTGCCGGAGAGCGCGGCCCCGATCGTCCCGTCCCGCTGGACCGAGATCAACACCATCACCATCGCGTTCGGACACGGCATCGCGGTCGCGCCGATCCAGGCGGCGGCGGCGGTGGCAGCCATCGCCAATGGCGGCGACCTGATCACCCCGACCTTCCTCAAGGCCAATCCGGACGACAAGGCGCGGTCCACCCACGTCCTGTCGGGCCAGACTTCCGAGGCGATGCGCTACATCATGCGGCTCAACGCCTCGGAAGGCTCGGCCAAGAAGGCCGCGATCCCGTACTACTTCGTCGGCGGAAAGACCGGCACGGCCGAGAAGGTGATCGGCGGCCGCTACATCCACAACCGGCTGTTCACGACCTTCATGGCGGCGGCGCCCATGAACGACCCGAAGTACCTGTTCGTCACCATCATGGACGAGCCGCAGGGCTTGCCGGAATCGGGCGGCTACGCGACGGCGGCCTGGAACTCGGGTGTCGTTACCGGCAAGGTGATCGAACGCGTCGCGCCGATCCTCGGCCTGCCGCCGCAATTCGAGCCGCCGGTGCGTCCGTTCCCGCAGATGGTCAAGCTCAACGCCTACCACATCAACCAGCTCGGCGGCCCGTAAGGGGGGTGTCATGACGGCCCGGCTCGCCGATCTCTTCCCCGAAGCCTCCGGCCCGGCCGCCGATCTGGCGGTTTCCGGCCTGACCGCCGACAGCCGGCAGGTTGCCACCGGCACCGTGTTCGTCGCCGTTCCGGGCACGAAGGCCGACGGGCGCCGGTTCGCCGCTCAGGCGGCCAACCGGGGCGCCGTAGCGGTGGCCGGGGAGGGCGCGCGCCCGGCCGATCTCCCCGATGCGGTCGCCTGGATTCCGGTCTCCGATGCGCGTCGGGCGCTCGCCTTCGCGGCGGCCCGTCTCGCCGGGGCGCAGCCGGAGACCGTGGTGGCGGTCACCGGCACTGCCGGAAAGAGTTCGGTGGCCGACTTCGTGCGCCAGATCTTGGCGCGCCTCGGCCGCGATGCGGCGAGCCTGGGCACCGTCGGGATCGTCACCAAGCGCGGCGCGCAGTACGGCTCGCTCACCACGCCGGATCCGGTGACCCTGCACGAGACCCTGGCGCAGCTCGCCCGAGAGGGCGTGACCGAGCTCGCCATGGAGGCGTCCTCGCACGGGATCGAGCAGCGCCGCCTCGACGGCGTGCAGCTCGTTGCGGCGGGCTTCACCAATCTCGGCCGCGACCATCTCGACTATCACGCGAGCATCGAGGAGTATCTCGCGGCAAAACTTCGGCTTTTCACCGATCTCCTGCCGCCGGGCTGCCCGGCCGTCGTGAACGTCGACGGGGCCTATGCCGACCGGGTGATCGCCGCCGCCCGGGGTGCCGGGCGGCCCGTTCGCACGGTCGGACGCAAGGGGCAGGACCTCCACGTCGAATCCGTCCAAACAGAAGGCTTCGCCCAGGCGGTCCGCCTCGTTGAGGGTGGACGCACCCGCACGCTGCGCCTGCCCCTCGTCGGCGAGTTTCAGGTCGAGAACGCCCTCGTGGCGGCCGGCCTCGCCCTCGCCACCCCGGCGGGCGCGGCCGATCGGGACGGCGTCTTCGCGGCCCTGGACCATCTCACCGGCGTCCCGGGGCGCATGGAGCGGATCGGGGAGGCGCGGGGCGGACTCTGCCTCGTCGATTACGCCCACAAGCCCGAGGCGCTGGAGAGCGTGCTGACCGCCCTGCGGCCCTTCGCGTCGGGCAGGCTCGTGGTGGTGTTCGGTTGCGGCGGCGACCGCGACCGGGGCAAGCGCCCGCTGATGGGCGCCATCGCGCAGCGGCTCGCCGACACGGTGATCGTCACCGACGACAACCCGCGCACCGAGGAGCCCGCCGCGATCCGCCGTGCCATCCTGGCGGCCGCCCCGGGGGCGGAGGAGATCGGCGACCGGGAAGAGGCGATCCGCACCGCCGTGCGCCGCCTCGGATCCGGCGATGTGCTGGTCGTTGCCGGCAAGGGTCATGAAACCGGCCAGATCGTGGGGGATCGCACCCTACCGTTCTCGGACCACGCGGTCCTGCGTGCCGCCATCGCCGACGCGGCCGCCTGACGGCGACGGGGGTTGACCATGACCGTACTCTGGACCCGCGAGGAGCTCGAAACCGCCACCGGCGGCCGGCTGATCGGCGCGGACCGGCCGATCAACGGCGCATCGATCGACACGCGGACTCTTCAACCCGGCGACCTGTTCTTCGCCATCCGGGGCGAGGCGCGGGACGGCCACGACTTCGTCGCCGACGCCCTCGGGCGCGGGGCCGGCGCGGCTCTGGTGCGCCAGGATCGCGCCGGTGCACTGGCCGTGCACGGCCCCGTGCTGGCGGTGCCGGAGGAGGGCGAGGATCCAGTCCTCACCGCGATGATCCGCCTCGGTGCCGCCGCGCGCGCCCGAACGAAGGCGCAGGTGGTGGCGGTCACGGGCTCGGTCGGCAAGACCGGCACCAAGGAAGCCCTGCGCCATGTCCTATCCGAGCAGGGCGAGACCCACGCCTCGGCGGCCTCCTACAACAACCATTGGGGCGTGCCGCTGACGCTCGCCCGGATGCCGGCTGCCACACGCTACGGCGTGTTCGAGATCGGCATGAACCACGGCGCCGAGATCGTGCCGCTGACCGCCCAGGTCCGGCCCGACATCGCGCTGATCACCACGATCGCCCCTGCCCATATCGAGCATTTCGCATCGCTCGCCGCCATCGCGGACGCCAAGGGCGAGATCTTCTCCGGGGTTCAGCCCGGCGGCGTCGCGATCCTCAACCGCGATGTCCAGCATTTCGACCGGCTCGCGGCGCATGCGCAGGCCTCCAGGGCGGGCCGGATCGTGACCTTCGGCGAGCACCCGGACTCCGACGTCCGCGCCCTGAAGATCGTGCTCCGGCCCGACCTGTCGGTGGTCGACGCCGTGGTGATGGGCCAGCCCGTCACCTACAAGCTCGGCACGGCCGGCCGGCACGCGGCGCTGAATTCACTGGGCGTCATGGCGGTGGTTCACAGCCTCGGGGCCGATCTCGCCCGCGCCGCCCTGTCGCTCGGCGCGCTAGCGCCGCCAGCCGGGCGCGGCGAGCGGACCGCCCTCGGGATCGCGGGCGGCACCGCCTACCTCGTGGACGAGAGCTACAACGCAAATCCCGTTGCGGTCCGCGCCGCGCTGGCGACGCTGGCGGGCATCGAGACCGGGCCACGCGGGCGCCGGATCGCGGTGTTGGGCGACATGCTGGAACTCGGCGCCGCCGCCCCCGACCTCCACCGCGGCCTCGCGGAGGCGATCGAGGCGGCGCGGATCGACCTCGTCTTCACGGCCGGCCCCCTAACGCGCCATCTCTTCGAGGCCCTGCCGGTCAGCCGCCGGGGCGGCGTGGCCGACACCGCTGCCGACCTAATCGAGCCGCTCGCCCGGATCCTGCGGCCCGGCGATGCCGTCATGATCAAGGGATCGAACGGCAGCCGCATGGGCCGGATTGTCGAGGCGCTGAAAGCCCGCTACGCGGTCGAACCGGCACGGCACGCCCTTGCGGCGGCCCCCTGATCTTGCGCGTGAGATGATCGACGCGGCCGAGCGTCCGGGACGTTCGGTGCCGCCCCCTGAAACCCTCGCCTGAACGAAGGGGCCGAGCGCCCGGATGCTGTATCTTCTCTCGGAACTGAGCGGCAGCTTCACGCCGCTGAACGTGTTCCGCTACATCACCTTCCGCACCGGCGGCGCGCTGTTCACGGCGGGCCTGTTCGTGTTCTGGTTCGGGCCCTGGATCATCTCGCTCCTGCGCATCCGCCAGGGCAAGGGCCAGCCGATCCGCGAGGACGGGCCGCAGACCCATCTGCTGACCAAGCGCGGCACGCCGACCATGGGCGGGTTGATGATCCTGGCGGGCGCCGTGGTGGCAATCCTGCTCTGGGCCAACCCGCGCAACCACTATGTCTGGATCACCTTGACCGTGACCCTCGGCTTCGGGGCGATCGGCTTCTACGACGACTACCTCAAGGTGACGAAGCAGTCGCACAAGGGGTTCTCCGGCAAGTTCCGCCTGACGCTGGAGGCAGTGATCGCGCTCGCGGCCTGCGTGACCGTCGCGGTCTACTCGCCGGCCGCGCTGCAGAACCAACTTGCCTTTCCGGTCTTCAAGGACGCGCTTCTGAACCTGAGCTGGTTCTATCCCCTGTTCGGCGCCTTCGTGATCGTCGGCGCCGGCAACTCTGTGAACATGACCGACGGGCTCGACGGGCTCGCCATCGTGCCGGTGATGATCGCCTGCGGCACCTTCGGGTTCATCGCCTACCTTGTGGGCAACTCGTTCACCGCGAGCTACCTGCAGGTGAACTACGTCCGCGACACGGGCGAGCTCGCCGTGGTCTGCGGCGCGGTGATCGGGGCGGGCCTCGGCTTCCTGTGGTTCAACGCGCCGCCGGCACAGATCTTCATGGGCGATACCGGCTCCCTGGCGCTGGGCGGCCTCCTCGGCACGATCGCGGTGGCGACCAAGCACGAGATCGTCCTGGCGATCGTCGGCGGCCTGTTCGTCCTGGAGATGATGTCGGTGATCATCCAGGTCGCGTCGTTCAAGCTCACGGGCAAACGCGTCTTCCGCATGGCGCCGATCCACCACCATTTCGAGCAGAAAGGCTGGAAGGAGCCGCAGGTCGTGATCCGGTTCTGGATCATCGCGGTGATCCTGGCGATGGCCGGCTTGGCGACGCTGAAGCTGCGCTGACGAAAGAGTGTGTTAGACACCACTGCAAAGTGGCCGATCCTATCCCGGCCCTCATCCTGAGGTGCCGGAGCGCAGCGGAGGCCTCGAAGGAGCCCTCCAGGGATCGCGCGACCACTGGAGTGCTCCCCCGAGGCCCGCTGGCGCGGACACCTCAGGATGAGGGAGGTGGGTGGGATCAGCGCCGGTCCCGTTGCCTCACGAGCTTCCTATGACGCCGATCACCACCTCCGCCGATCGTATCATCGCCCTGTTCGGGCTCGGCGGCTCCGGCCTCGCCACGGCCCAGGCCCTGAAGGCCGGCGGGGCCGACGTGCGCGCCTGGGACGACAGCGCCGACAGCCGGGTCCGCGCGCAGGCGGCCGGGATCACGATCCAGGATCTGCGCGAGGCGGACTGGTCGGACGTCTCGGCCCTGGTGCTGAGCCCCGGCGTGCCCCTGACTCACCCGGAGCCGCACTGGAGCGTCCGCCGCGCCCGGGATGCCGGCGTCGAGATCATCGGCGATATCGAGCTGTTCTGCCGCGAGCGCCGGGCGCGGGCCCCGGAGGCGCCGTTCGTGGCGATCACCGGGACCAACGGCAAATCGACCACGACGGCGCTCATCGCCCATGTCCTGGCCCAGGCGGGACGCGACGTTCAGATGGGCGGCAATATCGGCACCGCGATCCTGTCGCTGGAGCCGCCCTCGACCGGGCGCGTCCACGTGATCGAGATGTCCTCCTTCCAGATCGACCTGACGCCTGGCCTCGATCCGAGCGTCGGCGTGCTGATGAACATCACCCCCGACCATCTCGACCGCCACGGCACGATGGAGCAATACGCCGCCATCAAGGAGCGGTTGATCCGCGGGGCCGGCCTCGCGGTGGTCGGCGTCGACGACGCGCCGAGCCGCGCCATCGCCGAACGGCGGGCCACCGACCTCGTGCGCGTGCACGTGCCCCACGGCGAGGTGCTCGCCACCGACGCGCTGACCGTGCGCGACGGAATCGTCCGCGAGCCGGACGGCACAGCGCTCGCCGACGTGAACGGCATCGGCTCGCTTCGGGGCGCCCACAACTGGCAGAACGCGGCCGTCGCCGTGGCCGTGGCGCGGGCGCTCGGCCTCACGGGCGAGGAGATCCAGGCGGGGCTGAGTTCGTTCCCCGGCCTGCCGCACCGGATGGAGGAGGTCGGGCAGCGCGGCCCCGTGCTGTTCGTCAACGATTCGAAGGCGACCAACGCGGATTCCACCGAGAAGGCGCTGCTGGCCTTCCGGGACATCCATTGGATCCTCGGCGGCAAGGCCAAGGACGGCGGCATCTTTCCGCTGGTGCCGTATTTCGAGCGGGTCGCCCACGCCTATCTGATCGGCGCGGCCTCGGACGCCTTCGCGGCGACCCTGGAGGGGGCCGTGCCCTATACCCGCTGCGAGACGCTGGACGTGGCGGTCCCGAAGGCCGCCGAGAACGCCGCCGCCTCGGGTGCCCCCGAGCCGGTGGTGCTGCTCTCGCCGGCCTGTGCCTCCTACGACCAGTTCCCGAATTTCGAGGTGCGCGGCAATCGGTTCCGGGAGTTGGTGCAGGCGCTCAACTGAGAGCCCTTCAGCGCGCCAGCACCTTGGCGGCCTCCCGGGTGGTGCCAACCACCTGCGAGACGCCGGCCACCGATTGCACGATCGCGCCGATATTGCCGGTGATCGCCGTCACCGCGCCGGAGGCGCTCTGCATGTTCTCGGCGAGGTCGCGGGTAACCGCGCTCTGCTCCTCGATGGCCGCCGCGGTCGCCACCACCGTCTCGCGCATCACCGAGACCGAGGCGCCGATGGACCCCAGTGCACCCACGACTTCCTGCGAGACCCGCTGCACGCTGGCGATCTCGCCGTTGATCTGTCCGGTGGCGCGGGCGGCCTGATCGGCCAGCGCCTTCACCTCGGAGGCGACCACCGCGAAGCCGCGCCCCGCTTCGCCGGCGCGCGCCGCCTCGATCGTGGCGTTCAGCGCCAGGAGGTTGATCTGGCCGGCGATGTTCTGGATCAGGCCGACGATGCCGGTCATCGCGGTCGCGGTATCGGCGAGCCGCTTGGTATGGGCATCGGCATCCTGGACACAGGCATAGGCGGTGTCGGTGGCGCTCTGGGAGCGCACGATGCTCTCGGACATCTCGGCTACGGACGCCGCCAGTTCCTCGGCGGCGGCCGCCACGGTCTGGACGTTGCCGGCGGTCGAATCCGCGGCTGAGGACGCCAGCGCGGCCGCCTTGGTCGAGTGCGCCACCGCTTGCTCGATGTCGCCGAAATTATGGTCGATGAGCGTGCGCAGGTTGGCGAGCAGGTGGACCTGATCGCTGATGTCGGTGGCGAACTTCACCACCTTGTAGGGCCGACCGCTGGCATCCAGGATCGGATTATAAGAGGCCTGGATCCAGACCTCGCGGCCGCCCTTGCCGATCCGCCGGAACTGCGCCGCCTGATAGGTGCCGTTCCGCAGGGCCGCCCAGAACGCGCGATACGCCTCGCTGTCGCGGGTGGCGGGTTCGACGAACAGGCTGTGGTGCCGCCCGATGATCTCGTCGCGCGCATAGCCCATCGCGACCAGGAAGTTGTCGTTGGCCTCGATCACCGTGCCGTCGAGGTCAAAGGCGATCACCGCCTGGACCTTGTCGATCGCCGCGATCTGGCCGGCGCGGTCGGCCTCTTCGGTCCGCTGCCGGGTGATGTCGGTGGCGAATTTAACGACCTTATAGGGCCGCCCGCGGGCATCGAGCATCGGGTTGTACGAGGCCTGAATCCAGATCGGCCGACCGCCGCGGCCGACCCGCTGGAACTGGCCGGACTCGAAGGCGCCCGCGCGCAGGCGCTCCCACAACGCGCGATATGCCTCCGAATCGCGCTGGGCCGGATCCATGAACAGGCTGTGGTGCTGACCGGCGATCTCAGGCAGCGTGTAGCCGACGACATCAAGGAAATTCTGGTTCGCCGACAGGATCCGCCCGGTCAGATCGAACTCGATCACACCTTGGACGCGGTCGAGGGCTGCGAGCTTGGCCTGGGCTTCACGGACATTCTGGCGTGCGAACATGGCGTGTCGGCTTCCGCTTGACGGATCGGCCATGTCGGGGGCCGGACCGCCGGATCGATGCATCCGGAGGTTGCAACACCAAAATTAATATAGCGTATCTTCTACCAAGTATTGGCTCGCCGATGACTTTGTATGCGGGGCCTGCCGGGCCAAAGCTGCGCCGTCGCAGCGGGGCGCCGCCATAAGCCTCCGTTTACCATTCCTGCACAGGATCCGGCCCGACCCGCGCGGATCGGCATCTGCGCGGCCTGGAGTCGTTGCCCGGCATGATGTCACGCGCCGAACGCACACCGCTGACCGATTGGTGGTGGACCGTGGACCGCGGCCTGCTCGCGGCCCTGTTCGCCCTGATGGTGGCGGGCCTCGTCTTCCTGATGGGTGGCGGGCCGCCGGTGGCCGAGCGAATCGGGCTACCGACCTTCTACTTCCTGAACCGGCAGGCGATGTACCTCGCGCCGACCATCCTGCTGATCTGTGCGGTCTCGTTCCTGTCCCTGCGCGGCGTCCGGCGACTCGCGCTGGTCACCTGGATCTGCGGCGTCGCGCTCTGCCTGCTGGCCGGCAAGTTCGGCCCGGAGATCAAGGGCGCGCATCGCTGGATCCAGTTCGGGCCGATCGGCCTCCAGCCTTCGGAATTCGTGAAGCCGGCCTTCGTGGTGGTGGCCGCCTGGGCGTTCTCGGAGGGGGCACAGCGCCGAGACATGCCGGGCGGCATCCTGGCGCTGCTGCTTCTGCCGATCACCATCGTGCCGCTGCTGCTGCAGCCCGATTTCGGCCAGACCATGCTGATCACCATGGTTTGGTGCGCGCTGTTCTTCGTCGCCGGCCTGCACCTGATCTGGGTGGCTCTGCTCGGCGTGCTCGGGCTCGGCGGCGTGTTCGCGGCCTACCTGTTCTTCCATCACGTCCGTGAGCGGTTCAACAAGTTCCTCGACAAGGATTCCGGCGGCGGCTTCCAGGATTTCTGGTCCCGGGAGTCGTTCCGCTCGGGCGGCTGGTTCGGCACCGGCCCGGGGGAGGGGGTGGCCAAGCGCCACCTGCCGGATGCCCATACCGACTTCATCTTCTCGGTCACCGGCGAGGAATTCGGCGTGATCGTGTGCCTGTGCCTCGTGGCCCTGTTCGCCTATATCGTGCTGCGCGGACTCAAGCTTGCCCGGCGCACCGACGACACCTTTTCGCGGCTGGCAATCACCGGCCTGACCACGCTCTTCGGATTGCAGGCCTGCATCAACATGGCGGTGAACACCCAGCTCATGCCGGCCAAGGGCATGACCCTGCCATTCATCTCCTTCGGCGGCTCGTCGATGATCTCGCTGGCGCTGGGTATCGGCTTCCTCGTCGCCCTGACCCGCAAGCGTCCGCGCAGCGTGCTGCTCAGCCAGAAGCCCCCCGGCACAGCACCCGCCACCGTCGCCGGGGTGATGCGGTGACGGTCTTCACCCCCACGATCCTGCTCTGCGCGGGCGGTACCGGCGGACATCTGTTCCCGGCCGAGAGCCTCGCCCACGCGCTGCGTGCCCGGGGTATCCGGGTGGCGCTCGCCACCGACGCCCGGGTCGACGCGATCGCGTCGGAGTTCCCGGCCTCGGAGGTCGTCACCATCGCCTCGGCGACGCCGTCCGGCCGCTCGCCGCTGAAGCGGGCCGGCGCCGTTCTGACGCTCGGCCGCGGCTTCGGCGTTGCCGCCAAGGAAATCCGGCGGATCAACCCGGCCGCCATCGTGGGCTTCGGCGGATACCCGACGGTGCCGCCGGTGCTCGCCGGCCAGATCCTGCGCGTTCCGACCGTGCTCCACGAGCAGAACGCCGTGATGGGTCGGGCCAACAGCTTCCTGGCTCGTGGCGCCTGGGCCATTGCGACCGGATTCAAGGACGTGCGCGGCGTGCCCGATAAGGCGAAGGCCCCGCGGATCCATACCGGCAACCCGCTCCGCCCGGCGGTGATCGAGGCGACCAAGATCCCATATCCGGCCTTCGGGGCGGGCGACATCCTGCGGCTTCTCGTGTTCGGCGGCAGCCAAGGTGCGCGCGTGATGGGCGAGGTCGTGCCCGAGGCGATCGCGCGGCTGCCCGACGCTTTGCGCGCCCGGCTGCACCTCGTCCAGCAGGTCCGGTCCGAGGATCTGACGGCGGTGCAGAACCGCTACCTCGCCATGGGGCTCGCCGGGATCGAGGCGGCACCGTTCTTCAAGGACCTGCCCGCCCGCATGGCCGCGAGCCACCTCGTGATCGGGCGCTCGGGCGCCTCGACGGTCTCGGAACTGGCGGCGATCGGGCGCCCGGCGATCCTCGTGCCGCTGCCCGGGTCGCTGGATCAGGACCAGGCCGCCAACGCCGCGACCCTCGACGCCATCGGCGCGGCTCTGGCCATCAAGCAGTCGGATTTCACCCCGGACCGCCTCACCGCGGAGCTCACCGCCTGTTTCGCAACGCCGGCAAAATTGACCGCGGCGGCCGATGCGGCCAGAAGCGCGGGCATCCACGACGCCGCCGAACGGCTGGCCGACGTCGTCATCGAGACGGCCGCCCGCACCTGATTCCCTGAGGGCTCTCGCACCGGCGATCCCGCCACCAGACGGTTCGACCCATGAAGCTGCCCGACAAGCTCGGCCCCATCCACTTCATCGGCATCGGCGGCATCGGTATGTCCGGCATCGCCGAGGTGATGCACAATCTCGGCTACACGGTGCAGGGGTCCGACGCCTCCGACAACGCCAATGTCCGCCGTCTCGCCGAGAAGGGCATGCGCACCTTCGTGGGTCACGACGCCGACAACGTCGCGGAAGCCGCCCTCGTGGTCGTCTCGACGGCGATCCGGCGCGACAATCCCGAGCTGCAGGCCGCGCGGGAGCGCCGACTGCCGGTAGTCCGGCGGGCGGAAATGCTGGCCGAGCTGATGCGCTTCAAGTCCTGCGTCGCCATCGCGGGCACGCACGGCAAGACCACCACCACCTCCCTGGTCGCGACGCTGCTCGACGCCGGCAACCTCGACCCGACGGTCATCAACGGCGGCATCATCAACGCCTACGGCACCAATGCCCGCATGGGCGCGGGCGAGTGGATGGTGGTGGAGGCCGACGAATCCGACGGCACCTTCCTGAAGCTGCCGGCGGATGTCGCGATCGTCACCAATATCGATCCCGAGCACCTCGATCATTTCGGCTCGTTCGATGCCATCAAGGACGCGTTCCGGCGCTTCATCGACAACATCCCGTTCTACGGCTTCGCGGTGATGTGCATTGACCACCCGGTGGTTCAGGACCTCGTCGGCCATATCGAGGACCGGCGGATCATCACATACGGCGAGAACCCGCAGGCAGATGTCCGCCTGATCGACGTGGATCTGCGCGGCGGCCAGAGCAAGTTCCGGGTCATGATCCGCGACCGTCGCCCCGGTTACCGGATGGAGATGGAGGATCTGGTCCTGCCGATGCCGGGTAAGCACAACGCGCTCAACGCCACGGCGGCGCTCGCGGTGGCCCATGAACTCGGCGTGAAGCCCGAGGCGATCCGCAATGCGCTCGCAGGCTTCGGCGGCGTGAAGCGGCGCTTCACCCGCACCGGCGAGTGGAACGGCGCGACGATCTTCGACGATTACGGGCACCATCCGGTCGAGATAAAGGCGGTGCTCAAGGCCGCTCGCGCCTCGACCGAGCACGGGGTGATCGCGGTGGTGCAGCCGCACCGCTACACGCGGCTGCAATCGCTGTTCGACGATTTCTGCACCTGCTTCAACGACGCCGACACGGTGATCGTCGCGCCGGTCTACGCGGCCGGCGAGCAGCCGATCGAGGGGTTCGACCGCGACAGCCTCGTGGCGGGCCTGCGCTCCCGCGGCCACCGGGACGCCCGGGCGCTGGAGCGGCCGGAGGAGCTGGCGGGCATCATCGCGGAGCTGGCCAAGCCAGGGGATTACGTGGTGTGCCTGGGTGCCGGCACGATCACCCAATGGGCCTACGCGCTGCCGGATGAGCTCGCCGCGCGGGGGCGGTGAGGGGATGGTGGCGCGTCACGACGCGTCGGGCACGAGGTCCTCGGCCTCGACGCCGAGCGCCCCGGCGAGGCGTCCGTAGACGGTCATGTCAGCCGTGCGCATGCCCGTCTCGAGTTCGGTGACCTCTTTCGTGGTCAGGCCACATGCCCTTGCCAAAGCGGTGGCCGTTTCGCCCCGGCGTGCCCGCCAGAAGGCAAGAGGGCTCGGTGCTGCACGAAGGGCGTCGAGGTCGTCCTCGCTGAGCAACTCTTCCTCGCCCGACGCGAGGCGCGCCGCCGAGTCGTCGATGAGGCGGGTATCGAGCGTGTCTTCGGCCAAATCGCGCAGGCGCTCGAACTCGGCCTCGGGCAGGATCACGATCGCCTCTCCGGAGGGCGACTTGGTTCTGACGATCGTCACGGGCGAGGTCCTAATCGTAGATCGTGCTTCGCGGGCCGACCGCATGGACAATGATCCGATCAGGCTCGATCGTGAAGATGGCTCGCCAGTTGCCGACGCGCAGCCGCAGCCGCTTTCCCTCGCCTTTGAGCGCCTTCACGTTGTTGGCGAGGCTCCCGGGATCGTGTGCGTAGGAGCGGAGCTTCTCGCGGATCAGGTCCTCGGCGTCCTTTGGCAGGCTGCTGAGGCTCCGCGCGGCGGCCCGCGTGAACACCAGAGATTTGGCCGCCTCGCCACCCATCGCCCCCCGATTCCCTCACGCAAGCCGCCTCTATCGGCACGAAGCTTAGCATGACCGCATCCCTCCACGACCGCATCCGCGCCGCCGCGCCCGATCTCCGCGGGCGCCTGCTCAGCCATCAGCCGCTCGCCGACCTCACGTGGTTCCGCGTCGGCGGACCGGCCGAGGCGCTGTTCACCCCGGCCGACGAGGAGGATCTCGCCCGCCTCCTCGCCGCCCTCGATCCGGACGTGCCCGTGACGGTGATCGGCCTCGGCTCCAACCTCATTGTCCGCGACGGCGGCGTACCCGGCGTGGTGGTGCGCTTAGGGGGAAAAGCCTTCGGCAGCATCGCGGTCGATGGCGAGACCCTGGCGGTCGGCACCGCCGTGCCCGACATGCGCCTCGCCAAGGCCGCCGCCGAGGCCGGGCTCGACGGGCTCGCCTTCTACCGCGGCATCCCGGGTTCCATCGGCGGGGCGCTGCGCATGAATGCGGGCGCCCATGGCGGCGAGACCACCGACGTGCTGGTCGAGGCAAGCGGCGTTGACCGCCGGGGGGCGCTCCGCACCTTCAGCCACGCCGAGATGGGCTTCTCCTACCGGCATTCGGACGCACCGGAAGACGTGATCTTCACCCGCGCCCTGTTCCGCGGGAAGCCCGGCGACCGGGCCGCCATCGAGGCCGAGATGGAGCGGGTCACCGCCGCCCGCGAGGCGGCCCAGCCGATCCGCGAGCGCACCGGCGGCTCGACCTTCGCCAATCCGGAGGGCGGCAAGGCGTGGCAGCTCATCGACGCCGCCGGCTGTCGCGGGCTGACCCGGGGCGGGGCGCAGGTCAGCGAGATGCACTGCAATTTCCTGATCAACACCGGCGCCGCGACGGCCGCCGATATCGAGGGCCTGGGCGAGGAGGTCCGCCGCCGGGTCCGAGAGACGAGCGGTGTCGAGCTGCGCTGGGAGATCCGGCGGATCGGGCTGCCGGACGCCGCCCCCTGAGCGCAACGCATCAGCCTTCCGACACAACCAAGACCACGCGCACAAGCCCCGTTCGAAGCCGACCTACTCGAGGTGCCCGCATGTCCAAGCACGTCGCCGTCCTCCTGGGCGGCACCTCCGCCGAGCGCGAGGTCTCGCTCAGTTCCGGAAAGGCCTGCGCCGACGCCCTGGAAGGCGAGGGCTACCGCGTCACCCGGGTCGATGTCGGGCCCGACATCGCCACGGTGCTGACGGCACTCCGGCCGGACGTCGCCTTCAACGCGCTGCACGGCCCGGACGGGGAGGATGGCACGATCCAGGGCCTCCTGGAGATCCTGAAGATCCCCTACAGCCATTCCGGCGTCCTCGCCTCGGCGCTCGCGATGAACAAGGAACGCGCCAAGACCGTGATGCGCGCCGCCGGCGTGGACGTGCCGGAGGGTCGCCTCGTTAACCGTCTTGAGGCCGCCCGGGCCCACGTTCTACCGCCACCCTACGTCGTGAAGCCCAACGCGGAGGGCTCATCGATGGGCGTGATCATCGTGCGCGACGGCCGCTCGCACCCACCCCAGATCCTCGCCTCGGACGCGTGGACCTACGGCGAGCAAGTCCTTGCAGAGCCTTACATTGCAGGCCGCGAACTCACCTGCGGGGTGATGGGGGACAGGGCCCTCGGGGTCATCGAGGTGAAAGCCGCCACGGGGGACTGGTACGACTACGACGCGAAATATGCCCCTGGCGGCTCGCTGCACGTGCTGCCGGCCGAACTTAAACCAAATGTTTACCAGCGTGTCCAAGAACTGGCGTTAACGGCGCATCAAGCACTGGGCTGCCGGGGCGTCAGCCGTGCCGACCTTCGATTCGACGACACGCCGGGTGGAACCGGTCGGCTCGTCGTGCTGGAGGTCAACACGCAACCCGGCATGACCCAGACGAGCCTTGTGCCGGATATGGCGGCCCATGCGGGCCTGAGTTTCGGTGAGCTCGTCCGATGGATGGTGGAGGACGCTTCCCTGAATCGCTGAGCGGCGACGCCGCCGGCCGGAGCGGTCCCGCGCGCCTCGCCGGGGCCGTGATGGGCCGGCTCCCGTCCCGGTCGCTCTCGGTTCGCCGCACGCGCTCCGGCCAGCGCCTGGGCGCGCGCTTGTCCCGCGGCACCGGAACGGTCGCCGTCTCCATGACCTTTGCGGCCTTTGCGCTCGCCGGCTTCGTGGCCAGCGGCCGCTACGACGCCTTCGTGGCCGAGCAGGGCCGCCCCCTCGACATCGCCGCACGGGTGCTGGGCTTCGGCGTCGAGCGCGTGACCATCTCGGGCATCTCCCGGATGTATGAGCGCGAAGTCCTGGCCGCCGCCGGGATCGACTGGCGCTCCTCGGTGCCGTTCCTCGACGTGGGCGCCGTGCGCGAGAAGCTGCTGCGCGTGCCGCTGATCGCCCAGGCCTCGGTGCGCAAGATCTACCCCAACGAGATCGCCATCACCCAGGTGGAGCGCGAGCCGGCCGCGCTCTGGCAGAAGAACGGCGAGCTCAGCGTCATCGCGGCCGACGGCACCGTCATCGACGCCATGCGGGACGACCGCTACGCCAGCCTGCCCCTGGTGGTCGGCGAGGACGCCAACACCAAGCTGCCCGAATACCTCGCCCTGATCGCCGCCGCCGGCCCGCTGGCCGACCGGATCAAGGCCGGCACCTACGTCTCCGGTCGACGCTGGACCCTCAAGCTCGACGGCGTCGACGTGCGCCTGCCCGAGACCGATCCCGCCGCAGCGCTCGCCCGGCTCGTCCGGTTCGAGCGCGAGGCGGGCCTCCTGGAGAAGGATATCATCGCGGTGGATCTGCGCATGTCGGACCGCGTCGTGGTGCGCCTGACCGAGGAGGCCGCCGCCGCCCGCGCGGAGGCCCAGAAGGCGAAGAAGAAGGGCGCGGCCAGCTGATGCCCCCACGATCGATCTCCGCCCGTCCCGCACCCCGCGTTTGGTAGCGTCAATGCACAGCCAACACGGCCTCACGCCGCGCCTGAAGCCGCTCTCGGCCCGACGCTCGACCACCCTCTCGGTGCTCGACATCGGCACGAGCAAGGTGGTCTGCCTGATCGCCGAGCTGCAGCCCGCCGAGGCGCTGACGACTCTGCGCGGCCGCACCCACCTCGCGCGCATCATCGGCATCGGCCATCAGCGCTCGCTCGGCCTGAAGGGCGGCGCCATCGTCGATCTCGCCGCCGCCGAGGGGGCGATCCGGCAGGCGGTCCACGCCGCCGAGCGGATGGCCAAGGTCGAGGTCCAGTCGGTCATCGTCAACATGTCGGGCGGCCGGCTTGCCTCGCAGCATTTCCAGGCGCGGGTGAACGTCCGCTCCGGCACCGTCACGGGCAGCGATGTCGAGCGGGTGCTCGAGACCGCGAGCGCCCATGGCGTCAGCCCCGGCCGGGCCGTGCTCCACGCCCTGCCGACCGGCTACGCCCTCGACGGGCAGGGCGCCGTGATCGACCCGTCGGGCATGATCGGCGAGGCGCTCAGCGTCGATCTGCACGTGGTCACGAGCGAGCTCGCGGCCGCCCGCAACGTCATGCTGGCGGTGGAGCATTGCCACCTCGGGGTCGAGGCGGTGATCGCCACGCCCTACGCGGCCGGCCTCTCGGCGCTGGTCGACGACGAGGCCGAGATGGGCGTCTGCGTCGTCGACATGGGCGGCGGCACCACCAGCGTCGGCGTGTTCTCCGGCGGCCACCTCGTCCACACGGACGCGGTCGCGGTCGGCGGCCACCACGTCACCATGGATATCGCCCGCGGCCTCTCGACCCGCATGGCGGCGGCCGAGCGCTTGAAGACCCTCTACGGCTCGGCCCTCTCCACCCCGTCGGACGACCGTGACATGATCGCGGTCCACGGGGTCGGCGAGGACGAGGGCGAGGCTCCGGCCCACATCCCGCGCTCGCAGCTCGTGCGGATCATCAAGCCCCGCGTGGAGGAGGTGGTCGAGCTGGTGCGCGACCGGCTGCGCGAGGCGGGCTTCGCCGCGCAGGCCGGCCGGCGGGTGGTGCTCACGGGCGGCGCCAGCCAGCTCGTCGGCCTGCCGGAGGTGGCCCGTCGGGTCCTCCAGGGGCAGGTGCGGATCGGACGGCCCCTCGGCATCCGGGGCTTGCCGGAAGCCGCCAAGGGCCCGGCCTTCTCGGCGGCGGTCGGCCTGCTGGTCTACCCGCAGGTGGCCCATGCCGAGCATTTCGAGCCGCGGGGGCACGGCGCCTTCGCGGCCACGGGAACCGACAACTACCTGAACCGGGTCGGCCGCTGGCTCCGGGACAGCTTCTAGTTTCGCCCCCGCCCCCGGGCGGATTGAAGAGAATCCGGCGCCGCGGCGTCGCACGGACAGCACAGTTAGCGAGAGGCTCGACACCATGGCCATCACCCTCCAGGCGCCGGACATCCGGGAACTGAAGCCCCGCATCACCGTCTTCGGCGTCGGCGGCGCCGGCGGCAACGCCGTCAACAACATGATCGAGTCGGGCCTGCTGGGCTGCGAGTTCGTCGTGGCCAACACCGACGCGCAGGCGCTCACCTCCTCGAAGGCCGAGCGGGTGATCCAGATGGGCCTGGGCGTCACCCAGGGCCTCGGCGCCGGCTCGCACCCGGAGGTCGGCTCGGCCGCCGCCGACGAGGTGATCGACGAGATCCGCGACCAGCTCTCGGGCGCCCACATGTGCTTCATCACCGCTGGCATGGGCGGTGGCACCGGCACCGGCGCCGCGCCGGTCATCGCCCGGGCGGCCCGCGACATGGGCATCCTGACGGTCGGCGTCGTGACCAAGCCGTTCCAGTTCGAGGGCGTGCGCCGGATGCGCACCGCCGAGTCCGGCATCCAGGAGTTGCAGGCCGCGGTCGACACCCTGATCGTCATCCCGAACCAGAACCTGTTCCGGGTCGCCAACGAGAAGACCACCTTCGCGGATGCCTTCGCGATGGCCGATCAGGTGCTCTACTCGGGCGTCGCCTGCATCACCGACCTGATGGTGAAGGAGGGTCTCATCAACCTCGACTTCGCCGACGTGCGGGCGATCATGCGCGGCATGGGCAAGGCCATGATGGGCACCGGCGAGGCGTCGGGCGAGAAGCGCGCCAACCGCGCTGCGGAAGCCGCTATCGCCAACCCGCTCCTCGACGACGTCTCGATGAAGGGCGCCCGCGGCCTGCTGATCTCGATCACCGGCGGCTCGGACCTCACCCTCTACGAGCTCGACGAGGCCGCCACCCGCATCCGCGAGGAGGTCGATCAGGACGCCAACATCATCCTGGGCGCCACTTTCGACGAGAGCCTGGACGGCATCATCCGCGTGTCGGTGGTGGCCACCGGCATCGAGCCCGCCCTGATCGCGGCGAATTCGCCGAACAACCCGGCGATCGCCGAGACCGAGCAGCGTATCGCCGAGGTTGCCGAACGCCTGCGCGCCGAGGCCCGCGCCCGCGCCTCCTCGCCGGTGCCGAGCATCCGCACCGAGTCGGTTGCCCCGGCACCCGCTCCGGCCCCTGCCGTGCCTCATTCGGCCCCCGAGATGCGCGCCGAAATGCCGGTCGCCCGCGAGCCCGCTGCTCCGATGAACCGCGACGACGTCGTGCTTGCCCCGGTTCAGCCCCGCGCCGCCGCTCCGTTCGTGCCGACGCCCGCGCCGGTTCCGGCCGAGCCCGCGCCGCAGCTCCAGGCCGGCCCGTTCGTGCCGCCGCGTCCGGCTGCCCCGGGCGGCACGCCGCTCGCCCGTGCCCCCCGGATGCCGCAGATCCATGAGCTGCCGCCGATCGCCCAGAACCAGATCCTGGCGAACCGCGCCGCCGAGGAGTCGGCTCCGGAATCCAAGCGGACCTCGCTGCTGCGGCGGCTCGCCACGGTCGGCTTCGGCGGTCGCCGTGACGAGGTCGAGGGTGCCGCCCCCGCGGTCAGGGCGCCTGCCGCGCCGCAGCCGCAGATGGCGCAGCAGCACATTCCCCCGGCTCCGCGCGCCCCTGTGGCCCCCGCAGTCCCGCAATACCGCCCGGCGCAGGGCCAGCTCGACCCCCAGGGTCGGATGGCACCCCAGCCGCGGATGATGGACGACGACCAGCTCGAGATCCCGGCCTTCCTCCGCCGTCAGGCGAACTGAGGAGCCGAGCCAGTCGGTAACAGGGTAGGGCCGGCGGGCGACCGCCGGCCCTTCGCGCCGTTCCGATACAACTTCAAGTTCGACAGGGATTCGCGCTTCGGCGCTGTCATGTCTGTCCGGCGTGTGTGAACTGGGGATGCGTGGTGCATCCGCGACACAGATTGGACGCCGGTTAGTCACGGGTTAACCACTTTTTAAGCCCTTGATTGCACAGGATTTTACGTCTGCCGGACCGCAAGCGTGTCTGTAACAGAGCGTAAGAATCCGTGATTTGGCTGCCCTGTGCGGTGCAGCTATAGAAGCACCGAGACCGACGAGACATGCATCGGGATACAACCTGATCGCGTGAGCAGGGGCATCAAGCAGCGGACGGATCAGCCAGTTTTTCCCATTCCCGGTTGGAATGGCGGAACCTGATCGCGGCCGGGGGCTAAGGAATGCGAACGCTGAAACAGACGACCCTCAAAGGGCCGGCGACTCTATCGGGCATCGGGGTCCATTCCGGAAACCCCGCCGAGATCACGCTTCGGCCCGCACCCGCCAATCACGGCATCGCTTTCCTCCGCACTGGCACTCCCCACGGCAACGACCGCCTGATCAAGGCGCATCACGCCCTCGTCTCCGCCACCGAGCTCTGCACCGTCCTGGGTGATGTCGAGACCGGCGCGGTGGCCACCGTCGAGCATCTGATGTCCGCCCTCTTCGGTCTGGGCATCGACAACGCGCTGATCGAGATCGACGGGCCCGAGATGCCCATCCTCGACGGCTCGGCTCTCCCATTCGTCCAGGCGATCGACCAAGTCGGGATCGCCACCTGTGATACGCCCCGGCGCTGGCTCAAGGTTCTGCGCCACGTCCGCATCGAGGCGGGCCGGTCCTTTGCGGAACTCCGCCCGATCGACCGGGGCTTCCGCCTCGATGTCGAAATCGATTTCGAGAGCCCGGTGATCGGCCGCTCGCGCAAGGCGATGGACCTGTCCCCGGCCGCCTACCGCCGCGAGATCGCCGGCGCGCGCACCTTCGGGATGATGCGCGACGTGGAGCGCTACTGGAAGGCGGGCTTCGCGCTGGGCGCCTCCCTGGAAAACACCGTGGCGGTGGGTGAGAGCGCGGTGGTCAACCCCGAAGGGCTGCGCTTCCCGGACGAGTTCGTCCGCCACAAGATCCTCGACGCGATCGGCGATCTCGCCCTGGCCGGCTTGCCGATCCAGGGGGCCTACCGCTCCTATTGCGGCGGCCACCGGATGAATGTCGGTGTCCTCTCCGCACTGCTAGCCGACCGTTCCAACTACGCCATCGTCGAGGCGCAGGGCTCGCGGCGCGAGACCGTCCTCTCGGAACTCGGCGTCGGCCTGGGTATCGCTGCCTTCGCGGGCGATCTCTGACAATCAACCTGTGGTCTGAGAGCCACAGTCGTCAACCGATCCCAGCCGCCGCAGCCTTGCCGCTTTCGTGCCCGAATCAAAGGTCACGGTTTAACGGTCCGTGAACGGCGGGCACGGCCCGGCGGGCCGGATCCACGCACGCGATGGCATGACGGCGCGGGATGGCGCCGCTTCCGGGAAAGAGCGCCAGATGCCTGTCACCATTCGTCATCGCCGAGCGGTCGCCTTCGCGGCACCCCTCGTGGCTGTCCTCGGCCTGGGCCTCGGCGGCTGCGACTTCGATCCGACCAATCTCTTCGCCGAGAAGTACAAGCCCGAGGTCGTGCCGGACATCCCGGCCGACAAGCTCTACAGCGACGGCTTGGCCAAGCTCGAGGACAGCGACTACGAGGGCGCCGTCAAGAAATTCGACAGCCTCGACAAGCAGTACCAGTATTCCGAGTGGTCCCGGAAGGCGCTGCTGATGACGGCCTACGCCAATTACGAGGGCCAGAAATACGACGACGCGATCAACGCCTCGAAGCGCTACCTGCAGCGGCATCCGGCCAGCAAGGACGCGGCCTACGCGCAGTACCTGATGGCCATGTCGAACTACAAGCAGATCCCGGACGTGACCCGCGATCAGGAACGCTCCGAGAAGGCGCTCGTCGCTCTCCAGGAACTGGTCCAGAAGTATCCGACCTCGGAATACGCCACCGACGCCAAGGCGAAGATCCAGATCACCCGCGACCAGCTCGCCGGCAAGGAGATGGAGGTCGGACGCTTCTACCTGGAACGGCGCAACTTCCCAGCCGCGATCAACCGCTTCCGCGACGTGGTCTCCAAGTATCAGACCACCCGCCACGCCGAGGAGGCGTTGGAGCGCCTGACCGAGGCCTACTGGGCGCTCGGCATCACCCAGGAGGCGCAGAATTCCGCGGCGGTGCTCGGCCACAACTTCCCTGAGAGCCCCTGGTACAAGGACGCGCACGCGCTGCTCGCTCAGAACGGCCTTGAGCCGCGCGAGGAGAAGAGCTCGTTCCTGTCGAAAATCTACCGCACGGTCGCGGGCAAGACCGCCTCGGCCGAGTGATCTTGCGTCGGACCCGCGATCCCGGGTTTCCAACGCGTTGAAGCCCTTTGGCGGCTGCTCAAGGCAGAGCCCTGAGATCTCGACGGGGCTCTGCCCTTGAGCCGCGAAGGGTCTCGACCTGTCGAAACCCTGGCTTGATCGATCGGCCGCCGCAAACTCTTCGAGGCCCGGAGCCCCCGCTCCGGGCCTTTCCCGTTGTGCGGCGCATTTTTGGGGTGAATCGGCGCCGCGACGGCCTTATGTCTGCGGTCCCCTCCTGAGGAATGCCCCCGCCGCATGCTGGCGCAGCTCGCGATTCGCGACATCGTTCTGATCGACCGCCTCGAACTGAACTTCCGATCGGGCCTCAGCGTCCTGACCGGGGAGACGGGTGCGGGCAAATCGATCCTGCTCGACGCCTTCGCCCTGGCGCTGGGCGGACGCGGCGATGGCCGCCTCGTCCGGCATGGGGAGACGCAGGGCGTCGTGACCGCCGTGTTCGATCTGCCCCTCGACCATCCGGCCCGCCGGATCGCCACCGAGGCCCTGATCGACACGGAGGGCGACCTGATCCTGCGGCGGACCCAGATGGCCGATGGCCGGACCCGCGCCTTCGTCAACGATCAGCCGGTGGGCGTCCAGGTCCTGCGGGCGATCGGCGCCGCCCTGGTGGAAATTCACGGACAGCACGACGACCGGGCGCTGGCCGACCCGGCCTCGCACCGGGCGATCCTCGATGCCTTCGGGGGTCTTCAGGGCCAGCTCGCCAAGGTCGCGGCGGCATCCCGCGCCGTCCGCGCCGCGCGCACCGACCTTGCGGAGCATCGCGCGCGCGTGGAGGCGGCTCGCAAGGAGGCCGATTTCCTGCGCCACGCCGTCGAGGAACTGGCGCAGCTCGCACCCCAGCCCGGCGAAGAGGCGCAGCTGGCCGAGCGCCGCAGCATCATGCAGCAGTCGGAAAAGGTGGCGCGCGAGCTCAACGAGGCACTGGAGGCGGTGGGCGGGCCCCATTCCGGGATGGCCCATATCTCGGCCGCCCTGCGCAAGCTGGAGCGCCGCGCGTCGCAACTCCCCGCCCTCGTCGATCCCTGCGTCAACGCCCTCGATGCCGCGATCGTGGCCCTCGACGAGGCCCGCGCCGTCCTCGACGCGGCGGTCGCGGAGACCGAGTTCGACCCGCGCGACCTGGAGCGGGTGGAGGAGCGGCTCTTCGCCCTGCGGGCGGCCTCGCGCAAATACGACATCCCGGCCGACGAGCTCGCCGCGCTCGCCGAGCGCTATGCCGGTGACGTGGCGGCGATCGATGCCGGCGAGGCGGCCCTAGCGGGCCTGGAACAGGCGCTCGCCGCGGCGGAAGCCAGCTACGCCGAAGCGGCCGAGAGACTCAGCGCGGGCCGCCGTCGGGCCGCCAAGCAGCTGGATGCCGCCGTCAAGGCCGAATTGCCGCCCCTGAAGCTTGAACGGGCCCGGTTCATCACCGAGATCGTCACCGATTTGGAGTCCAGGGATCCAGCCGGCACCGACCGGGTCGAGTTCTGGGCGCAGACCAATCCCGGGACCAAGCCCGGCCCGATGATGAAGGTCGCCTCCGGCGGTGAGCTGTCGCGCTTCATGCTCGCGCTGAAGGTGGTGCTGGCCGACAAGGGCTCGGCCCCGACGCTGATCTTCGACGAGATCGACACCGGTGTCGGGGGTGCTGTCGCCGACGCCATTGGCCTGCGCCTCGCCCGTCTGGCTGCGACCGTACAAGTTGTGGCCGTCACCCATGCGCCGCAGGTCGCCGCCCGCGCCGAGACCCATTTCCTGATCGCGAAGGCGCCCGTGAAGGGGGCGGGCCGGGTCGCAACCCGCGTCGCGAGCCTGCCCGTGGCCGAGCGCCGGGAGGAGATCGCCCGGATGCTGGCCGGAGCCACCGTGACGGACGAAGCCCGGGCGGCCGCGGCACGGCTTCTTCAGGGCGCCGACGGTTAAGAAACCGGCCGTCACATGACAGGTAAGCTTAACCGTGGGTTGACGGTAACCTTTTGTTAACCATTCCTGGCGACAGTATCGACATCCCGGCACCGCAGCGGGTTCAGGGCGGTCGATGGGCGGGAGGGTGCTATGAAGCGGTCAGACGTCGAGTCCGAGGCGCTTTTGGGTTCGGGCGAGCCGCTCAAGCGCGCGATCGATACCCGCCAGCTCGGCCTTTCGCTCCGCACGGTCTATGAAGGCAGCGTCGATACGCAGCCGATCACCGATACCCATGTGGAACTGCTTCTGCGCCTGCGCCAGAAGGAGCGGGAACTGCGCCGCGCCAGCTGATCCCACGCGGCAGCTCACCAACGGCGCGCGCCAGGTCTCCGGCGATATTCCGCCGCCCGAATCAAGGTCAGAACCCGGTCGAGATTGACCAGAAGCTCCGCTTCCTCGAGCCGCGCCGCAGCGCTGGCCTCAGGATCGCTGCTAAATTTCTGGCGCGCCTGAGCCAGGGCCAGGGCCCGCTCCAAGCCCTCTCGCTCGGCATGCAGCGCCAGCCACGCCGGATCGGCTTCGATCGCTGAATCGGCCTCTGCGCCCGCCACGATTTCAACGTCCTTTCCGTGCCGTTACCAGTAGGAACGCGCGAAACCGGTGAACCGTGCCGCAGGAACTGCGGCGCGATGTCATGCCGGTGTCATCTCCCTGTCGTAACCGCGCAGCCATCGGGCGGCCAGCACTGGGTCTCGTCGAAGACGGGCCGCAAGGCTCTGCTGCGGGCATGAGCATGCCGGCGGGGCAGTGCAGGCCATCGCCCGACGGCAACGGAGATTCCATGAAACCCTTCGCTTACGCGCTCGCCGTCGGCCTCGCGACGGTCCAGCTGGCGTCCGCGGCGCTCGCCGGCGACATCACCGGTGCAGGGGCGACGTTCCCCTTCCCGGTCTACTCGAAGTGGGCCGAGGCTTACCGCAAGGAGACCGGCTCCGGCCTGAACTATCAGTCGATCGGCTCCGGCGGCGGGATCAAGCAGATCCAGGCCAAGACGGTCGATTTCGGCGCGACCGACGCGCCGCTGAAGGGCGAGCAGCTCGCCAAGGACGGTCTCGTCCAGTTCCCGACCGTCATGGGCGGCGTCGTCCCGGTGGTGAACATCGCGGGCGTCGAGCCGGGCAAGCTCAAGCTGACGGGCGACGTGCTCGCCGACATCTACGCCGGCAAGATCGCGAAGTGGACCGATCCGCGGATCGCCAAGCTCAATGACGGGCTGAAGCTGCCCGACACCAATATCACCCCGGTCTACCGGTCCGACGCCTCGGGCACGACCAACATCTTCACCACCTACCTGTCCCAGGTGTCCGAGCCCTGGAAGAAGGAATACGGCGCGGCCACGACGATCTCCTGGCCGGTGGGTCAGGGCGGCAAGGGCAACGAGGGCGTGACCGCCACCGTGAAGCAGGTGCCGAACTCCATCGGCTACGTCGAATCGGCCTATGCCAAGCAGAACAAGCTCGCCTACGCGCTGCTGCAGAACAAGGCCGGCAAGTTCCCGCAGCCGGACGACAAGGCGTTCCAGGCCGCGGCCGCCAGCGCCGACTGGAAGGCGGCGCCGGGCTTCGGCATCTCGCTCACCAATCAGCCGGGCGACGAGGCGTGGCCGATCACGGCGGCGACCTTCATCCTGGTTCACAAGGACCCGGCCGATCCGACCAAGGCCGCCGACGTCCTCAAGTTCTTCGACTGGGCCTACAAGAACGGTGACAAGCTCGCATCCGATCTTGACTATGTTCCGCTGCCCGACAACGTCGTGGGCCTGATCCACGAAGAGTGGAAGACCGTGAAGGGCAAGGACGGCAAGCCCGTCTACAACATGTGAGAATGGCAGGGAGGAGGTTTGACCTCCTCCCTCGCTTCCGGGAGCACATCGCGCTACCACGTCGTCTTTCGCAGAGAACCGCGGATGTCCGCTTTGACAGAAACGATTGCCCTGGATCGCTCCCGCACGAGAGCCGTGCGGAAAGCGCCGAGCCGGTCGCTCGACACGCTGTTCCGGACATCCTCCTACGGCGCGGCTCTGCTGGTGCTGCTCGTGCTCGCCGGCATCCTCGGCTCGATCCTGTACGGCGGCTGGCCGGCCTTCCGCGAGTTCGGCTTCGGGTTCCTCACATCCAGCGCCTGGAACGTGGGCACCGAGCAGTACGGCGCCCTCGTCGCCGTGATCGGAACCGTGGCCTCGGCCTTCCTGGCGCTCCTGATCGGCGTGCCTGTCTCCCTCGGCATCGCCGTCTTCCTGACGCAGCTCTGCCCGGGCTGGGCGCGCAAGCCGGTCGCCATGACGATCGAGCTGCTCGCCGCCGTGCCGAGCATCATCTACGGCATGTGGGGCCTGTTCGTGTTCGCGCCGCTCTTCGCGCGCTACATCGAGATCCCGGTCTCGAACGTGGTCGAGGGCCTGCCGATCGTGGGCACGATCCTCTACGCCCGGGTCCCATCGGGGGTCGGCGTGCTCACGGCGGGCATCATCCTGGCGATCATGATCGTGCCGTTCATCGCCTCGATCGCCCGCGACATGCTGGACCAGATCCCCACCGTGCTGCGCGAGAGCGCCTACGGGATCGGCTGCACCACCTGGGAGGTGGTGCGCCACGTGCTCGTGCCGCAAGCAGCCGTCTCGATCATCGGGGCGATCATGCTCGGCCTCGGCCGGGCGCTCGGCGAGACCATGGCGGTGACCTTCGTGGTCGGCAACGCCAACCGGCTCTCGGCCTCGATCTTCGACCCGAGTTCGACCATCGCGTCGCGCATCGCCAACGAGTTCAACGAGGCGGACGGACTTCAGCTCAACGCCCTGATGGCTCTGGGCTGCATCCTGTTCGTGATCACTTTCGTGGTGCTCATCATCGCCCGGTTGCTGACGCGCCGCGTGAAGGCCGCCTGAGGAGAGCGCGATGAACGCCCCCACCACGATCGCCCCGACCGTTCAGCGCCGTCCGGGCCGGGTCCGCCAGGGCCGCCGCGTCGCCGACCGGGTCCTGCGCGTCTCCTGCACCCTCGCGACGGCGGTCGGCGCCGTCGTGCTGGGCTCGATCCTGGTCATGCTGATCATCCAGGGCGTCCAGGGCTTCACGCCGGCTCTGTTCACGAACCCGACCCCCGGGCCCGGCTCCGAGGGCGGCGGCATCGCCAACGCCATCCTGGGAAGCCTCGTGCTCACCGGGATCGGCATCACGATCGCCACGCCCGTCGGCGTCATGGCCGGAACCTATCTGGCCGAGTACGGACGCGGCTCGAAGCTGGCGGCGCTGATCCGCTTCCTGAACGACATCCTGCTCTCGGCGCCGTCGATCCTGATCGGCCTGTTCGTCTACACCCTGATGGTCCGGCCGATGGGCACCTATTCCGGCTGGGCCGGCGGCGTGGCTTTGGCCATCATCGCGGTGCCGGTGATCGTGCGCACCACCGAGGACATGATGAGCCTCGTGCCGAGCACCCTGCGGGAGGCCGGAGCCGCCCTCGGGGCGCCGCCCTCGACGGTGATCGTCAGCGTGACCTGGCGGGCCGCCTCCGCGGGTATCGTCACCGGGATCATCCTGGCGCTGGCCCGGATCGCCGGCGAGACCGCGCCGCTCCTGTTCACCGCGCTCAACAACAATTCGTGGTTCTCCCCCGACCTGATGGGCGGTGTGGCGAACCTGCCGGTGATGATCTACCAGTTCGCCCTCTCGCCCTATCCGAACTGGCAGGGTCTGGCCTGGGCGGGCGCCCTCCTGATCACCGCGACGATCCTGGTCCTGTCGATCATCGCGCGCCTCGTCATCAAGCCGCAGACGTCGCGCTGAGTTCGTGCGTGCTGAGACCCTTCTCGAGGATACGACGATGAACGCCGCCTCCGCGCTCCCCTCGGTCGAGCTGACCCGCAACCGTGCCAACGAGGACGGTCCCGTGCGCATCGCCGTGAAGGGGCTGAACTTCTACTACGGCAGCTTCCACGGGTTGAAGGACGTCAACCTCAACTTCCACGACCGGCAGGTCACGGCGCTGATCGGTCCCTCGGGTTGCGGCAAGTCCACCCTGCTGCGCTGCTTCAACCGGATCTACAGCCTCTACCCGGAGCAGCGGGCCGAGGGCGAGATCCTGCTCGACGGCGAGAATATCCTCGATCCGTCGATCGATCTGAACGAGCTGCGCGCGCGCATCGGCATGGTCTTCCAGAAGCCGACGCCGTTCCCGATGTCGATCTACGACAACGTCGCCTTCGGCCTGCGCCTCTACGAGAAGCTGCCGAAAGCCGAGCTGGACGTCCGCGTCGAGGAATCGCTCCGCAAGGCGGCCCTCTGGGACGAGGTGAAGGACAAGCTCAAGCAGGCCGGCACCGGCCTCTCGGGCGGACAGCAGCAGCGCCTGTGCATCGCCCGCACCGTGGCGCAGAAGCCGGAGGTGATCCTGTTCGACGAGCCGACCTCGGCCCTCGACCCGATCTCCACCGGCCGCATCGAGGAGCTGATCGAGCAGCTCCGCGACGAGTTCACCATCGTGATCGTCACCCACAACATGCAGCAGGCGGCCCGCATCTCGCAGTTCACCGCCTTCATGTATCTGGGGCAGCTCATCGAGTTCGGTCCGACCAACCGGATGTTCATGAACCCGACCGAGCAGCGCACCCAGGACTACATCACCGGACGGTTCGGATAATCAGGCCGGTCCGCCGGCGCCCAATAACGCCGTCCGCGGGCCTACACCGAAGGAATCACCATGCCCGGCCATATCGTCAGCTCCTACGACACCGACCTGGAGAACCTGCGTCGCTCGATCTCGGAGATGGGCGGCGTGGCCGAGAAGATGACCGCGGAGGCGACCGACGCCCTCGTGCGCCGCGATGACACGCTCGCCCAGGCGGTGATCCTCGCCGACAAGCGCCTTGACGCCCTGCAGAAGGATATCGAGGAGCGCTCGGTGCTGCTGATCGCCCGGCGCCAGCCCATGGCGATCGACCTGCGCGAGACCATCTCGGCGATCCGCGTCTCCGGCGACCTGGAACGGATCGGCGACCTCGCCAAGAACGTGGCCAAGCGCGTGGTGGCGATCTCCGATCAGGCGCCGGCGCAGAAGATCGTGCTGGGCGTGCGCCACATGAGCGACCTCGCGGAGGGCCAGCTCAAGGACGTGCTGGACGCCTATGCGAGCCGCGATCTCCAGGCGGCCCACGACGTGTGGGAGCGCGACGGCGAGATCGACGCGCTCTACAATTCCCTGTTCCGCGAGCTCCTGACCTATATGATGGAGGATCCGCGCAACATCTCGTTCTGCACGCATTTGTTGTTCTGCGCCAAGAACGTCGAGCGGATCGGCGATCACACCACGAACATCGCCGAGACGATTCACTATCTCGTCACCGGTGAGACGCTCCTGGGGGACCGGCCGAAGAACGATGCGTCGAACTACGCGACGGTGGATGGCACGCACACTCCGTGACGGCGCCCGCGATCCCCAGATGGTGCCCTAGAAACGCGGTGTTCCGGTTGAGGCCGGGCCGGACCTTCGGCACTCTTGGCGGATCCGCCTGTTGCGCATCGTCCCGGAGATCGGAGCCGGAGCGATGCGTCAGATCCATGGTTTTGCATCGTCCTGTTCCGAGAGCCGGAACCGCCTTATTGGGACGATGCTCTAGAACAGGTCATCGAACGTGAGCATGCAGGTCCTGATCGTCGAGGACGAGGAGGCGCTGACCACGCTGCTGCGCTACAATCTGGAGGCCGAGGGCTTCCTGGTGGATTCGGCCGCCCGCGGCGACGATGCGGAACTGCTCCTGGCCGAGCGCATGCCCGATCTGGTCCTGCTCGACTGGATGCTGCCGGGCCTCTCCGGGATCGAACTCTGCCGCCGCATCCGCGCCCGTCGTGAGACGGAGCGGCTGCCGGTGATCATGCTCACCGCGCGGGGGGAGGAGGGCGACCGGGTCCGCGGCCTCGGCACGGGGGCGGACGACTACATCGTCAAGCCGTTCTCGGTTCCTGAACTGCTGGCCCGGATTCGCGCGCTCCTCCGCCGGGCCAAGCCCGCCCATGTCTCGGACCGTTTGGCCGCGGGCGACCTCGAACTCGACCGCACCGGACACCGGGTGCGCCGCGCGGGCGAGGAACTGCATCTCGGCCCCACCGAGTTCCGGCTGCTGGAATTCCTGATGCTCGCCCCCGGCCGGGTCTTCTCCCGGGAACAGCTCCTCGACGGGGTCTGGGGCCACGACGTCTACATCGACGAGCGCACCGTGGACGTGCATGTCGGGCGCCTGCGCAAAGCGCTGAACGGCCCGCGCCAGCCCGATCCGATCCGCACGGTGCGCGGCTCCGGCTACGCCTTCGACGAGACCTTCTCGCTCGAAGCCTGAGACGCCCAGTCTAGTTTCAAAAGGTCGAGACCTTTTGCGGGTCCAGGGCAGAGCCCCGGTCGGGGCACCGCCCCGACACCCCGCCAAAGGGCTGAAGCCTTTTGGAAACCCCGATCAGCGGGTCAGCGCGGCGCTCCTGCCGGCGGCAGCCGGCACCGAGGCCAGGGCCTGCAGCACCGTCCCCTCGGTGAGGATCTGCGGCAGCACTTGGGGCTTAGCCCCGCCAGCGTAGAGCAGATAGAGCGGCACACCGCTCCGGCCGTGCTTCTCGAGAAGACGGGTGATCTCGGGGTTCTGGTTGGTCCAGTCGCCCTTCAGGTAGGTCACGCCCCGCTCGGCCATCGCGGCCCGCACCGCCTTGGTGGAGAGCGACGTCGTCTCATTGACCGCGCAGGTGATGCACCACGCCGCCGTCATGTTGACGAAAGCCGGCTTGTGCGCCTCGACCAGCGCGTCCAGGCGGGCCTGCGTGAACGGCTCGATACCATTGGCGGCGGCCTGCGCGGGCGGCCCGGCACGATCCTGCGGGAGGGTCAGCGCCAGGGCCGCGACGGCGATCAGCGCCAGGACCGCACAGATCTGCGCGAACCGGGCGCCCCCCGGCGCGGCGCCGCGCCCGCGCTCCCAGGCCCAGGCGGCAAAGCCGACCAGAACGAGACCGATCAGCGCCGCCAGCAGGCCCCGCGGATCGACCTGCTGTGCCAGGACCCAGATCAGCCAGGCCACGGTGGCGTAGACCGGGAAGGCGAGGACCTGCTTCAGCACCTCCATCCAGGCCCCCGGCCGGGGCAGCGCCCGCAGGGCCGGCGGCCAGAACGTCAGGGCCAGAAACGGCACAGCGAGGCCGAGCCCGAGGCTCGCGAAGACGGTGAGCGCCACCCCGGCATTCTGGGTCAGGGCGAAGCCCACCGCCGAGCCCATGAATGGCGCCGTGCAGGGCGTCGCCACCAGCGTGGCGAGGACGCCCGTGAAGAACGAACCGGCCAACCCGTCCCGCCGGGCGAGGCTGTCCCCGACACCCGCGAGCCGTCCGCCGACCTCGATCACCCCGGACAGGCTCAGTCCCATGGCGAAGAGCAGGTAGGCCAGCCCCGCCACCACCAGAGGCGATTGCAGCTGGAACCCCCAGCCGATCGCCGCCCCGCCGCCCTTCAAGGCGATCAGCACGGCGGCCAATCCCAGAAAGCTCGCCAGCACGCCGGCCGTGTAGGCGAGGCCGTGCAGGCGCAGGCGGGCCGGACCCGCGCCGGCATGCCGTACGAGGCTCAGCACCTTGATCGACAGGACGGGGAAGACGCACGGCATCAGGTTGAGGATCAGGCCGCCGAGGAAGGCGAAGAGTGCGGCGGTCGCGAGCGTCAGCGCATCCGTGTCGGGCGCGGTCGCACGAGCCGGGACCGGCGCATCGGCCGTTACCGGGGCGGCGGCGGGCGGGGGCACCGGCTCGTCGCCATACGCGAAGGCGAGGCGCTGGGTGCCGGATGCGGTCACCTCGTCCAGGGTCAGCACGCCGGGCAGGGAGGCGGGGGCCGGATCGGTCGGGCTGCTCCGGGCGAGGGTGAGATGCAGCCCGGACCCGTCGACCGACATCACCTGAGCGGCGGCGTTGTCGATCGCGGTCTCCGCATAGGGGAAATAGGCGGCGTTCCGGATGGATTCGGGCTTGAGGCCGGGGGCCGCGAAATCGAGCTGTACGGTATCGCCCTGGCTCGAGAGCTGCAGCGGCCAGAGGGCCGGGGCGGGGAGGGCGGCCCGGGCGCGGGCGAACAGGGCGGCATTGTCCGGGTCGGGCTGCGCCGCGCCCACCGGCAGGGTCAGGGCGAGATCCGCGGAGCCAGGCACGCACTCCGTCTCGCAGACGAGGTAGGTGAGCTTGGCCTGGATCTCCACCGGGTTGGCCGGATCGAGGCTCGGCGGCGGCGTCACGGGGACGAGGAGGGTGACTTCGCCCTCGTAGCCGTAGTTCATCAGGGTGGCGATCGGGATCCGCTCCGGCGCCGGCCAGCGGATCGCCCCGGCATTGAAGCCGGCCGGCAGGGTCCAGGTCACCTCGGGCGGCAGGCCTGAATCCCCCGGGTTGCGCCAGTAGACGTGCCAGCCGGGCTTCACCTGCATCCGCACGGCCAGGGTGAAGGGCTGCGCTCCCGCCACGGCGGCGGGCTCGGCGACGAGGTTCGACCGCACGAGGTCCGGCGGCGTGCGCAGACCCTGCGCCAGGGCTGCCGAGACGCTTGCGGCGAGGACCAGGATCGGGAGGACGAGGCGGCGGATCATGCTGTCCCTTCGCGCGCCGGGCAGCCGCGGTTTCAGGCGCGGCGTTCTCGGGCCCGGCGCGGGCTTTTCCATGACGGCACGCTTACCATGGACCGCGATGGCGGTCGCGCGCCGCCCCCTCATCCCGCCAGCGGCGCCGTCGCGCGCGTCAGCCAGTCGCGCGCACTGGGATCGAGGTCCGGCGACAGGGCCTCGCGGATGCGGGCATGGTAGGCGTCGATCCAGGCCCGTTCGCCCGGGTCGAGCAGGTCGGCCTGGATGAGACGCCGGTCGTAGGGCGCCAGCGTCAGCGTCTCGAAGCCGAGCATCGGTCGCTCGCCGTCGGCGACGGCGCGGGGCTCGACCAGGATCAGGTTTTCAATCCGGATGCCATAGGCGCTGGCCGCGTAGTAGCCCGGCTCGTTCGACAGGATCATGCCGGGCTCCAGCGCCACCGTGCCGGTCTTGGCGATCCGCTGCGGACCCTCGTGCACCGACAGGAAGGCGCCGACGCCATGGCCCGTGCCGTGGTCGAAATCGAGCCCCGCCTGCCAGAGGGGCGCCCGGGCGAAGGCATCGATCTGGGCGCCGGTCGTGCCCTTCGGGAAGACCGCTCGGGCGATGGCGATGTGGCCCTTGAGCACCCGGGTGAAGCGGTCGCACATCGCCGCGCCCGGCACACCCACCGCGACGGTGCGGGTGATGTCGGTGGTGCCGTCCGGGTATTGCGCCCCGGAATCGATCAGAAACAGCTCCCCCGGCCGCACCGCCCGGTCGGTGGCGCGGGTGACCCGATAGTGGACGATCGCCCCGTTCGGCCCCGATCCCGAGATCGTCGGGAACGAGACGTCGCGCAGGTCGCCGCCCGCATCGCGAAAATCCTCCAGCGCCTCGACGGCGGCGATCTCGGTCAGCCCACCCTCCGCGGCCGCAGCGTCGAGCCAGGCGAGGAAGCGCACGACGCTCGCCCCATCGCGGCGATGGGCGGCGCGGGCGCCGGCAATCTCGGCGGCATTCTTGACCGCCTTCATGCCGGTGATCGGGTCCTTGCCGACATCGACGACGCCGCCGGCCGCCTCGATCCGCTCCCGCAGGGCAACTGCCCCCGTCGCGGCATCGAGCCGGACCCGGACGCCGCTCAGGGACGCGAGCCCGTCCTCCAGCTCCGACCGGGGCAAGATCTCGGCGATGGGGGCGAGGGCGGCGCGCAGGGCCGGATCGACCTTCGGCGAGACCAGGAAGAGGCGTGCCACCCCCTCCCGAGGCAGGATCGCGTAGCCGAGGGCCAGCGGCGTATGTCCGACATCGGCCCCCCGCAGGTTGAAGGCCCAGGCGAGGTTGTGGGGATCGGAGATCACCAGAGCATCGCAACCGGCTTCAGCCAGGTTCCCCCGCACCCGGGCGAGCTTGTCCGCGACCGGCTCGCCCGCCAGCGCGTCGGGATGGCGGGCGACCGGCCCAGCCGGCGGCTTCGGACGGCCGGCCCAGACGGCATCCACGAGGTTCGGCACCGCCCGCAGGGTGCCGCCCGCCTTGGTGGCGGCCCGCTCCAGGCGCGCGAGCCCGTCCGGCGTGTGCAGCCACGGGTCGTAGCCAAGAACCTGATCGCGCTTGAGATTCGCGCCGATCCAGACCTCCGGCGTCGTCTCGGCCAGGGGCACGATGGTGAGGATGCCGGTATCGACCTGTTCGGGGGCCTGGAGGGTGTAGCGGCCATCCACCACGAGGGCGGCGGACTCGGTCAGGATCACGGCCGTCCCGGCGGACCCGGTAAAGCCGGTAAGCCACGCGAGGCGTTCCGCGTCGGCGGGCACGTATTCGGACTGGTGTTCATCGGCCCGCGGCACGACGAAGCCGTCGATACCCACCTCGCGCAGGGCCGACCGAAGGGCCTCGATCCGCTCGGGGCCCTTGCGATGGCTGGGATCGTCGAAGGTCTGGAAGCGCTGGCGCGGTCGGGACGGAGGTGGTTCGATCATGGGCCGAGCGTAGAGTGCCCGCGGCCGGGGTGGCAACCGGCCCGGCCTCCGATCGCCCCCGAACCCCGAACGACGCTCGCCATGCCCCCGCAATCCGCCCGCCGCGAAGCGCATCAACCCAGCAAATCCTAGGGCACAGGACTAATTCGGCGTGAAAAAATCGCGAACAACCTTATCACGCCGCCGATTTTAGCCTATCCCGGACAGATGGCACGCCGTGTTTATTACCGGATCAGCGACAGACCGGATGGCTGCTTCGACGCCGTCGTGACGATCGAACCCGATACCGTGGTCCGACGCGAGGGTTTCGTGTCGCTCGCCGAGGTCGAGGACTGGATCGAAGGCTTGCGCGACCTCATGGCGGCGCTCGGAGCACCGGTTGCCCAGGACGAATCGAGCGGGGAGCCAGCCGGGACAGAGATCAGGTCAGAAAATCTCTGCCTGCCGGGCGGTCTCCGAACGAGACGCTAACGCGTCCCGTTCGCCGAGTCTTGAGAGCTATGGTGGCGCAGCCGCGCAGGATGGACCGCGGTCGCGGGTCAGCCCTGCGGATGAGACGGGCCGGAAGCATGCTCGGCCGGCACACCGTCGTAGCCTTCGAACCAAGCGATCCGGGCCTCGGACTTCGCCGGATACGGGCAGGCATCCTTGGGACGGCCCTGCGCCCGGGCGCGGGCGCCCTCCTGAATGGGATCCACCGGTGAATTGTGGAGCGACGGCTGGCTCATAATCCGATAACGCGCCCGCGTGCGCGCGGTTCAGCGCCGGGGACGTTCGGCCGCGCCGCCGCGCATCAGCACCAGGGCGACCCAGCCCTCGATCAGCCCGTGGCGCACGAGCGCGAAGCCCTGGTGGCGATAGGCCGAGAGCACACCGGGAACGTCGCGCTCGATCAGGCCGGACAGGACCAGCACGCCCCCGGGCGCGACCACCCGCGTCAGCGAGGGCGCGAGAAGCCGGAGCGGCCGTGCCAGGATGTTGGCGAAGACCAGATCGAAATGGCGCGTCCGGCCGGCGAGGCGGTGGCGCACGCCGGGGCCGTGATAGAGCTTGAGATAGGGACCGAGGCCATTGGCCCGGGCATTCTCCCGGGCGGTATGGACCGCCTCCACGTCGAGGTCGCCGGCCACGACCGGCTGTCGCAGAGCCTTGGCGGCCGCGAAGGCGAGAATTCCGGTCCCCGTCCCGACATCCAGGACGTGAACGGGCCGGCGCCGCTTCAAAACCTGGACCAGCGCCCGCAGGCAGCCCAACGTCGTGCCGTGATGCCCGGTGCCGAAGGCCAGCGCCGCCTCGATCTCGATCGGCAGGTCGTTGGCGCGTACCGCGTCCCGGTCGTGCGAGCCGTGGATGACGAAGCGGCCCGCGCGGACGGGCTTCAGCCCTTCCAGGGAAGCGCGCACCCAATCCTGCTGGTCGATGGTGCGGAACTCCGCGGCGTCGGCCGCGTCGCCGATCACCGGCCGGATCAGCGCGCGGACATAGTCCTCGTCGGGCGCATCGGCGAAATAGGCTTCGAGCCGCCACGTGCGCCCATCCGCATCCTCGAAAGCCGCCACGGCGGTCTCGGTGGGGTCGAACATCTCGCCCAGCAGGTCGGTCATGGCCCGCGCCGAACGCTCGTCGGTCAGCAGGCACAGGACGTGGGACGGACGGTGGGGCGGCAGACCTTCCAGCATGGTGTCGGGCTGTAGCGCCCGGGCGCGCGACATCACAGGGGGCAACGGCCGGACGCGGCGAAAAAATCGTTCCCGCCCCGGGGGCGGGCCGCGCGTCCGGGCGCCGCGGTGCGACTTGTGGCCCGAGGGACACAATTGGAAGTACCCAGTCCAATCCCATCCCAAATCAGTTTTCATGCTCTCGATATATGGTTAGACAGTCTCGGCTTCCCAAAGCCGGGACCATCAACTCGGGCGCGCCGCTCATCCGTGGGCCGGCGCGCCAGTTTTGACAGGCAGTCGCGAACCATGACCTCCCCCCTCTTCATCAGCGCCGCGCTCGCCTGTGCCACGACCGGCGCGGCGTGGCTGTGGGGGATCCTGATCGCAGGGGGGCTGGACAGGCTTCCGGACGCGGGCTCCGCAGAGCGGCGTGACATCCGCACGTGGTGAAAATCCTGAGTTTGCGATTCGCGCGGGCGACCGCACGAGAATGCGGCACGGTGCGCAGCCGTTGACCACAGGCCTCTGCGGTCCGGCTGGAACCAGCTTCGCGGATCGACGTTTTTGCCGGCTCTCGACGTGAATCCCGATTAGGCAGGGTGCGTACCGCGTGACCAAGTTTAGGCGTTCCGGCCCCCGTGGGCCTGTGGTCGTCAACGAGGCATCGAGGCCGGTCCGACCGCGCGACCGTCTGTTCGGCGCGCCGACGCTCGATGGCCCGCTCCCAGGGCACCTCCTCGTCCTGCTCAGCCGCCTGCACCGCGCGGAAGCCGCGCCGAAGGAGCCCCGAGACGGCTCACGCAACTGAGCGCGTAGGGGGCGTCTCGACCGACGGCACCGATGACGATGATCGGTGCGGCCGGGCCTGTCTTGGCCGGGTCGGATGCCGCGTCTATGCTCCCGGCGTACCCGGCCGGATATGACGGGCCGCGACAGGGAACCTGACCCATGCGCCCGACCCGGCGGATCCTGGCTGCGCTGATCCTCGGCGCGGTGTCGTTCGCCTCGGCCCACCGCCCGGCCTTGGCCGACGGGTCGGTCCTGGTGTTCGCCGCGGCCAGCCTGAAGAACGCCCTCGACGACGCCACAGCGGCCTGGCTGAAGGAGACCGGCAAGACCGCGCGGGTCTCCTATGCGGGCTCGAACGCCCTCGCCAAGCAGATCGAGGCGGGAGCACCAGCCGACCTGTTCATCTCGGCGGATCAGGCCTGGATGGATTCGGTCGAACAAGCCGGCCTGCTGAAGCCGGGCTCGCGGATCGACCTTCTGCGCAATGCGCTGGTGCTGATCGCGCCGGGGCCGAAGAACCCCGGTTCCGATCCCGAGATCGCCCTGGCACCCGATCTCGGCACGACGCTCACCAAGCTGCTCGAGGGCGGCAAGCTTGCCATGGCGACGATCGACGCGGTTCCGGCCGGCAAGTACGGCAAGGCGGCCCTGGAGAAGCTCGGAGCCTGGGACTCGGTGAGAGCCCAGGTGGCTCAGGCCGAGAACGTCCGCGCCGCTTTGCTGCTCGTCGCCCGCGGCGAGGCGCCGCTTGGCATCGTCTACGCCACGGACGCCGCTGCCGATCCCCGTGTGCACGTGCTGGCGACCTTCCCGCCCGATAGCCATCCGCCGATCGTCTACCCGGCGGCCATCACCAAGGCGTCGCAGAATCCGGATGCGGCGACGCTGCTAAGCTATCTGCGCAGGCCGACAGCCGGACGCGCCTTCGCGCGGCAGGGTTTTACGGTCATCGATCCGCCGCGCGCCGACCGCTAGCGGCGCCGTCGCGCCCGTGCTGAGCCTCACTCCGGCGGAATGGGTCGCCGTCGCCCTGAGCCTCAAGGTGGCTACGGCCGCGACCCTGGCGAGCTTCGGCCCCGGCCTCGCGATCGCGTGGGTCCTGGCGCGGCGCCGGTTCCCCGGCCGGGCGCTCCTCGACGGGCTGGTCCACCTGCCGCTGATCCTGCCGCCCGTGGTGACCGGCTACCTGCTGCTGCTGGCCTTCGGCCGGCGGGGCCCGGTCGGGAGCCTGCTCGCGGAGGTGGGCATCGTCTTGGCGTTCCGCTGGACGGGTGCGGCGCTCGCCTGCGCGCTGATGGGCTTCCCCCTGATGGTGCGGGCGATGCGGCTATCGATCGAGGCGGTGGATCGCCGGCTGGAGCAGGCGGCCGGGACGCTGGGTGCGAGCCCGCTCGCGGTGTTCTTCACCGTCACGCTGCCGCTCAGCCTGCCGGGCTGCATCGCGGGCGCGGTCCTGGCCTTCGCGAAGGCGATGGGCGAGTTCGGCGCCACCATCACCTTCGTCTCGAACATCCCCGGCGAGACCCAGACGTTGCCCTCGGCGATCTACACGTTGACCCAGGTTCCGGGCGGGGAGGGGCCGGCCCTGCGCCTCACCCTGGTGTCGATCGCCATCTCGGTGACGGCTCTGCTCGTCTCCGAATTCCTGGCCAGCCGGGTCGGGCGACGGATGGGCGCGGATTGAATGTCGGTGCCGACCCCGCTCCCCCGACCGACGATCCGGGCGTCACGCATCCCCGGCATACGCGTAGGGACCACCCGCCTCCAACGCCCGCCGATAGGCAGGGCGCGCATGCATGCGCTCCAGCCATCCCCGGACCCGTGGCCCCGTCCCGGTGCCGCGGGCCGCGAAAGCTTCCAGGGGGAAGCTCATCATGATGTCGGCGGCCGTAAAATCCGCGCCGCACAGATACGGTCTGTCGGCGAGTTCCGCCTCCCAGAAAGCCGCGTGTCGGCGCAGGTCGGGATCGACGAAGCCCTGCAGCACAGTCTGGGCGATCCTTCGGACCAGCGGGCGCAGGAGCCACGGGATCCCGGGAGGCAACCGGGAGAAGATCAGCTTGAGCAGGAGCGGCGGCATCGCGGATCCCTCCGCGTAGTGCAACCAGTAGATGTAGCGCGCATGCGCTTCCGTCCCGGGAGCCGGCATCAGGTCCCCGCCGGCCTTGGCCGTGAGATAGGCGACGATCGCCCCGGTCTCCGCAACCACGATCTCCTCGTCGGTGATGACCGGCGCCTTGCCCAGCGGGTGGATGGCAATCAGGTCCGGGGGCGCCCGCATCGTCTGAGGATCGCGTTCGTAGCGTTTCACCGTGTAGGCCAGCCCGAGTTCCTCCAGGAGCCAGAGCACGCGCTGCGAGCGGCTGTTCTCAAGATGGTGGACCACGATCATCGTGACTCTGCCCCCGTCGGCGCCGGACGCCGCCCTTGGTATCCGAGTTGCCGCACGTGAGCATCCAGGTCGACGTCACCCTTCGCCGGGGCGCATTCACCCTGGAGGCGGCCTTTGCGGCCGGCCCCGGCCTCACTGCTCTGTTCGGACGTTCCGGCTCGGGGAAGACGACGCTGATCGACCTGATCGCCGGCCTCGCCCGGCCCGACCGGGGCCGGATTGTCGCCGACGGCAGCACTCTGGTCGATACGGAAGCTCGCTACTTCCTCCCGCCCCATCGGCGGCACGTCGGCGTCGTATTCCAGGATGCACGCCTGTTCCCGCATCTCAGCGTACGGACCAATCTCGCCTACGGACGCGTCTTCGCCCGGCACCAGGCCGATCCCCGGCATGTCGACGCGGTGACCGACATGCTCGGCATCGGCCACCTGCTCGACCGCCGGCCCGCCGGCCTCTCCGGGGGCGAGCGCCAGCGGGTCGCGATCGGCCGCGCGCTTCTCGCGCGGCCGCGCCTCCTGCTGATGGACGAGCCCCTGGCGGCGCTGGACGAGGCGCGCAAGGCCGAAATCCTGCCCGCGATCGAACGTCTGCGCGACGAGGCCGGCGTGCCGATCGTCTATGTCAGCCACGCGGTTTCGGAGGTTGCGCGCCTCGCCAACACGGTGATCGTGCTGGAGACCGGTCGCGTGGCCGCCGCCGGCCCGGCCGAGGCGGTCCTGCGCCGAACGGATCTGGTGCCGATCCACGCCGCCGAGGCCGGCGCGCTTCTCGACATGGTCGTCGAGGCGACCGATCCGCAGAGCGGCCTCACACGCCTGGCCGGCGCCGCGGGTCGCCTGCTGGTTCCGGGGCTCGCGCGCCCGGTCGGGACACGCCTGCGGGTGCGCATCCCGGCCCGCGACGTGCTGATCGCCACGATACAACCGCAGGGGCTCAGCGCGCGCAACGTCCTGGCCGGTCGGATCTGCGGGATGGTGCCTTCGGGTGCCGAGATGGCCGTAGAGATCGACTGCAACGACGCGCGGATCGTGGCGCGGGTGACCGCAGCCGCCGTTCAAGACCTTGGGCTGACGGTCGGACAACCCGTCCACGCCATCATCAAGAGCGTGGCTTTCGATGCCGCCGGGATCGGCCAGATGCGCGCCTGTGTCGCAATCTGAGGTCGCCGATATTCGACCGCGCCTCCATGTTATTCTAAATACACAACCCTTGGTTAGGATTTCGTGCGCCACTGTAGGTTGAAAGGACGAGCCAAACACAACCCCGAGGGGTAATCCGATGGGCATCCGATCCCCGCTCGGGCGCACGACGATCACCGGATGGACCTGCCGCAGCGGCAGTTCCGCGGTCGAATTCGCCCTCGTTGCGCCGATGCTCCTCCTGCTGTTCGCCGGGATCGCGATGTTCGGGATCTGCCTCGGGGCATCACACAACCTGCGCCAGATCGCGTCGGAGGCAGCACGCGCCTCCGTGGCCGGCGTCACCGACACCGAGCGTGCAACCCTGGCGCAGAATACCGTTACCCGTAGCCTGAGCACGGGGGCGATGTTCCGTCCGGGCAGCCTCGCGGTTCAGGTCGGGGCCGATCCGAACGACGCGGCGATCTACACGGTGACGGTCACAGCCGACATCTCGGGCCTGGGCCTCAATACCTTCGCGCGCCTGCTCCCGATGCTGCCGACAGTGTTGCGCAGCACCGTCAGCGTCCGGAAGGGCGGATTGTGATCCGCCGGAGCGCTGGCCGGATCGCGGGCCGGGTCCGGGGCTTCGCGGCGGCACGCAGCGGCAACGTCACGATCCTGGTGGCCCTCGGCAGCACGCTTCTGCTGGGCGCAGGCGCCGTCGGGATCGATCTCGGCCTCGTGTTCCAGGCGCGACGCAAGGCGCAGGGGGCAGCCGATATCGCCGCGATGGTTGCGGCCGTCGACCCGGCGCAGGCCGACGCGATGGCGCGCCGCTCGTTGAGCGACAACGGCTACAGGAGCGCGTCGGCCACGGTGAATACCGGGACCTACGATGCGAGCGTCCCGGGGATCGCGCCGGGCAGCCGCTTCACCGCGGGGGGAAGTCCGGCGAACGCGGTTCGGGTCGGCCTCTCGACGGCCGCGCCAACCACTTTCGCGCGGGCCATCGGGCTCGCCGCCTCGGTCCCGCTGCGGGTGACCGGCACGGCTGCCAGCGCGCAGTTCGCCGCCTTCAGCATCGGATCGGGTACCCTGCGGCTCGACAACGGCATCGCCAATGCCCTGCTGGGCGCGCTGCTTGGCACCCGGCTGTCGCTCAGCCTGAGCGACTATAACGCCCTGCTCGACACCCGGGTCGACGGGCTGCGGGTCCTCGATGCGCTGGGGACAAGCCTAAACCTGCAGACGGCGGGCTACACCGATCTCGTGCAAGCCAATGCCAGCGTCGGTCAGATGCTGATGGCCATGCGGGTCGCCGCGCAGGGCAACAGCGCCGCGGTCAACGCCCTGTCGAACATCCTGAACGCGATGCCGAATGCCGGCAACCTCGTTTCCATTGGCCAGGTGAATCCACTGGGAGACGCGGCGGGGCTGGCGCCGCAGCGCGGCTTGGCCGGTCCATCGGTCGCGCTTCTGAACATGCTCGGTGCCACCGCGGCCCTGGCGAATGGCCAGAACCAAACGTCCGTCGATCTCGGGGCCAGCGTGCCGGGCCTGCTTTCGGCCCGCCTGACCGTCGCGGTCGGCGAGCGACGACGCAGTTCCGGCTGGGTCCGTCCCGGAAGTTCGAACGCCACCGTCCGGACCGCGCAGACGCGGCTGTTGATCGAGACCACGGTTGCGGCCCCGCTCGGCTTGGGCACGCTCGCACTGCCGCTCTACGCCGAGGTGGCGCCGGCCCAGGCGACCCTGCGCTCCCTCAGCTGCTTCGGCGCCAACGGCCGCCAAGCCACGATCGATGCCCAGACCGGGCTCGCGACCCTCGCGGTCGCCGCGATTCCGCGCAGCGGGATCAACAGCGGCACCGCCGCCCCGGACCTGTCGCAGCCCGCGACCCTGATCGCCCTCCCGCTGGTGACCGTCTCAGGGCGGGCGCTGGCGACGGTCGGTTCAGGCGCGCAGACCCTCGTCTTCTCGGATGCGGACATCGCCAATCACACCATCAAGACGGTCACGTCGAGCGCCCTGACGCAATCCCTGACCGGGAGCCTGCTGCGCAGCATCACCCTGAACATCAACGGTATCGGTGTGAGCCCGCTGCTCCAGACCTCTTTGATGGCAACCTTCGCCGCCGTCACGCCCGCACTCGATCTGCTGCTCGACACGACCTTGCGCAGCCTGGGGATCCATCTCGGCTACGCCGATGTCGACGTGGACGGGACGCTCTGCAACCAAGCCGTGCTGGTGCAGTGAGTTGTGGCGCCCAGGGGTCGCCTTCAGCCGAGCTGCGTGAATAGCGTGACGGCGCCGAAGATCAGGACCGACCCGACGGCGGCAGCCAGGAGGATCAGGGCGGTTCGCGATTCGCGCAGTTCCGGCGACATGGCCCCTCCCAATCCCGGTTTTCGTTCGCTGGCGGAACGTCAAAAGTGGAGAGTCGCACCGTTCCGATGGCCTGTCGACCGGGATCCGGTTATGCGGCGCCCACCCTTCGCCGATTTGCTGCCGCATTTGACCGACCGGCGCGCGCCCATGACAATCCCGCGCTCTGATACGGCCGCTTTGATGGAGTGACCGATGCGGAGCGAGATCCCTTTCACCTCCGAGGGGAGTGGTCTGCGGGGCTGGCTCTGTCCTCCGTCCCGGCCGGAGGGGGATCGCTCATCGAAGCCGCTGCGGCATTGAGCTACGGAAGTCCGGGCGCTCTCGCCGCCATGTTCCATCGCCTGACCGGACAACCCCCCGCCGCTTATCGGGCGTCGTGTTCGCGGGCCTGATGGAAGCGTCGCGCCACAGCTTCGGTTGACCTTTCAGCTGGCCCATGATCTGGCTGTACCGATCGGTACAAACCGTCGAGGCTCCGCGTGTCAGATCGTCCGCCCCTCCCGCCCTTCACCGCCGAGACGGCCGCCCAGAAGGCGCGTATGGCCGAGAACGCCTGGAACGGGCGCGACCCAGAGCGGGTGTCCCTCGCCTACACGGTGGACAGCGTATGGCGGAACCGCAGCGAGTTCCTGTCCGGGCGTGCGGCCATCGTGGCCTTCCTTCAGCGCAAATGGGCGCACGAACGCGATTATCGGCTGATCAAGGAAGTCTGGACCTTCGGAGGGGACCGGATCGCGGTGCGCTTCGCCTATGAATGGCACGATGCCGGCGGGCAGTGGTTTCGGTCTTACGGCAACGAGAACTGGGAATTCGATGCGCACGGCCTGATGCGCCGCCGGATCGCCAGTATCAACGACCGCGCGATCGCGCCCGCCGACCGGAAATTCCACTGGCCGCTGGGCCAGCGGCCCGACGAGCATCCGGGCCTGAGCGACCTCGACCTCTGACGCCGTTGACCGGACGGGCCGAAACGCTGCCGGCGCTCGCGGAGGTGTTTCGCGCGCACGGCTACGAGGGTGCCAGCCTCGCGTTGATCAGCCGGGCGACCGGTCTGGGCAAGGGTAGCCTGTACAATCTCTTCCCCGGCGGGAAGGCCGAGATGGCGGCCTGCGTGCTGGAGGAGATCGACAGCTGGTTTGAGACCAACCTCTACGCGCCGCTCTGTGAGGCGAAACAACCCGTGGCAGCGGTCTCCGCCATGTTCGACGCCGTCGAGGGGTATTTCCGATCCGGCCAGCGGGTCTGTCTCGTGGGCGTCGTGGCACTCGGCTCGGAGCGCGACCGCTTCGGCGCGGCGGTGCGGAGCTACTTCGCGCGCTGGATCGCGGCCCTGGCCGGTGCTCTTGAGCGATCGGGCCGGAATGCGGCGGACAGCACCGCCCTGGCTGAGGAGATCGTCGCCCAGATCCAGGGGGCCATCGTGCTGGCCCGGGCGCTGGACGATCCGGCTGTCTTCTCGCGGGCGATGACGGCGCTGCGGGCCAGGGCCGCCGCGAGCTGAAGGCTGCGGCGGCCCCGCGCCTCACGCGGCCGTGCGGCGTTCGACCATCCGGGCCAGGAACGCGCTGCCGACCGGGATGATCGAATCGTCGAAGTTGTAGCCGGCATTGTGCAGGCCGGGGCCAGGATTAGCACCGAGCCAGACATAGGCGCCGGGCACCGCCATGGTCATGTCGGCGAAATCCTCGCTGCCCATCTTGGGCGTGACGTTCGTCTCAACCTTGTCGGCCCCGAGCAACTCGGTCGCGACCGCCGTGGCGGCTGCGGCCTGCTCGGGGGCGTTCTCCAGCACGGAGAAGACGTCCTGGAGATCGACGGTGACCTCGGCGCCGTAGGCCGTGGCGAAGCCCGCCGCCAGCTCGCGCATGCGGGTGCCGGCGAGCGACCGGATCTCCGTGTCGAAGGTCCGGATTGTCCCGGCGAGATGCGCCGTCTCCGGGATCACATTGTAGGCGGATCCTGCCTCGATCCGCGTGATCGACAGCACGATCGACTTCAGCGGGTCGGCGTTGCGCGAGACGATCGATTGCAGCGCCTGGGCGAGCCCGGTGGCGATGATGATCGGATCGGTGCCGCGATGGGGCTGGGCCGCGTGGATGCCCTTGCCGCGGATATGGATGTCGAAGAAGTCGGCCGCCGCCATGATGGGTCCGGGCCGCAGCTTGATCGTGCCGGCGCCGCCGCCCGGCTGGTTGTGCAGGCCGTAGATCTCGTCGCAGGGGAATTTTTCGAACAGCCCGTCCTTCAGCATGGCCCGGGCGCCGCCGCGACCCTCCTCGGCGGGCTGGAACACGAAGACCGCCGTGCCGTCGAAATTGCGCGTCTCCGCGAGGTAGCGGGCGGCGCCGAGCAGCATCGTGGTGTGGCCGTCATGCCCGCAGGCGTGCATCTTGCCCGCATAGGTCGAGCGGTAGGGGAGGTTGGTCTCCTCCTCGATCGGCAGGGCGTCCATGTCGGCCCGCAGGCCGATCCGGCGGCCGTTGTCGGTGCGGCCCTTGAGCAGACCCACCACCCCGGTGCCGCCGATGCCGCGATGCACCTCGCAGCCGAGCTTCTCCAGCATGTCGGCGACGATGCCGGACGTGCGCACCTCCTCGAAGCCGAGCTCGGGATGGGCGTGGAGATCGCGGCGTAAAGCCGTCAGCTCGTCGGCATAGGCCTTGATGTGGTCGATCGGACTCATGTCTCGGGCACTCTCGGGGGGGATGTCGTGAAGGGCTCCGCGCCGTCGCAGGCATCGCCCCCGTCGGTGCGCCGGAACGGCGTCAGCGTGTCGAGGACGTCCACCGCCTCGGCGACGTGGGCGCGCTCGCGCTGCAAGTAATCGGCCACCGCACGGCGCAGCGCCGGGTCGGCGATGTCGTGGGCCGAGTGCATCAGCACCGGCCGGTAACCGCGGGCGAGCTTGTGCTCCCCCTGCGCGCCGGCCTCGACCCGCTTCAGGCCCCGCGCGATCGCGAAATCGATCGCCTGATAATAGCAGACCTCGAAATGCAGGAACGGGTGGTCCTCGATGCAGCCCCAGTTGCGGCCGTAGAGCGCCGTGTCGCCGATCAGGTTGATGGCCCCCGCAATGTACTCCCCCGCGCGCTTGGCCATCACCAGCAGCACCCGGTCGGCCATGCGCTCGGACAGGAGCGAAAAGAACTTCCGGTTGAGGTAGGGGCGCCCCCATTTGCGGGAGCCCGTGTCCATGTAGAAGGCGTGGAATGCGTCCCAATGGGCCTCGGTGATGTCTGCGCCGGTCAGGTGTTCGACGGTGATGCCGGGCTCAAGCGCGTCGCGGCGCTCCTTGCGAATGTTCTTCCGCTTGCGCGAGGCGAGGGCGGCGAGGAAATCGTCGAACGTGGCGTAACCGTCATTCTCCCAGTGGAACTGCTGGTCGGTGCGTTGCAGGAAACCCGCGGCGCCGGCCCGGTCCCACTCGGCCTCGCGCATGAAGGTGACGTGGATCGAGGAGGCCTTGGTCTCAGCCCGCAGCGCCCGCAGGCCCGCGACGAGCCCGGCCGTGGCCTCGTCCGGATCGGCCCCCGGTGCGATCAGGAAGCGCGGGCCGGTCACCGGCGTAAACGGGATGCTCACCTGAAGCTTCGGGTAGTAGGACCCACCGGCCCGCTCGTAGGCGTCGGCCCAGCCGTGATCGAAGACATACTCGCCCTGGCTGTGCGATTTCAGATAGCAGGGCACCACGCCGAGCCGCTCGCCGTCGCGCTCGACGGAGACGTGGAGCGGCAGCCAGCCGGTTCGGCGCGAGACGCAACCCGAATCCTCCAGGGCCGACAGAAAAGCGTAGGAGACGAAGGGGTTATGGGTCTCGTCGCCCGCCGCCAGGGTCTCGGGTGAGAACGCGCAGGCATCCCAATCTGCCGCGCCGATCTCCTTCAATCCGGGAAGCGCCCGCACGGTGAGCGTGGGTGTTTCCGGCGTCGGCCCGGGTGCTTGCTTCATGGGGGTGAGTCTAATCCCTGTCGGGACAGGGGCAAGCGGGCGGATGCGCGCGGCGGGGCGGGCGGCGTTGTCAGACGGCCGCTATCGTCAGGATCTCAGGCTGGCGTGGCCTGGGCCGCCAGAGCCCGCCGCGCCGCGTCCGGTTCCGGGTCGAGGATGTCGAACAGCGCCCGATGCCGCTGGGCAGTGCGGTTCGATTTCCAGGCCGTGATAATCCACCGCGCAGTTTTGCGGTCGGTATAGACCACCGTGAAGACGTCGGCCCCGACGCAACCGACTGCGATGTACCGCTCTTCTCCGTAATTTTGTCGCTGGTCCTACCGGACCAGAACCCGGCCGCCGAAGATCGCGACCGCATCAGCGAATCTGAATCCGCGCTCGGCGTACACTGCGTCGTGCTTGTTCGGATCCCAGTCGAAGCCCAACGCTGATTGTACGCTTTCAGCGCACACGCCGCGCCCATCGTCGCTCGATGCGTCTTCCTGCAGGCGGACCTATCGCGACATTGGCGCCATCACTCCTCGAACCGCCCTACGCAGCTGACATCTCCTTCTGCGCAGGTGAGGTAACCCGTCAGCACCTTGGTCCGCGCCGCCGTCACCTGGGCCATGCAATCGGCCCGGACCTGCGGCTGCATCGCCCCCCCCTCGACACCCATAGCCTCAAGGGCACAGCTGGCGTCCCGGAACGGCAGCCACGCCTTCTGCGCCGCGCGCAGGCCGTCCTTCGCCTTTGGGCCGATGCGCTTCATCAGCCTGACATAAGCTGCGTTCATCGCCGCGTCCGCGCGCTCGTAGGCGGACCCGGCGCAGGTGTTGAGATCCATCTGGGTCGTACCGGCGCATGGATCGGCGGACCAAGCCGGCGCCGCCGCGTAGAGGAGCGCGGCGAGGCAGGCGACGGCTCGCCTCACGGCACGAATCCCTCGAACACCATCTGGTCCGCATGCGCGCCCGCGCGGGCGCGCTGGTCTGCGGTCCGCACCGTCCAGGCCATGACGGGGATGCGCCCGAGCAGTCGGCACAGGTAGGTCGGGGCGCAAGGCAGATCGTCGACCCGCCAGGAGAGGAAGTCGGGCCGGGTCTCGGCGAAGTGCAGGAGGTTGGACAGGGCAAGCCGCATGCTCGGCGGCAGCGCCGCGTAGGCGGGATCGTCCTGGGTCGTTTCCGCCACGATCCCCCGCGGGATGTCCGGGCAGAGGTCGCGCAGAGCCGCAACGACCTGCGGATCGAAGGATTTCAGCACCACCGGCCCGGTATAGGCCTTGGCCACCTCGGCGGCGCGGGTGGCCAGCCGCAGGTCGCCGTCATAGCGGGACTTCACCTCGATCACGACCGGTACCGCCCCGGCCACCGCGGCCAGGAAAGCCGGCAGGGTCGGGATCGTCTCGGCGGTCCCGCCGATGGTCAGCGTTCCGAGATCGGAGGCCGATCGCTCCGCCACCGCCTCGCTCGCCCCGGTGAGGCGACCGAGGGCGGCATCGTGGAACACCATGGCCTCGCCGTCCCGGCTGATCTGCACGTCACACTCGATGGCGAAGCCGCCGGCGACGGCCGCCCGGGCCGCAGCCAGCGTGTTCTCCGGCCGGCCCGCCGCCCGGTCGTGCAGCCCGCGATGGGCGATCGGCCGTGCGGTCAGCCAGTCCGGCGCCGCCATCGTCAGCGGACCTCGAACATCGCCTCGACCTCGACGGCGGCGTCGAGGGGCAGTTCGGCAACGCCGATCGTGGAGCGGGCGTGCCGGCCCCGGTCGCCCAGCAGCTCGACCATCAGGTCGGAGGCGCCGTTCATCACGCCGGCCACGGCCGAGAAGCCCGGCGCCGCGTTGATGAAGCCGCCGAGCCGGACGCACTGGACCACGGCACGGTCGAGATCCCCCACCGCCGCCTCAAGCTGCGCGAGCACGTTCAAGGCGCAGAGCCGGGCGGCCGCCTTGCCGGCCTCCGCCGAGACGGTGCCGCCGACCTTGCCCTTGTGTTCGGCCGCGATGGCGCCGTCGGCGCCGAAGCAGATCTGGCCGGAAATCACCACGAGGTTGCCGGTTCGCACGAACGGCACATAATTGGCCACCGGCGCCGCTGCCTTCGGCAGGGTGAGTCCGAGCGCCTGCAGGCGTTCCTTGATCGTGCTCATCGGAGGCTCCGTCGCTGATCGAAATCTGCCGGAGCAGGAGCATGGCCGCCCCCCGTCACGCAAGGGGCGCGGTCCTTGCAACGGGTAGAAATCGGGTGTTCCCAAGCATCGCGCAGAGCTGCTGCGCGGTTGCGGTGAACATTGAATCGTTGACAGGGCCGCGCACTTTCATAGTAATCGCGCGCGTGCCGCCCCTGACTGAGGCGGCACTTTCATTTGGAGCCGGCTAACGCTTGCTCCGGGATCGATTGAAGAACGGAGATGGGACCCGTGACGTCAGCCCTTCTGCCGACCTATGTCCGCGCGCCGCTCGCCTTCGAGCGCGGCGAAGGCGCTTGGCTGGTGACGGAGGGCGGGGAGCGATACCTCGATTTCGGCGCCGGAATCGCGGTCAATGCGCTGGGCCACGCCCATCCGCACCTCGTCGGCGCCCTGACCGAGCAGGCGAATCGGATCTGGCACACCTCGAACCTGTTCGAGATCCCCGGCGGCGAGCGGCTCGGCCAGCGCTTCGTGGAGTCGACCTTCGCGGACGTCGTATTCTTCTGCAACTCGGGGGCCGAGGCCAACGAGGCGGCGATCAAGATCGCGCGCAAGTACCACGCGGCCGGCGGCCATCCGGAGCGTTTCCGGATCGTCACCTTCGCGGGCGCCTTCCACGGGCGGACCCTGGCGACGCTGGCGGCCGGCGGCCAGCAGAAGTACCTGGAGGGTTTCGGCCCCAAGGCCGAGGGGTTCGATCAGGTCCCCGCCGGCGACTGGGCGGCGCTGGACGCCGTGATCGGGCCGGAGACGGCGGCGCTGATGATCGAGCCGATCCAGGGCGAGGGCGGCGTGCGGGTGATTCCCCACGCGGATCTCCGTCGCCTGCGCGAGCTCTGCGACGCGAACAACCTGCTCCTGATCATGGACGAGGTCCAGACCGGCATCGGCCGCACCGGCAAGCTGTTCGCCCATGAATGGTCCGGCATCACCCCGGATATCATGAGCGCCGCCAAGGGTATTGGCGGCGGCTTCCCGATGGGCGCCTGCCTCGCCACCCGCGAGGCCGCCCGGGGCATGACCGCCGGCACGCACGGCACCACCTTCGGCGGCAACCCGCTCGCCATGGCGGTGGGCAACGCCGTGCTGGACGTCGTGCTGGGCGAGGGTTTCCTCGATCGGGTCGCCCGCTGCGGCCTATTGCTCAAGCAGAAGCTCGCGGCGCTCCGCGACCGTCATCCCCACGTCTTCGAGGAGATCCGCGGCGAGGGGCTGATGCTCGGCCTCAAGCTCGGCGTGCCGAACACCGACTTCGCCGCCGCCGCGCGCGACGCGCATCTGCTCGTCATCCCGGCGGGGGACAACATCGTCCGCCTGCTGCCGCCGCTGACCATCAGCGAGGCCGAGATCGACGAGGCGGTCCGGCGCCTCGACACGGCCGCGTCCGGATTCGAGGCGGTGCGCGGCGCAGCCGAGTAGCACGCCTTCCAGAGAGACTGTCGAACACCGCCCGCCGCCCCGCGGCGGGCGGCCCGAAGCGTTTCCGGACACGGTCGATCCCGCCGTGCCTGACGGAAAGGCCCCTACAAGGAGGTAGAGTACGGTTCATGATCAGGTGATCGTTGAGCAGACTCTAGTTATTGTGACGCGATGAAAGCCCAGATGAATGGCCGGGCGAAGGCCCCGGCCCCGCACCCGAACGGTGCCGACCCTCGTCATTTCCTCGATCTCAAGGATTTCTCCGGGGCGGAGCTGCGCCGGGTCCTGGAGGCCAGCGCCGCCATCAAGGCGGTCCGCCGCAAGGGCGAGCGGGCGGCGGACCGGCCGCTGACGGGCAAGACCCTGGCGATGGTGTTCGACCGGCCCTCGACCCGCACCCGCGTCTCCTTCGACGTGGCGATGCGCGAACTCGGCGGCGAGACGCTGATGCTCACCGGCTCCGAGATGCAGCTCGGCCGCGGCGAGACCATCGGCGACACTGCACAGGTTCTGTCCCGCTTCGTCGACGCGATCATGATCCGCATCCTCGATCACGGGCAGATGCTGGAACTCGCCGAGCACGCCACCGTGCCGGTGATCAACGCGCTGACCAAGGTCTCGCACCCCTGCCAGATCATGGCGGACGTGCTGACCTTCGAGGAGCATCGCGGGCCGATCAAGGGCCGGACCGTGGCGTGGTCGGGGGATGCCAACAACGTGCTGGCGAGCTGGGTCCATGCCGCCGCCCGGTTCGACTTCACCCTCAACGTGGCCAGCCCGCCGGAGCTGGCGCCCCCGCCCGCGCTGATCGCCTGGGCCAAGCAGGAGGGCGCGAAGCTCAACGTCACCACGGACGCCTTCGCGGCCGTCGCGGGCGCGGATGCGGTGGTGACGGATTGCTGGGTCTCGATGGGTGACGACGACGAGGCCCACCGGCACAACCTTCTGAGCCCGTATCAGGTCAACGCCAAGCTGATGGCGGCGGCCAACCCGGACGCGATCTTCATGCACTGCCTGCCGGCCCATCGCGGCGAGGAGGTGACCGCCGAGGTCATGGACGGTCCGCGCTCGGTGGTGTTCGACGAGGCCGAGAACCGCCTGCACGCGCAGAAAGGCATCCTGGCTTGGTGCCTGCGCGCCAACGGGCTCTGAGTCCGGGCTCGCGTCCGCGGCCTCGGCACACCATATAGGGTGATGCGGGCGGCACGCGCGGCCCGTACCCCCATCACAGCTGCCGACAGGCGGCACCCCGGCGAGGATGAGGCGCATCGCGTCCGTCCTCCTGGGGGGCGCGGGCGGGGTGAGGGATCGCTCCACGCAGGCTCGCCCCTCACGACGCTCGGCGCCCATGTCATAGCGAACTGGCGCATCGATCGGAGAGGGCATGAGTTCAGGACCATCATCGCATCCGGACACTGCGCACGCCGGCAACGGCCACGCGGGCGGCGACGACGCCGTTCTGCCCTTCGCCGTGGAGGCGCTGGACGTGCGCGGGCGCGTCGTCCGGCTTGGCCCCGCCGTCGACACGATCCTGCGCCGGCACGGCTATCCGGACCCGGTGGCGCGGCTGCTCGGTGAGGCGGCGGCGCTTACGGCGCTGCTCGGCTCCTCGCTCAAGTTCGAGGGCCGGTTCCAGCTCCAGACCAAGACCGACGGGCCGGTGGCAATGATCGTGGTGGATTTCGAGGCGCCGGATCGCCTGCGCGCCACCGCGCGGTTCGAGGCGGAGCGTGTCACCGCCCTGGGCTCCGGCCCGCTCAAGGATGCCGACCTGATCGGCACCGGCCACCTCGCCATGACCATCGACCAGGGCACGACGGCCAGCCGCTACCAGGGCGTCGTCGCCCTTGAAGGCCAGAGCCTGGAGCAGGCCGCCCACCAGTATTTCCGCCAGTCCGAGCAGATCCCGACGGAGGTCCGCCTAGCCGTGGCCGAGGCCGTGGAGGAGGGGGCCGGGCATTGGCGGGCCGGCGGCCTGTTGGTGCAGTTCCTGCCGCAGTCGATTGATCGCGCCCGCCTCGCCGATCTGCCGCCCGGCGACATCCCGGAGGGCCACGCGCACCTCTCGGGCGAGGCCCCGGAGGACGATGCCTGGGTCGAGGCACGCTCGCTCGTCGCCACCATCGAGGATCACGAGCTCGTCGATCCCAACCTGTCGAGCGAGCGCCTGCTCTATCGGCTGTTCCACGAGCGCGGCGTGCGGGTGTTCGACCGTCAGTCGGTTCAGGAGACCTGCCGCTGCTCCCAGGAGCGCGTGATGGGCATGATCCGCTCGTTCTCGCCGCAGGAGCGGCGCGACATGGTGGCGGATGACGGGCGCATCGTGATCACATGTGAATTCTGCTCCCGGCGCTACGATCTCGACCCGCAGATGGTGGAGGCCGAGATCGCGGACCAGCCAAAGCAGTAGAAGCAGCCTGCACGGCCGGCCGCGCAGGCATTCCCTGCGGAATAACGGTCAAGCTTTGCTCGCGAAACGCAGATATATCGGTATTCGTTGCGTGAATTTTTCAGGGGCCTGACCAGAACCGTTTCGGGATCTTCGACGTTGCGTGGCTGATTCAACATTGGAGGTACGCCATGCGGAGATTGTCGATCGGTTTGGCCGCGCTGCTGATGAGCACCTCGGTCTACGCGCAGCAGCAATCTGGCGGCGCCGAGCGCGGACCGGGAATGGGCGGGCGCGGGGGCCAGGGCGGAGCAGAGTCGAGCATGAAGTCCGGCGCCGAGGGCAGCCGGATGGGTGGCGGCGAGCGCGGCAGCATGCAGGGTGGCCAGGCGGCCGCCGAGCGGAATGCCGGTCAGGGTCAGGGCGACCGGGGCCGGATGTCCGGCGGCACGGACCGGATGGCGCAGGATCGCAACCCGGGTGACCGCGCCGCGCGCGGCGACCGCGACAACGCCCGGGCCGACCGGGACGCCCGCGGGGATCGCGACGGCGCCCGCGCCGAGCGCAACGAGCGCGGCGACCGCCGGGGCGACCGTGTCGATGTCCGCGGCCGCACCGCTGTCAGCAGCCGGACCGACGTTCGCTCGGATCGGGTCGAGGGTGGCTTCCGTCGCGAGGGGCGCTACGTGTTCATCGGCGGACGGCGGGTCGTATACGGCTCGCCCGAGTATCGCCGCCTGATCGTCACCGAGAATCACGGCCCGCGGGAGCGTTACGTCGTAATCCGTGGCCAGCGCGTCCTCTACGGTTCGCCGGAATATCGCCGCCTCGTCAGTGTCCGCGAGACCGGCCCGCGGGAGCGCTACGTGGTCATCCGCGGTCAGCGCGTCCTGTACGGCTCCCCGGAATACCGCCGTCTCGTCACAGTGCAGGAGGACCGCTTCGTGACGATCCGCGGCCAGCGGGTCCGTTACGGCTCCGCGGAGTATCGCCGCCTCAGCGGCGGTGGCGCTGTCAGCGCCAGCTTCCGCTCCGAGCAGCGCGCCGGCGCCCGGTTCGACAATCACGGCGAGCGGGGTCGGGACGGCGTTCGCAACGCCGCGCGTACCGAGGGTCGTGATGCCGGCCGGACGGATCGCGGGACCGACCGTGGGATGGACCGCAACGCCGAGCGCAACGGCCGGAACGACGGCCTGCGCAACAGCAACATGCGCGGCAACCAGCAGGACGGCATCCGCAACGCCTCCGACCGCGGCAACCAGCCGGGCGGCATGAAGTCCGGCGCCGAGGGCGGCCGGATGGGTGGCGGCGAGCGCGGCGGTGCGCAGGGCAACACCAATGGCGGCAGCAGCATGGGCGGCGCCCAGGGTGGCGGCCGGTCCGGCGGCAGCCAGCCGGGGGCCGGGCGCAACTGATCGGGTCTGACTTTTCAAGGGGAGGGGCTTTCGAGCCCCTCCTTCAGACCTTCAGAACAGGCTCAGCGATATCGCCGCCGCCGCGGGCCTTGAGGTAATCCGGCTGGAACAGGCACATCCGCACCGCGTCGCGATAGCGCCCGTTCACGAAGAACTCGTCCTTGAGCACACCCTCCGGACGGAAGCCGCAGCGCTCGTAGATGCGCACGGCGCGGGCATTGTCCCGATCGACGTGTAGATAGAGCTTGTGAATGTTCAGCACGCTGAACGCATAGTCCATGGCGATCCGCGTCGCCTGCCACGCGTAGCCCCGGCCCTGGAAGCCCGGATGGATCGCGATCTGGAACTCGCAGCGCCGGTGCAGATGGTTGATCTCCACCAGCTCGATCAGCCCGGCCGGCTCGCCGCTCGGATCGGCCACGATGAAACGCCGCTCGCCCTGATTGTGGATGTTGCGCTCGTAGAGCTGCTGCAATTCGGCGAAGGACTCGTAGGCCTCCTCGAACCAGTAGCGCATGATGCTGTCATTGTTGTTGAGCTGGTGGACGAAGCGCAGGTCTTCCCGCTCCAGCGGCCGCAGCTTGATGGTAATATCGGTGAGCGCCTTCATGACGCAGAGGCCTCGATCAGGTCACGCAGGAACCGTTCGCCCTGGCCCAGCGCGTCCAGGGTGATGAATTCGTCGGGCTGGTGCGCCTGCGCGATGTCGCCCGGTCCGCACACGACAGTCGGCAGGCCCGCCGCCTGGAACTGTCCCGCCTCGGTGGCGTAGGGCACCGCCACGGTACGGTTGCGCCCGGCGAGCCGCAGGCACAGGCGCTCGGCGGCGGAGCCCGGATCCGGGGCGAGGCCCGGGATATCGACCTCCTCCAGGGTCTCGATCCGCCCGAAATCGCCGTAGCGGTTGAGTCGCTCCCGGGTCACCCGCGCCACCTCCGCGGAGAACAGCCGCGGGATCTCGGCCGGGTCGAGATCCGGCAGGCCGCGGTACTCCCAATGGAAACGGCATTCCTTGGCGATGATGTTCCGGGCCGTACCGCCCTGGATCGTTCCGACATGGACGGTCGTGGCGGCCGGATCGAAGCGGCCGGTCGGGTCGCCGCGCTCGATCATCAGGTCGGCGATCCGGTTGAGGCCGGCTACCAGCTCGCAGGCAGCCGTGACGGCGTTCGCCCCGAGGGCCGGCCGGGCCGAATGGGCCTCGCGGCCGTGCACGGTGGTAAGGCAGGTCACGATGCTCTTATGTGCGTCCGCCACCTCCATACCGGTGGGCTCGCCGACGATCACGGCGCCCGGCCGCGGCAGGTCGGCGCCGAAGCGCGCGATTCCGTCCATCGAGCCGAGGCAGGTCGTCTCCTCGTCGTAGGAGAGCAGGATGTGGATCGGGCGCTTCAGGTCGGCCGCCAGTATGTCGGGCACCAGGGCGAGCGCGAGGGCATCGAAGCCCTTCATGTCGACCGCACCGCGCCCGTAGGCCCGGCCATCGGCGACGCGCAGGCTGAACGGGTCGGTGCTCCAGGCCTGCCCCGTCACCGGGACGACATCGGTATGGCCGGACAGCACGACGCCGCCTTCGACCATCGGGCCAATCGTGGCGAGCACGGCAGCCTTGTCGCCGGCCGCGTTCGGCAGGCGCAGATACGGGACGCCCCAGCCATCGAGATAAGCGCAGACCGAATCGATCAGGGCGAGGTTGGACTTGTCGCTCTCCGTGTCGAACGACACGAGGCGGGCCAGCATCTCGAGCGGGCTCAGCCGCTCGCCGGTCGCGGGCATGCATTCCTCCGGGGCGAAGCCCCGGGTCAACGGGGCCTCAGTGCAGGCTGCGGCGGACGTGCGGGCTGTCGAGGGAGAAGGCGGGAATCTCGGCCTCGAAGCTCTCTCCGGCCACCGTCGCCATGGTGTAGCTGCCGGCCATCAGCCCGTCGGGCGTGTTGAGCGGGCAACCGCTCGTGTAGCAGAACGACTCGCCGGGCTCCAGCACCGGCTGCTTGCCGACGACGCCGGTGCCGCGCACCTCCTGGCAGGCGCCATGCCCATCGATGATGCGCCAGTGGCGCGAGCGCAGCTGCACCTGCTCGCTGCCGTTATTCACGATCTCGACCGTATAGGCGAAGAAATAGCGGCTCTCGTTCGGCGAAGACTCCTCCTCGACGAAGCGTGACTGAACGGTCACACTAATTCCCCGCGTCTCAGCCTTGTACATCGCCCTATTTGGCCCTTCTTTCGGACGATACGATTCGCTGAAGCAGAACGAAACGCGCTTCCTGCGCGGTGGTAGTTGCCTACAGAATCCCCGTCAATTGCGGCGGACTACCTCGCGCAATCCCCGGCCCTGCGCCAGGCTGATTCGGTGACCGGTCGGGAACGAGGCGTCCTGCGGCGGCTGGCCGGACGGCTTAAGGCCACGTTAGCCGGTCCCGGAGGAAAACGGAGCCGGACGCGGACCGGCCGGCGGCGCGCGAGAGAGGTACGGGCGCGATGACAGCGGGCGCAGCCACGGGAAGCGCCGATTCGGGCGCCGGGAGCCGCAGCGGCATCCTGCCGGCTCAGGCCATCGCGGCGCTGGCGCGGGCGGGCGGGATCCAAACCGGGAGCCCGTTCGCCGCCGACCAGATCCAGCCAGCGAGCATCGACCTGCGCCTCGGCGCCACAGCCTACCGCGTGCTGACAAGCTTTCTGCCGGGATCGGGGCGCACGGTGCAGGCCTGCGTCGATCGCTTGGCGCTGCACCGGATCGACCTGCGCCCCGGGGCCGTGCTGGAGACCGGCTGCGTCTACATCGCCGAGTTGCAGGAGCGGCTGACGCTGCCCAGCGATCTCGCGGCGGCGGCCAATCCGAAGAGTTCCACCGGGCGCATCGACGTGTTCACCCGGGTGATCACCGACCGGGGCGAGGCCTTCGATCAGGTCGAGCCCGGCTATGACGGCCCGCTCTACGCGGAGATTTCCCCACGCACCTTCCCGGTCCTGGTCCGCACCGGCTCGCGCCTGTCCCAGATCCGCTTCCGCCGCGGGGCGCCGCGGCTGAATGAGGCCGAACTCGGCCTGCTCCATGCCCGTTCGGCGCTGGTCGATGCGGGCAACCCATCGTTCCAAGGGGGCGTGGCGGTCTCGGTGGATCTGTCCGGCTTCGACGGGCTGATCGGCTACCGGGCGAAGCGCCATACCGGCCTCGTGGATGTCGATGCCCCCGGGCGGCATAAGGCCTCCGAGTTCTGGGAGCCGCTGGCGGCCGACGGATCGGGCAGCCTGATCCTCGATCCCGGCCAGTTCTACATCCTGGCCTCGAAGGAGGCCGTTCAGGTCCCGCCGGATCACGCCGCCGAGATGGTGCCGTTCGATCCCCTGGTCGGCGAATTCCGGGTTCATTACGCGGGCTTCTTCGATCCGGGCTTCGGCTATGCCGGGGCGGGGGGCGCGGGCGCCCGGGCCGTGCTGGAGGTGCGCTCGCGCGACGTGCCGTTCCTGCTGGAGGATGGTCAGATCGTGGGCCGCCTCGTCTACGAGCGGATGCTCGACGTGCCGGAGACGCTCTACGGTGCCGGCGCCGGTTCGAACTATCAGGCGCAGGGGCTCAAGCTCTCGAAGCACTTCGTCCTGTAGCGCCCGAAGGGAGCCTGGATCGCATGGATGCGGTGGACCGGAAGATCCTGGACATCCTCCAGCAGGACGCGACGCTGCCCGTGGCCGAACTCGCCGAGCGGGTCGGGGTCAGCGCGGCGCCGTGCTGGCGCCGTGTGAAGAAGCTCGAAGCCTCCGGGGTGATCCGCGGCCGGGTCGCGCTGGTCGACCGCCGCAAGGTCAACGTGCCGACGACGGTGTTCGTGGCGGTGAAGGCCCCGCGCCATGCCGCCGACTGGTCGGACGCGTTCCGCCGGATCGTCGCCGACTTCCCCGAGATCGTCGAGGCGTGGCGCCTCACCGGCGAGATCGACTACCTGTTGCGCATCGTCGTGCCCGACATCGAGGCCTACGACGCCGTGTACCAGCGGCTCATCGCCAAGCTCGAGTTCTCGAACCTGTCCTCCTCCATCGCGATGGAGGAGATGAAGTACACGACCGCCGTCCCGACGCTTTACGTGGCTTGAGCCCGAAGCAGCGCCTCAGCCCGCGGCGATTTCGTAGATCCGGTGGATCGAGGAATCCTGCGCCCGGTGATCGTAGCCGTAGACGTGGATCGAGACCGCCGTCTCCGGCCCGTCATTGGCGATCCGGTGCAGGTTCGGCCCCGTCGGCATCATGCAAGCGACGAAACCGGGCTGGCGGACACCATCCTGGGTCGCCACCGCGTGCATGTCGCTGATGGGCCGATACCACGTCTCGCGTAAGGAGCCGCGCAGCAGGCCGAAGCAGCACGAGCAATGGTGATCATGGACCGGCGTCACCGCGCCGGGCGCCCACACCATGGCCCAGACGCTGATCGCTTCGGTGCCGAATAGCAGGTTCCGGCTCAGTCCCTCGCCCCGGCCGACGAGGCGGGACGGATCGAGCAATTCCGGGTGGGACAGGAGATGCAGCAGCGTCTGGCGCGCAGCGGCGAGATAGGCCTCCGGAGCGCGACGCGCCCAGACGGCGAGATCCGACAGCATCGCCGCGACGTCGGTGGACGGGATCGACTGAGCCACGACGGATCTCCTGCGCTACGATTTCCGAACACCCGGTATCGTATCGCGCGTCGACCGCCCTGCGGTTGCGTTGTTCACGCCCATCGCCGGGCCTTGCGCACGCGCATTGCGCAAGCCGGGCGTCCGACGAAACGTCATTGCGCCGCGCCGGGTCCAAAGTTCTCGTCAGGTCGTGATCCCGGGTTTCCTAAGGGGCTTTGCCCTTTGGTGGGTTGTCAGGGCGGAGCCCTGACGTTCATCAGGGCTCCGCCCTGGACCCGCGAAAGGGCTCGCCCTTTCGAAACCCCGCCTCCAACTATCCGCGCGGCGTCAGCCCGCCGCCGCCGCGTCGAGCAGCCATGCGATCTCACCCGCGCTCGTCACGCGGCCCGCCGGCAGATCCTCGCCAGCGGCGAGACGGGCCAGCGGCGCGCGTTTCCCCGCACCGGTCACGAGGAATAAAATGTGCCGGGAGGAGGCCAACGCCGGAAACGTCAGCGTGATGCGCGGCACGAAGGGCGCGAGCCCCGCCTCGAGCACTGGCGCGACGAGCCGCTCTGTCTCCTCAACAGCCGGTTTGCCGGGGAACAGCGAGGCGGTGTGCCCGTCCTCGCCGAGGCCGAGCAGCACGAGGTCGAACAGCGGCCGGGCGGGATCGAGCCGGTCGGCTCCATAGAAGTCAAGCAGCGTGCGCTCGTAGGCCCGGGCGCCCGCCTCCACGCCTTCGTCCGAGGGGATGAAGTGCAGGTGCGTCGGCGGGATCGGCGTGCCGTGGCCGAAGGCCTCGCGGACCATGCGGACGTTGCTGCGCGCGTCGTCCCAGGGGACGACCCGGTCATCGCCGAAGAACCAGTGGACCCGCTCCCAGGGCACACGGGTGGCATAGTCCGGCCCCGCCAGAAGACCGTAGAGCACCTTCGGGGTCGAGCCACCAGACAGGCAGATCGCGATCCGCTCGGACTGGTTCTCGCCGCAGGCCACGATCAGCCGCTCGGCGGCCTCGCGGGCGACGGCCTGCGGATCCGTCAGGACATGGGTACCGGCGGGAAGGCTCATGACGCTCCCTACTTCTTCGGCTCCTGGTGACCGCCGAACCCCTTGCGCATCGCCGAGAGCAGCTTGTCGGCATAGCTCTCGTGCTCGCGGGACCGGAAGCGGCGATAGAGGGCGGCGGACAGCACGGTTGCCGGCACGCCCTCCTCGATGGCGGCGTTGATGGTCCAGCGGCCCTCACCGGAATCGTCGACGTGGCCGGAGAAGTCGGCGAGTTGCTCGTCGCCGGCCAGCGCCTGGGCGGTCAGGTCGAGAAGCCAGGACGAGACGACGCTGCCGCGCCGCCAGACCTCGGCGATGTCGCCCAGGTCGAGGTCGAAGCGGCGCTCTTCCGGCAGGCCCTCGGAATTGGCGTGGCGGAGGATGTCGAACCCCTCGGCGTAGGCCTGCATCAGGCCGTACTCGATGCCGTTATGGACCATCTTCACGAAATGGCCCGCGCCGGTCGGCCCGGCATGGATGTAGCCCTGCTCGGCGCGGGGATCGCGGCCCTCACGGTTCGGCGTGCGCGGGATATCGCCGATGCCGGGGGCGAGCGTCTTGAAGATCGGATCGAGCCGATCAACCGTTTCCTTATCGCCGCCGATCATCATGCAGTAGCCGCGCTCCAGGCCCCAGACGCCGCCCGAGGTGCCGACATCGACGTAGTGCAGGCCCTTTTCCTTCAGGGCAGCGCCGCGGCGGACATCGTCGCCGTAGAAGGAATTGCCGCCGTCGATGATGCAGTCGCCGGATTGCATCAATTCCGCGAGGGTCTGGACCGCCTGCTCGGTGATGGCGCCCGCCGGCAGCATCACCCAGGCCGCGCGCGGCTTTTCGAGCTTGGCGACCAGATCCTCCAGGCTCGCCGCGCCGACGGCGTCGGCCTCGACAAGTGCCGCGACAGCCTGCGGGTTCTGGTCGAACACCACGGCTGTGTGCCCGTCGCGCAGAAGCCGCCGGACGATATTGCCGCCCATCCGGCCGAGGCCGATCATGCCGAGTTGCATCGCTGCTCTCCTCCGGATTTCCCCTCCCCCTTGCGGGGAGGGGTCAGGGGTGGGGGTGGTTCAGGATCGAGCGGCGCGGTCCATTCTGCGCCACCCCCATCTCCGGCTCCTCCCCACCCAGATCGGGCCTGCCCGATCTGGGCCGGCAAAGATCAGATCTCGGGCAAGCCCGAGATTTGTGGGGAGGAGAGGGGCGTGCCTACGCCACCGCGGCCTTGAGCGCCGCCGCGATGCGCTTCAGCCCGGCCTCAAGGTCGCCCTTGATGTGGATGCGCAGCGCCCGCCGGCCGCGCTCGGCGAGCACGGCGAAATCGCCCCGGGCCTGCGCCGCGACCACGGTGCTGAAGCCGAGCTTCCGGCCGGGGATCGGCAGATCTTCCGACGGATCCGCAGTGATCTGCAGGAACACGCCGGTATCGGGCCCACCCTTGTAGGCCTGACCCGTCGAGTGCAGGAACCGCGGCCCGAATTCCAGGCAGGTCGCGACCTTGCGGGCGTCGCGCACCGCGATCCGGGCTTCCTGCAGGATGCCGGCCGTCCGCGCGTTGCGCGGCACGTAGGCGAGAAGCGCGAGGTAATCCCCGTCCTTCAACCGGGCGACCTGCGCCTTCAGCGCCGCGTCCAGCCCCTCCGTGGCCTGCTTCAGCCCCTCGGCGTTCTTCGGATCGGCGTAGAGGGCGATTGTGTCGTCCGTAAAGAGCGGCGCCTCGGAGGGCAGGGCGCCGCTGGCCTCGGCCTCCGCGAACAGCTTCTTGGTCTCGACCTTGCTGGCCTCGACGTCCGGCTGATCGAACGGGTTGATGCCCAGCACGCCGCCGGCCACGGCGGTCGCCATCTCCAGGCGGTAGAATTCCTGCGGCAGTTGCTCGACGGAATCCAGGGTGATCCGGGCAATCGGATGCCCGTCACGCTCCAGGGCGCGCAGGGCCTCGTCCTGCTCGATAGCGGCGCCCCCGTCGAGGCGCAGGTATACAAAGAACCGGTCGTGGCCGTAGACTGCGGGTACGCCCACCGGCTCCCCGTCCACCGGTATAAGGCCCTTGCCCTGCTTGCCGGTCGATTCCGCAATCAGTTGCTCGGCCCAGGCGCCGAAGCTGTCGATCGCGGGCGAGGCGATAACCGTCACCTTGTCGCGCCCGGCGAGGGCCGCCGCACCCATGGCGGTGCCGAGCAGCACACCCGGATTCACCGCCGGCGGCACGACCGGCCCGCAGGAGCGGACCATGACCCGGGCCGTCTCCAGCAGCTCCTTCACGTCGAGGCCCATGGCGGCCGCCGGCACCAGCCCGAAGGCCGACAGCACCGAGTAGCGCCCGCCGATCTGCTTCACCCCGTAGAAGATTTTTTTGAAGTTATCCGCCTTGGCGGCGCGCTCCATGTCGGAGCCCGGATCGGTCACCGCCACGAAGTGTTCGCCAGCCCTCTCACCGAGCACGTCCTTCGCGCGGCCCAGGAAGTAATCGCGAAACACGTTGGGCTCCAGCGTCGAACCCGACTTCGACGCGACGATGAACAGCGTCTTGGCCAGATCGATGCTCTGCTCCAGCGCCCGCACCTGATCGGGATGGGTCGAGTCGAGGATCTGCAGCTTCGGAAAACCCTCGCGCTGGCCGTAGGTCAGGCTCAGCACTTCCGGGCCAAGGCTCGATCCGCCCATGCCGAGCACCACCGCGTCGGTGAAGCCTTCAGCCTTCACCCAATCCGCGAAGGCGGCGTAGTCGGCGGTCTTCTCAAGCTCCTCCTCGACGATGTGCAGCCAGCCGAGCCAGCTCGCCTCGTCGTGGCCTGACCACACCGAGGCATCGCCCGCCCAGAGACGGCGGATCGCGCCGCTCGCCCGCCAGGACTCGACAGTCTTCTTCGCTTCGTTCGCGAGAGTCTCGTCGAGCGCGAGGCTCTGGCCGTCGAGGCGATGACCGAGCAGCGCCCCGCGCTTGCCGGCCACGGCGCCCAGCAGGTTGTCGGCCGCGTCGATGAACAGCTGCACGCCCTCCCGCACCAGTTGCTCGGCGATCTGTTCGATGTCGATGCCGGTGCGGGCGAGGCGGGCCATCACGGCCTCGGCGCCCGGCACGTCCTCCTCGATCGTCGCCCGGACCACGCCGTGGTCGCGGAACGCATCCATGGTGGCCGGCGGCATGGTGTTGACGGTGTTGGGGCCGATCAGCTCCTCGACGTAGAGCACATCGGAATAGGCCTTGTTCTTCACGCCCGTGGAGGCCCAGAGCAGCCGTTGCGCCTTGGCACCCTTCTCGGCCAGAGCCGTCCACGTCGATTCGGCGAAGATCGTCTTGTAGCGCTGGTAGGCGAGCTTGGCGTTGGCGATCGCCACCTTCCCCTTGAGCTGCTCCAGGGCGATCTTCTCGTCGGGGTCGTTCGCCTGCGCGATCTTCTCGTCGAGAAGCTTGTCGACCAGCACGTCGATGCGACTGATGAAGAAGCTCGCCACGCTGGCGATCCGCGAGACGTCGTGACCGGCCTTCGCGCGCTCGTCGAGCCCGTCGATGAAGGCGCGGGCCACCGCCTCGTAGGCCTCCTGCGAGAACAGCAGGGTGACGTTGATCGAGATGCCCTCGCTGGTGAGCTGCCGGATCGCCGGGATGCCCTCCGGCGTCGCCGGCACCTTCACCATCAGGTTGTCACGCGAGACCGCCTTGTGCAGGCGCCGTGCCTCGGCCAGCGTCTCCTCGGTGTCGAGGGCGAGATAGGGCGAGACCTCCAGGCTGACGTAACCGTCGGCGCCGTCGCTCGCCTCGTAGACCGGGCGCAGCACATCGGCGGCGGCCTGGATGTCGGCGATGGCGAGGCCCTCGTAGAGGTCGATGACGCGGCTGTCGCCGGCCTCCTGCACGGCCTTGATGCTCGCGTCGTACTCGTCCGAGTGGCCGATCGCCTTCTCGAAGATCGACGGGTTGGAGGTGACGCCGCGCAGGCCGTCTCGCTCCACGAGCTGCTTCAGTTCACCCTTCTGGATGAAGCCGCGGGCCACGAAATCGAGCCAGACCGCTTGATCCTGTTCGTCGTGCAGGGCCTTGAGCGCGTTCATGTCGGTTCCTCGTCTCGCGTGCCACGTTCCGGACCCGGAACGCGCGCTCCTCCCCCTTGCGGGGAGGAGTTGGAGGTGGGGGTGGCCCAGAAGGCACCCGGACGCTCGATCCTGCGCCACCCCCCCTGACCCCTCCCCGCAAGGGGGAGGGGAAAAGGTGCCGTTACTTCTTATGCTTGGTCACCTGGGCCTTCGCAGCCTCCAAGACCTTCTCGGGGGTAAAGCCGAACTTGGTCTGGAGATCCTTGATCGGCGCCGAGGCGCCGAAGGTGTGCATGCCGATGATCGCGCCTTCGGAGCCGGCATAACGGTCCCAGCCGATCACGCTGCCCTGCTCGACCGCCACCCGCGCCTTCACGGCCGGCGGGAGAACCGAATCGCGGTAGGCTTGATCCTGCCGCTCGAACAGCTCCCAGGACGGCATCGACACCACCCGGGCCTTCACGCCGTCCGCCTTCAGCGCCTCGTAGGCGCCGACGCAGAGCTGCACCTCGGATCCGGCACCCAGCAGGATGACGTCGGGCGTACCCTCGCAATCGGCCAGCACGTAGCCCCCCTTCGCGGTTCCCGCAGCCGCGCCGTATTGGCTGCGGTCGAGCGTCGGCAGGGGTTGACGCGAGAGCGCCAGCACCGCGGGCTGGTTCCGCATCGAGAAGATCACCCGGTAGGCCTCGGCGACCTCGTTGGCGTCGGCCGGGCGGAGGGTGATGAGGCCGGGAATGCAGCGCAGCGACAGGAGCTGCTCCACCGGCTGGTGGGTCGGTCCATCCTCGCCCACGCCGATCGAATCGTGGGTGAAAATGTGGAAGACGGGCAGCTCCATCAGCGCGGCCAGCCGGATCGGCGGCCGCATGTAGTCGGCGAAGACCAGGAAGGTCGCACCGTAAGCCCGCAGCCCCGAAAGGCCGAGCCCGTTCACGATCGAGCCCATGGCGTGCTCGCGGACGCCGAAATGCAGGTTGCGGCCGCCCGGCGAGAACGGGCCGAACGAGCCCGCGCCCTCGAAGGTCAGGTTCGACTTGTTGGACGGCGCCAGATCCGCCGAGCCGCCGAGCAGGAACGGCACGTGCTGGGCGATGGCGTTCAGCAACTTGCCGGAGGATTCCCGGGTGGCCAGGCCCTTGGCATCGGGCTCGAACACCGGAATATCCTTGTCCCAGCCCTCCGGCAGGCGGCCTTCCAGGAAGGCGTTGAGATCCTCGGCGTGGTCGGAATCGGCCGCCTTCGCCTTGCCAAGCAGGCCCTGCCACGCGTCGTAGAGCGCGGCGCCGCGCTTGCCGATTCCGTCGCGGAAGTTTTCCTGCACGCCGTCGGGGACGAGGAACTGGGCATCCTCCGGCCAGCCATAGGCGCGCTTGGCGCCCTTCACCTCGTCCGGACCCAGCGCGTCCGAATGCGCCTTGGCGGTGCCCTGCTTGTTCGGGGCGCCGTAGCCGATCACCGACTTGACGATGATCAGGGTCGGCCGGTCGTTCGTGGCCAGGAAGGCCTCGATCGAGCCCGCGAGCGCGTGCACATCGTTGGCGTCGGCGACGCGCAGCACCTGCCAGCCATAGGCCAGGAACCGGGTCGCCACCTCCTCGCCGAAGGCGAGTTCCGTGTGACCCTCAATGGTGATGGTGTTGTCGTCGTAGATCCAGCAGAGGTTGCCGAGCCGCAGGTGGCCGGCGAGCGACGCCGCCTCCGAGGCCACGCCCTCCATCAGGTCGCCGTCCGAGCAGATCGCGTAGACGTTGTAATCGAACAGCGGCAGGCCGGGCCGGTTGAGGTGCTGACCGAGGTAGCGGCTGCCCATCGCCATGCCGACCGAGTTGGCGACACCCTGGCCCAGGGGGCCCGTGGTGGTCTCGACGCCGGTGGTGAAGTGATATTCCGGGTGTCCCGGCGTGCGGCTGTCGAGCTGCCGGAACTTTTTGATATCGTCCAGAGTGACCGCCGGGGCGTTGCCGCCGTCGCTCTCGGCAACGCCTGCGAGGTGCAGCAGCCCGTAGAGCAGCATCGAGGCGTGGCCGCAGGACAGCACGAACCGGTCGCGATTCGGCCAGTGCGGGTGCGCGGGGTCGTAGCGCAGGTAGCGGTTCCACAGGGTGTAGGCGACGGGCGCGAGGGCCATGGGCGCGCCGGCATGGCCGGAATTCGCCTTCTGCACCGCGTCGATCGCGAGCGTGCGGATCGTGTTGATGCTGAGCGTGTCGATCTCAGCGAGGGCCGCCTTGGCGGGAGTGTCAGCACCGCTCATGATGTCACGTCTTCCAGTTCACCTTGCGCGTGCCGCTTGCCGGCTTCGCGCCGCCGCAGGACGGCGGGAGGAGCTCCATTGCCCTTACCACCCTGCCGATCAGCCGGCCCTTCGCCGCGCGTATAGCTGAGGAGCGTGTTGACGAGCGCCACGTGGGTGAAGGCCTGCGGGAAGTTACCCACAAGGCGCTTGGCTTGCACGTCGTATTCCTCGCTGACGAGGCCGAGATCGGTGCAGATGCCGATCAGGCGCTCGATGATCACCCGCGCCTCGTCCCGCCGGCCGAGGCCGATCAGGTTGTCGACGTACCAGAAGGTGCAAGGCAGGAACGCCCCCTCGTTGCCCGAGAGCCCGTCGGTTTTCTGCCCCTCCGTCTCATAGCGGAGGATGAAGCCGTCGCGCATCAAGTCCTTGCCGATCGCCTCGACGGTGCCGATGACGCGCGGATCGTCCTGCGGCAGGAAGCCGGTATGGGCCATGAGCAGGAGGCTCGCGTCCAAGGCCTTCGCACCGTAGGACTGGACGAAGCTGTTGAGGTCGGGATCGAATCCCTTCTCGCAGACCTCGGCGTGGATCCGGTCGCGGATTGTCCGCCAGCGGCGCGCATGCTCCTCGGTCGCGCCGGATTCATGCATCTCGTGCATGCGCAGCGCCCGGTCGAACGCCACCCAGGCCATCACCTTCGAGTGGGTGAAGTGGCGCGGCCCGCCCCGCACCTCCCAGATCCCCTCGTCGGGCCGATGCCACGCCTGTTCCAGATGGGACAGGATGGCGAGCCCGACCCGGAGCCCGTCCTTGTTGACCGGCAGGCCGCGGGCATGGGCCTGATAGAGCGCGTCGAACAATTCGCCGTAGACGTCGAGCTGGAACTGGTTGGCGGCGGCGTTGCCGATCCGTACGGGCTTCGAGTTCTCGTAGCCGGGCAGCCAGTCGAGCTCGATCTCGGGCAGCAGCCGCTCGCCGCCAATCCCGTAGAGGATGTGCGCCTGCTCGGGGTTGCCGGCCACCGCCCGCTGCAGCCAGTCGAGCCAGTTGCGCGCCTCGTCGATATAGCCCGCATCCATCAGGGCGATGAGCGTGAGAGTCGAATCGCGCAGCCAGCAGAAGCGGTAATCCCAGTTGCGCTCGCCGCCGAGCCCCTCCGGCAGGGAGGCGGTGGGCGCCGCCACGATGCCGCCGGTCGGCTCGTAGATCAGCGCCTTCAAGGTCAGCAGGGAGCGCTGAAGGAGTTGGTCCCAGGCCGTACCGCCGGCGCAGCGGCTCGACCATTCGCGCCAGTGCTGATCCGTGGCGTCGAGGGCCTTGCTGGGCTCGATCGGGTGCGGGTCGTCCTCGTGGGAGGGACCGTAGCTCAGGACGAAGCGATGCTTGTCCCCGGCCTGGACGGTGAACTCGGCGACCGTCGTCTGCGCGTGCGAGCCCTTGAGGTGCACGTCGGTGCGCAGCACGACCTTATGGGGTCCCGAAACGGCGCGCAGGTCGCCGAGTTCCGAGCGCGAGACCCAGGGCACCGCCGAGCCGTAATCGAAGCGGACCGCCATCTCCATCCGCATGGCGACGCGGCCATGGATGCCCTCCACGAGGCGCACGAGGTGCGAGCCGTCGCCAACCGGCATGAAATCGGTGACCAGCACCTCGCCCTGCCGGGTGATGTGCCGGGTCTCCAGCACGAGGCTGCCCGGGCGATAGGACCAGTGCGTCTCGACATGCTCGGCTTCCGGGAAGATCTTCCAGAACCCGTGCGCCTCGGTCCCGAGCAGGCTGGTGAACAAAGCGGCCGCGTCAAAGCGCGGCCAGCACAGCCAATCGACGCTGCCTTGCCGGCTGATCAGCGCCGCGCTGCGGCAATCCCCGACGAGCGCGTAATCCTCGATGCGTGCTGCCATCCGGCCCCGGCTCCGGCCAGCGGTCGGGAACCCGGACCGTCTGCCGCAACGCACCTAGGTCGACAGCTGAACAGATCCAGGGGTCCGTTCAGCCCGGGCAAACGGTGGAGATCAGCGCAGGCAGTCAGCGACCGCCAGGGACACAGAGCCTCGGACGGCCGCGGCGCCGCTGCGCATGAGGTCGGCCGCGTCGCCGACCACACGGGCGGCGGGCGCCAGGGTGTCGGTCACCGTCTCGGTGACCGCATCGGCAACCGCATCGGCGAAGGGCAGCGCCGGACCGGGGATCACATCCCGCCCGGCCGGGTCCGCAGCCTCCGCGTGTGCGGCAGCGAACGGATCAGAACCGCGCAGGGGTGTCTCCGGGCATCGGCGGCCCGGGCAGGGGCGCCGATTCGCGGCAACGTGCGGCACGGGACGAGCGGAGACCCCGATGCGGGACGGCGCGCCGACTGCCTTCGGGGCCTGATCGTCGAGCGGGAAAGCCTCGGCGAACGCCACGGTGGCCGGGGGGCGTCCCGCCGCGGGGATGACAGGCAGCCGCGCGAACGACGTCGCCGTGGGTGCAGAGGCGACCGGGGCGAGGGATGCTGTCGTCAGCGGATCGGATTGCTCGAGATCCGCCCGCGGCGCCTGGGTCGGGCTCGACGTCGGGCAGTAAAGCGAGGCCACGCCCAAAAGGGCGATCACCACCAGCGTCGGCAGAAACGGCATCGAGACGCCAGGCGCGCTGGCATCCGTGAGAGCGGGCTGATCTGGCCTGCGCATCCGAATCACCGATCTCCCCGACGCTCCGATAGGGGCAGGGAGCCCCCGCATTGCGGCGGAAGCTGGACCATTTCTTTTCGCGGGCATTGCAGGCCCGTACGGATGGGCGTGGATGATGCCGGATCGTGCTTCTCCGACTCACGCGGCGTGGGCATATACCTTGCTTCGCTCGAGCGGCCCGCCCCGGGCCGTTTCACTGAGACGACCCGCCCCGATCCGGGCTCCGATGACCGAAACCAGCCTGACCGTCGCCGTGATCGATCCAAGCCGCGCTCGCGCGGCGATTCTGGAGGAAGGCTTGCGCGCGGCCGGCGTCGGCCGCGTCGTGATCATTCCCGACACCGCCGATCTGATGGAGCGCGTGACCGCCCTGAAGCCCGACGTGGTGGTGATCCATCTGGAGAGCCCGAGCCGGGACATCCTGGAGCAGATGTCGGGGGTGTCGCGTCAGGTCGAGCGGCCGGTGGCGATGTTCGTCGACCGCTCGGATACCACCATGATGCAGGCCGCCGTCGATGCCGGGATCTCGGCCTACGTGGTCGATGGGCTGCGGGCCGAGCGGATCAAGTCGATCCTCGACATCGCGATCCTGCGCTTCAACGCCTTCGCGCGGCTCCAGCGTGAATTGTCCGAGGCGCGGGGCGAACTCGCCGACCGCAAGCTGATCGAGCGCGCCAAGGGCATCCTCATGAGCCTGAAGGGCCTCACGGAGGACGAGGCGTACAAGCAGCTGCGCCGTAAGGCCATGAACGAGAAGCGCAAGATCGCCGACATCGCCCGGGCGATCGTCACCACCGCGGACCTGCTCGGATGAGGCTCCAGCTCGGCTACGTTCCGCTCTGCGATGCCGCGCCCCTGATCATGGCGCACGAGCTCGGCTTCGCCCGGACCGAGGGCCTCGATCTCGATCTCACCGCCGAACCCTCCTGGGCGACGTTGCGCGACCGGCTGGCGCTGGGCCATCTCGACGGCGCCCACATGCTGGCACCGCTGGCGCTCGCCAGCCGCCTGTCCCTGTCGGGCCCGCCCTCGGACCTGATCGTGCCGATGCAGCTCAGCATCAACGGCAACGCCATCACCCTTTCGCGAAGCCTGTGGGACTCGATGGCGCCCGCGAGCGCGGCGCCCCTCGATGTCGCTCGCGCCTTCGCCCAAGTGGCAGAGGCGCGCCGCGGTTCGGGAAGGCCGCTGACGCTGGGCACCGTCCACCCGTTCTCATGCCACAGCTACCAGCTGCGCCTGTTCGCCGAGGCCGGGGGCCTCGATCCGGCGGCGTTCCGCACGGTTGTGGTGCCACCGCAATACAGCGTCGAGACCCTGGCGCGGGGCTTGGTCGACGGCTTTTGCGCGGGCGCCCCGTGGAACGACGTCGCCGTGGCGGCGGGGCATGGCCGCATCGCGGTGCTCGGCAGCGCGCTGGCGCCGGACGCCCCCGAGAAGGTGCTGGCGGTGTCCGAGCGACTCGATGGCGCGACTCTGCCGCTGATCCGGGCCGTAGCGCGGGCCGGCCGCTGGTGTGCCGACCCCGAAAACATCTCGGAACTGACCCAACGCCTTGCCCGCCGGACCTATCTCGACCTCGACGCCGCGATCATCACGCGGGCTTTGCACGGCGGATCGGTAGCGCGGACGCTCACCGGTGCCCAACTCGCCTTCGGCGCGGACATCCAGGAGCCACGGCTCGCCCACGCGCAGTGGCTCCTCGCGCAGATGCAGGCTGCGCGGCAGATCGTCGATCCCACCGGCCTCGAAGCCGTACTCTCGACGATCTACCGGCCGGATCTTTACAGCGCGGCGGTGGCCGACATCTGAGTCCGCGACAACCAACGCGGTTCGTTATTTAACCCGATCGCGCCGCGTCGAAAACCTGGAACGTCCCGCGGACGAGCCCGTTGTGTCAACGCCATGCCCGGATGCCGCAAACTCGATACTGGCTCGACCCCGCCGCGTCCGCGGATGCGGGATGAGCTTCGCCGTCACATCTATCGAGGTGGACGAGCCCCCCGGGCGTGCAACGACAATCGTCGATCCGGCGCGACCCGTCATTGGTACTGGGTCCTGATGGTTGGGGCCATGCCGACGCTCGGCCTGCTCGCGGTGCTCTCAGTCCTCATCTGACATCCGGTTTGGACTTAGCGCCGGTGCCGTTGCAGCATCGTGCGACACAGCATGCGCCATCCCCTTTGAGAACAGCACGGTGACCCGCCCCCTGACGACGAGGCTTTGCTGAGCCCGTCGCGCAGTCGCTGACACGTGCTGATTTAACCACCGAGCGCCCGCTTTTTGTGCAGCGCACGCTGCGCATCGCAGCCGGCCGGTGCCCTATCGCGAAGCCCGGTTGCGTCCGTGGCCTTCATCGCGAGCCGCGCCACGGGGTTGGCACGAAGTCTGCATCGCGACCTCCGTCCGTCAACGGCGACGGGCAGCGCCGTCAGCGAGGCCGCTGATCCGGTTCTCCTGGGGCTCGAAGCCTGCACGGGGTCACCGGCAGCGGCTTTTTCGTGGGCGGTCCGCCAACGATCCTGCAATCGAGGTTCCAGACGCGATCGAGCGATGGCGACATCCCCTATCGACACACGCATACACGACGCGCGTAGCCAGACCGGCCTGCCGCGCGAAAGGCTGGTCGTCGTTGGCAACGGCATGGCCTCGCTGCGCTTCCTGGAGCGCCTGACCGAGGGCTGCCCCGGCCGCTTCGATGTGACCTGCGTCGGCGCCGAGCCCCAGGCCGCCTACAATCGCGTCCTGCTCTCCTCGCTGCTGGGCGGCGAAGTCGACGAGGCGGCCTGCGCATTCCGCGGCCTCGACTGGTACGAGAGCCACGGCATCCGCCTGATCACCGGCGCGCCGGTCACGCAGATCGACCGGGAGAACGGGCTGGTCCTCGTGGGCGAGACCCATGTCCTGCCCTTCGACAAGCTGGTGCTCGCGGTGGGATCCCTGCCGATCCGCCTGCCGAAGCCCGGCATGGATCTGCCCGGCGTCATCACCTTCCGCGATCTCGCCGACGTGACGGCGATCCGCCGGGCCGCCGTGCAGCATGCCCGCGCGATCGTCATCGGCGGCGGCCTGCTGGGCTTGGAGGCTGCGGTCGGGCTCGCGCGGCTCGGGGTCGATACCACGCTGCTCCACGTCATGGACCGGCTGATGGAACGCCAGCTCGACCATCACGCCGCCGGGCTGGTGAAGCGCGCCATGGAATCCCGCGGCGTGAAGGTTCTCCTCAGCGCCGACACCGCCCGCGTCGAAGGCGACGGCCGCGTCGAGCGCCTCGTCCTGGCGGACGGGACCGTCATACCGGCCGACCTCGTGGTGATGTCGGTGGGCGTGCGCCCCTCGGTGGCGTTGGCGCAGGCCGCAGGCCTCGCAACCGGTCGCGGCATCACGGTCGATGACCGGATGACGACCTCCGATCCGCGCATCTTCGCGCTCGGCGAGTGCGCCGAGCACCGCGGCCTGGTCTACGGCCTCGTCGAGCCCGCCTACGAGCACGCCGACACGCTGTCGCGTCACCTCGCGGGACAGCCGGCCGAGTACCGGGGCACGTCCCTGGCGACGAGCCTCAAGGTCTCGGGCCTGCCGGTCTTCTCGGCGGGCATCGTGGACACGCCGGAGGACGCTGAGGCGATCGTGCTCTCGGATCCTGGCGCCGGCCTCTACCGCAAGCTTCTGGTGCGAAACGGCAAGCTGATCGGCGCCGTGTTCGTGGGCGACATCGCCGAGCAAGCGGCCTGCAAGCGCCTGATCCGCACGGGCGATCCGATCGAGAACGTGGACGACTTGATGTTCGGGTGCCCCGCGCCCGAGCCGCTGGCCGCTTAGGGAGGCACGAAATGGCCGAGACCCTCACTCAGACCGCATCGAACGCATTCGAGGCTGAGCAGAAGCGCTACCTCGAAGGTTTCGCCTCCGGGATCGCCGCCGTGCGCATGACCGGCGGCCTCGCGAGTGGCGGGGCAGGGGCCTCAGCCCCGCCCGCCGAGCCCACCGGCCCGGACGCGCCCCACATCAAGGCGCAGGACAAGACCGTCAAGGCGGGCGGCAAGCTCTGCGAGCAGGAGAAGTGGAAGCGCGCCGAGAACCCGTTCGACGGCCACAACCGCCTGATTCAGGAGGCCGCCGCCGGCAAGCAGCCGAAGCCCGAGGACAATTTCCGCTGGCGCTACCACGGCCTGTTCTGGGTCGCGCCGAATCAGGTCTCCTACATGTGCCGGATGCGCATCCCGAACGGGATCCTGCACCATTGGCAGTTCGCGGGCGTCGCCGACCTCGCCGACCAGCATGGCGGCGGCTATGTCCACGTGACCACGCGGGCGAACCTCCAGGTGCGCGAGATCAGCCCGGAGCACGCCCAGCCCTTCCTCGATGGGCTCACCGATATCGGCCTCACAGCCCGCGGCTCGGGCGCCGACAACATCCGCAACGTCACCGGATCGTCCACCGCCGGCATCGACGCGCAGGAGCTGCTGGACACCCGCCCGCTGGCGAAATCCTGGCACAACTGGATCCTCAACGACCGCTCGCTCTACGGCCTGCCGCGCAAGTTCAACGTCGCCTTCGACGGCAGCGGCGTCATGCCGACCCTGGAGGAGACCAACGATATCGGCTTCCAGGCGGTGGAGGTGCTCGACGGCGCTTCCGTGCCGCCGGGCATCTACATGCGCCTGGTCCTCGGCGGCATCTCGGGCCACCGGGACCTCGCCCGCGACACCGGCATCGTGCTGAAGCCGGACGACTGCAACGCGGTCGCCGACGCGATCATCCGGGTGTTCATCGAGAACGGCGACCGGACCAACCGCAACAAGAGCCGGATGAAGTACGTCCTCGACGCCTGGGGCTTCGACAAGTACCTCGCCGCCGTCGAGGACAAGCTCGGCCGCACGCTCGACCGGGTGGCGCCGGAGCACGTGGCGCCGCGCAAACCCACCGACCGCTACGCCCATGTCGGCGTCCACGCTCAGAAGCAGCCGGGCCTCAACTGGATCGGGGTCGTCCTGCCGGTCGGCAAGATGACGAGCGATCAGGTGCGGGCGCTGGCCAAGATCGCGGCCGAATGCGGCGACGGCCAGATCCGCCTCACCGTCTGGCAGAATTTTATTTTTTCGGGCGTGCCGGACGCGAAGGTGGCCGAGGTGGAGCAGCGGGTGCTCGATCTCGGACTCACCACCAAGGCGGCGGGCATCCGCTCCGGCCTCGTGGCCTGCACGGGCGCGAGGGGCTGCAAGTTCGCGGCCTCGGATACCAAGGGCCACGCCCTGATCATCGCCGACCACATCGAGCAGGCCATGCCGAATCTCGACGTGCCGGTGAACGTCCATCTCACCGGCTGCCACCACAGCTGCGCCCAGCATTACATCGGCGATATCGGGCTGATCGGCGCCAAGGTCGTTGTCTCCGAGGAAGGCGACACCGTCGAGGGCTACGACATCGTGGTCGGCGGCGGCTTCGCCGAGAGTCCGAAGATCGGCACCGAGATCTGGAAGGCCGTCAAGGCCGAGGATTGCCCCGCCCGGGTGGAGGCGCTGCTGCGCGCCTACCTCGCCCGCCGTCAGGGCCCCGAGGAGAGCTTCCAGGCCTTCACCAGCCGCACCGGCGCGGAGGCGCTCCGCGACGCCGCCGAGGACCAGCCCGCCCTGAAGGCCGCCGCATGACCCAGCACGTCTCGCCCCCCCTCGTCCTGATCCCCGAGACCGCGCCCTTCAACGAGGACCAGCGGGCCTGGCTCTCGGGCTACTTTGCGGCCCTGCTCGGCCCCGCCGTCGCGGGCGCGACGGCGCTCGCGCCCGGCGAAGGCCCCGCGACGGGGCCGAAACTCGCCGACAACGACGACGCCCCCTGGCACGACCCCTCCGTGCCGATCGGCGACCGGATGGCGATGGCCAAGGACCGGCCCGAGCCGCAGAAGCTGATGGCCGCCATGGCGCAGCAGGATTGCGGCCAGTGCGGCTACAATTGCGCCGACTACGCCAACGCGATCTTCCTGAAGAATGAGGCGCGCCTGAACCTTTGCCAGCCTGGCGGCAAAGAGACCCTGCGCATGCTCAAGAAGCTGGACGAGGAGTTCGGTACCGCGTCCGGCGCGCCGGCTGCCCCGAAGGCGGAGGACGACGCCCCGAAGCAGGCGGCCGATCTGGGTCCACTCGGCTTTTGCCGCGAGAACCCGGTGGAGGCGCTGTTCCTGTCCCGCCGCCGCCTCAACGATCCGGGCGGCGAGAAGGAGACGTGGCACATCGAGATCGGCCTCGACGGCACACCGATCCAGTACGAGGTCGGCGATTCGCTCGGCCTGTTCCCCGCCAACGCCCCGGCCCTGGTCGATGCGGTGATCGCGGAACTCGGCGCCCGACCCGAGCGGGTGATTGGCGACAGGACGCTGCGCGAGCATCTGCTGATCAACTACGCGTTGGGCGCAGCGCCCGACAACCTCTACCAGCTCCTGTCGCTGCTCACCTCGGGCGCGGCCCGCAAGAAGGCGCAGGCACTGGCCTCCGGCGAGGATCCGGATGGCGATGCCGCCTATCTCGATGTGCTCGGCGCGCTGCACAAGTTCCCCGGCGCGCGGCCCGACGCCGAAGTCTTCCTGGAAGCGCTCGACGAGTTGCAACCGCGGCTCTACTCGATCTCGTCCTCGCCCAAGATGGATGTCGGCCGGGTGTCGCTGACCGTGGATGCGGTGCGCTACAATCACCGCTCGCGGCTGCGGCTCGGCGTGGCCTCCACCCATCTCGGTGAGCGTCTGCCCGAGCAGACCCGGGTGAAGATCTATCTTCAGAAGGCGCACGGCTTCGGTCTGCCGGCCGACCTGTCGAAGGACGTGATCATGTGCGGGCCGGGCACCGGCATCGCGCCGTTCCGGGCCTTTCTGCGCGAGCGGGCCGCCACGCAGGCGCCGGGCCGCAACTGGCTGTTCTACGGCCATCAGCGCCAGGCCAGCGACTTCTTCTACAAGGACGAACTCAACAAGCTGAAGGACGACAAGGTACTCACCCGCCTGTCCCTGGCTTGGTCCCGCGACGGCAAGGAGAAGACCTACGTCCAGGACCGGATGCGCGAGAACGGCGCCGATCTGTGGAAGTGGCTGGAGGGCGGCGCGCATTTCTACGTCTGCGGCGATGCCAAGCGCATGGCCAAGGATGTGGAGCGGGCGATCATCGACGTGGCGGCCCAGTTCGGCGGCAAGAGCCCCGAGGATGCCGTGGCGTATCTCGCGGGTCTGAAGAAGGCCGGGCGGTATCAGGCCGACGTGTACTGATCGGCATAACCCTCCCCCCTCTGCGGGGGAGGGTGCCCCGCGGATGCGGGGCGGGAGAGGGGAGCGACGGCGCAGAACGAGGCTTCGGCCTTCATGAAGGCTGCATCCCTTCCGGAAGCCGGGCTCCCCTCTCCCGACCCCCTTCGGGGGCCACCCTCCCCCGCAGAGGGGGGAGGGAGACGCGGCGCGGATCTTCGAGGACTGAAGCCATGACCCAGCCTGTGGCGGCGGCGCAGACGGTGCGGACCACCTGCCCCTATTGCGGGGTCGGATGCGGCGTGCTCGCGACCCCGGATGGGCAGGGCGGCGCCACCATCGCGGGCGATGCCGAGCATCCGGCCAATTACGGGCGCCTGTGTTCCAAGGGCTCGGCGCTCGGCGAGACCCTGTCGCTGGAGAACCGCCTGCTCCACCCGCAGATCGACGGCACCGGGGTCTCTTGGGACGCGGCCCTGGACACGATTGCGACAAAGCTCCGCGCGGTGGCGGAGGAGCACGGGCCGGATTCGATCGCCTTCTACCTCTCGGGCCAGCTCCTCACCGAGGATTACTACGTCGCCAACAAGCTCGCGAAGGGCTTCATCGGCACGCCGCACGTGGACACCAACTCGCGACTGTGCATGTCGAGCGCGGTCGCGGCCCACCGCCGGGCCTTCGGCTCCGACACGGTGCCGGGCTGCTACGAGGATCTCGACGAGGCCGACCTGATCGTGCTGGTCGGCTCCAACACGGCGTGGTGCCACCCGATCCTGTTCCGCCGCATGGCCGACGCCAAGGAGCGCCGCGGCACCAAGTTGGTCGTCATCGATCCACGGCGGACCCAGACCGCGCAGGAATCCGACCTGTTCCTCGGCATCCGGCCGGGCACCGACACCGCCCTGTTCTCGGGCCTGCTGGTCTACCTGTCCGACAACGGTTTTCGCGATCGCGCTTTCATCGACTCTCATACGGCCGGGCTCGACGGTGCCCTGGAACGCGCCCGCCAGATCGCGCCGGATGTGGCGGCAGTGGCATCCGTAACCGGCGTGCCAGAGTCCGAGATCGCCGCCTTTTACGCCCTGTTCGCCGGCACCCGCCGGGTGGTCACGGCCTTCTCGCAGGGGGTGAATCAGTCGGCCCAGGGGACCGACAAGGGCAACAGCATCATCAACTGCCACCTGATCACCGGCCGGATCGGGCAGCCCGGGGCCGGGCCGTTCTCGCTCACCGGCCAGCCCAACGCCATGGGCGGGCGCGAGGTCGGGGGCTTGGCCAACATGCTGGCCGCCCACATGCACTTCGCCCCCGAGGAGGTCGACCGGGTGCGCCGCTACTGGGGGGCGCCGCGGATCATCACCGGCGAGGGCATGAAGGCGGTCGCCCTGTTCGAGGCGATCAGCCGCAGCAAGATCAAGGCGCTCTGGGTGATGGGCACCAACCCGCTGGTCTCGATGCCGCGGGCCGACCTGATCCGCGAGGCGTTGCAGGGGCTCGACCTCTACGTGGTCTCGGAGGCGGTCTCGGATTCCGACACCGCCCGGGGCTTCGGCCGGACGACCGTGCTGCTGCCCGCCCAGGCCTGGGGCGAGAAGGACGGCACGGTGACCAATTCCGAGCGCCGGATCTCGCGCCAGCGCCGTTTCCTGAAGAGCCCCGGCGAGGCCCGACCCGATTGGGCGGTGCTCGCGGACATCGGTCGGCGCCTCGGCCACAGCCGGGCCTTCGCGTTCGAGTCCGCCGCCGCGATTTTTCGCGAACATGCCGGGCTCTCGGCCTACGAGAACAACGGCACGCGCGACTTCGACCTCGGTGCGCTCACCGACCTCAGCGACGCAGCCTACGACGTGAACCTTCCGGTCCAATGGCCGATCCCGAAACGGTCGGGGCCGAAGGGCGCCCCGCAGGGCAAGGCCCGCCTGTTCGGGGATGGGCGGTTCTACACCTTCGATCAGCGCGCCCGCTTCGTCGCCGTGCAGCCGCCAGCCCTCGCTCTGGCAGTGTCGGAAGATTTCCCGTTCGTGCTCAACACCGGCCGAGTGCGCGACCACTGGCACACCATGACGCGCACGGGGAAGAGCCAGCGCCTCTCGGCCCACCGCGCCGTTCCGTTCGTCGAGGTGCATCCGGAGGATGCGGCGCTCCAAGGACTCACGGATGGCGGCATCGCGCGGCTGAACACCGAACACGGCGAGGCCGAACTGGAGGTGATGGTCACTGACACGGTGGTGCCGGGCAGCCTGTTCATGCCGATGCACTGGGGCGGCGCCTTCGCGTCGAAGGCCCGGGTCGGCGCGCTGGTGCGGGGCATGCCGGACCCGGTCTCGGGCCAGCCCGAATTGAAGGCGACCCCGGCCGCGATCGCGCCATTGGCCTACCGCGCTCGCGGCTTTCTGCTGTCGCGCGCTCAGGTGGCGCTGCCGGAGGGCTGGTGGTGGGCGCGGGCGGCGATCACCGGCGGCTGGGGCGTGCAATTCGCCACGCAGGACAGCTCCCGCGCCGTGGCGCTGATGATGCGCGGTCTGATCCAGAGCGAGGCATTGTCCGGCTGCGAGCTGGCCGAATACGCCGACCACGCCCGCGACCGCTACCGCTGCGCGGTCTATGACGGCGCCCGCCTCGTCGCCAGCCTCGCCTACGCGCCCGCCGGAGCGCGTCCCGACTGGGAGGCCGCCAAGGCCCTGTTCGCCGCCGAGGAGCCCGAGACGCCCGAGCGTCTGGCCTTGCTCTCCGGGCGGGCCGCTCAGGCTTCAGCGGGTCCGGTGGTCTGCGCCTGCCACGGCGTCGGCGCCGACGTCATCGCCGCCACCATCGCGGCGGGAGCCGGCTCCGTGGAGGCGGTGGGCGCCGCCTGCAAGGCCGGCACGAATTGCGGCTCCTGCATACCGGAGATCCGCAAGATGCTGGCCGGGCAGACCGCCCGCGCCGCGTGATTCTCTGGTATACGCGTCTGTGAGGATAGACTGGCTCCTCCTGCCAGATCCCCTCATCCTGCGGTGACCGCGTCAGCGGGCCTCGAAGGAGACCTCCAGCAGGCCGCGCGATCCCTGGAGCCCTCCTTCGAGGCCTCCGCTACGCTCCGGCACCTCAGGATGAGGGGGTGGGTGGGAGCGACCGGATCAGGACAAACCAGGATAGCCCTGTGACCGACATCCCCCCGCGCGCAACCCGCGCGCCCCGCGAGACGAAGGCCGCCGGCCTCGAGCCGCTGGCGGTGCTGCCCGTCTTCGTGCCCCTGCGCGGCAAGCGGGTGGTGCTGGCCGGCTCCTCCGGCGGAGCCCCCTGGAAGGTGAAGGTGCTGGCCGCAGCCGGCGCCCATGTCGATGTCTACGCCCCCGAGCCGGGCGAGGAGTTGCGCGCCGTCCCGGGCGAGATCGTCGACGGGCAGGTGGTGCTGCACGAACGCGCCTGGACCCCCGACGACCTCTGGGGCGCGGCCTTCTGCATCGGCGCGATGGAGGACGAGGCCGAGTGCGTCGCCTTCGTGGTGGCCGCCCGCGGCGCCGGCGCCATCGTCAATGCGGTCGACCGGCCGCATCTCTGCGACGTGAAGTTCGGCGCCATCGTCAACCGCTCGCCGCTGGTGGTGGGCATCTCGACGGAGGGCGCCGCCCCGGTCTTCGGCCAGACCGTGCGCGCCCGGATCGAGGCGATCCTGCCCCGGGGGTTCGCCCGCTGGGTCGCGGCTGCTCGCGACTGGCGGGACGGCGTCACGGCGCGCTTCCACGGATTTGCGGAGCGGCGCGCCTTCTGGGAGAGGTTTACCGACCGCGCGTTCGCGGAGCCCGACCGGACGCCATCGGACAAGGATCTCGCCGAGCTGCTCGGCGAGACCGAGGCCGCGCCGAAGGGCGGCGCGGTGACGCTGGTGGGCGCCGGGCCAGGCGACGCCGAACTGCTGACGCTCAAGGCCTTGCGGGCGCTGCGCAATGCCGACGTGATCCTGTACGACGACCTCGTCGCCCCCGAGATCCTGGACTATGCCCGCCGGGAGGCCCGGACCATGCTGGTCGGCAAGACCGGCCACGGCCCCTCCTGCCGGCAGGACGACATCAACGCGCTGATGGTGCAGCTCGCCCGGACGGGCAAGCAGGTGGTGCGGCTGAAATCCGGCGATCCGCTGGTCTTCGGCCGGGCCGGCGAAGAGATCGAGGCCTGCCGCACCGCCGGCATCCCGGTCACGGTGGTGCCGGGCGTCTCGGCGGCGCAGGGGGCGGCGGCGGCGCTCGGCCTGTCGCTGACCCATCGCGACGCCGCGCGGCGTCTGCAATTCGTCACCGGCCACGACCGCCGCGGTGCCCTGCCGGACGATCTGAACTGGGGCGCGCTCGCCGATCCGAGCGTCACCACGGTGGTCTACATGCCCAAGCGCACCCTGCGGGCGCTGCTCGCCCGCGCGGTGGAAGAGGGGCTGGCGCCGTCGACGCCGGCGCTGCTGGTGTTCAACGCCACGCGCCCGAACCAGCAGGCTCTCCGCGGCACGGCGGCCGACCTCGCAGACCGGGTCGAGGCCGCCGGCCTCGACGGGCCGGCTTTGCTGATGGTGGGCGAGGCGTTCTCGGAGATGCGGGGGGCGGTCCCGATCACAGTCGAACAGAATCGTTTAGCGATCTGACGCGGAAGCCTTCACCGTCCATTCGGCCTGGGCTGCGCCCCGCCTGCACAGTTCCATCACGAACGCGGCTACGCTCGATATCGAGCTCCCGATTGGATCCCCTCTGTCGGCGGCCTGGGCTCGTCTCCGGCAGGAGGAGCGGAAAATGCAGAACGTCCTGGCGAACGTGATCGTCAGCTTGTCGGATCTGAAGAAAAGCCCAGCCACCGTGCTCAGCGAAGCGCAAGGCGAAGCCGTAGCAATTCTCAATCACGATCGGGTCATGGCGTACATGGTCCCGGCCACGCTGTACGAGGCGATGATGAACATCATCGACGACGCGGAATTGGTCGCGCTGATCCAGGCGCGAGCCAACGAGGAGCCGGTGAAGGTCTACCTGGATGAGCTATGAGCTCCTGTTCCTGCCTTCGGCGTTGAAAGCGTAGCGCAAGCTAAGCGAGACCGTTCGGGCTGAACGACATCAACCCCGCGGATGACCCGAGCCGGAGCGCGGGCGGGCCGAGCTAAGGCCGCGCTCAGGTCTCGCCGGCCACGAAGGCGCGCATCAGGTAGTTGGCAATCGCCATGGGCGGCGGGGCCTGGATGCCCTCCGGATGTGTGCCCTCCAGCATGGCGGCAACGTCCGCGCGGCTGAACCAGCGGGCATCCTCCAGCTCGTTGGGATCGGTCACGATGGCCTCGTCCAAGGCCTCCGCGGCGCAGCCCATCATCAGCGACGACGGGAACGGCCAGGGCTGCGAGGTCCGGTAGGTGACGGCGCCGACGCGGATCTGCGTCTCCTCGAACACCTCGCGACGCACCGCATCCTCGATCGTCTCGCCGGGCTCCAGGAAGCCTGCGAGGCAGGAATACATATGCGGCCGGAAATGCGGGCCACGGCCGAGCAGGCAGGCATCCCCCCGCCGCACCAGCATGATCACCACCGGATCGACCCGGGGGAAGTGATGGGCGGCGCAGGCTGGGCATTCCCGGCGGAAACCGCCAGCCTTTGACACGGTGGCGGTGCCGCAATTGGCGCAGAAGCCGTGGCGCGCGTGCCAGTCGAGCATCGACTTGGCGACCGCCAGCAGCCCGAGTTCCTCCGCCTCGACGGCGGATTCCGTCGCGATGCTGCGCAGGTCGAGGGTGCGGGTCTCATCCCCCGCGAAGCGCTCCGCGGCCTCGGCGGGTGCAGCGAGGGCGAAGACCGGCCGACCATCCCGGCGCCCGAGGAAGATCCGCGTGCCGGTGGTGAGGTCGGCGGCGTCCTCCGGTGCGATCAACGCGGTGGCCCCGCGCAGCACGATCCGGTCGCCGCACAGGAGGACGAGGCGCGCATCCGGCGCATCGAAGGCGGGCACCGCCTCCTCGGGCTGCTCGGCCGAATGACGGTCGAGGCGGTTCCGGACGAAGCCGAGGGTGTCGCGGGGATCGGTCATGGGGCTCAGGCCGCGGAGAACAGGGCGCCGGCGCGCTCGATGAGTTGGGCACGGGCATGGAGCGGGTACGGAGTCCGCGTCCCAAATCCCCAGACCGGGCCGGGCCAAGCCGGGTCCGAGCGGAAGCGGCCGACCACGTGAACGTGGAGCTGCGTCACGATGTTGCCGAGCGCACCGACATTCACCTTGTCGGGCTTGGCCAGCGCCTGCATCACCCCGGTGGCGATACGGATCTCCTGCCACAGGGCGGCCGAGTCCGGCTCGGACAGGTCGGTGATCTCGGCAAGGTCGGGGCGGCGCGGCACAAGGATCAGCCAGGGGAACCGGGCATCGTCCATCAGCAGCACCCGGCACAGTGCAAGGTCGCCGACCTCGACGGTGTCGGCGGCCAGGCGCGAATCGAGGGTGAACGCGGAGTCGGTCATCGCGACCGATGTAGCGCAGCTTCAATCGCCGTGCGCGGGAACAATGACGCAGCGCGGTGTCTCTGGCGAAACGTCAGAGGCCTGGGACCGCGCCCTGCCGCCCCACCGCGATCGTCCCCGCCGTGAGGGCGCCGTCCGCATCCGAGCGGGCGAAGATCGTGACGGCGGCCCCGGGCTGGAGCAAAGCTTTCTCCCCGGGTGAGAACTGGGTCACCGGCGTGTTGCTGGGAACCTCGAAAGCGGATTGCCCGCCCGCGTACGAAACCGCCAACGTCAGGGGCGAGCCGCGGCGTAGATCGGCGACCCAGCCGGCCGTCAGCGTCGCGCCCTGCGCCGTATCCCACGGCTGGCTCCCGGCCTCGAAGCCGCGTTCGGAAGGCGAGTACAGCGTCACCGCCGTCGCGCGATGCGGCTCCGATCCTGCAGCGCCGAGCACGCTGACGTAACTCTCGGGCTTGATCGCCCGGAGGTCCGATTCGTTCACCGCGTAGATGCGGGTCTTCGGATCCATCTGCAGGGCAAGGGTGCTGCCGCTGGGCCGGCGGATCTCGATGCGGTCAGGCTCAGCCCGTGCGACCGTTCCCCGGAATCGGGCCATCATGGGTTCAGCCCGCACAGCGGTGACCGAAGCCGCCGTCAGCAGGGCGGCGAGGAGGCAGCGCTTCACGAGGCTCGTCACGGGGATCCTTTACGGGTCTGGGCCGGCTGAAGCCGAACGCCGGGTGTAAAGCCGAGGTTCCCACAATCCAGACCGAACGCACTCCTCAGTGGGCCATCAGCACCGGCATGTCGGCGTAGGCCAGCACGTGGCTGGTGACGCCACCGAAGATCATCTGGCGCAGGCGGCTCTGGGTGTAGGCACCCTTGATCAGCAGGTCGCAGCCGAAGGCCTTGGCCTCGGTCAGGAAGGTCTCGCCCGGCGCCCGCCGCCCCGCCGGCAGGGCGCGATGGGCGGCCTCGACCCCCTCGCAGGCCAGGGCCTGGGCAAGGTCCTGCGCGCTCGGCCCGGGCACCATCCCGCCCTCGACGCTGAGCACCAGCACCCGCTGGGCCTTGCGCAGGAACGGCATTGCGAAGGCGACCGCCCGGGCGGTCTCGGTCGAGCCGTTCCAGGCGATCAGGATCGCGTCGCCGAGGGTCGCGGGCGCCGTCGGCGGCGCGAGCAGGATCGGGCGGCCGGCCTCGAACAGGGCGGTCTCGAAGGTGGTCATCCGCGGGGCGTTGTCGCTGGTGCCCGGGCGGCCGACCACCGTGGCCGAGAACAGCCGGGCGTACTGGCCGAGGAACGCGTCGCCGGTCGGCACGTCCTGCCGCCAGCGGTAGCGCGGCCCGGCGTCGGCCACACGCTCCGGTATGCAGAGCCCGTCGCGGGCATGGCGGGGAATGCCGGCCGCGTCCATGAAAGCGACGAAGCGCCCGCCCGCCTCCTCGGCCTCGGCCCGGTCGGCCTCCTCGTCCCGCAGCCACGTCATGCCGCCGACCATGTCGACGGGGACGTATTCGGCGAGCGCCGGGCGCAGCGACACGCCCTCGATCAGGCTGCCGAAGCGCGTCGCGGCGAGCCGCGTCGTCTCGAACACGGAGGGCAGGGCATCGTGCATCGCGATGGGTACGAGCAGCGTCTTCATGGCTTCGTCCTCCTCGGAGCGAGGCTAATCCGGCCTGCGCCCGTGGGGAACTGGGTCCGCTCCGGAGGGCACATGGTTTTGCGAGGGCGCGGGATCGAGGAGTCTGCGCATCCGACGGGTCAGCGGTTTCTCGACGGTGCGGTGGACCAACAGGGCGGCCGCGACGCTCGCGACCAGCATCAGGACCATGGCGGGATAGGGGTGCAGCGCCGGCCCCGCGCCGAGCCGCAGCAACACCTCGCGTGCGAGGCGCAGGGCGAAGGGATGCACGAGGTAGAGGGCGTAGGAGGCATCACCGAGGATGACGAGGACACGCGTCGGGATCGGCAGACGCGCGACCTGTGCCGCATCGCGCCCCGGCCCGAGCGCTGAGGCCACAAGCAGGGTCGCCGGCACGCCGACGAGGAGCGGGCGCAGGACGCCGTCGGCCTCGCCGAGGCCTGTGAGAAGGCGGGCTGCCAGGACAAGGCCGAGGAAGCCGAGCATCGCGAGGCCGACCCGCAGCGGCGCTGCGGGTCGCACGCCGCTCCGATAGGCGAGGGCGAGCCCGGCTCCGGCGGCAAATTCGAGCACGATCGGGTCCGCCCAGAACCGCAGCGGCAAGGGCAGGTCCGGCCAAGCGACCCTGGCGGTGACGAGGAGCCCCAGCACGGCGACGAGCCAAGCCACCGCGCCGCGCCGCCCGAGGCCGAGCCCGGCGGCGAAGAGGACGTAGAAGAAGGCCTCGTAATTCAGGGTCCAGCCCAGCCCGTAGAGCGGCTGGACGATGCCGTCCGGCCGGGCCGCCGGCCAGAAGACGAAGCTCGCGAGGAGCGTGCCGGGATCGCGGATGAGGGCGGCGGCCTCGCCGAGCACGTCGGGACGCGCCACGGCGAGGGCGAGATAGGCGAGACTCACCAGCCAGTAGAGCGGCACAACCCGGGCGATCCGATGCGCGAGGAAGCGGGCTCGCCCGCCCGGCGCCCCGAACAGGCGCTCGCTCGCCAGGACGATGACGAGGCCGGAGATCACGAAGAACAGGTCGACGCCGCCCCACCATGGCAGAAGCAGGCCCGGATCGACCCCCGGGCCGCCGCCGCGTTGTGCCAGAAGGCCCGCCTCGTGCCGCGCATGGTGCCAGACCACCATCAGGGCGGCGAGGCCGCGCAGGATCTGGATCGGGACGAGGATCATCCGATGCTCGCATTCAGCGGCGACCAGTCTTCCGCACGGGAAAGCGGGAGCGAAACCTCATCCACGACGCCGGTCCAACGCAAAAACGGCAGGAACCATAGGTCGATACCCCCGTTGACGCACCAATTCGCGAACGCAGAGCGTGAGGTCTTCGATCTCCGCCCAGCATGCCATGCCGGTTCGCGCACCCATCCCGAAGCGAGGTTCCCGATGTTGAAGAATTACGCCGCTGCCTCCGCGCTGGTCCTGGCGCTGTCGAGCCCGGCCCTGGCGCAGAGCGCCAACGATTTCCGCCTGCAGTCGATGCAGGCGAATGCCTTTGAGATCCAATCCTCGCAGATCGCGCTGTCGAAGTCGCGTAACCCGCGCGTCCGATCCTACGCCCAGGAGGTGATCCGCGATCACCGCGCCGCCAACGTGGCGTTGGCCGGCGGCCAGCCCGGCGCGATGGCGGGCGGCGATCCGGGCCTCGGCGGCCTGATCACGGCCCCGATCGCGGTGGCGGGCAGCGCGGTCGGCGCCGGCGTCGGTGCGGCGACCGGCGTAGTCGGTGGCACGCTCTCGGGCGGCCCGGTTGGCGGTCTCCAGGGCGCGGGTACCGGTGCGGCGAACGGCGCTGCCGTGGGCGGCCGCCTCGGCGGCGGCGACATGATGGCGACGGGCGCCTCCACGATCGTGCAGCCGAGCCCGCAGCAGCAGGCGATGCTGGCCGAGCTGTCGGCGACCCCGCCCGGCGCGCGCTTCGACCGCCTGTACGCGACCCAGCAGATCCAGGCTCACCAGATGACCATCTCGATGACCCAGGCCTATGCCCAGGGCGGCCCGAACCCGGCCCTGCGCAACTACGCCCAGCAGGCCCTCCCGGCCCTGCAGATGCACTACGACATGGCGCAGCGCCTGCCGGGTGCGATGTAAGATCTCGGATTATCGAGGCCCGGCTTCCGCCGGGCCGTCAGGAGGGGCGGCCCGTGCGAGCGGGCCGCCTTTTTTGTTTGCGCATGTGCGGCGCAGGCTCTCGCGGCACAGGCTCCTGCGGCGCCTCACCTAGAGCCGCGCCCGATGGCGTTGCATACGGCACACGACAGTCACGCCTCGACAGGCTTGGCAGGCCGCGACGAGCCCCCTCTCCCGGGCGGGAGAGGGTTGGGGTGAGGGTCGAGAAGTTTCAGAATCGAGCGCACCCTTAAAGCGCAGACAGGTCTCGGCCCCTCCCGGGAAGACCTGATCCCTCACCCTGTCCCTCTCCCGCACGGGAGAGGGGACCCGTGCCTCATCCGCCGAGAAGGGTGCCCGTGTCGTGCACCATGCGCGTTGCAATCGTGCGCAGCTCTAAGCCGTTGTTTCAACGTGCTCTCTTGCGCCGAACCGGTGCCCGCTTCATCGGAGGGCGCTCTAGTCGCACGTGATGGCGGCGGCCGAGCGGACCGGCAGGCCCGCCGTGTCGAGCGGCGGCTTGAACGCACCCGTCTCCGGGTCGCGTACGACCAGGGATCCGCTGGCCACGCCGAAATGCGCGCCGTGGAGCTGGAGCCGGCCGTCATCGACCCGCTCCTTCACGAACGGGAAGGTCATCAGGTTCTCGAGGCCCTGCGCCACCACGGCATGCTCGAGGCGCGTCAGATAGTTCGGCGCCTCGGGATCGCCGGCCTTCGCCACCGCGGGCTCGACCAGCGAGACCCACTTGCCGATGAAGTTACCCTCGGAGAGCGGCTTGGCCCTCTGGGCGTAGGCCTTCACGCCACCGCAGGTCGCGTGGCCGAGCACGACGATATGCTTCACCTCAAGGGCCTGGACCGCGAATTCCAGCGCCGCAGAGGTGCCATGGTAGTTCTCGTCCGGCTGATAGGGCGGCACGAGGTTGGCCACGTTGCGGATCGTGAAGAGCTCGCCCGGCCCGGCATCGAAGATCGCGCTCGGGGAGACCCGGCTGTCGCAGCAGCTGATGACCAGAATCTCCGGCTTCTGTGTCTCGGCCAGTTGCGCGAAGCGGCGGCGCTCGGCCGGAAAGCGCTGCTCAAGGAACGAGCGGTACCCTTCGGTCAAATAGACAGGAAACATCTAATCGGCTCCGTTGCGTTATCGATCGTGACGCGGCTGAAATCAGGGTCTTTGCCAAGCCAGAACGCGGGGCTTGGCCGGGATAATCCCGCGGGCGAGATCGGCCGCAAGATCGGCGAGGCCTGCGGGCTCGACGCGCTCGCCGCTCGCGCGCAGTTCGGCGATCGGCCACCAGCGAGTGCCGAGCACGGGGTTGTCCTCCGTCTCGGCGAGGCGGCTGGTGTCCACCCGGTCGTCGGGCAGGCGGACGAGGAAATAGCGCTCGCGGGCATCCCGGGACTGGCGGAACAGATGGAATGGGCCGTCGCACGCGGCGACCTGCGGCCCGATCACCGCGTCCGCACGTCCGATCTCCTCCTCGAGCTCTCGGCGACAGGCGTTGACGTGGTCCTCGCCGGGCTCCAGGCCGCCGCCGGGCATGAACCAGAACCGCAGCGGGGTCCCGTCCGGCCCCTGCGCGTGAACGGAGGTGTAGGCGATCAGCAGGATCCGGTCCTGCGGATCGAGCACGATCGCCCGGGCGACGTGGCGAATCGGAAGAGCTGTCTCTGCGGTCATCACATCTAAAGCTAGGGCATCTGGCCGCATGACAACGTGCGTTGCGTCTCAAAGAGCGGCCGTGCCCCGGAAATCGGTGTCTCCGGTGCCAGAATCCAGGGTCGGTTGGACCGGCGCCCAGATCACCACCGGCAGCCCGTAAGCGTCGCACCCCGGCACTTCCGGCATCGGCACGGCCCGGCCAGCGAGAATGTCGCGTGCCACCACCAAGGCGGCCAGCGCGTCGAGATGGTCGTCCGCCGGGACACCCTTCGCGCGGGCATCGATCAGCGCCCCCGGGAGCCCGGCCTCGGCGAGCAGACTGCGCCGGAGGTCGAGACCCTCCCGGGCTCGTGGCCCCTTCTTCGGCAGGCCGAGCGGCCGGCCACCGTTGAGGGCATGGAACGCCACCTCCGGGTGGACCTCGTGGATCCGGTCGCGCAGCTCCGGCCGCGCCCGCAGCAGCAGGTCCACCGCGCGGACGTAGCGGAAGATGTTGTAGCCCTGGATCGAGGGCGCGAAAGGCGGGTCGCTGGCCGCCCGGGAGGCGGCCTTCGCAGCGTCGTAATCGGCCGCGTAGATGGCGGCCCGCGGCGGCATCGGGAAGACCGAAGACCGCGCCGGACCGAGCTTGGCGCGCGCCGCCAGATCGGCCGCCCGGCCACCGCCGAGGATCCGGTCGGGCAGGCCGATCGGCACGTCGATCCCGACCACGAGCGGCTGCTCCGGCGCGTCGAGGAGCGCAGCCACGTCCGGGAAGAGGGCGCAGCGGTGCCGCTCGGGGTCGTCGAGATCGAGCAGGCCCCCCGCCCAGGCGCCCCGGCAGCCGTCGAGCCCCGCGATCCACCGCGCCATCGCGCTCCTTCCCCCGCGGAACCCGCCCCGCGCTGCGTTCTTGTCCGGGCTGGCCCGGACCGCTATCCGCATCGCACGGTCGCCGCCGAATCGGGAGTAGGGTGATGAGCGAGATCCGTCCCCGCCGCAGCGTGCTGGCGATGCCCGGCTCCAACGCCCGGGCGCTGGAAAAGGCGCAGACGCTGCCCGCCGACGTGATCCTGATCGATCTGGAGGACGGGACGGCCCCGGAGGCCAAGGAAGCGGCCCGCGCGCAGGTCGCCGCTGCGGTCGCCGCCCGGGGCTTCGGCCGCCGCGAGGTCGTGGTGCGGATCAACCCGCCCGAGACCGAGGACGGCGAGGCCGATCTCGTAGCGCTCGCGCCCGCCGCCCCGGACGCCATCCTGGTTCCGAAGGTGCGCAGCTCCGACACGCTGATCGCCGTCGGCTCCCGCCTGCGCCGGCTCGGCGCCCCGCTGGCGACCCGGGTCTGGGCGATGATCGAGACGCCGATGGCGGTGGTGAACGCCGCCGAGATCGCCGGGGCGGCGCGGGACGTCGACGGGCGGCTCGCCGCGCTGGTGATCGGCCCGAACGACCTCCTGAAGGCGGCCCGGATCCCGCCGCCGGGCCGGGCCGCCCTCGTTCCCTGGCTGATGACGGTGCTCGCTGCCGCGCGGGCCTACGAGATCGAGGCGATCGACGGGGTCTTCACCGACCTGACCGACGCGGTGGGCTTCGAGGCCGAGTGCGCGCAGGGGCGCGATTTCGGCTTCGACGGCAAGATGCTGATCCATCCGAGCCAGATCGGTCCGGCCAACGCCGCCTTCGGGCCGACGGCCGCGGCGGTCGAGCAGGCCCGACGGCTGATGGGTGTTTTCGAGGCGCCGGAGAATCGCGACCGCGGGGTCGTCGCCCTCGACGGCAAGATGGTCGAGCGCCTTCATGTCGAGGCCGCCCGGCGGACGCTCGCGATGGCCGAGGCGATCGCGCGGCTTTCCGCGTGAGCGACCTGCCGGAGGTCGGCCTGCGGCTGCTCGACCCGCGGCTCACCGGCTGGGGCTTCCCGCGCTGGGGCTCGTCCGCCGCCGCGGGGCTCGACCTGCATGCCTGCCTGGACGGACCGCTGCTTCTGCCGCCGCAGGGCAAGCCCACGCTGATCCCGGCGGGGTTCAGCGTGTTGATCCGCGATCCCGTCTGGTGCGGGCTGATCTTTCCCCGCTCGGGTCGCGGACACCGGGAGGGCTTGGTGCTCGGCAACGGCACCGGGGTGATCGACGCGGATTACGAGGGCCCGCTGATGGTCTCCGCCTGGAACCGCGACGCGTCCGAGCCCGTCCGGATCGAGCCCGGCGAGCGGATCGCGCAACTGGTCTTTACGCGCATCACCCGGCCGGTCCTGAATGTTCTCGACGGCCCGGCCGGCCCGGGCTCGGAGCGCGGCGCGGGTGGATTCGGGTCGAGCGGGCGGTAAAGGCGCCCCTCAATCCAGCGTCTTGCCGAGCCGTCCCGCGAGATCCTGGATGAACTGGAACGCGGTGCGGCCCGAGCGGGAGCCGCGGGTGGTGGCCCATTCGAGGGCTTCCGCCCGCAGCGTCTCGGGCGGCACGTCGAGGCGATAGCGCTCCCCATAGGCGCGGATCATCGCCAGATACTCGTCCTGGCTGCACTTGTGGAAGCCGAGCCAAAGGCCGAACCGGTCCGAGAGTGAGACCTTCTCCTCCACCGCCTCGCCGGGGTTGATCGCGGTCGAGCGCTCGTTCTCCATCATGTCGCGGGCAAGCAGATGCCGGCGGTTGGAGGTCGCGTAGAACAGGACGTTCCCGGGCCGCCCCTCAATGCCGCCGTCGAGGGCGGTCTTGAGCGACTTGTAGGACGTGTCGTCGGCATCGAACGAGAGATCGTCGCAGTAGACGAGCCAGCGGTGCGGATCCGGCCGCAGCAGGGCCATCAGGTCCGGCAGGGCCTCGATGTCCTCGCGGTGGATCTCCACGAGCTTCATCGGCAGGCTGCCGGCGGGTCGGCGGGCGTTGATCTCCGCGTGGGCCGCCTTGACGAGCGACGACTTGCCCATGCCGCGGGCACCCCACAGCAGGGCGTTGTTGGCCGGCAGGCCACGGGCGAAACGCTCGGTGTTCTCCACCAGGGTGTCGCGCGCCCGGTCGATGCCGGTGAGCAGCCGCATCTCGACGCGCGCCACCTCGGGCACCGGGGTGAGCCGGCGCTCGGGGCCCCACAGGAAGGCGTCGGCGGCGTTCGGATCGAAGGCCGGCGGGACCGGAGGTGCGGCCCGCTCCAAAGCAGTGGCGATGCGCTCTAGGAGCGGCATCAAGGCGTCGAGGGTCGGGGCGCTCGTCATCGGATCGGGGGGTTCGGCTTCGCGGCTGTGATGGGCAGCTTCTACGGGGAAGGTCAAAGGAAAGCACCCGGTTGCGGACGCATGATGCAACCACCCGAACAGGCGCGCGGATCGGGCGTTGGATCCTTCGGTGGGTCGAGGCACGCGCCCCCGCTGGAGGGCGAAGATGGACGCAGGACCGACGATCCGGATCACCCAGGTTGCGGATTACGTCTTCACCGTCGATTTTGGCGGCGCCCTGCCGGCGCTCGTCACCGACGAGGCGCCCCCGATCGGCGGCGGGACCGGGCCGTTTCCCGAACAGATCCTGATTTCCGGCGTTGCGAACTGCCTCTGCGCCAGCCTCGTCTTCGCCCTCGGAAAGTTCCGGCAGGAGGCGCGCGGCGTCGCCGCCGAGGCGCAATGCCGGGTGGAGCGCAACGCCGAGGGGCGCCTGCGCATCATCGGGATCGACGTGCGGATCGGCCTGGGCGCGGCCGCCGCCGAGATGCCCCGGATCGACCGGGTGCTGGAGCAGTTTGAGCGGTTCTGCACCGTCTCGGAGAGCGTGAAGGCCGGGATTCCGGTCTCCGTCTCGGTGACGGATCGCGACGGAACCCGCCTCAAATGAGCTTGCCCGCGGAAAGATCCGCCGCCCAGCGCATTCCTGCAACGCAGATCGGTCGACCGAACCGGACGAGGAAACGCCATGTCGGACACCCGTGAGCCCGCCCGCGCGCCAGAAACACTGGCCGAACTGTTCAATCAGCGCGCCAATGCGGGCGATGTCGAAGGCCTCGTCGCCCTCTATGAGCCCGGCGCGGTGCTGGCGGCCGGTCGTGTGGTGGCCACCGGCCATGCCGAGATCCGCAGTTTCTACACCGACCTGCTGGCGCGCAAATCCGACTTCCCGAGCCCTGAGACCCTGCCGCCGCTGCGCACCGGGGCGCTCGCCATGACCTTCGCCCGGCTGCCCAAGGGCGCCTTCTCGGTCGAGGTCGCCCGCGAGCAGCCGGACGGGAGCTGGCTCTGGGTGATCGACCAGCTCAAGCTCGCGCCACCGAAGGACTGAGGCGCGCTTGTCCCACCGGGCGCGATGCGGCAAAGCGGGGCCCGCGCGCTCGACGCCGCGCAGAAGACCCGAGCCGACTCGATGCACGACATCCGCGCCATCCGGGAGAACCCGGACGCCTTCGACCGCGATCTCCAACGCCGGGGCCTTGCGCCGCTCTCGGTCGAGCTGATCGCCCTCGACGAGGCGCGGAAATCGTCGGTCTCGGCCGCGCAGGCCAACCAGGAGCGGCGCAACGCGCTGGCCAAGGAGATCGGCGGCGCGAAGAAGGCCAAGGACGAGGACCGCGCCGCCGCCCTGATGGCGGAAGTCGCAGAGCTGAAGGCGGCCGAGCCGGAGCTGAAGGCCGCGCAGGAGGCGGCCGACAAGGCTCTGTTCGACCGGCTCGCCGCGATCCCGAACCGGCCGAAAGCCGACGTCCCGGAGGGCGCCGACGAGCACGGCAACGTCCTCTACCGCAGCCACGCCCCCAGCCGCGAGCGGCTGACCGAGGGACGCGAGCATTTCGAGCTCGGCGAGGCCGCCGGCCTGATGGATTTCGAGGCCGCGGCCAAGCTGTCGGGCTCGCGCTTCGTGGTGCTGAAGGGCCAGCTCGCCCGGCTGGAGCGGGCGCTCGGCCAGTTCATGCTCGACCTGCACACGCAGGAGCATGGGTATCTCGAAGTCGCACCGCCGGTGCTGGTGCGTGACGCCGCGATGTTCGGCACGGCGCAGCTGCCAAAATTTGAGGACGACCAGTTCTCGGTGTTCAAGGGGCTCGATTACGTCAAGTCGCTGCAGGGGCATGCCGACGCGGAGGCCACGCCGGTCAGCGACGAGCATTTCTGGCTCGTTCCCACCGCCGAAGTCCCGCTCACCAACCTCGTGCGCGAATCGATCCTCCGCGAGGAGGAACTCCCCTTGCGCTTCACCGCGCTCACCCCCTGCTTCCGCGCCGAGGCCGGGGCGGCGGGGCGGGACACCCGTGGCATGCTGCGCCAGCACCAGTTCAACAAGGTCGAGCTGGTCTCGATCACAACACCGGAAGAGTCCGCCAACGAGCATGAGCGGATGCTTACCTGCGCCGAGGCGGTCCTGAAGAAGCTGGATCTGCCCTACCGGGTGATGACCCTCTGCACCGGCGACATGGGCTTCGCCAGCCAGAAAACCTACGACATCGAGGTCTGGGTGCCGGGTCAGCGCACGCACCGCGAGATTTCCTCGTGCTCGGTCTGCGGCGAGTTCCAGGCGCGGCGGATGAACGCCCGCTATCGCGGCAAGGACGGCAAGCCGGCTTTTGTCCACACCCTCAACGGCTCGGGCGTGGCGGTCGGCCGCGCGCTCATCGCCGTGATGGAGAATTACCAGAACCCGGACGGGAGCATCACGGTCCCGTCGGTGCTCCACCCCTACATGGGCGGGCTCAACCGGATCGAAGGGCCTCGCTGATGCGCATCCTGGTCACCAACGACGACGGCATCCACGCGCCTGGCCTCGCCACGCTCGAAGACATCGCCCGCTCGCTCTCGGACGATGTCTGGGTGGTGGCGCCGGAGAGCGACCAGTCCGGCGTGTCGCACTCGCTCTCGCTCAACGACCCGCTGCGGCTGCGGCAGGTCTCGGAGCAGCGCTTCGCCGTGAAGGGCACGCCGTCGGACTGCGTGATCCTGGGCGTGCGCCACATCCTGGGCGATCACGGGCCGGATCTCGTCCTGTCGGGGGTGAATCGCGGCCAGAACGTCGCCGAGGACGTGACCTATTCCGGTACGATCGCGGCCGCCATGGAGGGGACGATCCTGGGCATTCGCTCGATCGCCCTGAGCCAGGCCTATGGCGCGGGCGGGCGCGGCGCCCTCAAGTGGGATTGCGCCCGCACCCACGGGCCGACGGTCATAAAGAAAATCCTGGACACCGGGATCGAGCCCGGCATCCTGATCAACGTGAATTTTCCGGATTGCGAGCCGGCCGACGTGCAGGGCGTCGCCGTGGCGGCGCAGGGTTTCCGCAATCAGGCGCTGCTGTCGATCGACGCCCGGGTCGACGGGCGCGGCAACCCGTATTTCTGGCTGGCCTTCGCGAAGGCCCGGTTCGAGCCGGGCCACGGCTCGGATCTCAAGGCCATCGCCGAGAAGCGGATCTCGGTGACGCCGCTGCGCCTCGACCTCACCGACGAGCCAACCCTGACGCGCTTCGCGCAGGCGTTCGAGGCGTGATCGAAAGGACGTCGATCGATCTGGGTAGCCTGGAGGCGGCTGCGGGGAACGCGGCCTTCGTGATGGCGCTCCGGGGCCGGGGCCTGCGCGACACCGCGGTGCTTCGGGCGATGGAGCAGGTGCCGCGGGAGGCCTTCGCGCCGGCCCCGTATCGGGAGCACGCAAGGCGGGACATCGCCCTGCCGCTGCCCTGCGGTGCGTCCATGACGGCGCCCTCGACGGTGGCGGTGATGCTGGCTTTGCTGCGGGTCGAGCCGGGCCAGCGGGTGCTCGAGATCGGCACCGGCTCGGGCTACGTGACGGCGCTGCTCGCCCGGCTGGGTGCGAGTGCGGTGCTGAGTCTGGAGCGTTCCGTGACGCTCGCCGTCGAGGCAACGCGGCGGCTCGCGGCGCTGCCGGAGGCGCATGTCGTCCGGGCGGACGGGCTGGCCCCGGAGCTGCCGGATGGCGGCTTCGACCGCATCCTCGTCCACGGCAGCGTGGAGGCGATCCCGCCGCACTGGCGCGCGGCGCTCGAACCCGGCGGGCGTCTGGTGACGGGCCTCAGCGGCGACGGGCTGTGCCGGGCCGCCGTGCTGGCCTCGCCCGAGGCTGATGCGAAGCCGGGCGCACCGGTCCGCCTCGCGGCGCTGGTGCCGGGGCTGGCGCGGGTGCTCTGACTATCCGATCCGCCGCGCCGCCCGCCACAGCCGCCACAGCCGCCGCCAGCGGGGCAGGTCCACGAGTGTGTTGAGCGGGTCGTAGGACGCTCGTTCCATGGCGGCGAGATACGGCTCCACCAGGGCGACCGGCAGGAACGCGGCCCCGGCCGAGGGCGCGATGGCCGGGCGGGCCGCCTCGAAGGCCTTCAGGTGCTGCCGGGCGAGGTCGCGCAGGTCGGCGCAGGCCCGGCGCAAGCCCGGGCCGCCGCGACCCGTGACGATGTCCTCGCGGGTGACGCCATAACGGGTCAGGATGTCGGCCGGCAGATAGACCTGCCCCGAACGGGCATGCCAGGGCAGGGCGCGCAACAGCCCGGTGATGCCGTAGGCCACACCAGCATGGCCGGCCGCCCCCGCGCCGCCCGGCTCGGTGCCGTTGCCGATCACGAGGCTCGCCAGCCGGAACAGGGCCGAGGCGGTCTCGCCGCAATAGCCCTCCAAGTCGTTCACCCGGGGCATCGGATCTTCGTAGAGGTCGAAGACGCGGGCGTCGATCAGGTCGACGAAGGGCTGACGGCCGAGGCGGTTCACCCGGATCGCCTCCTCCAGCGCCGCCGCCACCGGGTTCGCGCGGACGTCGCCCCGCGCCTCGCCCTGGAGGGCATCGCGCCACCATTGCAAGCGGATCTCGCCGGCCATCGGCGCCGAGACGGCCTCGCGCACCCGCGCGATGGTCAACGAGAAGGCGTAGAGGGCGAAGAGGTGAGGGCGGGCGCCGGCCGGCGCGAAGAGCGTGGCGTAGTAGCGGTCCGGATCGCCGGCCCGCACGAGCTCCTCACAATGGGACTGCGCGAAGGCGAGCCCGGTCTCGGCGGTCTGCCCCTCCACCTCCGGCATCAGGCCACCGCGATCAGGGCGGCCGCGACCTTGCGGTTCTCGGCCACAAGGATGTTGTAGGTGCGGGCGGCGGCCCCGGTCTGCATCACGTCGAGGCCGACGCCGAAATCCTTCAGCCAGCCCCGCAGGGCCGGATCGATCGACGCGATGTCGAGGCCGGTGCCCACGAGCAGCAACTCGATCGCCCCGGCCTCCGCCTGGACCGGGCGGAGCGCGGTGCGGTCGATACCCTTCGGCTCCGTCACGTCCCAGGCGCGCACGCCCGAGGGCAGCAGCAGGATCGAGCCGCGATGCGACATCCCGGCGAAGCGGAAGCCGCCATTGCCATAGGTGTCGATGATGTGGCGCCCCGGCACGAAGCCGGAGTCGAAGTTTTTCGGATTCGGCTGATCGGCCATCTCGAAAGAAGACTACTCCGCCGGTTGCGGGACGCCGGACCGCTCTGACGCCGCGCGGGCGCCCGAGAGCATCAGCCCCAGATAGATCAACACCGGCGTCGAGATGAAGATCGCCGAGTAGGTGCAGATCAGAACGCCGCAGAGCATCACGGTGGCGAAGCCCTTGATCGCCTCGCCGCCGAACAGAACCAGCGCCAGCAGCGACAGGGCGGACGAGATCGAGGTCATCACCGTGCGCGACATGGTCGAGTTGATCGACAGGTTGAGCAGGTCGACGGTCGGGATGGTCTTGTACCGGCGCATCAGCTCGCGGGTCCGGTCGAACACCACGACCGTTTCATTCAGCGAGTAGCCCACGATGGTGAGGATCGCCGCGATCGAGGTCATGTTGAACTCGATCCGGGTGATGATGAACACGCCGACCGTCAGCACGATGTCGTGGAGGGTGCCCACGATGGCGCCGAGCGCCAGCTCCCGTTCGAACCGGAACCAGAGGTAAAGCAGGACGGCCACGACCGAGAGCACGACGCCGAGCGTACCGGACTGGACCAGCTCGCCGGAGACGCGGGGTCCGACGGTCTCGGTGCGGCGGAAATCGTAATCCTGGTCGAAGGCGGCGTGGGCCTTGTTCATCACCGCGGTCTGGCCCTGCTCGCCGGGCTGGAGCGGCAGGCGGACCAGCACGGTGCCCTGGTTGCCGAGTTCCTGCACCTCCGGCTCGCCGAAGCCGAAGCCAGCGGCCGTGTGCCGGATGCCGGCGACGTCGGCGGTGCCGGACTTCGCCTGCAGCTCGACCAGGGTCCCGCCCTTGAAGTCGATGCCGAAATTCAGCCCGATCGTCAGGAACAGGGCCACCGTGGCGAGCGAGAGCAGCGCCGAGAGCGGGAAGGTGAAGCGCCGGAATCGCATGAAGTCGAAATGCGATTCATCGGGCCAGAGGCGGAGCAGGCGCATGGTCGATACTCTTATTCGCGGACAGTCGCGACGAAGGGTAGGCGAGGCGCGGGTCCCCTCTCCCGTTCGAGGGAGGGACAGGGTGAGGGTCGAGAACTTTCAGAATGTAGCGCCTCCTAGGCGCATCGATCCTGTGCTCGATCCTGAGACTTTTGGTCCCTCACCCCTACCCTCTCCCGCACGGGAGAGGGGGTCCGTCGCGCCGCCTGCGCTCCCTTCGTCGACCCTCCAAAAAATCAGAACGGCAGGGCCTTCGGTCGGAAGGTCTTGTACCACACCGCGATCATCATCCGGGTCAGCGTCACCGCCGTGATGACCGTGGTGAGAATGCCCAGGATGAAGACCACGGCGAACCCCTTCACCGGGCCCGAGCCGAGGAAGAATAGGATCAGGGCGGCGATCGCCATGGTCGAGTTCGAGTCGATGATGGTGGCGAAGGCCCGGTCGAAGCCCGCCTGGAGCGCCGAGATCAGCGAGCGGCCGGCCCTCTGCTCCTCACGCATGCGCTCGTAGATCAGCACGTTGGAATCCACCGCGGTGCCGATGGTGAGCACGATGCCGGCGATGCCGGGGAGCGTCATGGTCGCCTCCAGCACCGACATCAGGCCCAGGATCAGTCCGACGTGGACCATGAGGGCGATGTTGGCGATGAAGCCGAATGTCCCGTAGGTCGCGAACATGAAGGCCACCACAAGGCCCGCCGCCACCAGGGTCGCGAGCTTGCCGGCCTCGATCGAGTCGCGGCCCAGACCGGGGCCGACGACGCGGCGCTCGACCACGGTGAACTTCGCCGGCAGCGCGCCGGCCCGGAGCAGGACCGAGAGGTCGTTCGCCTGCTGAACCGTGAAGTTGCCGGTGATCTGTCCGGAGCCACCCGTGATCGCCGAGCGGATCACGGGCGCCGAGACCACCTCGTTGTCGAGCACGATCGCCATGCGCCGGCCGACATTCTCGGAGGTCGCCTGACCGAAGCGCTGTGCCCCGCGCAGGTTGAATTTGAAGCTCACCATCGGCTCGTGGGACTGCTGGTCGAAGGACGGCTGCGCGTCGGTCAATTCGCCGCCGTCGGCCATGACCCGGCGCTCGACCGGGACCTTGGCGCCCTTCTCGTCCTTGGAGGGCAGCATGTCGACGTCACCCGAGGGGCTGTCGGCCAGCATGCGGAATTCGAGCTTAGCGGTGGAGCCGAGGAGCTTCTCCAAGCGCTCGGGATTCTGCTCGCCCGGCACCTGGATCAGGATCCGGTCGGCGCCCTGCTGCTGGATCGAGGGCTCGGTCGTGCCGGTGGAGTCGAGGCGGCGCCGGATGACCTCGATGCCCTGGCTCACGGCGCGCCGGGTCCGGTCGGTGATGCCGGCATCGGTGAGAGTCAGGCGGAGGAGGCCGCCGGGCTGCTCGGACACGTCGAGGGTCCGGGCCGCGGTCTGGCCGAGGGACGTGGTGATCGGCTGCGACAGTTCCTGCAGCTTCGGCAGGACCTTGGCCCGGGCCGCGTCGTCCGCGATCTTCACCTGAACGCCGCGCTGGAGCAGGCCGATGCCCCCATCGGCCCGGACGTTCTCCTGCTGGAGCACCCGGCGCACGTCATCGCGCAAGGCCTTGGCCTGGGAGGCGATCAGCTCGTTCTGATCGACTTCGAGCAGCAGCTGCGAGCCGCCCTGGAGATCGAGGCCGAGCACGATGGCGCGCGTCGGCACCACCCAGCTCGGGAACCAAGAGGGCAGGCTGGCAACGAAGCCCTTGCGCTGCTCCGGCGAGAAGAAGCTCGGCACGGCGAGCATCAGCCCCACCAGGATCAGGCCCAGCGTCGCGATGATCTTCGCACGGGAGAAGCGCAGCATCGGCCGTCTTTTTCTCTTGTGGGCCGGCGTATTACGCCGGCCGTTTCAACCGGGGAATCAGGCGGCCTTCACGGTGCCCTTGGCGCGGACCTCGGAGATCATCGACCGGACGACCCGCACGCGGACGTTCGGAGCGATCTCCACCTCGATCTCGGGCTGGTCGTCCGCCGCCTTGGTCACCCGGCCGACGAGGCCGCCATTGGTGACGACCGTGTCGTCCCGGCGCACGGACTTCAGCAGGGTCTGGTGGTCCTTGACCCGCTTCTGCTGCGGCCGCAGGATCAGGAAATACATGATCACGAAGATCAGGACGAACGGGATCACCTGGAAGGCGATCTCCGCTCCGCCAGCGGCCGTACCGGCCCCTTGCGCGAAGGCGGGGGTGATCAACGAGCGTCTCCTGCAAATGGCGATCGGGCCTGCCGCCGGTTTTTGGCACTGACAGACCTGTCGAAAAGCGCGCGGACTATAGCCAGGGGCTTTCCGAAAGCAACGTCGAAGCGACGGACCCCTGCGACGCGTTAGAGGAGGGCGCGGACCGCCGCCGCAAATTCGTCCGGCGCCTCCTGCGGGACATTGTGGCCCACCCCCGCGACGATCTCACGCCGGTAGGGGCCGGTGAAGTGGCGGGCATCGGCATCGGTCGCGGGCGGCGGACCGACGCCGTCATCGGCCCCGAGCAGCACGATCGACGGCACCGCAATCTCCGGCTGGGCAGCCAGCCGGGCTTCGACCGCGACCAGCGCCGGATCGCCCGGCACGAGGCCGAAACGGTGGCGGTAGGAGTGCACCACCACATCGACGAAATCGGGATTGTCGAAGGATCGGGCGGTCTGCGCGAAGGTCTCGGCGGCGAAGCCCCAGGTCGGCGACCAGAGTTGCCAGAGCAAGCGGCAGAAGGCGTCGCGGTCCGCCGCGAGACCGGCGCGGCCGCGCTCGCCGTGCAGGTAGTACTGGTACCAGAGCCGATGCTCGGTCTCAGGCGCGACGGGCCGATCGGCGGCCGGGATGTTCTGAATGTTGTAGCCGACGCCGCAGCTCACGAGCCCCTGCGCCCGCTCCGGCCAGAGGGCGGCGACCACGCAGGCCGCCCGGCCGCCCCAATCGTAGCCGGCGAGCACGGCGCGCCCGATGCCGAGGGCGTCGAGGAAGGCCAGGAGGTCGGCCCCGAGGGCGGCCTGCTCGCCCGAGCGTGGGGTGGCGGAATCGAGGAACCGCGTCGGCCCGTAGCCGCGCAGATATGGAATCAGGCACCGCGTTCCGGCGGCGGCGAGCCGCTCGGCCACGACGTCGTAGGCGTGAATGTCGTACGGAAAACCGTGGAGCAGCACGGCCGGGGGCCCGTCGGACGGGCCAGCCTCCCGGTAGGCGATCTCCAGCACGCCGGCGCGCACGCTTTTCATGAGGGCTCCCGCTCCATCGCGGGGCGCAGTTTAAGCGATCCGCCGTGGGATTGCCGCATGCGCTTGCCGGCGGCGTTTTGCGCCCGACCTTCCGACACGGAACGGAAGCGTGACGGGGGAGAATGATGGGCCTGCTGGACGGTGCGAAGAACCTGATCGGCGATGTCGTGGCCGCAATGGACCGCGCCCTGGAGGATACCGGCAGCGGCAAGCTCGCTCTGGCCTTTGCGAAATTCTATCCCGGTGGTCTGGTGGCGTTCCTCGACCGCCTGCGCGAGACCGGCCATGGCGCCGCTGTGAATTCCTGGCTGTCGGCGGGGACGCTGTCCGAGGAGCGGCAAGCCGTCCCGGCCTCGGCGATCGCGGCATGCCTGCCGGAGGCCGTCACCGAGCGTCTGGCCTACGATCTCGGCATTCCCGCGGGGCGGGTCGCCACATCCCTCTCGGAGTTCCTGCCGGCCGCGGTGGCGGCGGAGAGCGAGAACGGCGTCCTGAAGCCGCAGCCGAACTTCAGCACCCAGATCCGCTGAGCTCCTACGGGATCGCGCATTTCATCAGCGGCGGCGCGGTCGCGCAGCTCAGGTAGCAGCTGTGCTTCTGGAAGCAGAACCAGGACAGCTCGCCGCTCTTGAGGCAGGCGCCGCCGCAATGCCTGTAGGTGCCGTAGAGCGGGCGGACGAACACGGCATCGCTGAGAGCACGCTCCTGCGAAACCGGCCGGGCGGTCTCGGGCGGAAGCGCCAGGGCCGCGCTAGCCCAGAGGGCGAGCAGCAGGGATGAGGCGAGGGATCTCATGACCGCGCGGCCTGGGAGCGGGAACCGGGTCGGCATTCCGAGCCAAGGCGACGGTGCTGTCGACTAAATTGCGGTTCACGCGGCCCCGCTCTCCCCCTCTCCGGTGACGCGCCCTAGACTGTTGCTGGACGGATCGGTCGACGGGGGAATCACATGAGCTTGCTCGACTCACTGGGTGGCGCGTTTGGCGGCTCGCTCGGCCAGATAGCGCTGAAGGCGCTGCCCGGCCTCATCCAGCAGGTGCTGCCCGGCGGCCTCAATGCGCTGCTCGATCAGCTTCGTCGCTCCGGCTACGAGAGCCAGGTGAACTCTTGGCTCGGCCGCGGCCCGAACGAGCCAATCACTGCGGACGACCTGCGCAAGGTTCTGGACAACGAGCAGGTGCGCCAGATGGCGCAGAAGCTCGGCATACCGATGGATCAGCTGTTTCCGGCCTTGGCCGAGGCGCTGCCGCAGACGGTCGATCACCACAGCCCTGACGGGACGCTTCGGGTACCTCCGGCCTGACGGCGCCGGAAACGAAAACGGCGGCCTCTCAGGGCCGCCGCTCTCTGGGAGTGAACGGATCGCTCAGTTGCTGGCGAGCTGGGACATCGGGTCCACCGGGGCGCCGCCCTTGCGGATCTCGAAGTGCAGCTGCGGCGACGTCACGTTGCCGGAGGCGCCGGACTTGGCGATGGTCTGGCCTCGCTTGACCTTGTCGCCCGGCTTCACGTCGATCTCGCCGTTATGGGCGTAGGCCGAGACGTAGCCGTTGGCATGGCGCACCAGCACGAGCTTGCCATAGCCCTTCACGTCCGACCCGGCATACGCCACCGTACCCTCCTCGGCGGCCTTGACCGGCGTCCCTTCCGGCACCGCGATGTTGATGCCCTCGTTGCCGGACGTGCCGTAGCCCGAGATCACCCGCCCCTTGGCGGGCCAGCGGAAGCTCTCGGAGGCCGCGGCCTCGGCAACCGAACCGGTGGCGGCAGGCTCAGGCTTCGCCGGAGCGGCGGCAGCGACCGGCTTCGGGGCCTCCTTGGCGGCAACCTTTTCGACCTTCTCGGCCGCGGCAGCCTTCTGTGCGGCCTCCTTGGCGGCCTTGGCCTCGGCGAGCTTCTGGGTGGCCTCGGCCTTCGCGGCAGCCTTGGCTTCAGCCTTGGCCTCCATCGCCTTCGCCTCGGCCTTGGCCTTCGCCTCGGCCTTCGGATCCGGCTTCTTCTCCTCGGCCTTGGCGACCTGCCCGGGACGGACGTGACGCGGCTTGTCGCCCGCCTTCGCGGCCTCTTTCACGGTCTCCTTGCGGGATTTCGTCTCGGCAACCTTCCGGGCGGCGGCATCGCGGGCGAGGGCCTCCTTGCGCTCCGCGTCCTTGCGTTCCGCCTCCTTGTCGGCAGCCCGCTTCTCGGCCGCCTTGGAGGCTTCCTCACGCTTTGCCGCCTCTTTGGCCGCCTCTCTGGCCGCCTCCTTGGCGGCTTCCTCGCGCTTGGCGGCGAGCTTGCTCTCGACCTGCTTGGCGTCCTCGCGCTTCTCCTCGGCCGCCCGGGCGGGGCGGGCGGTCATCGGGGCGGCGGCCGGATTCATGCCGGAGGCGTTGTAGACCGGGATCACGATCTGCCGCCCCGGGGTGATCTGGTTCGCACTGCTCAGGCCGTTGGCCGACAGGATCGCCGAGGCCGGAACTCCGTACCGGGTCGCCATCTGGTTCAGGCTGTCGTTCTGCGAGACCGTGATCTGAGTGCCGCCCTGGGCGCTCCAACCGACCTGCCCGGTCGAGGCGACGCGGGTCGCGGGGGCGGCCGCATGGGTCTGTGCCGAAGGCACGGCGCTGGCGGCGCGCGGTGCCCCAGGCGCGCTCAGCGTTTCAGACTGGATCCGGCCCGTGCGAACCGGGGGCACGGACTTGAGGCTGCCATCCGGCAGGCTACCGGTGGCGGACGGTTCCGAATCGAATGGATTCGAGAAAGGATTGCTCAGCCTTGAAGCATCCGACGAGCAGGCAGCAGCCGCTCCGCCGATGATGCCGACGAGGGCGATCCGCGACAGCGTCCGCAACATCCGACCCTTACCGCGCACCCGCATCGACGCACCCGTTTGCCTGACGCAACTTGATGCCCCAATGAAGACGGATTCAGGTTAAGCAACCGTTCCCGTTCGGCCGGTCTGCGACCCTTGCGCGAAGTGCGGCACGGTCTTTTCGCCGGGTTTCAGGGATGATCGCCGGGCCATGGCCGTGCCTTTTCCGGCCCGCCCGGCACCCCATCTCGATGGGATGTTCACCATACGCGCCGCCCGCGCCAACCTCCGTGACCTGCCCGGACTCGAGACGCCGCGCCTCTCGCTCGCGACCCTCCGGCCCGAGGACGCGGATGCCGTGCGCCGGCTCACGGACGACGCCGCGATCACCGCCGCGGTGGACTTCCTACCCGCGCCCTTCACCCTGCAGGATGCGCAGGATCTGATTCGAAGCAGCGCACGCGGGCAGGATTGCTTCCTCGGTGCCTGGATCCGCGAGACCGGCACCGCCGACGCACCAGCCGAATTTGCCGCGCGGGACCTCGTCGGCGTGGTCGGCACGCATCTGCGCGGGGCCGGCGTGATCGAGATCGGCTATTGGATCGGCGGCGCCGCGCGGGGGCGCGGCTTCGCCTATGAGGCAGTCGCGGCGATCATCGATCTGCTCCGCGCACGCTTTCCTGGTCGCACGATCGTGGCGGAGTGCCGCCCGGCCAACGTCGCATCGTGGGGGCTTCTGGAGAAGCTTGGCTTCCGCGACACGGGTGAGGAGGGCCACCGGCCCGGGCGGCGGCTGCTCCGGCGGGATTAGCGCGGCCCCCGGATGCTGGGCTCCAGTGCCGGAGCGACACGCTGAAGGCGGTTGCCCACCCTCGCCCCAACGCGCATCGCGATGCCCCGAACGCTCCCGTGCCTGACCGGTATCCACCCCGCCCGTGACCGCTCCCGTCAGAGGCGGCTGCAGCACAGGCGCGGCCGGCTCAAGCCGCCTCGGCGGTCTCGGCCGTCTCGGTCGTCGCAGCCTCAATCTTCCGGCTGTGCTTCTTCGTCCGCCGCTTGCCGATCAGTGCCGGCGGTTCGTCGGAGGGCGCGCGCTCGGCCAGGGCGAATCGGTGCAGCGCGTCCAGGGTCTGCCCATCCTGAGAGCGCGCATCGATCAGGGCGTAGAAGGCCGCGCGCACGACATCCTTCTTGGACGCCTCAGGATGCCGTTCGCGGACGGCTGCGCGCAGCGTCTTCGGCGTCATGCCGGGGGCCGCCAAGCTCCACAGGGTCGCCGACAAAGCTTCCATCGACATCGCTCCCGTAATCTCCACCTCCGGCCGCAGCCGGTACGGGAAGAGGAATACATGATCCTCTCGTGACGCATCAAGTGATCGTGCACACACATCATCCCATTCAAAGTAAGTACGAAGATAAATTGAGAGACATACCGGATGATATTGGGTTCATATCCAAACAATAGTTCGACGATGGAAGTAAATAAATTAATACGGACAAATCAAAGCATGAAGATAAAGAAAAAGCCCCCGGCCGCAAGGCCGAGGGCTTCTCGCATCCGGCCGCAAGGCCGGGATGTGAAACGGCTTAGAACGTGATGCCGGTCTCGACCATGTAGCGATCCTGCGAGGTCCGGTTGCCCGTCCGGCCGAAGCCGGTGCCGGGGCTGAGCAGACCCGTATCCGAGATGCTGGCCCGGGTGATGCCGCCGAGCTCGACGTGGGCGTACTCAACCCGGAAGAAGAACCGGTCGAACGTGAAGGTCGGCGTCACCGTCACCGAGAAGGCGTTGCTGCCCGCGCCGAAGCCAAGGAGGTTCGTGGTACCGGAACCCCGCACGCCCGTCTGCTCCGTGTACTCGACACGACCCGCCAGGGAGAAATTGTCGGTGAACGAATAGGCCGCCAGGAGCGCGCCGCCGTAAGTCGAGGCAGAGGTGAAGATCCCCACCCGCGGATCGCGCTCGACGTTGGTGAACTGGAAGTACGGCGAGACGATCCAGGGGCCGTTCGCGTAGGTGTAGTTGATGTCGAAGATGCCGCTATTCTGCTGCAGGTTCGGGGTTGCGAATTGGTAGCGCGGGCTGCGGGCCAGCGCGTTGGTGCGGCCCAGGTTCAGGCCGCCGTTCACGCCGATCGTGTTGTAATCGTCCAGCTTGTAGGCGACGTTACCGGTGAACCACGTGATCTCGTTGGAGAAGAAGCCGTCCGTGCCGGCGAGCGACACCGAGAGCGGGCCGCTGCTGTAGTTCACCTGCACGCCCTGATTGATGAAGTTCTCCTGCACGAACAGCAGGCCGCGGTTGATGTTCAAGTTCTGATAGGTGAACAGCAGCTCGGTGCCGATCAGGGTGAACATCCGGCCGCCCTGGACCGACCATTCATCGTTGATCTGGATCTTGCCGAAGGCGACCGGGACCGGGCCGAACAGCAGGTCGGTCTGCGTGAAGGTCCCGTAGGTCGGGAAGCCGAGCTGCGGGATCGAGTAGCCGCCCGCCTGGACATAGAACTGGAACGCGCCTTCGGGCTTCTGGATGATGCCCTGGATGTTCGAGAAGTCGAACCGTGCCGCCCGGTCGCGCTCGGGATTGGCGGTCGGCGACTGATAGACCAGCGGGCTGAATGGGTTGGTCTGGACGTAGCCGTAACCGGTGATGGCTCCGCCGACATAGAGGTCGCCGAGCGGTCCGGCGGCGAAGCAGGTCGGGGTCGGGTTGGCCTTGATCACGCCGCCGTAGGTCGGGCCCAGCAGCGTGGCCTTGCAGGGCTCAGCCGGGGGAGCAACCGGCACCGGAGCAGGCGCCGCCAGATCGGCCGCCAGGAGGCTTGTCGAGGACAGCAGGACAGCGGCAAAGCCGGCCAGGGGTGATCGCGTCAGCATGGAATCGCCGCTCGTTGGTGTTCGCCTACGGTCAAGCTGACACCGACGCGCCGGGGGTACAAAATCAAACATATGGCAATTGCATATTTTTTGTGCATTTTCACATCGTCGCGATCTGTCACCACTCAAATGTGTCTTTGAAGCAACAAGTTGAGAGCGAGCACCGCGTTCTGCTTGCGGCAGTTGGGAAACCACTATTCGCCAACCGGCAAAAGCTGCCGTGTTAGGTGCTGGGGCCGATCGGATCGCAGCGAAAGCCTCCGAAATCCTGCCGGGCCAGACGCTCGGCGAGGGCCGGAAGGACCACGAGCGCCTCCTCGGCGAGGCGCCAGGGTGGATTGACGACGATCAGCCCGCTACCCGCCAAGCGCGTCGGATCGTCCGGGCGGTCGATCAGCAGGTCGAGGCGCAAGGCCGGGCGGGGCAGGGCACCGTCGAGATCCCGAATCATGCGATCAAGGGCGGCGGCATCCTTGATCGGGTACCAGGCGAGGAACACGCCCGTCGGCCATTTCGCCACGGCCCGGGCGAGGTGGGCGCCGAGCCGCTCGATCTCGCCGGGCACCTCGTAGGGCGGGTCGATCAGCACGAGGCCGCGGCGCTCGGGCGGTGGGATCTGGGCGTTGATGGCGGTCCAGCCGTCGAGGCTTAAGACCTTCGTCCGCTGATCGCGTTCGTAGCGTCCCCGCAGCGTTTCGGCGTCGGCCGGATGCAGCTCGACGAACACGCCCTTGTCGCCGGGCCTCAGGGCCTCGCGGATCACGGCGGGCGAGCCGGGATAGGCGGTTGCGCCATAGCGCGCCTGCACGGCCGCCACAGCCGCCCGATAGGGGGCGAGCAGCGCCTCCACGGGCGGCGCGAAGGGCGCCTCCATGCGGCCCCAGCCGTCCCGCCACTCGCCGGTACGGGAGGCTTCGTCGGCCGCAAGGTCGTAGACGCCGAGGCCCGCGAAGGCGTCCAACGCCCGGAACGGCTTGTCCTTAAGGCGCAGGTGGTCGAGCACCCGCGCCAGGACGAGATGCTTGAGCACGTCGGCATGGTTGCCGGCGTGGAAGGCGTGCCGATAATTCATACGACCGCCGTGAAGCGGATCCGGCGGCCCGGGTCCAGCACCCGGGGCCGAAAAATCTCAGCGCGCGGCGTCGAGGGTGATCTCAGGCGCCCGGCAATTGCCGCGCGCGACCTCGGGACAGGGGGTGAAGCCCTTCAGATCCTTGCCGAAGCAGATCCGGACCTCCTGCAAGTGCCCGCGGGCGCAGGTGACCGCCATCATGTCGGGGCGCAGGCCACGATTGGCGGCGACGAATTGCCGGGCGATCTCGATCGGCGCCAGGCTCTGCGGCGGGCCGCCGCCCTTGAGGGCGTCCGGGATCGTGACGGCCAGCCGGGCATCCCGCGCGGCGGTGAAGTAGGCCACCGGATCGAGGCCCGAGCAGGTGCCGTGCTTGCGCCACTCGTAACGGGCCAGCCCCTCGCTCGGATAGACCTGCCCGGCCACCTCGATCGCCTGCCGGGTCGGCGCGCGCACCACGGCCGAGCAGTCCTCGGGATAGCCCCGGCTGTATTGCGGCCACAGCCCGTGGACGACGAAGCCGAGTCCGCGACCCGGCGCGCACTGGACATCGTCCCGGCGCTCGCCGGCCCCCGCGCAGTAGGTTGGGGACCACGACAGAGCCAGCACGTAGAAGTCGAATTCGCCGGGGGTGCCGCGGCGGGCGAAGCCGCCATAATCCTGGGCGGCGGCCGGCCCGGCGATCAGCAGGGTGGCGAGGCAGGCCGCGAGCCTGCGCATGGTCAGGGACGCGCCATCCGGCAGGCGGTGGCGTAGGCGTAGGCGAGTTCGCGGTCCAGTCCGTGGACGCAGAACTCGACGCCCCAGGTCGCGCCGATGATGCCGAGGCTCTCGCGCACCGAGTAATCGACCTTGCGGCGCACGCCGTCCGATGTCGTGACGGTGGCGGTGCAGAACCGGCGCGGATAGGTGTCGAGCCCCCAGGGCCGCCACGCGGTACGCTCGATCGTGTCGAAGGACAGGATCGTCATCGACGAGTTCCAGAACTTCGCCTCCTTCTCGGCGAAGTTGGTCGAGACCCGCTCCAGCACCGAGGGATCCTGGCAGCCGGGGATCTGCGCGTCGAAGGGGAAAACACGCTCCTCGGCAGGCTCGATATCCTCGCGCGCCGAGCGGGCAAGCGCCGGCTGAGCCAGAGCGAGGAGGGCCAGCCCGAGGGCGAGTCCGTGACGGATCGAGCGCATGGCGCGGGTCTCGGCGGATGTGCGGTCCTGCATCCCGAGACGATGACTCGGCCGGCTCGCCAGTCAAGCGCCGGCGGCATTCCCGCGGTGGTTTCGACACGGGGTGCGGCGTGGCCGCTACACTGCTGCCGCGCCCGCAGAGGCTGGCCATGACCCGCGGCGCGTTGCCGGCGGCGCCCCTTGGCCTTGATCATTGCCGGGTTCAACGGCTCGGAAGCGGCGTTTTCCGAACCCGTTGGATATTCAGCTGCAACGTCTCAACCCGAGCCTGACGCCGATGCTTGCGCAGCGAAGTCTGTCGCCCGGAACTTCATCCGCCGACGCGCAGCACCCGCTTGCAGCCCGAGCGTGTGCACAGCGCGCCTCGATGCGATCTGGGATGGAGCGCGCTCAATGCTGTAGGATCTTCGACAGGAAGGTCTGCGCCCGCTCGGACCGTGGGCTGCCGAAGAAATCCTCCTTCTTCGCATCCTCGACGATCTCGCCGCGGTCCATGAAGATCACCCGGTCGGCGACCTTGCGGGCGAAGCCCATCTCGTGGGTCACGACCATCATGGTCATGCCTTCCTTGGCGAGCTCCACCATCACGTCGAGCACCTCGCCGACCATCTCGGGGTCGAGCGCCGAGGTGGGCTCGTCGAACAGCATCACCACCGGGTTCATGGCGAGCGCCCGGGCGATCGCCACGCGCTGCTGCTGGCCGCCCGAGAGCTGGCCCGGGAACTTGGTGGCGTGGGCGCCGAGGCCGACCCGGGCGAGCAGGTCGAGCCCGCGCTTCTTGGCGTCCTCGGCGCTGCGGCCGAGCACCTTGCGCTGTGCGATGGTGAGATTGTCGGTGATCGAGAGGTGCGGGAACAGCTCGAAATGCTGGAACACCATGCCGACCCGCGAGCGGAGTTTCGGCAGGTTGGTCCCCTTGTCGGCGACCTTGGTGCCGGCCACCGTGATCTGGCCCTTCTGGAAGGGCTCCAGGGCGTTGACGCACTTGATCAGGGTCGACTTGCCCGAACCCGAGGGGCCGCAGACCACCACGACCTCACCCTTGGCGACCTTGGTGGTGCAGTTCGTCAGCACCTGGAAGTCGCCGTACCATTTGCTGATGTTGTCGATGGCGATCATCGTCTCGCCAGGCGCCGCCGCGGGCGTGCCGGAAACGAGGTGGCCGGGCTGCAGACCGGCATCCGCAGGGGCATAGGCCGCCTCGGCGGCGGGCTCGTTGGCGTGCGGGGCCGGCATCGGGGACGAGGTCATAGGCGGTCTCCAGTGTCGGTCAGCGGATGATGGCCACGCGGCGCTGCAGGCGGCGCACCAGGAACGAGGCCGAGAAGCAGATCGCAAAGTAGACGACCGCCGCGAAAATATACATCTCGACGAGGCGGCCGTCGCGCTGGGCCACCTTCGAGGCGGCGCCCATGAAGTCTGTCAGCGAGAGCACGTAGACCAGCGAGGTGTCCTGGAACAGCACGATCGTCTGGGTCAGCAGCAGGGGGAGCATGTTGCGGAAGGCCTGGGGCAGGACGACGTTGCCCATGGTCTGCCAGTAGTTCATGCCCAACGCCTGCGCGGCGGCGGTCTGGCCCTTGGGGATCGACTGGATGCCCGCCCGCATGATCTCCGAGAAGTAGGCCGCCTCGAACGCCATGAAGGTGATCAGCGCCGACGGGAAAGCGCCGACCTGGATCGGCGTCGAGGCCCCGGTCACGTAGGCGCCGATATACGGCACGAGGAAGTAGAACCAGAAGATCACCAGCACCAGCGGCAGCGACCGGCACAGCTCGACATAGCCCTTGGCGACCTGGGTGAGGCCCGGCACGCCCGAGAGCCGGGCCATCGCCAGCAGCGTACCGATGATCACGCCGCCCACGGCCGCCATGGCGGTGAGCGTCACGGTGAAGACCATGCCCTGCCCGAACAGGTAGGGCAGGGACGAGACGATGACGGAGAAGTCGAAGTTCGAAAGCATCGGCGCCTGTTCGCGGTGGCCGTCGGGCGGGGGATCGGGAGCGGGCGTTCCTCAGCGCTGGCCGGGGATGGCGACCGCCTTCTCCAGGAAGGTCGCCGCCGTGACGACCACGAGATTGATGACCACGTAGAGGATCGTGGCCGCCGTGAACGCCTCGAACACCTGGAAGGAGAATTCCTGCATCGACCGCGCCCGGGCGGTCAGCTCCAGGAGGCCGATGGTCAGGGCCACGGACGTGTTCTTTAGATTGTTCAGGAACTCCGAGGTCATCGGCGGCAGGATGATCCGGTAGGCGTTCGGCAGCAGCACGTAGCGGTAGGTCTGGTAGGTGGTGAAGCCCATCGCGGTGCCGGCCATGCGCTGGCCCCGGGGCAGCGCCTGGATGCCGGCGCGGACCTGCTCGGCCACGCGGGAGGCGGTGAAGAAGCCCAGGCACACCACCGCCGTGTAGAACGGCGCGTCAGGCAATTGCTTGATCGCGTCGCCGATCCGGGTCGGCACGACCTCCGGCAGCACGAAGTACCAGAGGAACATCTGCACCAGCAGCGGCACGTTGCGGAACAGCTCGACATAGGCCGTGCCGATCGCGTTGGCGGGCTTGGACGGCAGGGTGCGCAGCACGCCGATCAGCGAGCCCAAGAAGAACGCGATGATCCACGAGCAGAGCGCGGTGGCGATCGTCCACAGCAGCCCCGACAGCAGCATGTCGAGGTAGGTGCCATTGCCCTCAGGCGAGGCGTCGAAGAAGATCCGCCAGTTCCAGTTGTAGTTCATCGCGCTGCTTCTGAGATGAAACGTGTGAGCCCGGTGTTTCCCGATCTCACCCTCATCCTGCGGTGCTGCGCAGCAGCCTCGAAGGAGGGCTCCGGCACCTCAGGATGAGGGGGCAAATGGGATTGCCGTCGGCTTCGAATCTTCCGTGGCGCGCCGCAGACCGGGACCTGCGGCGCCTCCCGTTGTATCGACCAGATCTCAGTAGGCCGCCGGATCGGGGCTCGAGATCGGGGTGGTGAACTGCTTCTTCATCTCCGCGCTCATCGGCAGGTTGAGGTTGATGTTGCGCGGCGGGATCGGCTGGGTGAACCACTTGTCGTAGAGCGCCTTACCCTCCGGGCTCGTGTAGAGCTTGGCGGTGGCGTCGTCCGCGACCTTCTTAAACTCCGTGTCGTCCTTGCGCAGCATGATGCCGTAGGGCTCGGGCTTCGACAGGGCCTCGGTGGAGATCTCGTAGGCCGAGGGGTCCTTCGACGAGGCGGCGAGCGAGGCGAGCAGCACGTCGTCCATCACGAAGGCGACGGCGCGGCCCGTCTCGACCATCAGGAACGCCTCGGCGTGGTCCTTGGCCGGCAGGATCGTCAGGCCGAGCTTACGCTCGGTGTTGGCCTCGTTGATCTGCTTGATGTTCGTGGTGCCCGAGGTCGACACGACGGTCTTGCCCTTCAGGTCCTCGATCGTGTGCAGGTTGGCCGACTTCTTCGAGACGTAGCGGGTCGCGGTCAGGAAGTGCGAGTTGGTGAACCACACCTGCTTCTCGCGCTCGGCGTTGTTGGTGGTCGAACCGCATTCGAGATCGATCGTGCCGTTGGCCATCAGCGGGATGCGGGTGGCGGAGGTGACCGGGTTCAGCTTCACCTCGAGGTTCGGGAGGTTGAGCTTGGCCTTCACGGCGTCGGCGATCTTGTAGCAGATGTCCATCGCGTAACCGACCGGCTTCTGGTCGCCGCCGAGATACGAGAACGGCACGGAGGCGTCGCGGTAGCCGATGACGATGGCGTTGGTGTCCTTCACCTTCTTGAGGGTGCCGGTCAGCTCCTGCGCCCGGAGACTCAAGGGGGCGAGGGCGAGGGTCAGACCCAGCGCCGCGGCAACGCCGCGGCGAGCGATATCAGACTGCATCGGTACGGAACTCCTGGATCGGGCCGAACGGTGTCGGCTGGCGGCTGGACCTGCGGGCCCGCCCGCTCGGGCGACGCCTTTGCAATGATGGTGCCGGGAGGCGGGACGAGGCGACGCGCGCAGACGCGGCCGAATACCGACAGGGCGCGGCCAAGCTTGTGACCTCGTCCGAAGACGCGCTCCCTGTCCCCCGCATGGCCTCCTCCATGACGTCGAGCCGGCCTGCCGCTCGCGCCGGCGGCATCATGCACACTTCTTAGGCGTACGCACGGGGTCTTGAGGGCGTATCCGCCATCAAAGCTGACGAATTCACCGCGTCCCAAACGACGACGCCGCCCCGCGGGGTGATGCGGAGCGGCGTCGGACGGTGTGACGAGACGGGAGAACGCCTGCGTTTTACTTCGTCAGCTCGTTGCCGGCGTAGTCGATCTTGCCGTCGGCCCCCTTCTTCCACTCGTACATCACGTAGTCGGGCCGGGTGATGTCACCCTTCTTGTCGTAGGCGATCGGGCCCACCACCGTGTCCACCGCCTTGCCCTGGTGCAGCCAGTCGGCGAGCTTCTTGCCGTCGCTGGAGCCGGTCTCGGCCATCGCCTTGGCCAGAACCTGAACGGCCGCGTAGGAGTAGAGGGTGTAGCCCTCGGGATCGATGTTCTTGGCCTTGAAGGCCGCGAGGGCGGCCTTGGCGTTCGGGTTCTTGCGGGCGTCCGGCGGGAAGGTGGTCAGCGTGCCCTCGGCGGCGGGGCCGGCGATCGCCACGAGCTCGCGGTCGACCATGCCGTCACCGCCCATCATCGGCGCCTTGAGGCCCTGGTCGCGCATCTGACGCAGGATCAGGCCGGCCTCGGTGTAGTAGCCGCCGAAATAGACGACATCGACTTGGGCCGACTTCAGCTTGGACACGAGGGCGGAGTAATCCTTCTCGCCCGGGTTGATGCCTTCGTAGATCGCCTCTTTGCCGCCCTTGGCCTTGAGCGCCTTCAGGGTCTCGTCGGCCAAGCCCTTGCCGTAGGGGGTCTTGTCGTGGACGAAGGCGATCTTCTTGCCCTTGAAGTGGTCGGCCAGATAAGTGCCGGCCACCGCGCCCTGCTGGTCGTCGCGGCCGCAGGTGCGGAACGTGTTCCACATGCCGCGCTCGGTGAACTTCACGTTCGTGGAGGCGGGGGTG